>JAABUV010001328.1_pt1 | contig 35883 bp, 32 predicted proteins | sample 5559971 | NCBI WGS metagenome assembly JAABUV01 (sample SAMN10711881, study PRJNA513362) | rock metagenome | isolation source: Antarctica rocks | place: Antarctica: Victoria Land, Knobhead nord | collected 2015-12-19
CGCTGAGCCACGCGATCGGCTGCGAGGTGATGTGCCAGGCTTGTAGGTAATAGCTCACCCAGCCGAAGTTCGGGTCGAGCAGCTCGCGAAAGATCAAGGCCGACACGGCGGGGGTCATGGCCATCGGCAGGATGATGAGCCCCGACAGTAGGTTGCTTTCGAGCATCTTCCGTGCCAGCAGCACGGCCAACACCAGCCCGAGGCCCAACTCGACCGCCACGGCCAGGATCACGAACAGGACAGTCACGCCGACGTCGTGCCATGTGTCGGGACTGCTCAGGATCTGTGCGTAGTTGCCGAGCCCGACGAAGCGGGCGGCGCTTGGGTTCATCAACTCCGTGTTGAACAAGCTACTGACGAAGATATAGATCGCGGGAGCGATCGTCAGGAGCAGCAGGATGATGAGGGCCGGGGCGAGCAGCCCCAGGCCCAGCGCTGCCTGCGATCGTCGACGCCTCGGGCGGCCGCGGACCGCGCTACGCGGCAGGGTTCGCTGTTGCGGAATAGCTTTCATCTTCTCTGTCTAGCGATAGCCTGCTTGACGCAACAGGGTCGTGACCTGCGTGGCCGCCGACTGCAACGCCGCCTTTGGCGTCGCGCTCCCCCTGGCCGCGTTATTGACCGCTACCCAGACGGCATGATCGATGTCGGCATAGTTCTTCAGGCGGGGACGCCCGACCCCCACACTGAGCGATTGCCCCAAGACCTTGTAGAACGAGCCGAACTTCTTGGTCGCCGGTTCGGTGAGCGCGGCCTGGTACACCGAATGGCGCGTCGGATGGAGTTGCGCCTGCAGCATCATCGTCTGCGCCGCCTGGCTGGTCAGCCACTCGATGCCACGGTACGCCCACTCCGTGTTCTTCGCATAAGGGTTGACGCTGAGCATCCAGGTCCCGAAGTGCGGACCGTACGTCGCCTGCTTCGGGACCATGGCGTAGTCGATCTGTCCCTTGACGTTCGCGTTGAGCGCCACGGTGTGGTAGTTCATGCTGATCGCCGTGAGCCCGGCGTCGAACGTCGACGCGGCGTCATCCCAACTGAAGGCCGTCACGCCAGGGGGCGTCACCTTGTATGTGTTGATGAGATCCACGTAATAGGTCAGCGCCGCGATGCCCTGGGGCGAATAGAAGACGGGCTGGAACGAGTCGTTGACGAGGTGGCCGTTGCCACCCCACGCCGCCAAGAGTGACTTAAAGTCATCCGTGGCCCAGTCGCCGTCGCCCGGCATAAGCGTCGTCCCGTACAGACGCTGGCTCGGCTGTGTGAAAAACTCGGCAACGCGCGTGAACTCGCTCCAGGTGGCGGGCACGCCCAGAGCCGTGCCGTATTTTTTCTTGAAAGCGATCTGATTCGCCGCACTGTCGAAGAGATCTTTGCGATACGACAGCGTGAACGCGTTCGCCTGGATGGGCAGGCCGAAGATGTCGAAACCGGCGCGCTTGATGGCCGCCACGTCGATCGCGCTCGCGTTGCCGAAATGCCGATAGGACTGCGACGGATGGTAGACCGCCGTATCGTAGAAGACCTTGCTGATGAAGTCCGACAGGTCGAGGCGGCCGGTCGCGATGCGCTTGTTCGTGATGTACGAGCTCAACGGTTGAATCCTGTGCGTGAGCGCGGGCATCCATGGGGTGTCGACGATGATAATGTCGTAATAGGGGCTCGAGGACGCCAACTCCGCGAAGACCTTCTGCTGGAGCGCGTTGTAGGGCATCGAGTCAATCTGCAGCGTGACACCCAGGTCGCGCTTGAAGTCCGAGGACACCAGTTGCATCGCGGCCACGTCGGCTTCGACCCCAGTGTAGAGCATCCGGAGCGTGGACGGACGCGTGGCACGGGACCCCGTACTTGCTAAAACAACGGGCGCGGATGATGTCAGCGCAACCGCCGCAGCCGTCCCCAGACCAACCTTGATCGCCGCACCACGCGTGAGTTTTCCTTCAGACATGCCGTCACCTCCTGAGACTGCATCCATCGCCGGTCGTTTGTCATCTCCAACCACTTATGCAATGGATTACGTAATGGGTTAACATGACTATATAGGCGAAGCGCATTGTTGTCAAGGAGGTGCCGCACTGTCCGGCAAATGGATGCGAACAGGGAGTCGTTGCCTCGGAATTCTGCGTCCCCGCTTGAAGGCGGGTACACTTACAGTGATGCTGTCGCCGAACGATACACCGACCACCAGCCCACGGTCACCGCGCGAGGATTCCATCGCTCGGCCCGGTTGCCCCGGTCGTTGGGCAACGCTCGTGCGAGGATTTGTCCCATGTCTATCGCGGGCTGACCTTACTGTGGGGTATCCACATCGAACGCGTCGGCAACCGCATCATACCCACTAGGCGCATGGAGTATCGTCGAGGGCGCGGCAACGGTGAGCCAGGTGATTAGCACTGGGAGAGAGCTATGGCAGGACACCTGCGGTGGGGGATACTGGGCACGGCGAATATTGCACTGGCCAAAGTCATCCCCGCGATTCAACGATCGTCGAATGGGACGGTTGTCGCGCTGGCCAGTCGCGACGAGGACAGGGGACGTACCGCAGCGACCAAACTCGGTATCGATCGCGCCTACAGCAGCTACGACGCTCTCCTCGACGATCCCGAGGTTGACGCTATCTACAATCCGCTCCCAAACGCGTTGCACGCGCAGTGGACGATTCGCGCCGCCGAGGCCGGCAAGGCGATCCTCTGTGAGAAGCCGTTGGCGCGCAACGCGGCTGAGGCTCGGCATATGGTGGAGGCTTGCGCGTCCCGTGGCGTACCGCTGATGGAAGCCTTTATGTATCGGCATCACCCCCAACATGCACGCGTGCGTGAGTTGGTGACCGCAGGCGCCATCGGCACGGTTAATGAGGTGCGGGCCGGCCTCTGCGTCCGTCTGATGGATCCACTAGAGCCCACCAATGTGCGCCTACAGCGGGATCTGGGTGGTGGCGCGCTCCTGGATATGGGCTGCTACGGCGTGAATGCGGCGCGTTTGGCCTTCGGTGAAGAGCCGCTACGAGCCTTGGCGTGGCGTGACTTTGACGATCGCTTCGGTGTGGATGTGGCCCTGGCCGGTGTGTTAGAGTTCCCTGGCCGCCGCGTCGCTACAGTCAGTTGCTCCTTCAAGGCTAGCTATCAAGGGTGGTACATGATTCTGGGTAGCGACGGCATCATCGAGGCGCCACGCGCCTTCATCCCAGGTTGGGACCAGTTGGCCAACGACGCGATCGTGACGATCTACGATCGAAACAACAACCGGCGCGAAGAGAGTTTTGCGCCGGTCGACCACTATCAATTGATGGTGGAGTCCTTTGCCTCCGCTGTCCTGAGGGGCGAACCAGTTCCGTATCCACCGACTGATGCTGTGTGCAACATGCGTGCCCTCGACGCGCTGGCCGATGCGGCGAACCGCGACAGCGCCGTCGCTGTCGAGTAGGTGCTTCGGGAGACAACAGGAGGACGGCAGGCGATCTCACGCGCGTGCCATGTGCGGTAGATACATCGGTGGATAGATGTAACGCGGGAATAGGACAAAGCAAGGAGGTAGTACGATGGCAAAGCCCCCAAGCGGCGTGCGACGACAGCAAAAGAGTGGCGAGACCGCGACCATGATCGACGTCGCACAGATGGCGAATGTCTCGACTGCGACTGTCTCGCACGTCATCAACAACTCGCGGTACGTCTCGGAGGAGACCCGGCAGAAGGTGCACGCGGCGATCGCGGCCTTGAATTACCGTGGCAACGGACTCGCCCGAATGCTGCGTAGCAATCAAACACAATCTATCGGACTCCTCATCTCCGATATCGCCAACCCGTTCTTCCCGGATGTCGTGCGCGGTGTCGAGGATGTAGCCAGCGCCCACGGCTACAGTGTCATCCTCTGCAACACGGACGAGAATGCCGATAAAGAGCGTCACTACCTCGACGTGCTGCTCGACAAACGGGTCGATGGCTTCGTCGTCACCCCGTCCGGCGGCAACCAGGAGTATTTCCAGGAGTTACTCACCGCGGGCGTCCCGATCAGTTTCGTCGATCGCTGGCTCCCCAGCATAGAGGTTGATACGGCCATGGTAAATAACGTTGAGGAGGCCCACCGGGCGGTGACCCATCTGATCGACCACGGTCATCGTCGGATCGCCGTTATGGTCGCCAGTCTCCAGTCAAGCGCTATCATGGAACGCGTAGAAGGGTATCACCGGGCGCTTGACGACGCCGGCATCCCTGTCCAGCCCGCATACGTGGCGGAGAGTAGGTCCAACATCGAGGCAGCGCGGACACAGGCCGCAGTACTCCTGACGCAGCGTCCCCGGCCGACCGCTATTTTCGGAACAAACAATCTGGTCACGATCGGGTGTATGCATGCTTTAGTCGAACAGGGCCTCCGGTGTCCAGAGGATGTGGCCGTCGTCGGGTTCGATGATTTCGCCTGGGCAGGGGCTTTCCATCCTGCTCTTACGACGGTGGCTCAACCGTCCTATGCTCTCGGTCAACGGGCGACCGAACTGCTCATGCAGCGCCTCACTCACACGCCTGATACAGCGGTCCCGGTGCGCAAGGAGGTGTTGCGAGCAACCTTGATGATCCGTGAGTCTTGCGGTAGTGAACTCGGAATCCGGGCTTTTGCCTGACCGTATGCGAAGGCATGCGAAACCGTTCGGGGGTCTCCCGACGAGTTGGTGAAAAGGAATACGACGTTTCACAGGTTCGTGTCGAATAGCTGAAGGCTTGGTGCGGACAGCCGCACGTAGCGGCCGGCCAGTGGCGCATGTCCGCAGGTTTCGACCATCATGAGCGACGTGTCGAGCCGAATGGTGCAGACATCCGTCGCTCCGGCCGGCTCGATCTGCTCAAGCAGGCCGTCCACAACGACGGTATCGTTCTCAAACGCTATGTGGCACCCCGTGCTGTCGCTCTCAACGATGGTGTCGCCCCACATGAGTATGTCGACGATCTCCAGTTCGGCCATATAGCGATGGCCGACGCGCGGGGCACGGCCGACCCAGGTCCCCTGCCCCTCACCGCAGGGCGTCGCGAAGGCGATGCGCGGATTGTGTTCCGTCGTCGTGAGCAACGCGTGGATCGTCACCTGCAATGTGTTCCCTCCCTGCATGCGCCTCATAGGCCGTCCGGCCAGCCGTGGCTTACGATGCTTGCACCACGCGATGCTCGAGCACATCGAACGTGCCGCGACCATACATACTGCGACGCACAAGCCGATGCACCTGCCCCTCGACGTGCCCATTGCTGTAGTGTAGCGTGAGCCCGGCGCGCACCGCCTCCCCGTCGTCCCGTAGCCCGCACGCGAACCTCTCCAGGCGGTCGATCCCGCTGGCCATGGCCTGCTCGATCCAGGCGTCGAGGCCCGCGCCCCAGCGCTCGTGCATCATCCGCACGAACCCTTGCGCCACGTCGTGGGCCGTGGCCACGGTGACCTCCCGCTGCCGCAGGCGCTCGACGTACAGCGCCTGCTCCGCGTCCAGGTAGTCCGGCCGCTGCACGCAGAGGAAGGCGACCTCCCGTGCCGAGGGGCCACGCGTGCTCGAGAGCATCGGGCGCTTCGCTGCCGCAGGCCGCGCCGGATGTCCCAGGCACCGCAGCGGCGTGGTGAAGCGCACCAGGCTGGCATAGGAGCCAGTATATCCCTGCGCCACGATCTCGTCGTAGAGGCGGGTGACCGTGTGGCAACCCTCCCGCCATCGTGCCAGCAGGTACGGCTCGTACGGCTCCAGCACGCGGATGCGGCGGCGCTGATGGGGACGCTTGCGCGCGGGCGGCGTCGTGCGCCGCAGGTAGCGATAGACCCCTTGGCGACTCAAGCCGACAGTGCGGGCGATGTCCGCGACGGCGACGCCCCGCTTCTGCAGCGCGTGGGCGGCCTCGTAGGCGGCAATGTGGGGCGTGTGCCGGGCCAGGCTCCGCTCCTCCATGCGCTGTGTCCACTGCTGCGGCCGATCCTTTGGCTTGCCGCGGTACATGCCGCCCGCCGTCGGCGCGATGGCCTCCTCCGGCGCTAACGCCGCCGCCACCTCGGCGGCCGCCTCTTTCAGGCTCCCCTTGCAGGCCAGGAGTACCTCCTTCAGGGCGTCGACGAGGTTGGCGACGATATGGAACCGATCGGCGACCTGGACGGCCTGCGGCGCGCCCCGTGCGATGGCATCGGTGCGAATGGAAGATAAGAGTTGCCGCTGCGGCAAGGTTCACCTTCCATTGTGCCGCCGTGAAAGGGAGCGTTAACCGGCCTGGCAGCGCATTACGCTGCCGACAGCGTGGTAGGGCGGCGTGAATCACGGCAAACTTCTCCTTCCGTATTGGAAATCGCGGCAACTTTCCCCTTCCGTTGCTGTGGACTGTAGGCTAACCGACCAGCGTAAGAAGCGGCAAGAAGTCGTTCCGATGGCGGCAAAGATCACAGTAAATCCGCAATCGGCGTAGAGGCCGGCGCGATCGCGGCAGACCACCTCTAACGTCGGCTGGGTCGCGAGCCAGGCGGCCGTCGTCTCGGCGCTGCGCGCGGGCAACAGGGCGGCGACACGGTGGCGCTCCAGGTCTTTCTCGGACTCCTTTCGTCTGACGCTCAATGACGGCTCAATTGACGTCTGCCCTCTACATTCATCCGCGCGTAAGCAACCATTTCGCGCTGTGCGCGATTGCGCCCGACCTGCACCTCTCGGTCTCACTCGCTAGCCGCGCTCATTCGATTCGAGGCGCATTCGGGCGTGCGGGGCCGTCGCCAACGGTGTTTTCGCTCGGGTCGCCTGCCTGACCGGTCATGAAAGCATTGCGCCGCACCCTTTCGACGCGCTTTTGAGGTACTTCAGGATACAGGACGTCGATCAGGGTCACCGCACTATGCTCACAGAGATACAAGCCCGGTCTGGTGCGCCGTGTTCGCTGCTCTAGCCCTGGTGCTCATCATCGAGAACGTCAACGCGTGGCTGACTCCGACGCGCATGGTCGGTCAGGACGGTGAGACACCGCGCGTGGCCGTGCCGGTGGAGTGTCACACGATGTGGCTGGAGCAGGCGTTGCACGGTCACATGACCAATGCCTTGGCCCGGCGCGGCACCAGGATCGTGGGGGTAGGGTACGTCGTCGCGGTCGCCGCACGAGCCCGCGACGCGTCGCCTTGTCCGCGTGCGGGGTGCCCTCATATGATTGGGTAAGGGTGACGATAGCGCACGGCCCACCATCTTGCCGCCTCGGCGGCCGCAGATGGGGACGGACGGCGAGAAAGAGAGGAACATGATCACATAAATGGCTTGGCGAGCTAATCGCGATAGTAGTGTCTAAGTCTGTGCTTGGCGACGATCGACCCGCCGTTGGCGTTGAACCGTCGCCTCTTTATGCATGTGTCGGTACAGTGATCTGATCATGGGCGTATCGTGAGTGTGACGCGCGGATTGTGACGGCACGTCCAGACTCATCGATCCCATAGCATAGCTAATGAAGACCAATGGGCCGAGCGATTGGAGGGCATATATGACGGGTGAAGTGGTTAGGACTACCCTTTACTCATCTGCCCTCCCATAAGGTGAGAAGACAAGTACGGCCTCACGCCGCCTCCGGCTATCCTGGCCTCACCACGGGCGCATGAATGGCCGGTGTTCGCCCACGCCGATGGCCAGACGATACACCGCGCCACTCGTTCCTTCCGTCACATAGAGGTTGTCCTGCCAGAAACCAACGTTTGTTGGGGTGGACCCACCAGCAGGTAGGTTGGCAACGATCGTACCATCACAACCAATGACACGTACGACGCCGCCGTTGTAGTGCGCTACATACAGATTGCCGTCGGCACCGAACGCCATACCATCCGGACCCGCGTCATTCGTTCCAGCGGCGTCGGGCTCTCGGGCAGGACTCACGGTGGTCAGCGCGTCCATCTCCTCATGGCGATGATCCGCATCCAAACAGTAGCGATGCAGGATGCCGGTATGAGTTTCGGCTACAACCAGCACGCCTCCATCTGGGGTGACCGCAAGACCGTTGGGGAAAGCCAGCCCTGTGGCGATACGCCTGACCGCACCGTCAGACGCGACCGCATAGACCGACCCAATTTGCCGCGTGAGCGACGAGCCGGCGGGGTCTGTAAAGTATAGAGTGCCGTCGGGGCCGAAGCACAGGTCGTTTGGGCCGAGGAACGGTCTCCCCTCATACGCGTCGGCATACAAGGTCTCTTGCCCAGTAGCCGTCGAGAAGCGCAGGATGGCTTTGCGACCACAATCGGCTACGAAGAGGTCGCCACCTGGGCCGAAACGTGAGCCATTCGGTCTGCCGCCGGTACGGACCCATTCCTGCAATAGGCCGCCAGGCAGCATGCGCCACACCGCTCCGCCATCCACATCAACACAATACAGCGTGCCGTCACGGTCGAAGTTGAGACCTTCGGCAAAGATTAGTCCCTGCCCAACCAACACGGGCCTGGCGGTCGTGTTCATTGTTATCCTCCCTTTGCTACATTTTCATCGTCAGCGTGACGTCACCCCATGGCTATATGCGTCTAACGAGGACATTGACAGCCGGGCGTGTTCTGAGTATTATACTGTTACAGTGATGTGGTCACTCGAATATATGAACACAGGATGCATCCGCATGCGGGCGTTAGAGCGACAGGGGTTGGGCGAGCAGGTCGCGGAACACCTGCGTGAAATGATTGTCGAGGGCGAGATTGGGGTCGGCCAGACCCTCCCGCCCGAGCGTGAACTGGCGCGTCAGTTTGCCGTCAGTTCGACCGTCATTCGCGAGGCGCTGCGTACACTCAGTACCGGCGGCCTGATTGAGATACGGCATGGCGTTGGCTCGTTCGTCACCACTCCCGATCATTGGCGTACGGCCGAGCCAATCGCCACGCTTATTCGCAGCGGCCGGGCGGGTCTCCGACAGGTCATCGAGATACGCGCCATTATCGAGATCGAGATGAGCGGCCTCGCCGCCGAACGCCGCGACGAGGCGACGCTTCGCGCCCTAGACGATGCCCTTGCCCACATGGCGACGTCGACACACGATCCCGTGGTCCACGTTGCCGCCGATATGGACTTCCACCGCGCACTGGCCGCCGGCGCCAACAACCCGGTGCTGGCGCTGGTCTTGCGGCCGATTCTTGCGCCGATCCAGACCAGCATGCTGCGCGGTACCCACTTGCCCGCCGCCATGCACCAGGCGCTCCGTGAGCACGAACACATCAGAGAGGCCGTGGGAGCACGCGATGCGTCAGGCGCGCGTGCGGCCATGCGTGCGCACATGCACACAGCCGAGAACGAGATTGGCGCCTCACTCGGCGCGCTGGAACGACGGGGAAGCGGATAACGACTGAAACGTGCCGTCCTGACGTGAGCGGCGCACAACGCCCTCGTCTGGCGTGACCGACAGGGAGTGGGGTATGAGCATACAAGTCCGGACACCATTTCTTAGACCCCGGCACCGCCTCTCGGCGATGCGCCGCCGCGAAGCGTGGGCAGGCGTGCTATTCGCCTCGCCGGTCATCGTCGGTCTGCTCGCGTTGGCGTTGTATCCGGTGGCCGCCATGATCTTCTACAGCTTCACCGACTACAACATCCTGCAACCGCCCGTGTGGACTGGCCTAAACAATTACCAAGACATGTTCTCGAACGATCCCGAGTTCTGGACGAGCCTGGGCAACACCGTCTACTATGTCGCTATCTCTGTCCCGCTCGGTCTGGTCGTCAGCCTCCTCCTCGCGCTGCTCCTCAATCAGAAATTGCGCGCGGTCGCCGTCTTCCGGGCTCTCTTCTATCTACCCTCCGTGGTGCCGACGGTGGCTGGTACGCTCATCTGGGTCTGGATTCTCAATCCGCAGTACGGCATCATCAACCAGGCGCTCGGGTTCTTTGGTATTCAAGGCCCCAGTTGGTTGAGCGACGTCACCTGGTCCAAACCGGGGCTGATTTTGATGAGTTTGTGGAGTATCGGGCCGTCCGTCATCATCTTCCTCGCCGGCCTACAAGACGTGCCGCAGATCCTCTACGAGGCCGCGACCATCGATGGAGCGGGGGCGCGCCGACGCTTCTGGAGTGTCACGCTGCCGATGATCACGCCCACCCTGCTCTTCAACCTCGTCCTGGGTATCATCAATGCGTTTCAGATTTTCGCGCAGGCGTTCGTCTATAGCCAGACAGCGAACGGCGATGGACAGGGTGCGAGCGGCAATCCCGGTGAGAGCACCCTGATGTTCGTGATGTATCTGTACTCCAAAGCCTTCCGCGACTTTGATATGGGCTATGCCTGTGCGCTGGCGCTTGTCCTGTTCCTGATCATCCTGGCCTTGACGCTGCTGGTGCTGGCTACCTCGCGGCGCTGGGTGTACTACGAGGGGGCGCGATGAACAACACGCATCACTCTGCCACGTTACCGGAGCCCGCGGCCGGCGCCAGGCGCCGCGCTGCTCCACTGACCGGCCGCGTCCGGCGTGCGACCCTGGGGCGCCTCGTCACACTCGGCATCCTCTGCGTGGCTGTCGTCGCCATCCTGCTGCCGCTCTGGTGGATGTTCGCGACATCGCTCGAAAGCCTACCCGAGATTCTGACGCCGCCGCCACGCTGGATTCCATCCCACTGGCTCTGGGGTGACTACGCGGCGATGCTGAAGATCTTCCCCTTCGGCGCCTATCTACAAAACACGCTCATCTATGGCGTTCTGTACACGGCCGGAACGGTGGCATCATCCGCCATTTGCGCGTACAGCTTCGCGCGCTTGCGCTGGCCCGGACGCAACATCGTCTTCGTGCTCGTTCTGGCGACCATGATGATCCCTTTCCCGGCGACGATGGTACCGCTCTATCTCATCTTCCGCGCCATCAACTGGACCAACAGCCTCAAGCCGCTCATTGTCCCCAGCATCACGGCCAGCCCATTCTTCGTGTTCCTGTTGCGCCAGTTCTTCCTCACCATTCCCCTGGAGCTGACCGAGGCGGCGCTAATCGACGGGGCTGGCCATCTGCGCATTTTCCTGCGTGTCATCCTGCCCCTGAGCAAGCCGGCCTTGATCACCGCGACCGTCCTCAGTTTCGTCTACGCCTGGAACGATTTCCTGGGGCCACTGATCTACGTGACCGATCCGGCGCGACAGACGCTGGCTGTCGGGCTGCAGGCGCTCAGCGCCACCGGTTTCCACTCCGTCAACACCAACACACTGATGGCGGCGGCCATGCTCACGACGCTACCGATGCTGGTTATCTTCATCGGCGCCCAGCGGTATTTCGTCCAGGGCATCACGATGACGGGCATCAAGGGGTAAGAACGCCGCCCGGCGAATGACGCACGGACGAAAACGATAGAAAAGAGAGGGGGTGGCGATCGACGCATAACGGCAGATTTTTGTGGCGTGGAGTATCGCGCCAGAGTCTCATTCGGTCATTTCCCTGGTTATAGCAGTGACGCATAGCTCAGAAAGGGGCTGTTGTACATGACTCGCTCGATGGACACGTTCACGACCACCTCGCGGCGTGACTTTCTCAAGAAAACTGGCGTTGCGCTCGGCGTCGCCGCGCTGCCCGCACACCATCATCTGGTCACAACGCCCACGGCCAGTGGCCCGACCGTGTCCTACTGGCATCTCTGGACCGATGCGTTCTACGGCGGCCTGCAGGATAAGCTGACCGCCGCGTTCAACGCGACGAATCCCGGCTTCACGGTCAAGCCGTACCGCAATGCCGGCGGCGACCAAAAAGTTATCCTGTCCATCACCTCGGGCCAGCCCCCCGACGTGTGGATGATGCAGAGCGCACCCATCGACAAAGCTGTCATCGGGGCGCTGCAGCCGCTCGACAGCTATATCGCCTCGTCTAAGGTCATCCACCAGTCCGATTTTTTCTCCTCGACGTGGAACACCGGCGTCTTCCGCGGTCATGTGTACGCCATCCCGTACGACTTCGACACGGTCAGCCTCTATTGGAACAAAGACCTTTTGAAGAAGGCCGGCCTGGACCCGGAAACGCCGCCCGCAACATGGGACGAGCTACAACGCTACGCGGAGAAGCTCACCATCAAGGATAAGAAAGGGAACTTGACGCAGGTCGGCTTCTCGCCCACGTTGCTCGGTTTCACGACGGCCCAGGAGATGTGGGGCTGGGCTCTCGGCGGCCGCTACTGGGATTATGCCCAGACCAAGCCGACGCTGACCGACCCGGCCAATGTCAAGGCGCTGCAATGGGAGGTCGATTGGGTCAAGCATTTTGGCGGCGCCAAGCAACTCGATCGCTTCTCCGGCTCGCTCTCCTCGCTCTCCAACTTCTATGGGACGAAGGTCGCCATGTGGATGGCCGAATCGTACTACCTGTCCTATCTCTATAAGTACGTGCCGAGCGTCAAGCATATCGGCGTCGCGCCCTTCGGTGTGCCGCGCCCCGATACGCGCCATCCCTTTATCACCGGCAACGTGGACGGCAACATGATCGCTATTCCCACCGGCTCCAAAAATGCCGCGGCGGCCTGGAAGTTCATCGAGTGGACCTGCTCCACGGGCATCCGGCGCTGGGCCACGGCGGAAGGCGACCTCGGCGCACGCAAGGATACCATGAGCGTGCGGCCATCTTTCCTGCCGTCGAATCTGCAGAATGACTATCAGGTGTTTACCCATCTGCAGCCCGAGGCGCTGTACAACCAGGGCTCGCCAATCGACGGCGTCTACAACCAGGCCCTGACCAAGGCAATCTACGACGCCACCCACGGGACCGCCGCGCCGCTCGAGGCGCTGCAAACCGCGCAGAATACCTGCGAGCGCGCGCTACGCAAAGCGCTGCTCCATTTCCACTAGGAGAGAAGGAAAAAAGCATGACCAGCCCGGCAGCATCCCCCCTCGCGGCCCTCATGCCGCACGACTACCTGGACCTCACGGCCTCGCCCCTTGGTCCCGCGCTGCGGCGACAGGGTGTGGTGGCCGCCTGCGTGGACGACGCCGGGCTTGAAACGCTCGATTGGGCAACGGTGGGCGCCAACGGCCGCCCCGGCCGCCGTATCGTCGGTCGCCACCCCGGCGGCCTCATGATCGGCGTCGACATGGAACCGGACCCGGCGCACCAGGCCCTGGTGTGGCGCCTGGACCTGGCGCAGGACGACGCCGGGTCCGGCGCACGGCTACGCGACGTGTGCCCGCTCACCCTGGCACTCGACGGTACGGTCGCGCCGGACCCCGTTATCCTTACCTGGCTGGGCGGCGCCATGCAGTCGTTCTTCCCCCCCGACGCCGTGACACCGCAGCGACGGGTCGTCTATCCGCGCACGCCCGCCTACTACGGCGCCGGCCGCTTCGCGTTCGGTACGCGCGGCGGCCGCTCCAGCGACCAGTACATGCCGTATCTGTTACTAGCGGCCGGTGACGGCTCGGGGGGCCTGTGGTGCGCCATCGGTTGGAGCGGGCACTGGACGGCCCAGGCGGTCAAGCCGAAGGATAGCGCCGATCTGTGCCTCACCGTGCGCCTCGAACCGTGCGATCTGCGGCTGCCGCCCGGCACCCGACTCCAGGGGCCGAGCGTGGCGCTGGGGCTATACCGCGGCGACGAGGCCGCGGGCTGCAATGCCTTGCGGCGCTGGCTGCGTTCGCGCATGCCGGCGCTGCCGGGGGACGGGGATCTGGCCCACTTCAACACCTGGACAGCCATGGACGCCAACGTAGATGAGGCGCGGCTGCTCGACGCGGCCGACCGTGTCGCCGGCCAGGGTTTGCGCTACTTTATGCTCGATGCCGGATGGTATCCCTGTCCTCCCGATAACTTCAGCGGCGGCGTGGGGAACTGGCGCGTCGACACGGAGAAGTTTCCGCATGGCCTGGAGATCGTGGCCGCGCGCGTGCGCGCGAACGGTATGCGGATGGGCCTGTGGATCGAGCCCGAGCGAGCCCATCACACGTCGGAGATCGCGCGGCAGCACCCCGACTGGATACTGACCGTACCGGGTCGGGACCACTCGTTGGTCAACTTCGCGTTGCCGGCCGTGCGCGTGCACTTCCAGGATGTCATCGGCCAGTTAGTCCGGCGCCTGGATCTGCGCTGGCTCAAATGGGACTTCAACATGGATCCACTGCCGCACTGGCAAGCTGCTGGCGATGGCGGCCTAGCGCACCTGGGCCACATCGATGGTGTCTGGCAGACCTTCGACTGGCTCCGGCGCGCCTTCCCCGACCTCGTCATCGAGAACTGCGCCAGCGGCGGCAACCGGCTCGACTGGACCATCTTCAGCCGCTCGCACGTCAACTTCGCGAACGACCAGTACACGCAGCCGGACTGTATCCGCCGCATCATGGGACGCATGGCGGCCTTCCTGCCGTCCGACAGGCTCAACATGATCTATGGTCCCTATCAGCGGCGTGCGTACGGCGATGACGATTGGCAGGTCCTGCTGGGCAGCGCATTCGGCGTGAGCGAGCCCGTCGACAATTGGACGGATGGCTTCCGGCGCATGCTGCATCGCCACTTGGCGGTCCACGGAGCCGCATCCGGCGCGCAAGCCGGTGACTTCTACCGCCTGACGCCGGACACGCCGGACCTCCGCGCCTGGGAGGCCTGGCAGATGCACGATCCCGGCAGCGGATCAGGTGTGCTGGCCGTCTGGCGCTCGGGCGCGCCGGAAGCCGGGCTTGCCGTGCATCCTCATGGGTTGACGCCGTCACGCACGTATAGTGTCGGCAACCTATACGATCCGGCGGCCGAGCCGCGGATGATGTCCGGTCAGACGCTCCAGCACGGGCTGGACGTGTCGTTGCCGCCCGATGGCGCCGCCTTGTACGTGTATCGACCGTACAAGGAAAAGGGGGTTCGGTGAAAATTACAGAGGTCGAAGCGATTCCGTTGTGCCTGCCCGTGATCGACGACACGCGGGCCGACGGCACGCAGGATGCGCTGATTATCCGCGTGCATACCGACGAGGGGCTCGTCGGGCTGGGCGAGGTCGACTCCAGCCCGACCGTCGCCAAGGCGATCGTCGACGCGCCACCGAGCCATGCTATCGCGCGCGGCTTGCGCTCCATCGTGCTGGGCTGCGATCCCTTCGACGTGCAGATGCTCTGGCGCAAGATGGTCGAGGGCACCGTCTATTTTGGCCGCGCCGGCGCGGCCCTGCAGGCCATCGCGGGCGTCGACATGGCGCTCTGGGATATCGTGGGACAGGCCACGGGCCAACCCTTGCACAAGTTCCTGGGCGGCTCGTACCGCGACCAGGTGCGCGTCTATGCCAGCGCCATCATGCCGGATACCCCGGAGGAGGTGGGCGACCTGGTGCGACGGCACATCACCCAGGGCTACACGGCGATCAAGCTCGGTTGGGGACCGCTCGGCCGCGTCTCCGCGCGCCTCGATGTCGCGTTAGTCCGGGCGGCGCGCGAGGCGGCGGGGATGCACGACCTCATGATCGACATCGGCCTCGTCTGGGATGCCGCGCAGTCCATCAAGATGGCGCGACGCTTCGAGGAGTTCGACCTGTTCTGGCTCGAGGAGCCGCTCCCTCCGGACGACCTCAACGGCTACGCCCGTCTGGCCGACGCCGTGGATGTGCGCATCGCGGCGGGCGAGCAGGAGACGACGTATCAGGGCTTGGTCGCGCTGGCCGAGCACGGGCATGTGGATGTGCTGCAGCCGGACCTCGCCCGGGCCGGCGGCCTGACGCCCGCCGTGCGGATCGCCCAGTACGCCTACGATCGCAATATCCTGTGCGTGCCGCATGCGTTCTCCACGGGCATCCTCGTCGCCGCGTCGCTGCACTTCGTGGCCGCGATGCCGCGCGGCCAGCTCGCCGAGTTCACCGTCAGCGACAGCCCGATCGCACGCGATCTCCTGGTTGAGCCGTTTCAGATCGAGTCGGACGGCGCCGTGCGCGTGCCACAGGCGCCCGGTCTAGGCGTTGCGCTCGACGACAAGGTATTGCGCCACTACGCCCAGGGGCGTGTCATGGACCTGCCGGGACGACAGGTGTAGACCAACCACTCGTGCGTGAGCGGGCGAATGGGCGAGCGGGCGGGCGCGGCTGAGTTGCTCATAGCGGATGGCTGTGCTGCCCATATAGGCCCCCATAGTGGCATCAGGAAGGATGGCGCCCCACATGTTCTACGGCACCGACTACTACCCCGAGTTATGGCCACAGGCGCAGTGGCCGCGGGATCTCGATCTCATGGTCGCGGCCGGCCTCAACGTCGTGCGCGTCGGGGACCTCTGCTGGTCGACCATGGAACAGGAGCCCGGTCGCTACACGTTTGCGTGGCTCGATGACGCATTGGGATTGATCCAGGAACGCGGCATACGCGTGGTCATGTGTACGCCGACCGCGAGCCCTCCCCCCTGGCTGGTCGAGGAAGATCCCACCGTGATGCCGGTCGATGCGCAGGGCCGCCGTTTGTCGTACGGGAGCTGGGGCGCGCACTGCTATACCTCGCCGGCCCTGCGCGAGCGCACGCGCGGGATTGTCACGGCCATGGCGGAGCGCTACGGGCGGCATCCGGCCATCATCGCCTGGCAAATCGACAACGAGCTGGATGTCCACGGCAAGCCCTGCCATTGCGAACGCTGCAAGGCCGCGTTTCAGGGCTGGTTGCGTGTGCGCTACAGCAGCCTCGCCGCGCTCAACGATGCGTGGGGCACGGCCTGCTGGAGCCATATCTATACGTCCTGGGCGCAGATCCCAGCGCCACTGGATACGCTCGCCGTTAATGAACATAACCCCGGTCTGCGCCTCGACTTCCGGCGCTTCTCATCGGAGCAGGCCGTCGGCTACTATCGACTGCAGGCCGATATTCTGGGCCAACGCGCTCCCGGCCAGTGGCGGACCCATAATCTGCCGGGCCGCACGCTCGCGCTGGACGCGCAGCGCTTCGCGCCGGAGCTGGATGTCGTCGCGTGGGATAACTACCCCATCTGGACGAACGACCCGCACGCACATCCGGCGCTCACGCACGACATCGTGCGGGGCCTGAAGCGCAAGCCGTTCTGGATACTGGAGCAGCAGGTGGGCACGATGGACCACCGCCCCTACCGTGCGCCGCACCCGGGCATGCTACGACTGGCCCTCTTCCAGGCCGTCGCCCACGGCGCGGATGCCGTGCTCTGGTTCCTGTGGCAGACCTACCGCTCCGGTGCCGAACAATATATCGTGGGTCTGCGTGACCAGGCGGGGCGTACGACGCGCTTCTACGACGAACTGGCGGCAGCGGTGCGCGACCTTCGCGCCATCGAGCACATGCTCGATGGCTCCATCGTGCGCGCGCGGGTCGCCATACTTATCTCTTACGAGAGTCTCTGGGCGCTGGGTTTACAGCCGCATACGGTGGGCGATGCAAGCTCGTGGAGCTACGTCGAGGACTGCTACGGCCCGCTGTATCGCCGCAACATCCCCGTCGACGTTTTGGCCGTCGATGCCGATCTAACGGGGTATCGCGTCGTCGTAGTTCCGGCGCCGTACCTCGCCGATGAAGGCCTCGCCGCACGGCTCAGCGCCTATACGGCCGGCGGCGGCGTCCTGGTGGTCACGGTGCGCGCGGGCAGCAAAGGCGTCTCGAACCTCTGGCACGATGTGCCCGTGCCGGGTCCGCTGACGCGCCTACTCGGTGTGTCGGTGCGGGAATGGGACTCGCTTGACACCGGCGAGGAGCGCCAGGTTGACGTGACGTTACCGGGCGGCCGTCGAACCTGCCATGCGACCGACTGGTGCGAGATTCTCGACCCTGGCGATGCGACGCCGCTCGCGCGGTACCTCGACGGCTTTTATGCTGGACAGGTGGCCGCCGCAGCGCGGACGCATGGGGCGGGGCAAGTCCTATACGTTGGCGCACGCGGCGCCGAATTGCTGACCGCCGTGCTCGACTATGTTCTCGACCTGGCCGGCGTTCGATCGCTCCTGGCGGCGACCGAGGGCGTGGAGGTGGCGGCGCGCGAAGGCGACGGTCGCCGGCTCCTCTTTGTGCTGAATAACACCACGCGTGAGCAGATGGTTGATCTACCGACCGGATGCACAGATCCTGTCACCGCACAGCCGCTAGCGGGTCCATTGCATGTGGCGGCGTGGGATGCGCGCATCATATGCCAGGATCTCACGTTGCGGTGAGACACTAGGCAGACAAGGGGAGGGTAATACATGGACATGCTAGACGTTCAACCAACGACCACAGGGCAAAACATCCCCGATGATCTCTCCGAACTGCGACTAGATGGACGAGTTGCGCTGGTCACCGGAAGCGCCCGTGGTATTGGCCACGCGGTGGCCGAACTGCTCGGGTGCCGCGGCGCGGCGGTCGCCCTCTTCGATCGGGACGCCGCGGCGCTCCAGGAAAAGGCAACCACGTTCGCGGGCCACAACATCGATGTCCTGGCTTTGTGCGGAGACGTTAGCGCGTCCGGCGACTGCGACGCGGCTGTAGCCGCCTGCGTGCGGCGGTGGGGACGGCTTGACATCCTCGTGAACAGCGCCGGCGTGGGCGGGCGCAGTGCTCCCGCCTGGGAATTGAGCGATGACGACTGGCACAGGGTCCTCGACATCAACCTGAACGGCCTCTTCTACTTTTGCCGGGCCGCGATTCGTCAGATGCGTGTCCAGGACAGCGGCCGGATTGTGAACATCGCATCGATTGCCGGCAAAGACGGCAATCCGAACGCCTCACACTACTCGGCCTCCAAGGCCGCTGTCATTGGCTTGACAAAGAGCCTGGGGAAGGAACTGGCGACGAGCGGCGTTCTGGTCAATGCCATCGCCCCTGCGGTTATCGAAACCGACATCCTGAAGGAAGTCGGACCAGAGCATGTGGCGTACATGCGCTCAAAGATTCCCATGGAGCGTTTCGGCCAACCGACGGAAGTGGCCCGACTCGTCGGCTTCCTGGTCAGCGAGCACCTGACCTTCTCGACAGGCGCCGTCTACGACATCTCCGGGGGGCGTGCGACGTATTGACGCCGGTACAGGCATGACACAGCTCGCCCCGCAGGGGACGCACGCGCCGCATAGACTCGACCCGACGCGTCCGGGCGGCAAGCGGTATAGAGAGGGAGGAGGCATGTGAACAAACGAGCGCTGGTGACGGGAGCTGCGCATGGTATTGGCCGCGCGACGACGACCCTGTTGGTCAGGAGTGGATGGACGGTCGTGGCGATGGACCGCGACGCCCAGGGGCTGCAGCAGATACAGTCCGCGTTGGGAACACACGTCGAACCATACTGTCTCGATCTGGCTGACGTAACCGACGAGACGCACATCGACGTCGACGGTCCACTAGCCGCGATCGTCCATTGCGCGGCCGTTTTTCGCGCGACGGACTTCCTCACAGCGTCTTTTGCCGACTGGCACAAAGTCTTCGCGCTTGATTTCGAGGCGGCCTATATCCTCAATAAGCTCACCGCGCCTGCTATGATCGCTGGTGGGGGCGGCGCCATCGTCCATGTCACGAGCATTCACGCTTGGTTCTCGGAAAACGGGAGCACACACTATGATGCCGCCAAGGGCGCGCTGGGAGCCCTAACCAGGACGTTAGCTATCGAGTTGGCGCCTCATAACATCCGCGTGAATGCCGTTGCTCCAGGCTTTGTCAAGACCGGGATGTCCATTGTCGACGGTATCGACGAGTTGGAGACCGATTTTTTCAGGACGCACTATGTCGGGCGCAGGCGCATTCCCCTGGCGCGCCCGGCAAGCCCTGACGAGATCGCGGGGCCCATCGCCTTTCTCTTGAGTGATGCCGCGTCCTATATTACGGGCGCGACACTCGTCGTGGACGGCGGCCTAACGATTACCTTCTAATCATCGCGGGAAGGTGTCATGACTATGACTGTACATCAGCCTGTCGTCGTGCAGGGCAGACGGCTACGGGTCGTGGTCCTGCCGGAATGTGGCGGCAAGATACGGTCAATGAAGGACGACAGACACGAAATCCTCTGGCAAGATACCGACAGGTCCTGGCGAAATCGCTGCTACGGGGATCCTTACGATCTCCATAACGCCAGTGGATGGGACGAGTGTCTCCCGACTATTGACCCCTGTCCCCACCCGTCGCAGCCCTGGCAGGGTCTGGATGTGCCCGACCACGGCGAGCTCTGGCTCTTGCCCTGGGAGTGGGAATGGGAGGGAGAGGTGTTGCACACATGGGCTTATGGCGTTCGCTTCCCCTATCGCTTCGACCGCTGGCTCTACATCGGTCCGGGGGATGATGCGTTGACCGCCGACTATCGGATCGAGAATCTGGCGCCCTACCGCCAGCCTGTGCTGTGGTCCGCGCACGTATTGTGCGCGTGCGCGCCGGACGATGATGTCCTGTTGCCAGCAGGCGTCAGCATTCTGGTTGACTATTCGGCCGGTGAGCGCCTGCAGACAGGTCTTGAGTACGCGGCGTGGCCGCACAGCGCGACCTCTGAGGGAGGGGTCGTGGATCTCAGCCACATTCCTGGCCCAGACATGGGAGTCGCCGAGAAACTCTTTACCAATCGGCTCACACGGGGCTGGGCTGCGCTCTATCGGCCAGTAACAGGGCGATACGTCGTGCTCTCATGGGATGCCTCGAAGGCGCCCTATGTCGGTATCTGGCTGAATGCCGGGGGGTGGCGGGCTGATGCTCCGGCCTATCATATCGGCCTTGAGCCATCGACCGGCTATCCCGACAGGCTGGACCGAGCAGTAGCAGAGGGAGAATACATGGACCTGGGGCCACGAGAAAAGCGCTGTTGGAGCGTGACCTTACGCACCGGCATCGTCGCCTCGAAAGATATGATTCCCGGCGTAGGCTGACGAGTAAGGGCTGTCCGAGAGTGCGTCTTTGACATTGGGATAGTGCTTGCATGTGGCATGCACTGCCATCGCTGGCCCCACGACAGCGACAACAAACGCGCTTCAGCCGTTTAGATACAGATCAACACCGGTCGCCACGAGGCAGTGCTAGCCCCTCTTAGCGCGCACCACTGTCAGTGACGCGCTCTCGGACAGCCGGATCGGCCGCGCCTGTGCTCTTGCCTGCGCGGCCGCCGGGGTCGACATCGTACGCGGAGTGCGCGACGATAGGTGCGGTGGCGGATGTGGTGACAGAGATCCAGAGGCTTGGGTGCCAGGTACTGCCGGTCACCCTGGACATCACGCGGCATCCCCCTATTGACGCCTCCGTTGCCGCACACTGCGCCACAGGTTGACGGATGTCGATCCATTAAGGTGTCCCTTCACCGCGAACGATGAAATAGTTGCGCCGTGTCCGTTCGGATCGAAGAAGGGCTAGTAGTCCGTCAAGCGTCTTCTTGACAGTAGGTGTTGCAATGGGGCATCCTCAGTCGTCGTGGCATGGGCATAGGACGGAGGATGTCTGGTGAATAAGAAGTATATCGTGACGCTGACCGCGGAGGAGCGGGTCAGGCTAGAGGAGTTGACCCGCACCGGGAAAGCGGCGGCGCGCAAAATAGCGCACGCGCGCATCCTGCTCAAGGCGGATGTGGCGGAGGGCGGCCCTGGTTGGCCGGACGAGCACATCGCTGCGGCGCTGGATGTGAGCACGAGCACGGTGCGCCGCATCCGGCTGCTCTTTGTAGAAGAGGGGCTTGACCTGGCGCTCAACCCGCGCCCGGCCCAGCGGGTGTACCCGACCAAGCTCGACGGGGCCGGCGAGGCGCACCTGATCGCGCTCACCTGCGGCACGGCCCCGGAGGGACGGGCACGTTGGAGTCTGCGTCTGCTCGCCGACCGCTGCGTCGCGCTCGGGTATGTCGAGGCGGTGTCCCACGAGACCGTGCGCCAGACGCTCAAAAAAACGAATTGCAGCCGTGGCTGAAGGATTGCTGGTGCATCCCGCCGCAGGCGAGCGGGGCCTTTGTGGCCCAGATGGAGGAGGTGCTCGACGTGTACCAGTTGCCCGAGGACCCGGACTGCCCGCTGGTCTGTATGGACGAAGCCAGCAAGCAATTGGTCGGCAAGACGCGCGCGCCCCTGCCCCTGCGCCCTGGCGACGTCGCCCATGAAGACTATGAGTACGTCCGCAACGGGGTCGCCAACCTGTTCATGTTCTTCGCGCCCCTGCATGGCTGGCGCCATGTGACGGTGACGGAGCGTCGCACGCGCGTCGACTGGGCGTACGCCATGCGCGACCTGGTCGATGTCTATTTCCCCACGGCCACGACGATCCGCGTGGTCTCCGACAACCTGAACACGCACGACCCTGGGTCGCTGTACGAGGCCTTCGCGCCAGAGGAAGCGCGGCGCATCCTGGATCGGCTGGAGTTGCACCGCACGCCCAAGCACGGCAGTTGGCTCAACATGGCCGAGATCGAGCTCAGTGTGCTCGGCCGGCAATGCCTCGATCGGCGCATCCCCGACCACGACACGCTGGCGCGGGAGGTCGCGGCCTGGGAAGCGCCGCGCAACGATGCCGCAGCCGCCATGGACTGGCGCTTCACGACCGTCGATGCGCGCATCAAACTGAAGCATCTCTATCCCGTCACGACACTGCCGGCTCAGGCCACCGCACCAGCCAGCCTGATCCAGGCCACTGACCAGGTCGCCTAACAGGCCAACCCTTTGGAATCGTCTACTGTTCATAGTTCGCTTGACAGACTACTAGGTCGTGGGCCAGGGTGAAATGTACACCCGTATCCGTCGCGGTAGACTCGGACCGTGCAATAAGGGCGTGGAGGATGGGGCCATCGAGTGACTACGCTACCCTGAAACGTATCGTATCAGGAGGGTCTGCCCATGTCCCTGTCCCCCGCTAGCGCCCTTGTCCCTTATCTCGGCACCGTCGACGACGGCCTGAACCCGTGGCTGCGCCTCCACCCGTCAGAGCGTCGTCGCCTCGCTATGCAGGCCGCGCATGAGCGAAACGCCCCCGCGCTCTGGGGCTTGACCGCAGCGTGGCTGTGCGCCGACCCGCGCCGTGGACCCGCCGCTGCCGGCACGACCAAGAACTACCGGACCGGCTTGCGCCATCTCCTGGATGCGTGGGGCCAGGAGGACCTGTTGCGCCCCGCCCCCGACGCGGCGGCGGCCTACGTGCGTGCGCTGGAGCGACGCGGTCTCGCACCGGGCACGATCGCCAACCGCCTGGCCACGGCACGTGGCCTCTATGCTGCTTTACGGTGGGCGCGTGCTGTCTTGGCCGACCCGTTTGAGGGCGTGCACGCTCCGCGCGATCCGACCCCGCCTTGAGAGAAGCGTCTGCCCTATGACGACGACGAGGTCGCCGCGCTCACACAGGCGGCGACCGACCCGCACGACCGCGTGTTAGTGCTGCTGGGAGCACACGCGGGCCTGCGCGCGGGCGAGTGCGTGGCCCTGCGCTGGGAGGATGTGCGCCCAGGACGACGCGACCTGACGGTGCGACGGGGTAAAGGCGGGGCGGCGCGGACGGTGGCGATGAGCGCGACGCTAGCGCGGGCGCTGCAGGTGTTGCCGCGCCGGTCGGATGGCTACGTGCTGCCCTATCGCGCGTCGGTGAGCGCGTGGCGGCACATCCAAGCGCTCTGCGTGGCCGCAGATGTCGCACCGAAGGGGGTGCATTCGTTGCGGCACTCGGCGGGGACGCGCCTATACGCGGAGACGGGCGATCTGGAGACGACGGCACGCCACCTCGGCCATGCGAAGCTGGAGACGACGCGCGTATACGCCAAGTGGTCGGACCGGCGCTTGCGTGAGACCATCGGGCGGTGGTAGCGGTGGGCCGCATCCAGAGGGGATGTCGTCCCGTCGCGCCCCGTGGTGGCAACATGAACGGACTCGGCGCAACCCGTTCATGACCCGCCGTGAAGGCGCGCCATGAACGGATCGGCATGCATGCACCACCTCGCCCGCATAGGCGAAGAGCTACAGTCGGGTGAGCGATATCGTCGCGCTTGCCCGAGCAGAGCCGCAGTGGCCGTGACGATCTGATGACCACTTATGCCAACGGATGATCATGCGCCTCGTCGCATGGACATGCAAAAACAGCACGCACACACGGTGTCGGACGAGGTGACCCGCGGACCTAAAGACTGCAGGATGCGGCTGTGAGCAAGATGTGGCTGGTGAACCTCGAAAGAGCCCTCTTAGCTAGTCACTACCACGCGTGACCACACGCAGTTTGACGCGTCCGAACCACGCATGACGCATTAGCTGTTTCCTATGTTCCCGATGTATAATATGAACATTAATTGATCGTGCACGGCGCGAGGCGCTATGGCTGGGGTGCGACACGGGCGCATGGCATCATCCATGCGCTACCGCGGTCGTAGGATACCACCAGGAGCGGGAGGGGACGAACTGTGGATTCCGTTTGGTTGTCAGACTATACGTGGCAAGAAGTCGACGATTACCTCAAAACACGCCGGACGATCATCGTCCCGGTTGGTGCCACCGAGCAACACGGTCCGGCAGGGCCACTCGGCGTCGACACACTCGTGGCCATGGGATTGGCCGAGGACGCGGCGCGCGACACTCAGAGTCTCGTCGCGCCCCCGCTTTGGGTCAGCGATTCCTTTCATCACCGGGCCTTTCCCGGCAGCCTGTGGCTGCGCAGTTCGACCTTTATCGCCGTTATCACGGATATCGCGGCAAGTCTTGCTCAGAGTGGATTCACACGGCAGATCTACGTCAATGGGCACAAGGGTAGCAACTTGCCCGCGCTCACCCTGGCTTTGCGTGAGTTGCGCGAATACAGCTATCCGCAGACGCTCGTCGCCGTGGTCGACCCCTTGAACCTAGGCAAAGACGTGGCGGACCTGATCCGCCAAGAGCCGGAACATCATGGCGGCGCCCTGGAGCTGTCCGAGGTGATGTATCGGTTCCCTGGTTCGATTCGAGTGGAGCGCCTTGGCTCTGAGGCCGCCGACCTGGAGACCGTTGGCGGTGGACACCTCCGCGCGGATCTTTTTGGCAAGGGGACAGTCGCTGAGATCCCGTGGACCAGCCAGGAACAGCGCGCGTTCGCGCCGTCGGGCGCCATCGGGGCATCGAAGAGCGCCTCCGTCGAGCTCGGCCAAAAGTTCCATGACGCCATGGTGCACGGACTGGTGGAGTTCGTGCAGTGGTTTGAGCGGTATGATGGACCGCTCGGGGCAGGCGGGGGCGCTCGATGAGTAATCAGCCCATTGATATCACAACGGATGTCCTGGTTATCGGCGCGGGCGCCGCCGGGATGATGGCGGCGCGCGCGGCGAGCGACGCAGGCTCGTCCGTCACGTTGGTCGATAAGAGCTTGATTGGGCGCGGCGGCGCCACGATCATGGCGCAGATGACCGTGGCGGTGGCCCTGGGCGACGCGGAGCCTGACTCACCGGACATTCACGCCGAGGATACGATCGCCGGCAGCCGCGGGTTGGCCGACCCGGCCATCGTGCATGCGATCACCGACCGTGGCCCGGAACTCATCCGTGAAGTCGAGCGCTATGGAGCAAACTGGGCGCGTACGCCGGACGGCCGCCATAGTCAGGTCGTGGCGCCCGGGCACTCGCGCCGGCGCTGCGTGTACGTCGATGTTCTACGCAGTGGAGAGGCCGTTTCGGCCGCTCTACGGAAGGCAAATACACATGACCCTCATATTCGGCGTCTCAATAACGTCATGGTGACCCGCCTAGTCCAGGATGACAACGCGGTCGTGGGCGCGGTCGGTTTCATGCTGGAGCAATTGGCGCCTGTTCATATCGCCGCGCGCGCCGTCATTGTTGCCACAGGCGGCTTGACGCAGGTCTATGCGCGTACAAGCGCGTCCGCCCCTATGACCGGCGACGGAATGATGCTGGCGGCGGAGGCTGGCGCGGAGCTGCGCGACATGGAAATGGTGCAGTTCTTCCCCATCGCCCACCTGTATCCACCGCTGGTGCAGCTTGACCCTATCATGTGGGACCCCTTTCGCTATAAGCTGGGTGGCCACCTCTTAAATGGCAAGCTCGATGAGTTCATGGACCGCTATACGGGCGAAGCGCCGGGGCGATACACCGCGACACGGGATCAAACGACACTCGCTATTTTCCAGGAGGTCGCCGAGGGGCGTGGATCGCCTCATGGGGGCGTCTACCTCGATTTCCGCATGGTCCCCTTGGATGCATTGCATGAGGCCTTCGGCCCTGTGATCGATATTCTCGCTCGGCAGGGTATCGATTTGACCCGTGACATGGTCGAGGTTGCCCCTATGGCCCACTTTATGTTGGGCGGGATCCGCGTCGATCCTGCCATGCGCACGACCGTTGATAGGCTCCTCGCCTGTGGCGAGGCGATCTATGGTATGCATGGCGCCAACCGGCTATCCGGAAACGCTATGACGGAATCCCTGGTGACCGGCCGCATCGCGGGAGAGACGGCCGCGCGGATGCGCCGAGAGCACGATATCGCTCTGGTCACACGAGCCGGACGATATGAATGGGAGCGGCTAGCAACGTTCTGGCATCCCCGACCAGTCGACCACGACGAGATCCCCGTCGGCGCGCTCACGGCCCGCCTGCAGAACCTGATGTGGACAGGGGCCGGTCCCTTGCGGACAGGACCGCGACTGGAGGAGGCTCTCGCGGGGATCGAGAGCCTCACGCACGAAGCGGAAACGGTCGCGTTAGGCCCGGAAGAGACATTCCCCTATTCCAAGCAAGAGAAGGTTGAGCTGCGGACCATGCTGCGGCTCAGCGAAGCGATCGTCCGCGCGGCCCTCGCGCGGCGCGAGTCGCGCGGCGCGCATGTGCGCCTCGATAATCCCGAGCAACAGGAAATAGCGGTCAGCAGCCGCCTCCTGTTCAGCGAGCCAGCGGGGTGGAGCCTGGACATGGTTCCATCGCCACTTTCAGCGTGATAATGGAGGCACAGCATCAGATGTCACACGTAGCGTTACGCGTCGTCCGGGGGACACCGGCGACGGGCGCAAGAATACAAGACTATACCGTCCCCTACGAAGCGGGGATGACTCTACTGGATGCGTTGATATGGGTACGGCAAAACGTCGATCCGACACTCGCGGTGCGCTATTCCTGTCGCGCGAACGCGTGCAAGGAGTGTTCCGCATCCATGGATGGTCGGCCTGGGTATCTCTGCGCGACCAGGGCAACCGAGGATGGGACCGTCGATATCGCGCCACTACCCAAGCCGCGCTGGATTCGCGATCTGGTGACGGAGGTTCAGTGAACGTCACGCGGGTGTCCACCCATCTGCCCTAGCCTATCCACACATGATTTAGGCGTAGAAACACGCCAACCATCTGGTCATGTGTGCAGCAACGACCGCGAGGAGGAGATCGCGCCTATGAACTGGCATCGGCCACGAACGTTGGAGGAAGCGATCGACATCGTCGGCGCGACACACTCCATTGTCGTCTCCGGCGGCACGGACTTATTTGTCGATTGGCCGCACCGGCGCACCCTGTATGGCGATCGAGACTGGCTACAGATCAACCACCTGGCGGATCTCCATCGCATCGCCGTGACAGACGATGGACTCGAGATTGGGGCGGCGGTTACGGCATCAGAACTCCAGGTAGATCCGCTGACCGCGCGCCTGCCGGCGCTCCGTCAGGCCGCTCATATCCTCGGTGGGTGGCAGGTACAGAATCGCGCGTCCATCGCTGGAAACATTGTCACCGCCTCTCCGGCGGCCAATTTTATCACGACATTGGCTGCCTTGGAGACCACGCTCCATGTGCAAAGCCCTCGTGGCGCGCGCGCTATCACGATTGACGACTTCGTGCAGGGTCCAGGCAAGACCGGGTTGGCGGAGGATGAACTCGTGATACATGTCCTTATTCCGGCAAGCGCGATGGACGCCGCGCAAGTGTTTCGCCGCTTCGACCAGCGCGCCGGCAATAACGTTGCATTAGTGTCGGTCGCCACGGCCGCACAGCGGTCCGCGGGCCTGATCACACGGGCGCGTGTCGTCGTTGGAGCGGCGCACGCTATTCCGCTGTCTCTCCCAGAGATCGACAGCATGCTGCTCGGACACCCGACGCGGGCGCAAGTGGACACGGTCGCGCGGGCGTATGGGTCGCGCTGCGCGCCCATAACGGATGTCCGAGCCACCGAAGCCTACCGGCGCTCGTTGGTCAAAACGCTCGTCGAGCGACTGTTGTGTGAGTCACTGGGGCTGGAAGAATAATGAGAGGAGAAAAGTGGAGTATGCAAACCGTCGATGTGGTCGGGGAGGCCAGCGCCGCCCGTGTTGGCTTTCTAGGGCGGCGCGAATGGACGGTCCTGGCCGTGACGTTGCTCTTCTGGCTGTTCGATGGGTATGAGACGTATACGCTCTTGTTGACGGCGCGTCCCGCGCTGCATGAGCTACTTCCCGCCTCGCAGCTTCAGGCCGTTCCACGCTACACGGCCTACTTAATCTCGCTCACCCTCCTGGGCTGGGCCACCGGAGGGATCCTTGGCGGCATCCTGGGCGACAAACTCGGTCGGCGGCGCACCATGATTGTGTCCGTACTCATCTACGCCGTCTTTACGGGTTTAAGCGCTCTATCAAGCACCTGGCTCATGCTGGGCGTTACCCGTGTGTTGACGGGTATAGGTATCGGCGCGGAGTGGGGCGTCGGGACATCGCTGTTGCAGGAAACATGGCCCCAACACGCGCGCACCAAGGGCGCGGGACTCTTACAGGCAGGATTCTCGCTCGGCGCGCTGGTGGCCTCGGGACTCTGGATTATCGTCGGCGCTAACCTTGGCTTGTCGTGGCGATGGATGTACGGGGTCGGCATCCTGCCGGCGATCGTGGCCGCGCTCCTGGTCCGTGTTATCCCCGAGTCGACGCGCTGGACCAGAGCCGCGCGCGGGGCGATACGACCATCCGAGGTCTTGCGTGGTCCCCGTCGCGGCATCCTCCTGTTGTCGATCCTGGTCTCCATATCGATTACGGTCGGCTGGTGGGCGATTTCATCGTGGGTGCCTTCGTATACGGCGGCCCTGGCGACGACGGCGAAGAGCGCGGCGTATTTTTCCGGCATGGCCGGCATCCTGTATAACGTCGGGGAGATCGCGGGCTGCATCGTGTTTGGGTTCATGGCCGACGCGCTGGGGCGCCGCGTCACGACCGTGGCCTACTTCATCGGCTCGCTCATCATAACCCCGATTATCTTCCTGCTGGTACATAACGTGACGGCCGTGGTGCTGCTACAGGTCGTCAACGGGTATTTGACCGGCGGGCTGTATAGCTGGTACGCCATCCACCCACCAGAGCTGTTCCCCACGGCGATACGCGCGACCGCGGTCAGCCTCATCTTCAATTCGGCGCGCTACCTGGCGATGATTGGTCCCATCGTCGCGTCCGTTCTGATTACTTTCTTCAAAGGATACGGCGTGGCCGCGACCGCGTTCGCCGTCGTCTATATCCTGGGTATCATCGCCGTCATGATGTTGCCCGAAACGAAGGGCCGCCCCCTACCCGAGTAGGCGCGGCCAGAGGAGAACAAGGTGGAAACAGAGATGGAGTTGCAGGTGGCGTTGTCGGTGAGCGACCGCACTCAACCGATCATCACGGGCGCGGCGCGTCCGCCGGGGTTCCGCCTCACATGCGCCGCCGCCTCCGTGGAAGAGATATTCGTCAGGCAAGTGTCCGAGGCGGCGTTCGATGTAGCCGAGCTCTCGCTTGCCTCGTACCTGACGGCGCTTGGTCGCGGTGAGCAACGCTTGTCGGCGATTCCCGTGTTCCTTTCGCGCGCGTTCCGGCACAATGCGCTCTACGTCCGTGCAGACAGCGACATTCACGACCTCTCGGCGTTGCGTGGACGGCGTTTTGGGTTGCCGGAATACCAGATGACCGCGGCCGTGTGGGTACGTGCGTTGCTGCGCGACGCCGACCTGGCCAATGATGATCTCCAGTGGCTCACCTACCGGCCCGAGCGGGTGCCCGTACCGGTCCCCGCCACGCGTGGACAGGCGTCGGACGTTTTCGAGGCGCTGGTCACGGGAGAAGTCGATGTGATCATGTCCGCGCGCCGACCGCCCGAGCGTTATTTCCCGCGCACCGGCGCGCCTGGAACGATGCGACGTTTGTTTGACCATCCATGGGACGAGGAACGCGCGTATGTCCAGCGCACTGGTGTCTTCCCCATCATGCACCTTGTCTCAGTGCGCCGGGATACCATACGGCAACACCCGGACCTGCCCCGCGCGCTATATCACCTTTTCGAGCGCGTGAAAAATGACGCCGTCGACCGGTTAACGGAGACCGTCATCTTGTCGGCGACTCTCCCCTGGGCCGTGGAGAGCGCCGAGGTGGCGACGCGCCTGATGAACGATGATCCATGGCCCTACGGCCTCGCCTCTAATCGGCGCCAGATTGAAACGTTCATCGCGTATCTCAGGGAAGACGGGCTGCTGGACCGGCCGCTCTCTCTCGAAGACGTGTTCGACGCGTCTACCATGGACCTGTGATAAGAAAGAAGGAGATAATGTATGTGCGCATCCACCACTATGCGGATGCACGTCAATGGCGCGTGGAGGGAGTGGGACGGCGATCCGCTCACTCCGCTTGTCGATGTCCTGCGGGAGGGGTTCAGCCTCACGGGGACCAAGATTGGATGCCGCACCGGCGACTGTGGCGCCTGCACCGTCTTGATTAACGGTGTGCCCGCACTCTCCTGCATTTGGCCGGTCGCCGCGGCCGCAGGTGATGGACCGATACGGACCATCGAAGATCTGCGGGAGAGCGACACCTTCCGGCGCCTGGTCGATGCTATGCTCACGCACGGAGGGACGCAGTGCGGGTTCTGCACACCTGGGATTATGGTCACATTATGGGCGTGGGCCGAGGGACGCGATCCCCTGGCGCGTCCCCCGGCCGACATTCTCAAGAACAACCTGTGCCGCTGCACGGGATACGGCGGCATCCTCGCGGCCGCGACGCAGGTGCGAGAGGCCGAAGAGGTCACAGGCTCATGAGCGATCCCGATCCCTTCTTGCGTGATAACCGCTCCAAGCTGCGCGGAGAGACGCGTTACGTGGATGACCTCCATCGTCCGGGTGAGCTGCGTGGCGGCATCCTGCGCAGCCCCTATCCCTACGCCCGCATCCGGCGCATCGACGTATCGCGAGCCTGGGACATCGATGGGGTGAAAGCCGTCTTGACGGGACAGGACGTGCCGCAGACCCCTTACGGGCCAACAGCGACGAAAGACTGGAACATCCTGGCATTCGACACGGTCCTGATGGTCGGCGACGAAGTCGCGGCCGTAGCGGCGACGACCCAAGAGGCGGTCGAGGCCGCGATCGCGGCCATCGAGGTGGAGTACGAGCCGCTGGAGCCGCTGCTCGATCCGCTGGACGCCGAACAGGAGGGCGCGCCGCGACTGCATGCGGGCGCTGAACACAACCGGCCCGTGCGCATACGCGTGAACCGGGGAGATGTGGATACAGCGTTGTCCGACGCTTTTATCGTCCGGGGTGGGCGATTCACGACCAATCGCATCTACCACGGGTACCTTGAACCAAACGGTGTGATTGCCGAGTGGGATGGCGACGGACGTCTCACGCTCTGGGCCCCAAGCCATATTCCCCACCGCGCCCGCGAAACGTATGCCGCCGCACTGGGTATAGCGCGGGACGACGTGCGGCTCATCGTCCCGGCCATCGGCGGGTCGTTCGGAGCAAAGTACGTCCTCAAAGTCCACATCATCGCCGCCGTGCTGGCGCGCGCCGCACAGGCGCCGGTTAAGATCATCCTGGATCGCACCGACGATATGATGGCGGCGAATCCCCGAGTGCCGCTGACCATCGACCTGCGCATCGGGGCGGACCGCGAGGGCCGGTTTGTGGGCAAAGACGTCGTGGTGTATGCCGACGCGGGGGCGCGCGTGTACTGGAGCCCCAACATCCTGGCCACGGCCTGCACGCGCGTCGATTCGTTGTACCACTTCCACAACGTGCGCGCCGACGGCCATCTCTGCTACACGAACCATAGCCCAACCACATGCATGCGCGGTTTTGGCAACGCCGAGATGTTGTTCGCTGTGGAGAGCGTCATTGATCAGCTAGCCGACGGCTTACACCTGGATCCGACGGAGATCCGCCTCCGCAACATTGTGCATAGCAAAGACGTCAGTATTCATGGCTGGCGCATCGAGACCTGCCAACTCGACGCGTGCATCCGGAAAGTACAGGAGATGGCGGGGTGGGAACGACGCGCGAACTTGCCGGCCAATCGCGGCCTGGGCATCGCCGTGGCGAACCACGTTTCGGGGTATCGCGCCATCGACCCACGGTTTGAAGGGTCCAATGCGATTGCGCGCGTGAATCAGTGCGGCGACATCGAGATTGAAACCGGTGAGATCGACCTGGGCCAGGGCTTGCCCGAGACTTACGCCATCATCGCCGCGCACACATTGGAGATTGCTCCGGCGCGCATCACTATCGAATCCGGCGATACCAAGCGCTATCCGTACGGCATTGGCACGCTGGCCTCGCGAGGGACGGTGCTGGGAGGTAACGCGGTCCTGCGTGTGGCGGTGCGACTCCGAGACGAGATCGACGCGTTCGCCCGACGGGAGTATGGGCCCGATGTCACCTACGTACGTGGCGAGGTGATAGCGGAGAATCATCGCTACTCGCTCACAGACCTTGCGCGCGCCTACGAGGCGCGTTATCCCGGTGACCGCCTGACGGCGCGCGCGACGTACACCCCGGATACGGAGTTACCTGACGCGACACACTATGGGAATCCCGCCCCCTCCTATCCGTTCGCGGCCCATGTGGCCGAAGTTGAGGTGGACCCGCAAACGGGTCGTACCAGGGTGATTGGATATTGGGCCGCTCATGACTCTGGCACGATCGTCAATCCCGTAGCGGCCCGCGGTCAGGTCGCCGGCGGGGTGACACAGGGCATTGGCTGGGCACTGATGGAAGATCTTGTGACGGACGGCGGGTGGGTGCGGAATCTATCGCTCCGCGACTACCATCTTCCGGGCGCCGATGATGTGCCTGCCATTGAGATTGCTTTTCTCGACGTACCCGATCCATATGGACCATTGGGGGCAAAGTCACTATCAGAGGTGGCTATCGATCCGGTCACAGCGGCAATCGGAAATGCGATAGCACACGCCACAGGAAAGCGTGGTCACGACCTACCCCTGTCTGCGGAACGCGTCTGGATGCTCCTGCACGGGGGGGGATGAAGGCCTGCCGGTCCAAGCCGGAGCCAGGGTGAGAGATCATGGATGACGGCGTGAATCGCCGCATCAAGGCCGGATGTAGCAGTATGGAGGTTAATCGGTGCACCGTATATGGAAGAACATAAGCCTGGTTGGAGTCTTCGCCCTTGGCAGCGCCGGCGTCAGCGCGCAAGCGTCGACGACTGTTGCGCGTGGACGCATAGCGAGCGCGGCCGCGGTACGGGTTGGCGTGTTGGCCCCGCTGAGTGGACCGTCCGCTGTCGCGGGAGGAGACATTGTGAACGCGGTCAAGCTGGCGGTCGCCAATCTGAACCGCGCCCGTGGCGTCCTGGGCCGCCCTATCGTCCTGGATGTGCAGGATTCACCCTGTGCGCCGCAAGCTGCGGCGCAGTCCGCGCAGAAACTCGTGGCGGACGGCGTCGCCGCAGTGGTCGGTCCCTATTGCTCGAGTGACGCCTTTGCGGCCAGCGCGATTTTTCACCGCGCCGGCATTGCCATGGTCACCCCCGCGTCAACTAATCCACGGCTCACCCAGCAGGGGCTGAACAACATCTTCCGCACCATTGGGCGTGACGATCAGCAGGGCGTGTTCGCGGCTGGCCTGATGGTTCACACCTTCCACGCGACGCGTATCGCGATTATCCATGACAACGGCGTGTACGCGAAAGGGCTGGCGACCGCCACGCGTGACGCCCTGTCGCGCTACCACGGTGCGCGGGTCGTGTTCTTCGACGCGCTGACGCCCGGTGAGCGCGACTTCAGCGCCATCCTGACGAACCTGCGCGGAGTGCGGCCACAGGTCACCTACTTCACGGGTTATTACGCGGACGGCGGGTTGCTCCTCAAGGAATTCAAACAACTCGGTGTGTCCGGTCAGTTCATGGCTGGATCGGCCAACGACGACGTTACCTTCATTAAGCTGGCCGGCCCCTCCGCAGGGGACGCCTATGTGACAACGGCGCCTCCGCCACAGATGATCCCCTCCGCGGCCACGTTCGTGCGGCAGTTCACGACGACCTATCACCGCGCCCCAGGCCCCTACGCTGGCTATGCCTACGATGCGGCGAACGTGGTCGTGCGCGCTATCGCTGTCGCGCGCTCGACCGACCCACCTGCCATTGTGCGCGCGTTGCACGCGACAAAGGATTACCCCGGCATCACGGGCCCCATCGCGTTCACCGCCACGGGCGACCGCGCCCAGTTCCACTACGTCGTGGTCACACCACGTAATGGACACTTCGTTCCAGCACGGCTATAGGCCCCGCGCCGTATTTGTGGAAGCGGCGATGGAGCGGGACGGCGGGAGCGACGTCTATGAGAGTGACAGCTAGACCACGAACACATCACTGGCTCCCGCCGTCCGTTACCATGCGTCCCTTACATGAGCCACCAGTGACGCGGAGAGGGGAGCGGGCATAGCGGAGCAGACCACGACGGTAGCGGAAGCGCCCTTCGTATCATGCACGCCGGCATGAAGTCGTTTCGCCGGCATCGTTCAAGGCATCGTGAATGGGCGCGGCGCAACCCTTTCATCGTTCACGGGGAAGCTGCACGGTGAACGGGTCGGCACATGTTAGCCAGCCTGCCAACAGGAACACCAGCTACCTCACCCCCTTTGATCACGGAGCCGAGGATTACTGTGGTTATCACGCACGACTGGCGACCGACGAATCAGCGTCATGGCTGGAGTACCTATGCCTCATTGGCACGCGCCTAAAGACATAGCGCAGAGCCCCATTGTCCGCATGACGCTGGTCGTCGGCACGATTCGCCCTACCCGCGCTCCCCGACCTGTCCTCCCGCACAGGATTGGACGCCGCCCCCTACTCGTGTTTCCGGGTCACTGTCTCTCGCCCGACCAATTCCACGACCGGTACGCCATCACGCTCCACCCACACACCGCAGGTCCCGCCACCGCTACTTTCATCGAGGACGAGTGGTGTCCCATCCATGCGCAGCGCCGGGTGGTAAAACGCGGCCACTTGCGCGGCGGCGCCCTCGATGTAGTGCCCGATGAGTGCGCGACGGAAGCGATCGGGCGTGGTGTTGGGGTAACTGCCGTGGACCAGCGAACCGTTGAAGAACAGCACGTCGCCGGGGTCCATGCGGACTGGTTGTATCTCCTGGCTCGGCGGTAACGGGACCGTCACGTCTGTGAAGCTGGTGGCGGTGTCGGCCTTCTCGGCGCACAGGATCGGCCAGCGGTGGCTGCCTGGGGCGACCTGCATGCAGCCGTTGGCCTCGTCGCAGCGATCGAGCGCCAGCCAGGCCGCGACGCATGTGCCTGGTTGGGCGCGCAGGTAGAAGTTGTCCTGGTGCAGCGCCTGGCCGCGGGCCCCCGGTGGCTTGAAATATAACATCGTCTGCACGGCGTATGGCTCATGGCCGAGCAACCCCGTTAGGCAGGCGTTGAGCCGGTCGTCCAGTAACCAGCGTAGCGTGAGATCGTCCCACCGATGCATATGAATCATGCGCGGGTAGCGCTTGAGCGGGTCATTATCGGTGACATCCACGCCCGCGACGTCGCCGGGATGCGGGCCGTGGCGGCGCAAGGTCATGTAGTGCGCACGATAGCGCGCCACCTCATCCGGGCTGAATAGCCCGCCGATGACAACATATCCCTCCTCCTCGTAGGATCGCTTGTGTTGGTCTGTGACCATGGTCGACCTCCTCGCGCAACATCGTTGAACTGTTCGTGACACGCTACGTGTTCCGGTGATAATCCTCGTCCAGTCTCTCGTTGATGACATCCCTGTGCCGGCTTGCCCTATCCCTGTGCCGGCTTGCCCTATCCCTGTGCCGGCTTGCCCTATCCCTGTGCCGGCTTGCCCTATCCCTGTGCCGGCTTGCCCTATCCCTGTGCCGGCTTGCCCTATCCCTGTGCCGGCTTGCCCTA
>JAABUV010001329.1_pt1 | contig 35876 bp, 31 predicted proteins | sample 5559971 | NCBI WGS metagenome assembly JAABUV01 (sample SAMN10711881, study PRJNA513362) | rock metagenome | isolation source: Antarctica rocks | place: Antarctica: Victoria Land, Knobhead nord | collected 2015-12-19
CGCCGGGATGGCGCGACGACGTCACTAGACGGCGCCGTGAGATCACCCTCACCCATACGAGCCTACCTCCCCTACGCGCAACAGGCCTGCGCCAAGCTGTCTGCCCTATCTAACTTGGGAGTCGTTGATCGCCAATGAGGGGTGCGCCCCACGATTGTGAGAGCGTCAGGCACAACGGGCGCGACCGATCGGCGCGCGCCGCCACGGATGCGACGCGGCGGGGCGATGCGCCGGGACGGCGGGGTCTGCGGCGACTGACGGCGCGGGCGCGGCCGGCGGAACCGCCGCTGGGGGTGTGGGCCGGGCCAGCGGCCGGACATTCTCGGCTGGAGCGGGCGCGCTAGCGGTCGCCCGGCGGCGTGGGCGGCCCGGCGGGCACAGCCGCAGGCGCGTCCGCAAGGGGTGGGTGGCCCAGAAGGCGGCCCAGTCGCCCGAGGCGCGTACGGCGCGCAGCGTCGCCACGGCCTGCGCGCCCGCCTGCGTCCAGCGCATCCCGGCTCCCTTCTCGCGCGCCTCGATCAGGGTCTTGCACAAGCTCTCCACGGCGCCGGAGCCGATGGGCAACTGCGCGGCCACATAGCGCGGGTAATCCATGCGCGCCGCGTTGTCCGCATAGCGCGGGTAATCCATGCGCGCCGCGTTGTCCGCGAAATAAGCGCGTTCGCGACGCAGCACGTCCGCCGCCGCAGGACCGGGCGGGACGAGCGCATCAAGGGCGGCCAGGACTGCGGGCGCACCCTCCTCATAGAGGGCGTCCTTGAGCGGTTCGGCCCACGCCGTGAGCGCATCGGGCGCGTCGAAGACCGCACGGCCCGCGGCCCAGAGGTGCTCATAGGCGTGGAAGAGGTCGAGGATCTCGATGACGACGATGCCGGGTCCGCCCAGGAAATGCGCCGCGCGGTTCCAGATCCACTCCGCGCCATCGCCCCGCACGATCACCCGCCGCGTCTGCTGGCCCAACCCGGCGCGCCAGGCCGTGACGGCCACCCGCCACCAGCACTCCTCGGCCCCCTCCAGTCCGGCGCAGATCGCCGCCGTGCCCCAGGCCAGGTAGGTGCGCCCCGCGCGATGGTCAGTACGCAGGGCCGGCCCCAGCGGGGCCGCGCGTCCCACCTTCATTTCGTGCCAGGCGTCCTGCAGATGCACCTGGCAGCCGTCGACGGCCACCACCATGTCACGCGCGCCCCCTGGCGGGCGGGTCAGGTCCCCCCGCCGTGCCCGCGCGATCTCCTCCTGCTGCGCCGCCTCCGCCACCGCGCCGACCGCTTCCGTCACCCGCCGCACCGTCTCGCCGCCCACCGCGACGCCGTGATCCTCCTCCAGTTGCGTGGCCGCCTCGTCGAAGGCCCCCGTGATCCCCGCGCGGCACACCACGCGCGCCAACCGCGGCATCAGCGTCTCCGCGCCCAGCCCTAGCTCCGCGTCCAGCGGCGCATGGCCCCGCCCGCAGTCCGCTCGTGTGCAGACATAGGTCGGCCGGACCAGCGTCGCGTCGCCGGTCAGCCCCTGTAGGTCCCGCCTCCGCGCCTGCTCCACCAACCGCAGCAGTCCTCCACACGCCGGACAGGGCGGCCGCTCCCCACGCGGGACTGCCCGCACGGCCAACACCCGCTCCATCGTCGCCCCGCACACCCGCCGACTCAGCGCTTGCAGCCGCGTTTCCATCCCATCCAGGTCTGCCGTCAGCAGCTCCGGCCCCGCCGCGCGCAGTTCCTCCATGACGATAGCGCTCAGTTCCTGTATGATGGCCTCGGACAGCTCTGTTCTGTCCATGGTTCCCTCCTCCGAGCACACTCCAGGCGCTGATTCCGCCCGTGCCCGGAGGTAGGGTACCACTCTCCTCACAATCGTGGGGCGCACCCAGCAACAGGCTCGTCCTTTCCATCCGCTCCGCCGCTGTGCTATGCTCCAACCGATAGGGCCTGTGTCCCCCTGCATGGTGAGTTCTTGACACCTCACGCATACGACGGACGGGCGCTCATGCTCTATCCTCCCCCCGTTCGTCCTCAGATTGTCACCATATTTCTGAACCATGCCGAAATTTAGGCAATTAAGAAGCCGCGTACGATAGTAAGGAGCACACGCAGCAGGATGTCCCCTCCCACGATCTTCGACGTTGCGCGGCGAGCAGGGGTTAGCAAGTCGACGGTGTCCAAAGTGCTGACGCAGACGCCACATGTCCGTCTTGAAACACGCCAACGCGTCGAAGCCGCCATCACGGACTTGAACTACCACCCCAGTGTCACCGCGCGTCGCTTCCAGAGCCGTCGCAGCCACCTCATTGGATTGGGCTTACCGGAAATCGGTTATCAGCCCTTGCCCTTGTTCTACGCCGCGTTGATGAGCGGGGTCGGCGTTGTCACGGCCGAATGCGGCTACAACCTGGTGTGGTTGCTCGCTAACGATAGGGCAACAGAGCATCATGACACCTACGCGAAGGCGTACCTGCGACGGGAAGTGGATGGGCTACTGCTGACAGCTATACCCCTCGGCGATCCGCGCATCGCGGCCTTGCGGCGTACCGAGTGCCCGTTCGTCATTGTGGGGCGCTACGACAACCCCGACGTCTATACAGTCGACGTCGATAACGTGGCGGTCGGATACCTGGCCACCCGTCACTTGCTGAGCCTCGGCCACACGCGTATCGGCCTGCTCAAAGGCCACCGCGACCAACCGTTCAGCCACGACCGCTATACCGGCTACCTACAAGCACTCCGAGAAAGCGGCGTTGCTATCGACGACCCGTTGGTTCAGTGGCCGGCGCGGAACGACGTGAGCGGTTATGCCGCGACACTACAAATGTTGGATGCTTTCGCGCCGACCGCGTTTATCGCGACGGACATGGGCTTGCAACCCGGCTGCTTGCGCGCCTTGCACGACCGGCATCGACGCGTCCCGACGGAGTGCAGCGTCGTAGGGGTGGCCGACGTCATGCCCGATACGGCGGAGCCGACTATCTCGGTGGTCGTCCAGCCGACGTTCGATCTCGCGGGTATGGCGGCGGACCTGCTGCTGCGGTTGATCGCGGGGACACGGCCCGAGCAGAAGCGGTACGTCCTCTCCCCCGTCTTTGTCGACGGTTTGAGCACGGTGCCGCCTGTAGCGGATCGGGTGCCTCGCTGATCTCCGTCTCTCTCCGCGTTCTGTTGCCGCAGGGCAATCGCATCATGGGTCCTTTACCGACAGATCGTCGGCGTCGCCCTCACTGCTGGCCACCCAGGGTCTGTGAAAAGTCAGGTAGAGCGGGTCCTGGGCACAAGGAAGCGGAGGGCCTTGGTGGGGCGGGAGCGGAGGTGCTGACGGAAGGCGGCGATCTCCGTGGCGCCGGTACGGCGAATAAGGGTGAGGGCGAGATTGCGGCAGGCGGCCCTGATCTGGGGGGCCGGACCGCTGTGCAGGGGGGAGCGATCCTCGCCGAAGGTCAGGTCGCGCAGCCAGTGGCGGCTCTCGATGCGCCCGTGCCCCCGCATGAGCGTGAGCAGGCGGTCGGGGTCGGCGTGGCGCGGGGAGAGGCTGGTGCTGAGATAGACCGTGTCCGTCGTCGTTTTCTCGGACGTGCGGACCGTGCGGACCGTGCGGACGAGGCGGGCGATCGAGGCGATACGGGGGAACGGAAAATAGGTGCGCAGGTACGCGTTGAGGCGGGTGCTCGCGGAGAGCGTGCGCGTGTCGGTGCGACCGCGGCGACGATCGATGGTCTGGGCGGTACGCCTGGTGGCGTGCGCGTCGGCACAATAGGCCGCCCGTTCGGCGCGCAGACGCGGCTGGTTGTCTTTGACCGTGCATAGGTAGGCGGCGCCGTGGTCGAGAATGCCCTGGGCCAGGGCGGTGTGGGTCTGCACGGCGTCCGCGGTGACGACCCGTCCGCGTAGGGCGAGAGGGGGCAGGAGTTCTTGGGCCACGGGAATCCCGTTCGTTTTGTCGCTGATACGCACCTGCACGAGCGTCTCCTGCGTGGTATGCGTGGAGACGGAGAGCAACGGCGGGGCCGCCTGCGTCGCCGTGCGGGCGCCGCGCACGACCGTGCCATCGAGCGCGACGGGTTCACGATCGCGCAGGGGACGCGTCTGCTGCACCCAACGCGCCAGCGCCCGCTCGCTATGCGCCACGGACAGCCGCGGCAGTAGACGCCGCTAGAGCGAGCCCGTTGGGGTGAGATGACGGCGCGGCCCGCACACACGCGCCAAGACGCTGCGCTGATCGCGCGTCCAGCGCCCCACCGCTTCCAACGAGGTGCAATCGCACCACAGCGCGGCTACCAAACAGATCAACAAGAAGGGCAGATCATCGCGTTGTCCCCGGCGCTTGCGCGGGTCCGGGATCGACGCGAAGGCCGCCTGCAGCGTGCGCACGCGCGTATCGGTGCACAAATGGGCGCGCTCCGTCGCGCTCAGGTCGGCAAAGAAGGACGGCACGGGCGTATCCTGCATAGGGGATGGTCTCCTGCTGCTAGTCTGGTTGGTGTGACACCCTTAACCCTACCATTGGGCGACCATCCCCCTCTACATCGACTTTTCACAGACCCTGGCTGGCCACCCGATTCGGTGACACATGTGTGTTTGCGTCCGATACCGAACGACCGTTGGAGAAAGGGGCAGCATGCGATTGCCCTGTCTGTTGCCGCCGACTTGACAAGATGCGCTGGCGAACTCTCCCTCACGAGTTTCGAGCGCGTCAAACTGCGTGTCGTCACGCGTGCCATTGACTTGCCGGCAAGGCTCCATAGATGTTCGCCAGCAGCATCGTGTCGCTATCCACTTCAAAACGGCGGATTCCACCCGGTTCGAGAATCTGGTCAACAATCTGTACATCGTGCCGGAGCACATCTGGTCGACGGTCAAAGATCCCGTCAACTTCCTCAACCCCAATCCCGTCGGTACGGGGCCGTTCACACAGGTGGCGAACTTCTCCCCGCAAGGCTTCGACCTGGACCGAAACCCCTACTACTGGCAAAAAGAGCAGGTGAGCGCCATACGCGTCCCTGCCTACAACGGCAACGACGCGGCTGACGTGGCCATCGATGCGGGCAACGTCGATTGGGGCACTGTTTTCGTCCCTAACTAGTACCGTTCGCCTAAAAACATTCCGCATGTTACGCGGCCTGGGCGTGCGTGGGTGATGCCGGAGGGGCAGCCTGTTTCGTGGGCGTGACGCGGCCGGTGTAGGTCCATTTAATGGGTTTAGCCATGGCCCGATTGTAGTGCGCGATGAAGGCGAGGACCTGGTGGCGCAGCGCGGCCTCTGAGGCATGGCTCCCGCGCCGGAGCACCAGGCGGGAGAGCGTCCCGAACCAGATCTCCACTTGATTGAGCCAGGAGGTGTGCGGGGGCAGGTAGACGAAGCGGATGCGATGGGCAGGCTGGCCCAGGAAGGCGCCGCGCGTGGCCATGGACTCCAGGATGCCGCGCTTCTCCTTGACGCCCAGGTCAGCCTCGATCCCGCACGCCTGGGCGACCCACTCGACCAAGCTGGCTGAACGGTGCGTGTTCAGGTTATCGACGATGAAGATCCACTCCGCCTGGGGGTCTGTGTCCACGGTCTGGGCGATAGGGGCCACAAAGTCCTCCTCCGTGCGCGTCGGGCCGAGGCTGGGCGCGACGACCTGACCTGTCGGCACGTCGAGGTTGGCGATCAGGCACTGTGTCCCGTGGCGCACATACTCAAACTCGCGTCGCTCGACGTGGCCGGGGATCAGGGGCAGCCCTGGATGCGCCCGCTCAAGCACCTGCATGGGCTTCTCGTCGGTGCTCACCGTATGCACGCCCTGCTCCGCTAACACCGGGGCGGCGTGGTAGCAGTCGCACACCGTCTGGACCTCGCGCTCAAAGGTCTCCCGCTCCACGGGCGGCGTCAGCCAGTAGCGGCTGCGGTGCGGCTGCAAGTCGGCCTCCTTTTAAAAAACGCCCCACGGTGCGGGGCGAGATGGTCTCCACGATCCCCTGCCGGATCGCCGCGTCCGCCAACTCGCGCGCGCTCCACTGGCTGCACGGGCAGTCCGCCTCCTCGGTCGGCGTACAGGCCAGCTTAACGATCCCGATCACCTGCGGCGCCGTGAAGGTTGGCGGCGTGCCCGGCCGTGGCGCATCGCGCAGCGTCTCCTCCACCGCCGCCCGTAGCTCCCGCTCCGGCGCGCCCTCCGCTTCCAGGGCCATCAACCGCTCCTGGGCACCCGCCCAGCGCGCCCGCCACAACCCCACCGTGTCGCGGTCCACCCCATACGCCACCGCCACCGCCGTGCCTGTCTGCTCCGCCGTCGCCAGCACCAGCCGCGCCCGGAGCGCCACCTGTTGGCCGGTGCCATGCCGCCGACTCAGGCCCTCCAACACCGCCCGTTGCCGCGCACTGATCGTACTGCGCCGGTATAGGCCCCGTGGCATGCTCCGTCCTCCCCTTCCTGTCACGTCGTCACCGCGCCCCCCTGCCGCCTCTCTCACCTCCTCAGCTTACCTCTCCTCGCGGAATCATTTCAGGCGAAAGGTACTAGAGGGTCGGCTTTAACATAATATACGACCTGTTCAGGGCTGCGCATCGTCCTATGCGCGCCTCTGCCTTGACGATAACCGCAAGCCCATCCGCGTCGTGGGCGCGCTTACCGGTGCATTGGCCAGCGTGAGCGACGAGGCGCCGCTGCGCCACACCCTATTTGACGGTGTGGGAGGCGTCGGTGAGCCCGTTCGGCACGCTAGACGCCTCCGCCCAGCGCAAAATATTATGTTAAAGCCGACCCTCTCGGTGAGAAGAGAAATGAACTCTCCGCCCCGTCTGTGCTGATACACTGGTGAGCATGAGTAGAACATTAGACTCGTTGCAGAATAGGATGAGGTTGTTGTAGAGTAGGGGTATGTTGACCTATGAGACACTGGCGCGCAAACCGGGCGCCTTCACATCGATGACGGGGCTCACCATTGATGAGTTCGAGGACCTGCTGGCGGATCTGCGCCCGCGCGATGAGGCCGCCCGGCAGGAGCGATACGTCGCGACGCCCCGTCGGCGCGCCCCTGGGGGCGGGGCCAAGCCGCGCTATGCCCTGCGGGAGCGGTTGCTGATGACGCTGGTGTGGCTGCGCCTGTCTCTGACCGGGGACGCGGTGGGCGTCCTCTTCAGCGTGGATAAGAGGACGGTCTCGCGCTACACGCGGCCGCTGCTGCGGCTCTTGCGGGATCAAGGGCGGGACACGCTGGGCTGGCCGGAGGAGGCCCAGGCGTTGCTGGACACGGCGGATGGCGTGGACGACGCGGACGATGGGGACGGCGTGGCTATCATCGACGCCACCGCGCAGCGGGTGGAGCGTGCGCGTAACCATGCGACGCAAAAGGCCCACTACTCGGGTAAGAAGAAGGCGCACACGCGCAAGACGCTCATCGTCGTCAACGAGCGCGGCCGGTTGCGGTATGTCAGCCCCTCCGTGCCGGGGTCGGTCCACGACCTGACCTTGCTGCGCCCGTGCGGGACCCTGGAGGAGATCCCCTCCACCCTCGCGCTCATGGCTGACAGCGGCTTCCAAGGGCTGCACAACGACGTGCCGGAGCGCAGCGTCGCCCTGCCCTACAAGGGCAGCAAGGCCCATCCGCTCACGCCGGAGCAGAAACTGCACAATGCGCACCTCTCCCGCATCCGCATCGTCGTCGAGAACACCCTGGCCGAGATGAAACACGTCCGCATCCTTGCTGACGTCTTTTGCCACCCGCTCACCCTCTATGACGGCATCGTCGTGTCCATTGCCGGCCTCGTCACGCGCCGGGCCGACCAGCGCTTAGCCGACCAGCGCCAAGCCGTGTTCCCCCTAGCAGTCTGTCGGAGAGAACATGTTTTCGAGAGATAATGCACCTGGGGACCGTTTCCTGGCCTCAAAACGGTCCCCAGACGCGCTTTTGCCCTCCCGTAGTGCGGGAAGGCAAGACCGATTAGCTTCTCTCCGACAGGCTGCTAGCCGCGTAAGAGGGAATCTTATTCTGCAATGAGTCTATTCAAGACCGTGGACTATGACGCGGCGCTCGACCTGACGGTGCGCTTGGGCGACTGTCTGCCGCCCGACCATCTGGCCCGCTCCATGATGGAGCGGGCGACGTACGAATCGGTGCCGTTCCGCTTTATCGCGGGCAATCGGCACCCTGACCACGACACCATCGCCGTGTTCCGACACACCTTCCTGCCCGACCTCAAGGGTTGTTCGTGCAGGTGCTGCTGCTGGCGCAAGAGGCCGGGGTGCTCACGCTGGGCACGATCAGCCTGGACGGGACCACGATCCACGCCGACGCCTCCATGAGCAAAGCGGTCAGCGACAAGGGTTCCGTTGGGGCCTGCTGAGATAGATGAAAGATCTTCGGAACGGGTCTTGTCGGTCAGCCAATAAGGAGTTGCGCGGGAGATTTTTGGACCTATGGAACGCCGAAGCGGACCACTACGGCCGGCTAATCCGATGATCTTTCGGCCAAAACATGTCATCTCGGCAGGCCCCAACGGAACCGGCGACGGTGCGCGTGGTGGTGGCAGGCCTGCTCGACCGCGTGGCGCGGTTGGAGGAGCGGGCCAACAAGACCTCGCGCACGTCGTCCAAGCCCGTTCGTCGGACCCGCCCAGTGCGTCGCCGCGCCCGCCGCGCCGCCCGTCAGAGCGCGCCAGCGGGGGGCAACCGTGGCACGAGGGGCATGGGCGTGTGCCAGCACTGGGAGCGTCGGCACTTGTCCTCCAACAATCTTTCGCGCCTCGCAGCTGAACTGCACCCTCCCAGCCGCGCCGTAACCAGCCGCCTAAAACCAATGCCCACAAAGGAGTCGGACAATGAACTCTGCACCACTGGAAGCCGTCAACCCCCGAGCCACCCGCGAAGCTCGAGATCTACTGGCACGAATTCAGGATTTGGCCGGTGACAGGATATTCTCGGGCCAGCACAATACCCCTCGCGAAATGTCGTTCTACAGCGACCAGGCCGCCGAGATAACCGGGCGCTACCCGGCGGTGTGGGGCCAAGATTTCGGGTTCGCCGACGACGGTGACATGGATGGCATCAACTACCGTCAAGGAATAGTCGACGAGGCGAAAAAGCAGCACTCTGCAGGTTCCATCATCACTCTGATGTGGCACGCCGTTCGCCCAACAGAAGAAGAACCAGTGACCTTCCTGGGCAGCATTTGCGACGGGATACTCCCCGAAACCGACTGGCATGACCTACTCAAACCGGGAACCGAAACGCATACCAGGTGGCTGCGTCAGGTGGATCTGATCGCCGGTTTCCTTGAGCAGCTCCGAGATGCATCCATTCCGGTGCTGTGGCGTCCATACCATGAGATGAACGGCAACTGGTTCTGGTGGGGTGGGCGAGAAGGTGAGAACGGCTACGCCGCCCTCTACCGTCAGTTGTATGAACGCTTCGTATCGGTCCACCACCTGGACAATCTCATCTGGGTATGGAACACAAATGCACCCCGAGGCGACGCGGTGCCCTATCCGGGCTTCTACCCCGGTCACGACGTTGTCGACATCCTCGCGGCGGATGTCTATGAAAACGACTACAAACAATCCCACCATGATGAGTTAGTCACGTTGGCGGAGGGTCGACCCATTGCGCTAGGCGAGGTCGGCGTCCTACCCACATCAACGATCCTCAGCGACCAGCCCCAGTGGACATGGTTCATGATTTGGACAACATTCCTGACTCGCGACAATGACCCTGAAGCCGTACGCGCGCTCTTTACAAACCCCCGCGTAGTAAACCGGGCGACGAACCAACCTCACAACGGGCGATAACTCAACTCCTTCTACTCTTCTAGCCTGAATTATTCATGAGCATTTTGGTCTAATCAGATTGACCGCATTTGGCTGAACACCCACCTCTGTAGACTGGCAGAAGCGGCCGTAGAGCCGATTTTGGCGTCCAAAGTGGACTCTGGGAGTCTGCAAGGCCGCCATCGGCAACCAATCCAATTCGATGAATGTTTTCATGAATAATCCAGGCTAGTTTATCCGCGTGTCCGTTTTGCCGACCGTTGTCCGGGGACACGCGACGACGCGGCGTATCTCCCGTGGTGATTACGACGACCACAACGACCGCGCCTGCGGGGGCTGGGCGATCAGCCCCCGCGCGGTGACTGTTTGGGGGTCGCCATCACGTTTCAACGCGATCTCCGGGTCAGGCAGGGTGACATACTTGAACGGCTCCGCCCGCAGCGTCGCCCGCGCCACGATCTCGCTCCGTACCACCCTCACCACGCGTCGCGGCAGGGTGCTCCCCTACCAGGGGGGGTGGCGCGGACCCCGTTCCAGCGGGCCGTTCCCCCATCCCCCCATCTGTCCTCTCCGCCTACATGGACCACGGTTCGGCGTGCCGGTCGTAATCCTCAGCCCACGCGCGCTGCAGCGCCTGCACTGCCGTCTGGATGTCGTCCGGCAGGGGCACCCGCCTCTCTGCCGCCTCAAGGAACCGCGCGAGATGTTCCGGCCGGCTCGTAGCGCCCACCGTCGCGCGTACCTGGCGGACGCCAAAGACGTAGCGCACGCAGAACTCGGTCCAGGTCCGGCAGCCCGAGCGATCGAAGAGGGGCGCTACCTGCGCCGCCCGCTCGCGCAGGTATTCTGGCGCCGCCCCGGGCACATCACGCTGGCGATGAACCGGGCCACCCCCGACCGTGCGCATCGCGATGATCGGCTGATCGCGTTCCTGGATCAAGTCGAACAGCGCGTTCGAGGCGAAACGCTGCAGCGGGTTGAAGTAGAAGATGTAGCCATCCACCAGGCCCTCGGCATAGCCAGACCGCAGGGCGTCCACGGCCACGTCCGCGTTCCAGGGCCAGACCTCCAGGACGTAGCGCCCGACCAGACCCTCGTCCTGGAGCCGCCGCAACCCCTCGTAGCAGGGTCCGCCGACCCGGAACTCCGCCGCGAGTGGTTTACCCAGGCAGAGCTGCCCCAGCGGGATCTGCTCCAGCCCGAGGGGCTCGCTGTTCTGCTGGATCACGTCGCGGATCTGCGGGATCGAGTCCCACCCGATCTTGACGATCAGGGGCGGGACGTTGGCACGGTCCTCGTCGAACGCGGCGCGCAGGACGCGGAACGTGTCCCCATACGTGTGGCTCGTATGGAACCAGACGCCGGCGTCCATGGCCGCCCGTGCTGTCTTCACGCGTTCCGCGAACGGGAGGGATTCGTCGCCCAGCCGCGTGGTGCCGTAAATAAACGGCGAGAGATTGGAGAGCCGCCCGGCGCCGAGGGTCTGCTGTGTCATGACACTGTCCTTCTATCTATCTATGCTCTGTCTATCTATGCTCTGTCACGGTTCCCCGCTCCCCTGCGGCCCCGCCCCGCTGGTAAGCGTAGGTCGTCTGGTTGGCAGCCCGGCGATCGATGCGCGGGGCACACCGTGGTAGAGGGAGCCATTCTTACTCCGCCGCGCCCGGTGCGGCGGGAACGCCGCATCCCGGGAGCAGGTCACGCAGGTACGCCCAGGACCGGCGTGCGCTATCCAGCGCGGGAGCGCGCGGCTCGTCGTTCTCCACGATGAACCAGTCCGCTCCGGCCGGCCGCGCCGCCGCGCAGATCGTGGGGAGATCGAGGGTCCCCTCGCCCAGGTCGGCGAAGGAACGGTCGGCGGCCATATCCTTGAGGTGGACCAGGGGCACCCGCCCCGGATACGCGCGCAACACCTCTAGCGGATCGACGCCGGCGTAGGCGGCCCAATAGATGTCGAACTCGAGAGCGACGAGGGCGGGATCGGTCGCGCCGAGGAGGATGTCGAGCATGTACGCGCCCTCGTGCTGGGCAAACTCAAAGTCATGGTTGTGATACGCGAACCGGATGCCGCGCTCCCGGCAGCGCGACCCGACCGCATCGAGGCGCGGCGCGAGTACACACAGGGCAGCACCGCTGCGCCAGTCCGGTTCGAGCCAAGAGAGCACGAGGTAACGACACCCCACGGCGCGGCAATAGTCGATCTGGCGATCGAGATCGGTCTCCAGCGCATCCAGACGCACCATGGCGCCGACCTGACGCAGCCCAAGGGCGGGGAGCAGCGCCGGCATCTCGCCGGGGCTGTCGGCGCCTCCGCCTTCCACCGCCGTGTAGCCGATCTCCGCCACATGTCGCAGCGTCTCGCGCGGATCACGGGCCATCTCCGCGCGCACGGTGTAGAGTTGCAATGCGATTGCCGCTGTGTCCATCTCCTCAGCCTCCCCTCGTGCCCTTTCTCATGCCCTCTCGCTAGCCGCCCACACGGGCCCTAGCCGCGCATGCTATGGCTCTGGCAAGGCGGCGCGCGCATGGTGTCAACGATCGCGGTCATGCCGCATCTCCGCCACGGCGGCCTCGCGCAGACCGGTCATGTAGCCGAGCGCGTGCAGGCGCGCGAGGTTTGAATAGGCTGGATTGTCGTTCAGGTCGCCCTCAAGTGTCGGCACATGATCCGGGCGCATCACGCCGTCGAAGCCGATCGCATGCCACGCTTTCATACACGCGAGCATGTCGGTCTGGCCGTCGTCGTGGAACGTTTCCACGAAGTGTGCGGGCGTGCCCCGCACGTCGCGGAAGTGGCCGAACGCGATGCGGCCCTGCCGTCCGAAGTGACGGATAACACCGGGCAGGTCATCGGTCATCAGCGTGAAGTTGCCCTGGCACAGCGTGATGGAATTCGCCGGCGTATCGATCGTATCGACGACGCGCTGGAAGGCCTCCACGTTGGTCATGATCCGCGCGATGCCGCGCAGCGGGGAGAGTGGCGGGTCGTCCGGGTGTAGGGCGAGCCGGACTCCGGCCTTCTCGGCGATCGGCGCGACGCGTTGGATGAAGTACGCGAAGGCGCCCCAGAGCTGTTCCTCGGTGACCCGACCGGCCCAGGTGGGAGGCATGTCCGTGAGAGCGGCGTTGTCGAAGCCCGTGACGAGCGCGCCGCCGCGACCGCGCAGTGTCGTCGACGTGCGGAACCAGGGGATGACGGCCATCCAGTTGTAGCAGAGCATGGGGATGCCCACCGCACCCATGCTTCGCACCAGCACACAGAACTGCTCGATCTCCTCGTCGCGGCCCGCCAGGCCGAGGCGCGCGCGATCCAGCGGCGGCGCGTCCTCGATCCCAACGACGTGCAAGCCCAGGTCCTCGTAGCGTTTGACCAGCAGGCGCAGAGCGCCTTCCTCCCAGGGGAGGTCTATCGCGCGCTGCCCCCGCGGGTGCGCGGAATGATCGAGCCCGCTCACGACACACTCGACGCCAACCTGCCGCAGAGTTGTCCAGAAGGGCGTCGGGACTGGGCGCAAGTACTCGGCGAAGCGGATCACGTTCACTGCTCCTCCCTCTCTCAGTCGCTCTATCGCCACACCATCACGCGCCCGTGATGCCGCGGACCTCTGTCTCGTTGTCAAAAGCACGGGATAAATACCGTGGGACAGCCCGTCGACACGCGGCCTGCGGGCAGGCGACGCGCGCGCGATCCAGCGGCGGCGCTGCCCCGACTTGCTGTCGGGGCGGCAGCGTTGCGGCGCCCTGCCAAGAGCAGCGCCCTCCCCCGCCGGTGGAGAGCCCCGTGCCGCCGCTGGTCGCCACGTCCTACAACTCCTCGCGCAAGCCCGACGCCTGGCGCTCATCGGCCAGACTATGTGTGCTGATGCCGCGGCGCAGATTGAGACCTTTGAGCTGGGGGTGCTCCGCTGTGAAGTCGTCTTGCGGCGCGTACCCGACCAGCGCGCGCGCGTCCGCGATGTCCAGGCGCTTGAAGCGGTTGTTGCTGAGCCCGTGCAGGATGGCGAACCGCACGGACTCGGCCTCGATGCAGCGCTCGATCAACTGCTGCAAGTCGCGGTGAGACACGAACGCGTCGAGAAGGCGCACATTGTTCTCGATGCGCGCCGCGTCCAGCGGCTGGAAGGCGCCGACGCGGATGGCGATGACCGAGAGCCCCTCTTGCTCGGCCATATAGCGCCCCAGGGCTTCTCCAAAACACTTGGAGACGCCGTACAGGTCACTGGGATTGACCGGCTCGCCGGTCTTGACTTGCACATCGGGGGCATAGCCGGAGACAGCGTGGATCGACGACGCAAAGACCACGCGGCGGCAACCGGTCGCCTTCGCCGCCACGAAGAGGTTATAGGTACCGATGATATTGTTATCCAGCAGGCTGCGCCAGACCGTGCCCGCGCCAGCGTTGGCCGCCAGGTGGAGCACCGTGTCGGCGCCGCGGCACAGCTCTTTGAGCCGCTCCAGGTCGCCCAGGTCGCCGTTGACCACCTCGCCAAACGGCTGTAGCGCGGCGGTCGCGCCATCGGTTTCCCGCGCCATCAAGCGCAGGTCATATGTGCGGTGCGCGTGCGCGGCGAAGTACGAGCCGATCCGACCGGCCGCGCCGGTCACCAGCACACGGCGCCGTGACGTGGTGTCATGATACGTCATAGGCTGTCACAATACCCCAAAGGCGCGATACACCGCGTCGATCGGCAGGCCCGCCGCGATCTGCTCGCGCTCCGCGTTTTCCTTGGCGAAAGTCTCTTCGACGCGCAAGAGCACGTCGTCAACCAGATCACGCGGAATGAGTTGGACGCCATCGTTATCACCGAAGATAAAGTCGCCCGGCTTGACCGCGACGTAGTGCGTCAGGTGGCCGGGCAGGTAGATCGGCTGGTCGACCTCGGTGATGATCCAGCCGCCGAACGCATTGGGGCGCGTGCCAAAGCTGAAGATGGGAAAATCGGGCATCTTGAGCACGTACTGCGTGTCGCGACAGTTGCCGGCCAGCAGCATGCCGCGGCAGCCGTGAGCGTAGGCGAGCTGGCAGCTCATCTCGCCGAAGTGCGCCGGCTGCATGTCGCCGCCGCAGTCGAAGCAGAGCAGCGAGCCATCCTCATAGGTCTCGATTGCCCGCATCATGCGCTTTTGTGGATGACCCCCCTCGACCTCCCACCGCGCTTCACGCGCCTGTCGCTCCTCCGGCGTCAGGTCCCTATCGACGAGGGAGTGCAGCTTGATGGGCAGGGCGCGACCGACGAGCTGCATGCCCTGGCGCAGAGGCGTAAACTGGCGCGCGAAGATCGTATCGCGGACACCCAAGCTGGCCAGGGCGTCCGACACGTTGCCGCCGTACCCTGCCGCGCGAAAACGCGCGATGCGTTCAAGGTCGCTGATGGACAAACGGCGGAGTTCGGTGTGCGGCATATGTGATTCCCCTATCTCCTACTGACTTGTACGATATCGCGCAGGCCGGCCCACTCGCGCCAGATGTCGGTCATACACTCCCAGTGTACGGCGTCGTGGTCCGCGTGGGTCAGGCGAAAAAAGACACCGTAGCGGATGTGCGGCGAGCCGTTGCCGGCGATGCCGTGCCCCAGTTGATAGTGGCACAGCACGGCGTCGCCGGCTCGTCCTGTGACCTGCTCCATGGCCGGTAGCGCCACGGGCGGCATGCCCTCCAGCAGCGCCTGCGGGCCGTGCGCGCGGAAGTAGTCTTCGTAGAGGCGGTGCGTCCCCGGCCAGATGGTGAAGTTGCCCATATAGGCGCGCGGCAGATCACTCAGGAAGACGCCGATCAGCGCGGTAAAGTTGGCGATCGTCCCTTCGGGGACACCGTTGGTGGGCGTGTATATGCCGTCGATGTGCGGCGTGGGCTCGCGCGGCGGGTCCAGCGTCGGGAAGCGCAGGGCGACCTGCCCCCGCGTCACGGGGCGCACCTGGCCGGTGCCGATGGCGGACGCGGCGAGGTCCCAGAGCGGAGAGCGGTGGAGCAAGTCGGTGATCGGCGGCGTGTCGGTCAGTTCGGGGCAGTAGGTTTGTGCGCGCAGGGTGGGCAGTTGGTCCGGCGGCAGCCCCTGGCTGCCGAGCGAGGCATTGATGGCCCGCAAGGCCGCGTCGACCAGAGCGGGGGGCACGATGCCGGGCAGCGTGACGGTGCCCCGGTTGTAAAGATCCCATTTTTGCGCGTCGGTAAGTATCACTGCGTTAATCTCCCTACTCCTCATATGTATGCCGGGTGCCGCGCGGCGCCCGGCTGTAATGGCGCCCGCGATACCCTTAGTGCTTTTTCTACAAGTTAAGGATTTCAAGTCGTTGTCAAGGGCATTTTTGCAGCTTTTGAGCCAAACTAATGGCTGCTATGTTGCACGAAAGCATGAGGCGCATGGTGTAGCGACAGGCTGATGCGGACGCAGTGGCCTCGCGTAGGTACCGGGTGCCTGCCGCTACGCTCCCTTTAACACCCAGAGCGCCGGAAATGCGGGTACTTGACATGTGGCTCGGAACCTTAACTTGTAGACAATGCCCTTACAGCCTATCCGGAAAATCGTTAGAGAGGCTTATGCAGCCGCTGAGCGCGTGTTTAGGCACTTTCCGGATAGGCTGTTAGTGGCAGTGTAGACGGTCGCGCGCTTGATGCCCAGCATTTCGCGGCTGTAACGGTGCCCGCGATACCCCTGGTGATAGAGCGCCGCGGGACATTGATCATGCGCGGAGAACCTCCTTCCCGTATCGACGATCAGATGGCTATGCGATTGCGTTCGCCCGCCACGTTGTTCTCATCGCCCACGATCGCATCGTTCACAGCAAAACCCGCCCCCAGCACCTCTTCGGCCCGGTGACACGCGGCCAGATGATCCTGCGTCACCTCGCGCAGTAGCGGCTTGTCCGTCTTGCACCGGTCGATCGCCAGCGGACAACGGGGATGAAACGGGCAACCGGACGGCGGTGCAAACGGTGAGGGCATCTCGCCTGGTACCATGACCAGGGGGTGCCGGTCCTCTTCGGAGTCGGGCACCCTGAGGATCGAAGCGAGCAGCATGCGCGTGTACGGATGCGCGGGCGCCCGGAACAGTTCTTCTGCCGACGCCTTCTCGACCACTTCCCCCAGGTACAGGACCATCACGGAATCGCTCAGATACTGTACGACGCCCAGGTTGTGCGAGATAAACAGGTAGGCCAGGTTCATCTCGCGTTGCAGATCCTGCAACAGTTTCATAATCTGCATCTGGATCGACACGTCCAGCGCCGAGATCGGTTCGTCGCACACGACCACCTTCGGCCCCACCGACAACGCGCGCGCGATCCCGACGCGCTGCTGCTGACCGCCCGATAGCTCGAAGGGAAACGCCCGCGCCGCCGCGCGCGGGAGTCCGACCCGATCCAGCAGCTCGTACACACGCCGCCACCGCTCCGCCTTCGCGTAGAGCCCTTGGATGCGCATGGCATCCTCGATCGCCGCGCCCACGGTCATGCGGGGATTGAGCGAGGCCAGCGGATCCTGGAAGATGATCTGCATGTGTCGGCGCGCCAGGCGGATCTCCTTCTTCGACAGTTTGCCGAGATCCCGCCCCTGAAAGACGACGCGGCCGCCGTCCGCCTCGAGCAGACGCAGCACCACACGCCCCAGGGTCGATTTGCCCGAGCCGCTTTCGCCGACAAGGCCGAGCGTCTGCCCGGCATCGAGGTCGAACGACACCTGCTCCACCGCGTGCAGCAGGCGTCCGCGCACGTTAAAGCGCTTAGACACGTTGTCCACCCGCAACAGTGATTCATCTGACACGCTCCATTACCTCCTCGGCACGATGACATGCCACTAAATGATCGGGCGTGACAGGCCGAAGCGCCGGCAATTCCCTCCGACACCGCTCGATGGCCCATAGGCAGCGAGCCGCGTACGGGCAGCTTGTCGGCGGCGCCGTGAGCGGTTCCGCCATGCCGGGTATCGGCCGCAGGGGCCGCCCCCGATCACCCACCTCGATGATCGATTCTTTCAGACCGATCGTATAGGGGTGCGCGGGCCGTTTCAGGAAAGCCCGCAACGGCGCGCTTTCCATCACCTGACCGGCGTACATGACGATGATGCGGTCGCAGAAATTGGTCGCCACCCCGAAGTCGTGCGTGATCAGGATAATGCTCATGTTCCGTTTCTCGCGCAGTTTTGCCAGCAGGGCCAGGATCTGCATTTGCACCGTGACATCGAGGGCGGTCGTCGGCTCGTCGGCGATCAGAAGCTGCGGTTCACAGGCGATCGCCATCGCGATCATCGCCCGCTGGCGCATGCCGCCGGAAAACTCGTGCGGATAGTCGCGAAAGCGCGCTTTGGGCTCCGGAATGCCGACCTCGGCCAACAGACTCAGCGTCCGCTCGACCGCTCCCCTGCGATTTGTGTAGTGGTGCGTGCGCATGCCCTCCCCGATTTGATCGCCCACGCGGATGGTCGGATTCAGACTGGTCATGGGGTCCTGAAAGACGATGCCGATGTCCCGCCCGCGGATGTCCTCCAGTTGCCGCCGGGTCAGCTTGAGCAGATCGGCGCCCTGAAACAGCGCCCGGCTGCTCTTGTTCACCGTCCCGGCGCCATGCACGAGGCCGAGCACCGACAGGACCGAGACCGACTTGCCCGACCCGCTCTCCCCCACGATCCCGAGCGTTTCCCCCCGAGCCACCGCGAAACTGACGCCGTTGACCGCGTAGACCACGTCATTCGCCCGCCGAAACTGCGTATACAGATTCTCGACCGCCAGCAGTGTCTCGGCCATCAGGAGCCTCCCTTCGGGTCCAGCGCCTCTTGCAGGCCGTCGGCCACGAACAGAAACGACAGCAGCGTGATCGCGAAAATACCGGCCGGGAAGATGAGCAGCCAGGGATAGCCGAGCGCGTTGCTGCCGGCCTGCGCGATCATGTTGCCGAAGCTCGGCAACGGTGGCCGCAGGCCCATGCCCACCACGGAGAGGCCCGCCATCACCGTGAGGTCGCCGGGGATGCCGAACGCCAGCGCCACGGCCATGCTGCTCATCACGTTCGGAAACAGGTACCGCCTGGCGATGTGCCCCTGCGTGGCGCCCAAGGCGTGCGCCGCCTCCACCATCTCGCCATTGCGCATCCCCAGCACCAGGCCGCGGATCAGGCGCGCATACCCCGCCCAGCCCGTGATGCCGATCGCTAGCAGGATCGGCACCATCCCGCGGCCGAGCTTGACCACCAGGATGAGATCGAGAAAATACGTCGGGAACGCGAACATGAAATCGACCATGCGCATGACCGCCATGTCGGCCACCCCGCCGCGCAGACCCGCCCACAGGCCCAGGACCGTGCCGATCAGGAAGCTCACTAAGGTGGCGCCAAACGCGATCTCCAGCGCGTTTTGCACGCTCCAGAGAATTTCACTCAGCATGTCGTGGCCGAGGTTGTCGGTCCCGAACGGATACGACGCCGAAGGCGGCTGGTTCGCCGCCAGAAAGTTCGTCTCTGCGTAGTTGTGCGGCGCGATCCACGGCCCGATGATGCCGATGATCAGGAAAAGGGCCACCCAGCCCAGCCCCGCCACCGCCAGCCCATTTTTACGGTACCGCTGCCAGGCCAGCGACAACTGCGAGCGGGGTTTTGGCGGCCGGACGGCTCCGGCCGTTATCGTGGTAACCGCCATGTACACCCCCCCTTGTTCACGCGGAGAAATCAGATCCTCTAAAGAACGCCTGTCTCCCGCTTCGCTTCGTTATTCCAGCTTGATACGCGGGTCGAGCATGCCGTAAAGAAAATCGACCAGCAGATTGACGCCCATAACCAGTAGGCTGAGGATGAAGATCGACGTCATGCTCAGCGGGATGTCGTCGGCCTGGAACGCGGGCGACATCAGCGACCCGAGCCCCGGGATGGAGAAAATGTTCTCGACCCAGACGGTGCCGACCACCGTGAAGGCGAAGGTCGGCCCGATGACGGTGATCAGGGCGGTCAGCGAGTTGCGCATGGCATGCCGGATGATCAGCGGCCAGTAATGCACCCCCTTGGCCTCCGCGGTGCGCATGTACGGCTGCCGCAGGGCCTCGATCAAACTGCCGCGCATGTAGCGGGTGACGACGCCGATGCTGCCGGCGGACAGGGCCACGATCGGCAAGATCGCGTCCGCTGGCTGGCCCCACCCGTTGACGGGCAGCGCGCCGGAAAAGACGACGCCGAAGAGCAGCACGAGGATGACGGCCAGCACGAACGACGGAATGGCCAGTCCTATCATCGACAGCGTCGTCAGGGTCGAATCGATCCATGTGTTGCGCTTCAGGGCCGCGAGCACGCCGAGCGGAATGCCAACGAGAATGGAGAGCACGACGGACCCCCCCGCCAGCAGGGCGCTGATCGGAAACGCCGTCTCCAACTGGCTCATGATCGTGACGGACGGGTTCTCGAACGAGTTACCGAACTGAAACGTGATCGAGTTCCAGATGTATTTAAGCGTCTGTTCCCCCAGGGGCTGGTTGAGGCCATAGCGGTCTTCGAACGTCTGAATGTACTGATGGTAGAGCTTTGGGTCTGAGACCGCGAGTTGGCCCATCTGCCCCGCGATGGTGGCCGAACTGAAAAAGGAACCGGGGGCCAGGCGCATCAGCAGATAGCCGACGCCGAGCACGAGCGCGATGGTGATGAGAATGGCGATGATCCGTTTGCCAAAAAAACGCAAGAGTCCCATGAGGCCGCTGCCCTCCCTCCTGGAGGCGTGGTCCGCCGGTCCTCCCCGTGCGGGCAGGACCGGTGGAGCGCCTAAACCGCGCGATCAGCTGGTCTTCTTCAGGTACTGGAGCTGGTAAAAGTTCCCCCAAGAGAACGGGTTCGTCACCGTGCCGTGCAGCCCTGGTTTCTCCAGGAAGATGTTCTTCACGTAGGCGATCGGGGTCACGTACCCCTCGCTCGTCAGCAGATTGTCGATCTTCGCCGTCAAGTCATTTTCCTGTTCGACGGTCGTTGCAGCGCCCAGTTCATTTCCCCACATGTTCAGGAGGTACTGGTCGTGCGGCTGGTATCCATCCTCGTACACCTGACCGTCCAGGCCCACGTTCGCACCGCCATTGCCAGCGCTGTAGTTGCTGACGAACTTCCAGGCGGTCGCCCAGGCGGTGTGTTTGTCCGCAGGCGTCTTGGCTGCTTTCCACCCCGTCACAAGATTGTTCCACAGATCCATGGTGGTGTTGCCGGGCAGCGGTATGTTCAGTGCCCGATACAGCGCCGGCTGCTTGGTCCACCATGCGGTCAGGTATTTGTTGTCCGCGATCACGGCGTTCTGCAGCGTGCGCATATCCGACCAGGTGACGCCCCGCTTCGTGTCGTCGGGGTTGCCGTACTTGGCGACGCCCTGCGGATCGTACTTATCGAAATACCAGGTTGCAACCGTCGCGCGGTACGCCGGCGGGCCCATGGTGCCCGGGTAGCCGACGAGCGCGTTGGCCTGCATGGGCAGAGATCCCGCGTCGATCCAGTTTGCCACACCGGTCGCGATGTTGAAGCCCGGTTCGACACCCTGGTTCAAACCGCCCCAGCTGATGTTGCCCCAGAGCGTGGCCGCCGAGGGGTCGATCTTGGTGTCGATGTTCAAGCCTTGTTTCAATTCTTGGGCCACCGCTTCCGCCACGGGAATGGACGACAACCCGTTGGGTGTCGTGGGGACGTAGATCGCCAGAGCCGGGATGCCTTTGCCGTTCGGATATCCCGCTTTCGCCAGGAGCGCCTGCGCCGCAGTGACGTTGTAGGGGTAGCTGTGCTCGTACTTGACAGGCGACCAACTGGGTGGCCCAAACCCTGCGGCCACCCCCCCCAGCCCATTCAGGACGGCCGTGGCGATGGGTGATCTATCGATCGCCATGGCGACCGCCTCGCGGACCAGCGGATTGTCGACAGGGGAGGGGATGACCGATTTATCGACCTGAAGGTAGGTAACGGAATCCGCCGACTGCACGTGCAGTTGCGACATCAGAGCCGCATGCGCCTGGACGTAGTGATAGTCGGACGGGGAGGCTATGAGAGCGACGTCGATCTTGTTCGCCAGGTAGTCCTCGACCGGTACGGTCGGCGCGGGGATGAGGGTGATCTGCTGCACATTGCCGACGTTCACTTCGCTGGGATTGCCGACGTAGTGCGGGTTGCGCGCCAGCGTGATCTGACCGTTTGGCACAAACGACTTGATCGTGTAGGGCGCGTCGCTGACGAAGTACTGCGGCAGGTACCAGTTTGTCGGGTGCGCCTCGACGGACGGCGCATAGAGCGGCATCGCAGCCGATAGCACTATTTCACCGAGGATGTTGTGCGGCGCCGTCAACCTCAACTGGAGCTCATAGGGGTTGATCACCTTGATACCGACCCGGCTGGCGGGCGCCTGACCGAGGTGATATTGGTAGCCGTTCACGACGTATTGCGCGACGGAGGCCCAGATGACGCCAGTGCTGTCCTGCGGGGAGAGCAGGCGCATCCAGGCGTAGGAGAAGTCCTGCGCGGTGACCGGCTTACCGTTTGACCACTTGGCGTCGTGGCGCAGGTTGAATGTCCAGACCTTGCCGCCGTCGGACACCTTGTAGCCGGTCGCGATTTTCGGCACGATTTGGTCCTTGTCATTATAGCCGTACAGGCCCTCCATGACGGTGCCCTGATCGATCAGGATCTGGCCGCCCCACTGCGTGGAATCCAGACTCGATATAGGCGGGTTCGGGATCGTGACGGCCGACGGCGCTGCCTGCGCGCCGGCGGTGACCCCGCTGAGGCTTCCGATCATCCCGGCGCCCATCGCGATGGACGCGGCGAGTTTTGTCTTGTATGACAGTTTCAAGAGGGATCCCCTTTCATAATGACTGCCCTTTCATAATGGCCCCGTGGTCGATAAAAGATTATGCCGGCCCGCTCTCTTCGGTCGATCACCTCCCCCCCAGGCTATCCGATACGAGTGGAAATACCTTTGTGTAGCGTCGCCGGAGCGGTGATGCCCCGCCACGACACGAAGAAGATCGCCCGCGCTGTGCGCTATCTCCCCGTCGAGTCAAAGCAATCAGGTTCGCGCGGATCGATACCGGGGAACGTTCCACAAAATATGGAATGTTCCCCATTATGGACCCAGGAGCGCGCGTTTGTCAAGACGCCTGATCCGATGTCGGCATGGTCACGCTGGTGACATCACCCGTGTTGAAGCCGACCCTGTCGAGCGCCACGGATTTCTTGCCGAGCATGATGGTGAAGTAGACGTCCTTGGCCGTGAAGGGCTGGCCGTCGGACCACTTGACTCCCTGCCGATGAGAAAAAGCCATGAGATCTTCTACTCCTCGTTGAGCTATGCCGTGTATGTTAAGAACATCTCTCGTGTTGTTAAGGATTGCGTGCTATGGTCAGGACCATGGTCGTGGCGCGTCCCACGAGACATCGGGCGTGTGATGTGTTTTTTTCTACAACCACCCCCCTTCGGCGCGCGCCTCTCGACGCCGCGTCCGCGGACCGGCGCGCGCGGACCGGTTGTCGCCGCCGGCCCGGCCGGCTGGCCAATGAGCCTGGATAGACGTGGGTATCATCGGAGCGCTCCTTCTGCTACCGTTCGTCGCACGGTTGTGCTGTCGCGTACGACCAACTCGGTCGGAAGAATGATCGACGGCGGTAAAGGCAAGCCATTGATCTTCTTGAACAGGAGATCGGCGGTCATCTCGCCGAGTTGCCGGATTGGCTGGCGCACCGTCGTCAGCGCGGGGTAGGTGGCCGTCGCCAGCAGGTTGTCGTCGAAGCCCACCAGAGAGATGCCCTCCGGGACGCGCACGCCGCGCTCGTGTAGGCACTGGATCGCGCCCACGGCCATCTGATCCGACGCGGCGAAAACGGCGGTCGGCCACGTTTCGCCGTCTAACAGCGTCGCCATAGCGGCGTACCCGCCTTCCCGCGAGAACCCGCCGTCGACGACAGGGCAGGACGAGAGCGGCACATCGTGGGCGAGGAGGACGCCGCAGAAACCGAGCAGGCGTTGCTTGGCATGTGGAGCATCGGCTGGCCCGTTGATGAAGCCAATGGACTGATGCCCGAGGGAGAGCAGATGGATCATGGCCTGCTCGGCGCCGCCACGGTTGTCGACATCGACGACGGTGTAATCGCGTTGCTTGGCCGAACCGATGATGACGAAGGGGATGCCTGCTTTCTCCATCTCGTCCAGGAGATACGAATCGTGCTCAGACAGGTAGCTCAGGATGATGCCGTCGACCAAATTGTTGCGGATTAGACGATCGGCGACCTCACGGGCATGACCATCGCCCTCGACCGTCACCATGACAGGGTTGTACTCATGCGCGTCGGCCATGATGGCTACGCCACGCATGAGTTCGGCGAAATAGGGGTCGAGAAAGACGCTTTCGGGCCGATGGGGGATCAAAAAGCTGATCAGGTTGGTGTGCTGCCGGACCAAGCTGCGCGCGGAGGCCGACGGATAGAACGAAAGCTCTTTCATAGCCGCGAGCACGCGCTGGCGCGTCTCGTCGCCCACCCGATTGCGATTATTGAGCACGTACGACACCGTTGCCGGGGACACGGCCGCACGCGTCGCCACGTCACGAATCGTTACGCTGCGTTTACCCATCGTCCCGTATCGCTCCTTTGCGCTCACCATACGCTCGGTTTGTGAACCGTATAAGCAAATCGTTAAGCCATTGTAGACACGGCCCCTCGCTTTTGTCAAGGATGCCTGCGGCGTCATGCGCCTTTTGATCAACGGATGGCGCTCAATACGCCCCTTTTAAGGCCCTGGAGTCGCACGTTGGCCGTTAACGATGCGATAGTGGTAGGCTATGGACATGATTTATCGCTGGCTATTTGCTTAATCCGTTCAGCTACGTAGACGTGGATTCGTAACACTATAACGGCGAGAGCAACGCTGCTTGGAGGACAGTAGTGACCGCACCGTTCACGATCTACGTGATGCAATCGGCGCACACGGACATCGGATTCACGCACCCGCAGGAGCAGATCGCCTCGATGTACCTGGACTACTACGACCGCGTGCTCGCATTGTGCCGCCAGACGGAGGACATGCCGGAGGCGTCGCGCTTCAAATGGACCTGCGAGACGTCGTGGCAGGCCCGCCACTACCTCGTGGCGCGGCCGGAGCGCGAGGAGGAGTTCCTGCGCTACGCCCGCGCCGGGCAGATCGAACTGACGGCGAGCTACCTGCACTTCACCGACCTCATCGATCCCGACGCCTACCGGCGCAGCCTGGACTGGGTGCTGGACTACGGCCGCCGCCATGACGTGCCGCTGCGCTGCGCGTTGCACTGCGACGTCAACGGCTGGCCGTGGGCCATGGCCGACATCCTGGCCGAGTCCGGCATCCCCTACTTCTGCAGCCAGATCAACGGCGCCACGCCCCTCGGCCAACGTGGCGCCGTGTACTACCACCAGATACGCGAGGATGAGCAGCACATGCTCCGATCCGACGCGCCAATCCGCGTCCCGCGGGCCTTCTGGTGGGAGGGGCCGGCGGGGGGACGCGTGCTGCACTGGCTGGGCGAGCACTACCACCTGGGCAACGCGCTGGGTCTCTCCAGCCCCCACCCCTTCGGCGCCGATAAGACGCGCTACTTCACCGAGACCGACCGCCTGACCGTCGATGACCTGTACGAGCGCGCCCGACGCGAAGTCCCGCGCTACCTCGCGCGGCTGCGCGCCGAGGGCTATCAGGACGACGCGCTGCTGATCAGCACGGCGGGCTTCTACGTCGATAACTCACCGCCCGATGGTCGCTGGCTTCAGGTTATCGCACGCTGGAACAGCGAGCGCGACGACATTCGCCTGCGTACAGCCACGCTCGGCGAGTGGTTCGACAGGCTGGCCGCGTGCGACATGGGAACGTGGCCGACCTACCGGGCGGCCTGGCCGGACTACTGGGCGGAGGGGCTCGGCGCGGCGACGGCGCGGGTGGCGCAGGCGCGGCGCATGCAGCGTCGCCGCGCCGACGCCGACGCGGTGGTAGACCGGGCGCGGTCGTCGTCCGCGACGGCGTCGCTCGCCATCGCGTTGGAGCAGGAGCGGCTCGCGCTCGAGCACACCTTCGACGCGTGGTGTACGACGGGCCGGCCTGGCGCCGCGATCAACGACTTCCAGCAAACGGCCAAGGAGCTAACTTTTCACCGCGCGGAGTTGTACGTCGATGAGGCCATCGGGACGGCCCTGCGTGCCATCACCCCACCGGGCGACGCGCCCCGGCTCTATATCCACGCGACGGTGGAGGGTAGCTCCGACGATGGGTTCCGCGTGGCGCACTTCGACGCCGGCGACCAGCAGTTCGATCCCGACACGCAGGCGCTCGCCGCCGCCAATGGCGAGCGCTACCCGTTTCAGGAGGACAGGCCCGCGCTGAAACAGTACCTCGCCGTGCTCCCCATCCAACAAGGGGGGCTCCAAGATTTTGGGCTGGTCGCGCGTGGCGGAGGGGGCGACGTGAGCGTGCCGCCCCAAACGGGCGCGTCGTCGGTGGCGGGCACGGCGGCGACGACCGGGAGGGGTGAACCACCGGCGCTCCCCGTGACGACCGGGCCGGACGGTGCGCGCACGCAGGCGCCCGCGCGCGCGGCGGATGCGGGGCAGGTGGGGATGGAGACGGCGGGATGGTCCCTACGGGTCGACCCGGCCACCGGCGGGCTCGCCAGCCTGCGCGAGCGGGCGACGGGGCGCGAGTGGGCCGACGTCGCGCATGAGTACGCCTTCGGGCAGCTCGTACACGAAGTGATCGTACATCCGTTCGGGCGGCAGGCGGTGTTCGACCCGGGACGCTTCGTCGCCCTCGGCGTGGCGAGCGAGGAGTTACGCCGGCGCTTCACGGACGGACCCGTCTTCGAGCGTGCCACGCCGACGCCGGTGGGGACGCCGCGCTACGCCCCCGGACCGGTCTTCGATGCCGTCACAACCGAGGCGCGGGGGGAGCGTATCGGGCACGCGCGGCTGAGTTGGCGCCTCTACCACACACTCCCGATTGCCGAACTGGCGCTGGACTGGGACAAGACCTGGAACAATCTGCCCGAGGCCGCCTACGTCGCGTTTCCCTTCGCCGCGCCGGGGGGCGACCTGCTGCTCGAGACGGGCGGCGGCTTCTTCCGGCCGGGCTCGCACGAGGCGGGCGGGCAGGTGCCGGGCACCTGCCCGAGCTACTACACGGTGCAGCGGGCGGCGCGCCTGGCGGCGCCGGATGGAGCGGCGCTGCTGTGGTTCCCGCTCGACGCGCCGCTGGTGATGCCCAATCAGTTGAAGTTCGACAACTGGGAGACCGATCCGTGGACGTGGAACGGCTTCCTCGCCTCTATGCCGGTGAACCACTATTGGTTCACCAACTTTCCGACGAGCCAGCGCGGGCCGCTGCGGCTGCGCTACCGCTTCGTCGGCGCGCGCGACTGGCCCGACGACGAAACGGCGGTCCGCACCGCCATGCCTGTCGAGGCGTTGGGGTGGCGTTGACAGGGCGTGGCCTGCGGCTGAGAATGCAGCGTGGATAGCGGATAGGACCCGCCGCGTGACCCGCGCGTCGCGGCGATGGTCGTGGGGATCAGCCGGCCAGAGTGCGTGGCCGAAACGGCCGCCATGCGCCCGGACCCGGAGGGTCTGGTTTGAGGAGGGGACGGAAACCGCGAGGGGTACCAGGACGTGCAACTTTCGGGTCGCGCGATGGGCCAGGGGCAACCTAATGGATGATGTCTATCGAAAGGGCGAAGGACATAGACGCGGACCGGCGCATCGTCACGCGAGTCGATCCGGGTCGCCATCGTCGGGACGGCGTCGCGCTCGGACTACCTCTACGGGCCGGTTGTCCAGGCGTTGACCGATGATGTTAAACTCGTTTCGGTGTGGGGACGCGATGGGTCTGGTGGACGCGGTGCGCGGCGGCGAGTCGACCTACGGCGGCGCGCAGGCGCGTCTCGACCAGGAGATCATCCAGGCGGTGCGGCGCTTCAGCGAGGAGGGTGGCCGCCTGGTGCGCCTGCCGCTAGAGCGCTAAACGATCGCGCATCGTCTTTGGCTCTATTCAATGATGTGATGGTATGGAGGAATGTTTGTCGATGCGGCAGTGTACCCTTTCCGGCGAGTGGCAACTCAAGCAGCGCGACTCAACGCGTGATATCCACGACGATTGTACGGGTGACGATGGGTGGATACCGGCGCGCGTGCCGGGCACGGTCCACGAGGCGCTGCGCGCCGCAGGCCGTATCCCCGATCCGTTCTATGGGCTCAACGAGCGTGACGCGCAGTGGGTGGGCGAGCAGGATTGGCTCTACCGTTGCGCGTTCGACGTCGATCCGTCGTTCCTGGAGGCGGGACCGATCACGCTCTGCTGCGACGGGCTGGACACGGTGGCGACCGTTTGGTTGAATGGCGAGCGCGTGCTCAACGCCGACAACATGTTCGTGCCGTGGCGCGTGGACGTCGACGCCTTGCTCCGTCCAGGGCGCAACCTCCTGGCTATCGTGTTCGAGTCGGCCCTGCGGGTGGGCCAAGCGCGCGAGGCCGAGTGGGGTGTACGCGCGGTCTGGAACGGCGACGCGAGCCGGGTGTACCTGCGCAAGGCCCAATATCACTACGGCTGGGACTGGGGGCCGTGCCTCCTCACCGCCGGTCCGTGGCGCCCGGTCCGGTTGGAGGCCGCCTCCGCGCGCATCGTCGATGTGGATTGTCCGGTTGAGGTAGCCGGAGATCTGGGCAGCGCGACGCTCTCCATCCATGCCACCGTCGAGGTGGACCAGGCCGCCGATGGTGATGGCGCACTCGGCCTGCGGCTGCGGCTGATCGATCCGCGCGGCGCGGTGGTCGACCAGGTGGAGGCACCGGTCGAGGGCACGCGTGAGGCGGCGCATCGCTTCGTCGTGCCCGACCCCGAACTCTGGTGGCCCAACGGGTACGGCGCGCAACCGCTCTATCGCCTGGAAACGACGCTCGTGCGGGGGGACACGGCGCTCGACCGGCGGGAGCAGCGTGTGGGCCTGCGCCGGCTGCGTCTCCTCCAGGAGCCGGTGGCCGGCGAGCCGGGGACCAGTTTCGCCTTCGAGATCAACGGCCTGCCCATCTTCTGTGGAGGCGCGAACTGGATCCCCGCCGACTCGTTCACCACGCGGCTCACGCCGCGGGACTACCGGACGCAACTCGCGCAGGCGGCCGCCGCCAACATGGTGATGTTGCGCGTGTGGGGCGGCGGCATCTACGAGGACGACGCCTTCTATGACGGGTGCGACGAGCTGGGGCTGCTGGTGTGGCAAGACTTCATGTTCGCGTGCGGCCTGTATCCGGCGCATGCGTCGTTCCAACAGAGTGTCCGCGCCGAAGCCGAGGCGCAGGTGCGCCGGCTGCGCCACCACCCATGCCTGGCGCTCTGGTGCGGGAACAACGAGGACTACTCCATCGCCCAGTCCCTCGGGGTCTACGACGCCGGCTTCGACGACGACTTCGGCGAAACCCGTTTCCCGGCCCGCGCCATCTACGAACGGTTGCTGCCCGAGGTCTGCGCGCGGCTCGATCCCACGCGTCCCTATTGGCCGGGGAGCCCGTACGGCGGCGGCGACACCAACGACCAGACGGTCGGCGACCGGCACACCTGGGATGTCTGGCACGGCGCGATGGCCCCCTACCAGGACTACCCCCGGTACGAGGCGCGGTTCGTGAGTGAATTCGGCATGGAGGCCGCCCCGGCGCGGGCGACGATCGAGGCCGTCACGCCGCCCCACGAACGCTATCCACAAAGTCGCACGATGGACCACCACAACAAGTCGACCGACGGCCCGCGTCGCCTCGCCGCCTACATCGACGACACGCTGCGTGTGCGCGACACCCTCGACGACTACATCTACGCCACACAGTTCGTCCAGTCGGAAGCGCTGGGGGCGGCCTATCGCGGCTGGCGGCGACGCTGGCGCGGGCCGGGGCGGTACGCGGTGGCCGGAGCGCTGGTGTGGCAACTCAACGACTGCTGGCCCGTGACCAGTTGGGCGATTGTTGATTTCGCGCGCCGGCCCAAGCCCGCCTACTATACCATTCGTCGGGAGTTGGCCCCGCTCGCCATTGGGCTGGCGCGCGCGCCCGAGGGCGCCGCGGTGTGGGCCGTCAACGCGACGCGGGACACGGTCGAAGGCGATTTGGTCGTGCGGGGCTACGGGGCCGACGGCGCCGAGTTGTTCGCGCAGGAGCGGCGCGTCACGCTCGACCCGAACCGGGCGACGGAACTCGGCGCCATTGACTATGGCCTGACGCGGGACGCGCCGCTCGTCGTGGCGGCGCGCCTGGTGGCGCGGGGCGAGGTCGTGGCGCGGGCGACGCTGTGGGTGGAGCCGTTCAAGTATGTCACGATGCCCGACCCGGAGATCGCGCTGAAACGTGATGGCGATCGTGTGCAACTGCACGTCACACGCCCGGCCAAAGGCGTCTGGTTGGCGGCGGGCGACGGCGTGGAGTGGAGCGACAACATGCTCGACCTGCTCCCCCGCGACCCCCAAACAGTCACCGCACGAGGGCTGGGTGATCAGCTCCTGCATATACGATCATTGTGGCCGTCGTACATAAACAGTGTTTGCTTGACGGACTAGTAGACGGAAGAGAAGGAGCGGACCACATGGCGCGTTTGCGCGTAGGGATTATCGGGACAGGCCGCAAGAAAGATCGGCCGGACATCACGGGCTTTTTCATGGCCTACCAGCATGCGGCGGGCTACCAGGCGCTCCCGGACCAGTGCGAACTGCTCGCCTGCGCCGATATCGTGCCCGAGAACGCTCAGGCGTTCGCCGCGGCCACCGGCATCCCTGCCACGGGTGTGTATACGGACTACCACGCCATGCTGGCTGCGGCCAATCTCGACGTCGTGAGCGTGTGCACCTGGCCGCACCTGCATGCGCCGATGGTGCTCGACTGCGCCGTCGCCGGCGTGCGGGCCGTCCACTGCGAGAAGCCGATGGCCGATTCGTGGGGCGCCGCGCGGCTGATGGCGCAGGAGTGCGAGCGGCGCGGCGTGCAACTCACCTTCAACCACATGCGGCGCTTCGGCGCGCCGTTCGCCCGCGCCCGCGACCTCCTACAGGACGGGGCCATCGGCGACCTCGTGCGTGTGGAGACCGGTTTTAGCGGCGATATCTACGACACGGGCACCCACTACATCGACATGTGCGGCTTCTTCGCGGGCGATCAGCCGGCGGACTGGGTGATCGGCCAGGTCGACTACCGCGCGGAGCGGCGCATCTTCGGCGCCCATGCCGAGAACCAGACGCTGGGTAGCTGGCGCTATCGCAACGGCGTGTACGGTGTGGTCGCCACCGGCGCGGGAGCCGCGTTGGTCGGCGTGACGCATCGCCTGAACGGCACGGACGGTACGATCGAGGTGGGCGTCCATGACGGCCCGCTCTTGCGCGTGCGTCGGCCGGGCAGCGCGACATGGGAGGTCGTGGATACCGGCGGCGAAACATTGCACGGACCCGGCTTCCATGAGCGCGCCATCGCCGACCTGATCGACGCATTGCGCACGGGGCGTGAGCCGGAGTTGAGCGCGCGCCGCGCGTTGAACGCCACCGAGATCATCTTCGGCATCTATGAAAGCAGCCGGCGGCGCGGCCGGGTCGATCTGCCGCTCACGATCCAGGATCATCCGCTGGCCGCCATGGTCGAGGCGGGCGAGTTGCGGCCCGCGCCGGTTTCGTAAGACTAATGCCGCGCCCGCGGCGAAAGGCGGTAGCAGCATGTTTACGAGTTTGAATACCGGCGCCCTCGCGTTGTCGGTTCCACTGGAGGAGGCGCTGGACCTTGCCCGCGCCAACGGCTTCGCGGCGCTCGACCTATCCATTACCGATCTGCGTGGGCGCGCGGAGCGGACCTCGGTCCAGGAGATAAAGGACGCCTTCGGCGCCGCCGGCGTGCGTCCCGGCGCCTGGGGCCTGCCCGTCAACTTTCGCGGCGACGAGGACGCCTACCGCGCGGGTCTGGTGGAGTTGCCCCGCGACGCCGCGCTGGCTCAAGAACTAGGCAGCCCGTGGTGCTCCACCTGGCTCTTGCCGTTCTCCGACGAGTTGGACGCGGCCGCCAACATGGCGCGCCACGTCGCGCGATTGCGTCCGGTCGCCCAGATTCTGGCCGCGCATGGATGCTCTTTGGGGTTAGAGTTTGTCGGTCCCACGACGATGCGCGCCGGACACGCGCATGAGTTCATCCCCACCATGGACGGCGCGCTGGAACTCGCCGCGCGCATCGGGACCGGGAACGTGGGGCTGCTGCTCGACTGCTTCCATTGGTACACCGCCCACGGCACGGTCAAAGACCTGGCGCGCTTGCGCGCCGACCAGGTGGTCTACGTCCACCTCAACGATGCGCGCGCCGGCCGCGCGGTCGACGAGCAAATCGACGCGGAGCGCTCGCTGCCTGGAGCCAGCGGTGTGATCGACGTGGTCGCCTTCCTGCACGCCCTGCGGCGCATGGCGTACGCGGGGCCGGTGGCGGTCGAGCCGTTCGACGACACGCTCCGGGCGCTGTCGCCGGCCGAACGCGTTCACGCCGTCGCGGACAGTCTGCGGACAGTTTGGTCACGGGCGGGGCTGACCACCGAAGAATGATGCGTGAACAGGGAAAGAATGGGGACATGACAACCTACAACATTCTCGATTTTGGGGCGACCGGCGATGGCTCGACCGACGACGCGGCGGCCATCCAACGCGCCATCGACGCCTGCACGGCGGGCGGTGGCGGCACGGTGGTAGCGCCGGCCGGCCGGACCTATCTCTTCAGTCCGATCGCGCTCAAAGTGCACGTCGAACTGCACGTCGAGCGCGGCGCGACGCTCCTGGCCAGTGGCGATCTGGCCGCGTATCCGCCCGATCTGCGGAGCGACGCGATCACCGAGGGGGCGTTGCTCGAAACGGAGTTGCCTCGCCGCGCCAGCATCATCGCCTACCGCGCCGACAACGTCGCCATCACGGGCGGCGGCGTGATCGACGGGAATGGGCGCGCGTTCGTGGAGGAGGATCTCGGCTATATCTATCGCATGCGCGGCGTCAGGCAGTATCTCGAGCGTCCGTTCACCGTTTTCCTGATCGGCTGTACGAACGTGACCATGCGCGATGTGACCGTCCGCGACGCCGCGTTCTGGACCGTGCGCTTGACCGGCTGTGAGGATGTGCTGATCCAGGGCATCCGCATCGACAACGACCTCAAACTGCCCAACAACGACGGCATCGACGTCGACTGCAGCCGCAACGTGCGCATCAGCGATTGCCACATCGTCACCGGCGACGACTCTATTTGCTTGAAAACGTGCCGCGCCGCGGTGGCGTTCGGGCCGTGCGAGAACGTCACGGTGACGGGCTGCACGTTGGTCTCCACGTCTGCCGCGCTCAAGATCGGCAATGAGTGCGTCGCGCCCATCCGCAACGTCGTGTTCGACGCGTGCGTGATCCGGTCGAGTCACCGCGGCCTGTCGATCCATCTGGGTGAAGAGGGCGACGTGGAGAACGTGATCTTCGCGAACATGATCGTCGAAACGCGCCTCTTCCATACCGATTGGTGGGGTCGCGGCGAGCCTATCTTCATCGCGGCCGTTCCGTGGACGGCGGATCGCAAACTCGGACGCGTGCGCCATGTGCGCGTCACCAATGTGCTGGCGCGCAGCGAGAATGGCGTGTGTATCTACGCCTGGGAGCCGGGTCAGATCGAGGACGTGCTGCTGGCAGACGTGCGCGTCGAACTGGACAAGTGGTCGTCGTGGCCGGGTGGGCGCCTCGATATCCGGCCGTGTCCGGGGGAGGGGCTCGTCGAGCAACCAACGGCGGGCTTCTTCGTCAAGAACGCGCGGGATGTGACGCTGCGGAACTGCGAAGTCGCATGGGGACAACGGCGCCCCGACTACTTCCGCCACGCGCTGGAGGCGCACGGCGCGGCGAACCTGGCGACGGAAAACGTCAAGGGCGCGGCCGCGCATCCGGGGCGCGACGCGGCCATCGTGGTTGATTGAGGCGGCACGCGGGCGGCGACGATGCGCACGGTAGACTCGGAAGGGATAGCGCTGTGTCAGACGGGCATGACATGTTCGTGCGCCAGGACGCAAATGATGAATGATAAGTGGGGGGGGAGAACACCATGACAGCGATCCATGTGACGGTATGGGGCGAGAATGTGCATGATCTCAGCGACGACACGGTGCGCCGCATCTATCCCACGGGCATGCACGAGGCCATCGCCACTGGTATTCGGCAGCGCCTGGGTGATGGCGTCGTCGCGCGCACGGCCACGCTCGACCAGCCCGAGCACGGGCTGACAGAGGACGTGCTCGACAACACTGATGTGCTGACATGGTGGGGCCATGCCGCGCACGAGAAAGTCGCTGACGAGATCGTGGAGAGGGTACACAGCCGCGTCCTCAGCGGGATGGGGCTGGTGGTGTTGCACTCGGGTCACTACTCCAAGATCTTTAAGCGGCTGATGGGTACAACCTGCGCGCTGCGCTGGCGCGAGTCCACTGATCGTGAGGTGGTCTGGACGGTCAATCCCGCACATCCCATCGCCGCCGGACTGCCGGAGGCAGTCATCGTGCCGCGGCAGGAGATGTACGGCGAATACTTCGACATCCCGCAACCCGATGAGTTGGTGTTCATCAGTTCATATACGGGCGGCGAAGTGTTCCGCAGCGGCTGCTGCTTCACGCGTGGATCGGGACGTATCTTTTACTTCAGCCCTGGCCACGAGACGTACCCCGTCTACCATCAGCCAGAGATACAGCGCGTCATCGCCAACGCGGTCCGGTGGGTGTATGCCGAGGGGCGCGGCCGTCGATCGCCCGATGAGGTGAAGAACGTCCCGACTGGCTGGTTCGAGCGCCTATCAGCCGGGGTGAGGTAGCGCACGATGGACAAGAGGAATGCGCTCATCGTCGGCGCCGGGGGAATGGGACGCGCGTGGGGCCGTAACCTGCGCGACTGCAGTGCGGTGCGCGTGGTCGGGTGGGTCGACCTGCGGCCCGCTGCGGCGGAGCAAGCCGCCTCCGAACTTGGCTTCGACAACATCGTGACGGGCGCCGACCTGGAAGCCGTGATCGCGCGATCGCGCCCCGACGTCGTGGTCGACGTGTCCACGCCCGAGGCGCACCGCGACGTCACGTTGGCGGCGCTGGCTGCTGGCCTGCCCGTGTTGGGCGAAAAGCCGATGGCCGACAGCATGGAGCACGCGCGTGAGATGGTGGCCGCCGCGGAGCGGGCGGCCACGCTCTACATGGTCAGCCAGAGCCGGCGCTACGACGCCAACCTGCAGGCGCTGCGCCGGCTGATCGTCGATCGGACCGGGCCGCCCGGCATCCTCAACTCCGATTTCTATATCGGCGCTCACTTCGGTGGGTTCCGTGATGAGATGGCGAGCCCGCTGCTGCTTGATATGGCGATCCACACGCTCGACGCCGCGCGCTACCTGTGTGACGCCGACCCCGTGGCCGTCTACTGCGAGGAGTTCAACCCCCCGTGGAGTTGGTACCACGGCGATGCCTGCGCCACCGCCATCTTCGAGATGACCGGTGGCTTGCGGTATACCTACCGGGGGAGTTGGTGCGCCGAGGGCCGCCCTACCGCGTGGGAGGCGGAGTGGCGTGCGGTGGGGCCGCACGGCACGGCGACGTGGGACGGAGCCGACGCTCACGCGCCCGTGGCCGACGTGGTGACGGCGCGCGACGGCTTTCTGTCTACGGTGCGGACCGTCGAGACGGAAGTCGCACAGGACGTGCCGACCGGCATCGCCGGCTCGCTACGCGACTTTCTGCACGCGCTGGAGACCGGCGCGACGCCGATGGGCGAGTGCCACGACAACATCAAGAGTCTGGCGATGGTCTTCGGCGCTATTGAGTCGGCCGCGACCGGACGGCGCGTGCGCATCGCGCCCTGATAGGTTGATTGGTCGCTCCTACTTTGGGGGCGCTCACATGGACTCCTGGTTAACCATGTGAGTGTTGCCGCTGTAAGTTTTCTGGATAAATGGGCGGGATGCACGGCTGGATGGGGACGTTTCGTCGCGCTCTGTGGGCCACTTTCGTCAGGATAAGTGGGCCGATCCGCGTTTTTTCGTCACGGTAGGTGGGCCAATCCGTACGGGTCACACAGGGGCTAGCCCCTCCGCGATGCGCGCGCGGGTGCTGTCATCCGAGGGGCGCCGCCTGTCCGGGGCCAGTGACAGACCGTGGGAGG
>JAABUV010001331.1_pt1 | contig 35867 bp, 40 predicted proteins | sample 5559971 | NCBI WGS metagenome assembly JAABUV01 (sample SAMN10711881, study PRJNA513362) | rock metagenome | isolation source: Antarctica rocks | place: Antarctica: Victoria Land, Knobhead nord | collected 2015-12-19
CTGTGAGTCTTTGAGAACATGCACACGAAATTACTACAAGAAGTGCATGATCAATCTTCAATCTCTCATCTCAACAATAAATGAATCATTGATCTAGTTCAGCGTTTCTACTATTGATCAGATCATCAAGCTACTATTCGATGTGTCATGCTTATCAATGAAGCAAAGTCTCTAGAAATAGCATCAATGAACTTCATCATTCTCTTTCGATTTCACAGAAACGCTGAAAAGATATAGCTATGAACTTCATCACTGAACTATCTCTGTCAGAAAACTATAACGTCATTTGCACAATCATATATCATCTCATCAAAGAATGTCACTATGTTTTCTGTCGTTGAGAAGATGATGACATCTCAGTCGAAGAAACGATTTAAATCATGCTATGAAACGTTTATTGACTGCATGATTTACTCAGTTCTATTGTTTTGAACAAAGACTTTCAATTCATATTGACTATGTGAAAAAGTCTTTGCAAGCGACTGAGAATCACAGCTAGTTTATTCACAGTTTATCATTCTGAGATTGATGATTAATTGAAGTGAGTCAATCAAGACGTTGAACGCGAACTTAGAATTTACTGCAATTACATGCAGAACGATTGAATCAAATGAATATCTATGATGAAGTTCAGTGACAATTTCAATATCTTCTCAATCACTTCAATGACTCTCTTTTACTTCAATAAAGAATTTCATTCTCGAATGAGTTTTGATTCAAATACAACTGACTACAAAATAACTTGTGAACAACTTGAAGCTAGAAAAGCAGACAATATTGTCATTCAAATGAAAGAGTTACTGAACTTTGATCATCAACAATTGAAAAAGACAAAGCTAATCATCGAAGTTTAAATCAATAAACATAGATGAGACATCATTTATGAAGTAAATGACTGAGTTTGACTATCTTTCAGAAACATCAAGACAATGAAACTCTGCAAAGATTTGAAAGACAAACAGCTAAATCTCTATCAGATCACTGTCAAAGTGAGTATTTTCTATCATCTTCATTTATCAGTCAGCATGAAGCATCTACATTCGATGTTCAGCTTGAAGCTACTGCAATCATATTCAGAAGACTTTCTATCAGAATAGCATTTAGAATCACTCAGATCAATCACTATTAAAGATGATGAACATTGAAAGATAGATGATATATTGAACTTCAGACGCTATCAAGGTTGAATACAGTACAAAGTCAAATGAATAAATCTAGATAGAGATAATGAATGATACTATGTCGATAAAAGAAAATTCGATGACTCAGAGAAAGTTTTGAACGAATTTCATAAGCTATATTCAGACAAACCGCGCTAAATATCGAAATAACTATCAACAAAAGTGAGCAAATGAACTACATTCATGCAAACATGAATTTTTGAAGAGAGAGTAATGTTACAAGCGTATTAAGACTAAACAAGACTGAAGCTTTAATCAATTTGCAGTGAACGCTAGCAAGCTTTCTGCGTAATAATTAGAGCTAATTAGCGAGCTAGTCAGATTTGACTCAGATATGACTCAGATATGACTCAGATATGACTCAATTCTTTTTTCTTTTCCCAACACTCTTTTCTTTCATTAACATCTTGTTCATCTACATCAAATTCTTCTCATGTCACAAACACATTTCTTTTGAGTCTAGCACAGTCTCTGAACATTACATAAATAGAAGCTTTTGTATCAATCTTCTTCTGTATTCTTAATATTCAGTTATAGCTATTTTTAAAGATCAAGCACTATCAACTCTGATCTTCATTAATTGTATCATTTAGACATGATTCTGACATTACAACATAAGCAACTCACAAGACTTATTAAATTTAACATGAGCAAACTTGAGAATCTTGTTAATATTGTTTAACAGACGTTCAGATACAGACATTTTATACATGAGTAATACACTAACAAGAAGACTTTGTTAAGAGAAGAGAGACACAAGCGAGTTAATAAAGAATGATCAAACTACGCTGTCTGATTAAAAGTGTAGCATACAAACATCTTTGCAAAACATGATCAATCTGCATAAGAAAAATCTTTACAGATAATGCAAAACAGATGAGTTGCACATCTTACAAGCGAAGCAAGCATCTGCAAGACGTGATATACAATGATGACAACTGTCAATCTTGAGAATCTCATTTCTTTACTGAGTTCTGACTCTTGAATGTCTTGATGATAAAATCAATCTCTAGTTGAAGATATCATTTGTATAGCTTGAGAGAACAGTAGTGCATGTTGATGTAATTAGAGAAGAAATTGACTGTGATATGCATGCATATTGCTGACGAAACATCTGCAACTTATGCTTAAGAAGTAAACTGTCGAAATTTAAGCAGTGAAAGATTTCAATCGTCTTGAACTGTGAATCTGCTGCAAGAAGAAAGACTATTTCTCGCTAAGAGAAAAATCAGCATAGAAATTGTGTCTTATGTATGTTGCATGCAACGTATGCAACATAATTTCGATAGATAATTATACACGATTGAGCGAGAATTAGCAAAAGTTATGCTAAATTCTGAGCAAAAAGTTATTATCATCAAAGACTTTAATGCACATCATAGCTGATGAAACGCAAAAATTTCAAACTCTATTAGAACGAAAGCGTTAATAAAGTGAGTAAATTTACATAAATGCAATCTGATTAACACTTCTGATATAAACACATATCACAGTTATTCAAGTCAGTCAAGCTCAATACTTGACTTAGCATTTGCATCAAAGAATATGCGCAATCACATCAAGAATTGACATATAGACGAGAATGCAAACACAGAATTCAATCATGAAGTAATTTTATTTACAATAGTTATGAAAAAGATGAAGTTGATCGAAAATTTGTTGAACGCGTCATACAATCTGCAAAAAGTTGACTGAAAAGACTTTGATGAACATTTGCAAAAGACGAAAGACAAAATGATGATTAAGATGCAAAGAATCACAAGTTTAAAAGCAAAAGTCATTTATTTGATTGAATGCATCAAGAATACAGTGAAATTATTCATATTTAAACAGCGAATATGCGCAAAATTAAAACTCTGATGAAACAATGAACTCATTGAAAGATAAAAGATGCTGTTGTCAAAAAAGCAAATCTGAAAAAGATGCAGAAATGACGACGCATAAGCAAAGATAGTGCAAATGTGAAATTTATATCATGATGTAATAAAGCTGATTAAAAATCAATTCTGAATCAATTTTTTGAACAACGTTGAAGAGAAAGAAGTGTTTCAAACATACAAATCAACTAAATCACGTTTAATCGAAAAGCTATTCTCGATACAAAACTTGCAAAAAGAATTGAAGATCAAATTCAATGAAAAGTGCAAGACATTTCTGAAAGCAATGTACTCATCATCTTCGAAAATTCAAATCAATGAAGAATTACTATCGAATGAAAGTATACAGTGATCAAGAGTTATCGAAGGGAAAATCAAGTACGCTATTAACTTCTCAGCACTCAGAAAAGCATTTGAATCAGATGAGATATCATTTGCAATCATACAGTAAGTGTACAAAACTATATTGAAAATCTTCAATTTAGTGTACTCAGATTTGATTGAAAACGACTATTATTCGAAGATATGACGCGAAGGCACGAAAATTATTCTAAAAAAATCAGACAAGTTAAATTGTTCAATTTTGAAGACATACAGAATTATTATGCTGCTAAACTGTTTAAACAAAGTAGCAGAAAAAATAATAGCAGTGCAACTGTCATACACAGCTGAAATTAATGATAAGTTGCTGAATTTTAATCAAATGAAAGACAGAAAACAAAGATCAGTTATAGATGCAGTATTAAATCTAGTACATGATGCGCAAATGATAAAAAGTCGAGAAAACACGCTTATCTATTTACTTCTAGATGTCAAAGAAGTTTTTGATCATGTTGCATTAAAGCAACTAGTCAAAATATTGATTAAGTTAAAAATATCAATCAACTTAATCAATTGAATAAAATGTTTCTTACAAAACAGAGTTATTGACTTAGCATTTGATGATGAACGTCAGAAATCAAAGAAAATAAGCACAGAAATATCATAAGACTCATTTATCTCGCTCATTTTTTTTCTAATTTATATTTGATACTTGTTTTCAAAGATTCGCGCAAAGTTCGAAAATTTACAGTCACTCAGCTACATTGATGATGTGATGCTATACATTGAGGGAAGAAATATTGACAAGAATGTGAAAATGCTGAAAAACGCAGCAAAAATCGCTTTTACATGAACTGAGAACAACGCAGTGCAATTCAATGACTTGAAATCTGAATTGATACACTTTGAAAGTCACAAGACAATACTCAATCAAATGATTATTCTACTCAATAACATGATCATAAAATCAAAGACATGCGTACAATGACTAGAAGTCTGACTGAATCGAAAGCTCAACTTCAAAGTTCATGTGCAAACGAAAATCGCGACAGTCACAAGAACGTTACACTCGTTGTTTAAATTAATGAATAGCGAGTGAGAATTAAATATTAAATCAGAAAAGCAGTTATATCTGACATACATCACGTCTATTAGCAATTATGACGTCGAAATATGATGAAATAATCAAAAAAGCTACTTAGTCAAATTTCGCAAACTGCAAAACGCTGCATTACAAAAAATTCTGAGTGTGTTTCAAACATCATTGATAGATGCTATGCAAATAGAAGTTGAAATCTCGTCAATGAAGATATGATTAAACCAAAAGTGCAAGAACTATGCAATTCGAATAGTTGAATTATTGAAAAAACACTTTATCAGAAAAAGAATATTTATTTTATATTCATCTCAATACTTTATTGAATTGAATCTAGATCTGAATGCATCGAAATATCTGAACTGAAATGAGATGAAGACGAATTTATCTTGAAAAGTCAAGAAGTGCAAAGACAGACTTACGCAGATATATTAAATATTGAACAAAGTGCAAAAAACATTGAATTCAATAGAAGAAATCGAAATTTCTCACTTCAAGAAATCATGAGATCAGAAAATCGAATATCTAACAAAGATGCAAATCAAATTCGCAAGAGATGAAACATGTGAAACGATAAATACACACTATAGAAAACTGAAAACAATAGTCAAAAAGACGAAAAACATAGTGATGTACATTAACGCGTCACAAACTTGAAAAAAGATAGCAGAGCTCAAAACAGAAATTGAAATCATAATAATATTTACGCATGAGTCTGTTAGATGCAGCAAAGCGACAAGCGTGATTAATGAAATAATCATAACGAAAGCGAAATTGCAAGCTATCGACGATGCAATCGTAATATGCAGCGAAGAATCATCTGAAGACAGCGAAACTTGAATGTATACAAACAGTCAAATAACGCTGCAAAGACTAAAAGCAAAGAGCAATGTCAACTTAAAGTTATTCAATAACATACAATAAAACCTGATCAATCTGCAACAAAATTGATGTCATATTTGCATACAGTGAGTATTGAGTTGCAAAGACATCGTTGAAAACGAAGCAGTGAATCAGTTGATCAAAGACGCAGCATGAAAAAGATCAACAATCGACATCAGAAAAAGAACAATCATGAGCTTCATCAAAAAGCAAATAGACAAAGAGACAAAAGAGCAATGATTAATTGCATGAAACAACAGCATCAAAAAAGAAAATCAGTATCAGAAGCACACAGCGAGAGTGAATCTGAGTTACAGATCATTAAAGAAGCTTTGAAAAATAGACAGACTGACGTTTTTAACGTTTATACAGCTAAAAATGAGACATGACTATTTCAAAAGCTATTTGCATCGATTATCAGAGAATAATTCAAACAAATGCTATGAAATATGCAAGGCGAGACAAACGTCGAAGCACTTACTACTGAACTGCAAACATTACAGAGCAAAACAGTTACAGCTTAAAGCAAAAGCACAGTTCAAAAACATGAACATTATATTAATGTTGTTTATTATCAAGATTGAAAGAATTGCAATGCTAGAGTACTTGAAAAGTACTTGAATTGCAACAAGAAAATGACTATTGAAAATGAAAGAGTAAAGTGAAAAGAACATGAAGAAGTGAGAAAATGAAAGCACGAAAGAAAGAAGTTGTTTGATTGAAAGCACTTGTTTACGCAAACTATCAATGTGATTGATCAATGAGAAGATATAAAGCAGTGACTTTGATCAAGATACATGTAATTTAACATATGCACAGCGTCTAGACAGTGTCATAGTCATAGACTGCATGCACTTAATGAAGAGAAAAAAAGATGAACTACATCAAAGACGATGACAAGCTTGATTATGTCACGAAATATGTAAAGATCACGATGATGCACTATCTTCAACAGATTGTCAAGAAGAAAGATCATAGAATCATATAAGCGAAATTTCTTAAGACTCTTCAGCAATGCTTGCTTGACATAAAGTTACTTCAGAATTAAGCAAACAATTTATGAAATGTTATTATAAAAAGAAGCAATCAAACATGCATGTCATTCTTTCTGAAACTCAACAAGATACATTTTCAAAATCGTGTTAAAATCATGAAGTTTAAGAAAGTGTTATTGTTCAGATTTCTGAGTGAGCTACTTTTTTCAAACAAGATTAAGCTAATCTTATTAACTTTCGCTCAACGAAGCAAGATGTTCTGTTGAGAATTAATGAAGTACATCAATATACAGTATGCTTCAAACTATGCTCAGCAGAGTCAACAGTTGAAAACGAACTCATCTTTCAAAAATCAACTATACAAGAAGAGTTTGCAGAGTTTCTTGCAGAGAATTAATAGTCAAGAAAAAAAAGAATACTTCAATGATTAACAAAAGCAATAAGAATCAGAACTGAGAGAAACAGTCTTTTGAAAGAAAAAATATCGCAGAATCAACGAGAAAGCATGCATCAGATGCAAATCTAAAGATCACGCAGAATTAAATTGTTTAAAATCATGATTTATTTTCTTGAAAACTTTCTTTTCAGAAGTTTCTTCTGCTTTTAACAACATTTTCATTGTTAATGTCTTGAAAAAAGACTTAGCTTAATAAATTTCTTTCATCTATTGATTGCTCAAGAAAAGAAAGTAACTGAAGAGTATGAAATTCAATGAATTAATTCAATCAGTCAACTGTTTGTTGAACTGAACACGTTGACAATGCTGAAGAACTTAAACTCAGTCACGACATCATTCACTTTCATAGTCAAGATCAAGTTAAAATGTCTCAATCTTCTTAAAACTCAAATCATGATGAACATTGAATGTATGTTAAACATGATTCATTACAGTTTCATGAAACGTTTAAATAAGATCAAGAATATTCATTCTTGAAAGTTCACAAGAATTTTCTTCAACGATAAATTGATGTGATTACACGAAACAATACTGCTTGATCTGAACATTCAGAACTTTAATGAGAGCAATCTATGCATCTTGAAGATCTTTATCATTGTTGAATATGCTTCAAAGAATTTCATGTTGAGTCTTTCATTCTTTGAGAAGCACAATCTCATTCATGAGTTTATTCATTAACATTTACGCTGAAGAATCTTGTGTGCTCAAAATGAAAGAAAGAGACTATCTCATCAAAGAACAGTTTCAGAATCATTTTACATGATGTTCAATAAAGCAAGACTTATGTTAAGTCTTTTTGCATGCAATATTCGTCAATTTAACTTCGTAAAAAAAGTCACTTTCAAGTTCTTTCATTAATGTAATCATCAGAAGAAATGAAAAGTCTCAAGCGCTCAATTGACTCAAAATCTCAAGCAACAAAGCATCACAATATACATTCAATCGCTTCTAGATGCTTTGTATGACGTTTTGAATTTCTCAATGACAGAAGAAAACTTTCAACTCACACAGATTGAGAATACAATAGTTGATCAATTCTTAAATGTTTCAAAAGAATTTGCAAATGTCGCGAATCTTTTCACTCAAAAAGTCAAAGTTCTTTTGATTTATGAATCTCATGATCATACTATTTACATCAAGAAGAGTCATATTATCTTCTGAGATTCTTTGTACAATCTTTTCGCAGTCGAACTTATTGTACAAAAGATGTATATCAAGAAACAGCTTTGAACAGACATGATACAATACTTCATTTCTTCAGCTGAAGCATTCATGCTCTTTACATCTAAAAAAAGATGAAACGCTGCAATCATGCGTTGATTATCAAGAACTCAATGCAATCATTCTTAAAAATAGATGTTTTCTTTCGCTGATCAATGAAGCTTTTGATCATCTTGCAGATGTCAAGTAATTTATCAAGCTTGACATCAAGAATGCATTTAACAAACTTCGCATATGAAAAGAAAATGAATGAAAGATGACATTTCATATGAGATTTAACTTATACAAGTATCTCATGATGCTCTTTGATCTTATCAATGCATCAACTTTCTTTCAGATCTATATAAATCAGACTCTGTTTGAATTTCTCAACATAATCTGTTTCATTTATTTGAATGATATTCTGATATTCAGCAAAACTCGCAAGAAACATGTTCATCACATACAACAAATTCTTGACAAATTGCAGATTTTAAAGCTTTACATCAAGCTCTTCAAATGCAAATTCTTCAAGAAAGAACTATTCTTTTTAGAATATAAAATAAAGAAAAGAGAAATTTTAATGAAGAAGAATCAAGTGCAAATCATTCAAGATTGATTATAATTGAGAATAATAAAAAAGATTTAAACATTTCTCAACTTTGTCAACTTTTATCATTGATTCATAAAGAACTATTCAAGAATAGCATCATTCTTGATTGATCATCTTAAAACAAATCTCTTTTCTAATGCAAAGAAGAGATGAATTCTCAAAGAATAAATGAAGTGAATTGAGTTCATTGACAGTGCTCAAAATGCTTTTCAGAAGCTGAAAGTCATCTTTGCTCAAAATGTTGTTCTTCGACACTTTAATTTTGCAAAAGTCATAAGATTGAAAATGAACATTTCTGAATTTGCAAAGAAAATAATGATGTTTCAATAAACAAATATCACACTTGAGAATTTACATTGACACTCAGTAATCATCTGATCAAGAAAGTGACAATCAATTAAATGAAACTATAATGCACATGATCAGAAAATGCTGATGATCATTAAAAGCATGAATCATTAAAAACATTATCTAGAAGAAACTTGACATGAAATAGAAATAATCAATGATCATGCAAATCTTTAACACTTCATGATAACAATCAAGCTCTTTCACAAATAAATGAAGTGAATTAACAGATTTACTGTGTACAACTTCAAGATTTTCTATCAAAAGAAAGTAAGCAATTCTGTCAATGATTCATCAAGAAAACTCAACTATGAGAAAGATATTAATGCAGATGAGAGAGAGTTCATTCATGATTTAACATACGTGAGAGAACTCTTGAAGAATCTCTCAAGTCAGTCAATGTTAATACTCATCATCTTCACTCGACAGTTCAAGATTCTGAGCATCAAGAATTATGAAGAAATAATCATCAGATCATTTAAAAAGATCATTAACTTATCAGCATTTGCAAAAAGAATCAGAAAAGTTTCTCAGACTTTGAAGAAATTCTCAACTGCTGATAAAAAGTCTCAATGATGATTTCAAAACATCATTATTTCTCGTCAGAAGAACATCTGCTTTCGCAAGAACATTAAGTTAAAATCTACTACTGTTGCTGAGATTAAAAGAAACATTGACTTTTGCAAGAACATTGAGTCAAGATCTACTACTGTTGCTGAGATTAAAAAAGATGTTTACTCTTGCAAGAACATTGAATCAACATTTATTACTGTTATTAAGACTAGAAAAGTTATCTGTCTTTGCAAAAACATTGAGTCAACATTTATTATTATTGCTGAAACTGAGAAAAACGTCATTTAGATGAAATGAAAATGCAGAAGAGCAAATTCTTCTGCTGAAGAAAGTGAATGTTTGATCATGAGTCAGAGCGAGAATTCAACTATGTGTTGTTTTGCTGAGAAAAGCGAATGTTTGATCATAAGTCAGAACAGAGATTTGACTATGCATTGTTCTGCTGAAGAAATAAAGAAAGCTTTATTCACAAGAGAGAAAGTAAATGCATCAAAGAATTATTTTGTTGCAATTCAAAATAATTCAGATGAGATAAATGATGCAGTCTTGAAGTTTATGAAAATTCATAAATGCTTCAATTCATCAATATATAGTGATGTTCTGATCTCAAGCTTTGTTGACTTTGCAAGCTACTTTTTTGAGAATCTGACTCAACTGATTTGCAAACAGCAAAAAACAAATCATCTCATCATCACAGTATGAGAATTAATGAAAAAGAGAAACTCAAGCACACGTAATATTAAGATTGACTTCAGCGTCTTCATGATCAACTGATTGAAGAAAATCACAGATGACATCATGATATTTCAAGAATTCATTTATGTTTTTGCATAAAATGAATTTAAAGCAAAGATTATGAAACAACATCATGACAGCTCTTTTGTAAAACATCTTGATTCTCAATGATGTTTAAAGCTTGTTCAATGAATCTTCAACTGATTGTTTGCAAATAAAAACATTAAGAAATATTGCAGAATCTGTAGATCATGTCAGCAACATAAGACATTACGTTACAGAATCTGAGAACTTTTGAATAGTTTACTCATTTCTTGAAGAATATAAGAGAGCATTATCATAAATTTCATCATCAATCTTTCTGACAGCACAAGCATTTCAGACGTCTTCTATAATAGCATTATGATTGTAATCAATCATCTTTTCAAGATGATGCACTACATTTTTACTTGAAAGACAATGATTGTTTTCAATCTGATTAATCTTTTTCTTGACAAAGTAGTTTAATATCACGAAATTTTTGATGACATAGTCTCTGACAGAAATTTCGTATTTACATCACACTTTTGAATGTCACTATGCTATCATCTTCTGATCAAGCAAAAACTTAGCATTACGTTTCATTCTTGCATTGATGATCAAATTGAAAGACAGAATTAAATTCTCAAGACTTATCTTCAAGCGTACTGCAATGATGTTCAAAATGATTGAGTTCATCTTCTTATCATGATTGAGTTCTTCTACAATAACAGCGTTCATATTGCAACATCAATAATGTCATTCTTTGCAATCACAGAAAGACACTTGAGAATGAAGTTCAGCATCAGAAGTCACTTAAAGAAATTGAAGTCAGTTATGAACTATGCAATGAGAATGAAAAGACTGCACGAGAATCTTCACTACAGACTTGCAGAAACAAACGTTGACTATGCAACTCAGCATGACAAAAGACACTCTGTTAAGATGTATCTTGTCAATCAGTTGATGTGATTGAACGTCAAGAACATTTGAATCAAGAAGTCTTTCAAGAAACTTGAAGTTAAAAAATATGAATCATACAGAATTCTGAAGCGACTGAGCAAACAAGTCTATCATCTGAAACTGTCTTCAAAGACGTGCATACATTCAGTATTCAATGTCAGTTTGCTGAAATCATTCTGCTTGAGAAAGAAAGAGTTGAATGAATTGTTAATGAAGAATCTTAAGTTAGAAAAAGAAGTACATGATAGTTGAGAGATTAATGACATACTGAATAGTCACATATAAAATGATCAGTTGCAATATTTGCTTAGCTGAAAGAACTTTGAAGCTTCAGAAAATATCTGAGAATCATCAGACTATCTTAACAACTGCAAGACTTTATTGAGAATCATCAGACTATCTTAACAACTGCAAGACTTTATTAAGATTCTTTCATTGCAAACATCTCATCAAGTTTGAAAGTAAGTTGTTAACATCATCACAAAAGATCACAAGTATGCATAAAACGAAGTAAAAAGATTGATAGTTATCTAGCTATCATTAGAAAGAAAAAAAAGAAAAGAAAAACAAGATTTTCTCGCTTAATCATTCTCATTAATACTCGACTCAACAGTCTAAAAAAGTTGTTAGCAGACGCAGAAATTGATACATGAATAGCTCATGAATTTCATATGATATGTATATCATTCAGTTCTCACTTTCTTAAAAATTCAAGAATTGATGAAAGTAAACTCTTGCAACTATTAGTCAGATAGCACAAAACATGCATAAGCTATCATATTGACAGAATAAATGAAATAAGAAACTCATATCAAAGCTCACTGCATTTTTCATCTCTTCAATAATAAATTACGTGATCAACGTCAAAGATGAGAAAAAAGAAGAAGTCATCAACAGAAATAAATCAAATAAGAACAAAATGTTCTTCATCTCTTCAATGATAGACTGCATAATCAACGTTGAAGATGAGAAGAAAGAAGAAGTCATTGACAAAAATAAATCAGACGAAAGCGAAACATTCTTTATTTCTTCAATGATAAACTGCGTGATCAACGTTGAAGATGAGAAAAGAGAAGAAGTCATCAATAGAAATGAATCAGATGAGAACGAAAGCAGAAAGATATAAAAGAGCGAAGAAAACAAGAATGAAAACAACATCACAGAAGAGCATGTTTCAGTTGCAACAAAGACATTCTGATCTTTCAAATACATTGCAAGAAGAATCAAAGCATTCTGAGTCTGAGCAATTAAGATGAGTCAAAGATTGTTATAGTTTTCAATTTACTTTCACAGATCTTCAATGATCTTATTCTGTCTTGCAATTCAATACAGCAGATCATCAATTCAAGTCTCTTGTATCATCATTTGCTTTCACATCTTTCTGCAATTAATAGTTACATCTTTAACATTCTTCTTCATTTCGCTGATATTATTTCTGTTTATCTTGATATCAAGAACGAGAAAATGCAGTTTCTTCTCAATATACTCTTTAAATTCAAGAAACATTTGACTTTGAGCTGAATCAAGAGAAAGATTGCAAGAGATGATCATCATCTTTTTGATCATAAACTCAGAATCAGATGCAACAAAGAATGAAGAGAAGTTTATGCAAAGTCAAGAAGAAAGAAAGCTTGAACAAAGTGATGAAGAAGCAAAACTGATGAGATTAAACTTGAAATCAAATATAATCTCAATATGAGAAGAATTTGAGCAAGACAAAGAAGTGCTTAAGTCAGATAAAGAGAAGACAAAGCTGACAGAAATAAGTGTCAAGTCGCTCTTAAATACTCTAAAAAGCATCATTAATCATTAAATTTTCACATTTTGAAGCTACTGAAAATTGTACTTACAACTCATACTTGCAATTTGCTTTGATAATGATGCATAGTGCACATTTCTTGAAATTCTTTTCAATAGAAAACTTTATTTTTTACGTAATTTACATTTCTTTTCACACACTTTTTACATCTATTCAAGAATTGTATTGCAATCTCTTTGCTGTATACATTCAAAGCTGTTTTATGATGCTAAGTTAATGACATAAGATTTCTCATGTAAAGAGAAAGAGAAACAGATTTCTGATCAAAGATGACGTGAAAGTGAGAGAATTAAACGTAAGCAGCAAATACAGCAAGCGCGCTGACGTGAGACGAAGAATCAATAACGAAGAAAGCAAGCAGATGTGATGCAAACACATTTCATGTTCTAAGAGAGAGATACGATGAAGAACTGCGTCACTCACTTTTCTTAAACTTCTTCATCTTCATTCAAGATATCATTAACTCATCATCATTAAATCAAGAAACTGATTCATACTCATTATGATCATGATACTTGAAGAAATTGTACAGAACTACTTTACAAAATGAATAAAAGATTGAGTAAAATAATGAGATGAAGATTGAATGTGAAAACAAAAGTTGAAGAAGAAAGAAGGCTGAAAATCACGCAGAAGATAAAAAAGATGAGTTGATAAAAATTCATTACTTCACAATAAATAAACATGAACATTGATGATCATTATCATCGCGCTAGTCACAATAAACAACAGAAGCATCGCTTTTCTGTTCATTGTTTACTTCTACTATCTGATACTATCTTCTGCTCATTGTTTGCTTCTACTATTGAGTATCATCTACAGAAGAAAACTTCAAATCAAGCAAATCTCAATTCTCATCACAATTGTTATCATGAGAATTCAAGTTTAGTCAACGTGCATGCGTTAATGAAAGAAAGCATCAAGATCATGATCACACTGTGCATAAAATGACAGTTGAAATATAATGAGACAACAAAATAATAGTCAGAATTCAGATCTACGAGATTTAAAGAATAAATATGAATGATACTGCTGATCATCTAAAGACTCTATGTAGATCACAAAGAATGCTCAGTCTACATTTATGAAAATCAAAGAATAAAGAATATGCTATTGAATTCAATGCTTGCACTATCAAAAGAGAATCTTGAAAACACAATGATGCACAGCGAGTTCTGATGTCATGCATTGCATGAAGAAATGAAGCAATTCAACAACAAGAACGTTGTTATTAAGAAGAAAAATAATTGTCAGAACTCAGATCTATGAGAATTATAATTCTTTAAAGAATAAAGAACAGACATGAGAATTATTCTTCAACACTATCATTAAGCTTTCAGATGAGAATCTGAGTCTATGAGAATCAAGACACTGAGTTTACGAGAAATTCTACTGTTGATTCTCAAAAGCATTGAGTCTACGAGAATTTCTATCATTGATTCTCAGTAGACTGATCATCAAGTTGAGTTTCAAGTTGACATTTTGAACTCAAATCAACATCAAGTTGAGTTGCTCATATTTTCAATTCAACACGACTCAACTTAACTGAGAATTGAATCAACTCGACTTGACTCGTCAAGAATTTGAGCTTGACGTCAAGAGAGCTAAATATAGAAATTTTTCCGGTTTTTTGCTTTTGCATTATCTTTTTGCATTATCTTTTTGATAGAGAGTCATGACGGAAAACATGAAGACTATATGATAGAGAGTCATGAAGAAAAGTCATAATAGAAAGTCATGATAGAAAGTTATGATAGAGAGCTATGACGAGAAAGAGAAACATGAAGAGAAACATGAAGAAAAACATGAAGAGAAACATGAAGATCATTTGATAGAAAGCTTCAAGTCATGTCAAAAAACATGAAGATTGTTTGACTTTGATAGAGAATCATGACGAGAAAACATGATAGAAAGTCATGAAGAGAACTCATGAAGACTGTTCAATCAAGCTATTTACATCTGTTTAATATCTTGTTGAGTTGAATCAAGTTTTCAAATTGAGTTGTTGAGTTAAGCTTTTCAACTCAATTCAAGTTCTTGAGTTCAACTTTTCAACTTGACGCGATTCAAGTTCAAAAATCTTTCAATTTAACTCAACACTTTTTAAGTCAAGTACTTGACTTGAACTTGAATACTTGACTGAATGCAATCAGTCTAGTTTGCAATCATCTTTGATTAGTTTGTTCAGACGAGAAATCGTAAATGATTCTTCTGTAAAAATAATAGAAAGTGAGCATGAATTGTAGACATTTATGAGTTGTAGCATCTGTATCTTGTTTTTCAAGTTGCTAGTTTGTAGCTTAATTAAACAAATGTTTGATTCAATGATTTTCATTGCTCATTGATCGAGTTTTAAATGCTTGTTGACATAAATGCATGTTCTTGCTTGAAGTGATGAGTTTTTTACTAGATAAAAGAAGTTGTGAATCAAACTAAATGTTTATGAAATGTTAATGTTGCAATCTTGTTTCTGAATGACTATTATGTTGAATTTACGAACTTCTCTGTCTATCAGAAATAATTTCTGAATTTTCAATGACTTTCTGATGTTATACTGTAGAATTTGCAGAAAGATTTGATTCATCATAAAGATATTTGTAGCTGTTGTTAACTCTGTGCAGAGACAGCTTTTTGTATGCTTTTAATCATCAAGAGTCTTTCACATTTTCTGATTTATTGCTTCTGTGTCTGTTCAGACATTATGTCTTCTGAGTTACTAATCACGCATGAAGAGCGATTGACTCATCTCTTCTTGACTTTCATCACTTGTCATGTTGACTCGTTGATGTCTCAACTGCTTGTCATCATCGAGGCGTTCGTTGAACTCAATGAGTTCATTGAACTCACAAGATTCATTGAACTCAAGAAGTTTAAAAAGAAAGAAGAGAATGAGCGATTATCTTTCAACGCTTCAAAATATCTGATCAATTTGTTTCAAAAGATTTCTTCTGATTACTTTATCTATAGTTTTCACTTGAAACATGAGTATCTTCAAAGTTCATGACTATTATTGCAGTTCGCGCATCGTCTTCTATTCATTGACACAGCGCACTCTTTAATGTGATGTTTGTCTGTGCATTTGAAGCAGCACTCTTCGTTTTTGCAGAATTTAACTACATGATCAAAATCGAAGCATTTATAACACTGTGTGATACGACAATTTTTTTCAAACAATTTACATCAGCATTCTTGATACAAGTCTAACATGCTTACATTTAGCAGTTAATTCATCATCATTTTGATCGTGATCTTTACGATGAGTAATGAGTGAGTCTTTTCACTTTCAACTATCTTCTTAAATCAAATTATTCTCAGTATCTTTAAATCTTCATGAAGTCTTGCATTGTCTTTCATCAATCTTTTAATCATCATCTTCTGATTGCTTGTATTCAATGAGATGCATACATCATGTGTCAGTATCACAAAGCTTTGATGCATTACATGTGCTAAGCTTGCGATTTTCTTCACTCATGTTTGAGACTTTTCTAAAGCTGCTTGAACTTTTGAGCTCATCATGTAAAGTGCGATGTCTTCGCTTTCAAGCTTGCGAAGTGACATTATTAAATCTTGTTGTGTCATCAACATGCTTGCAATTTCTTGAAAGATCTGATTGATTAATCTCTTTTGTATCTTTTTCACTTCTTTTCTCTTTACTATTTTCATTAGAATCTCATGTTTCTTACAAAGCAATGATAAATCATTTTTGAATCACTGCTCTTTCATTGTTGCTTCTTCTTTTACTACATTGACTCATGATGATGTTTTAAATATGAAACGCGTATTTTCTTACATTTGTAATTATTTATTAAGAAGTTAAATGAATGTCTTCAACTTCTGTACATTCTTTGCGATGAATGCATCTTGACTTTCAATCTTTCTTTTTAAGATGTTTCAAAAATGTTGAATCAGCTTTAAAATCACTTCTTTTCATGAGTGATCTTTGCTCTTTTCTTTCTTTAACGTTGATGTCTGTGTTAGTAGATTGATGATGCTGATAACTTTTGTCTCATTATTGCGTAAGCATTTAAATCTTACGTTGCTGTCTCTCTGCAATGAGTCAACGCTGCTCGCAATCATCATTAAATCAGCATTACTGCTGCTCATGTGATTTGTCATCGTTTATTCATCTACTCGATCTTTTCTCTCTCTTTTATAATGATCTTTTCAAAAGTTCGTTTTACGCGCGTTGTGATTGTTTTCTATTAAAAGATAATGCAAAAAGATAATGCAAAAGTCAAAAACCGAAAAATTTTCTATATTTAATTCTCTTGACGTCAAGCTCAAGTTCTTGACGAGTTAAGTCAAGTTGACTCAATTCTCAGTTGAGTCGAGTCACGTCAAGTTGAAAATATAAGCAACTTAACTCAATCTCAATTTAAGTTCAAAATGTCAACTTGAAACTTGATTCAATGATCAGTTTATGTGTGAGTAGAAAATTGCTGATTGAAATTCAACTGAAATTTCTGATTTCAGTTCTAAAACAATGCATTCGTGTTCTTCTGTTTTTATAACAAGCTCAGTAAAAAGTTAGTTTAAAGCAACACGTTCATGTTCTTCTGTTCTTCTGTTCTAGAAATTTCTTGATTTCTAACGAGTTTTCTGAACTCAATTTTTGAGTTTCAATTTTAATTTAAGTAATGTAGCTTGTTTTTATATCATCTACACGTTGATAACAAGATTGATGAGCTTTAAACTAATGTTATGAGTTTGCATAAAGCGAATCATATGAGTGTATTCTAACTAGAAGTTCAAAGCTGAAGTAAAAAGAAGATGCAACATGACGTGAATTTTACTCATGAAAACACGTTAAATCGCTAGCGTGTCAACAACAGCTTTATTCACAGCTTTATACTAGTCTATGTTAGACTAATCAGACTAATCAGAGATAACAAAGATACTGTTACGAATGTGTTAGAATTGATTAGAACTAGTCAATGATTTAGTCGAGATCTGATCTAGATCTGACTCAGATTTGACTCAGATATGACTCAGCATCTTTTTTCTTCTCTAGCATCTTTTAATCAGCTTCTATTGTCTTTTAGACAAACACACTTCTTTGTGTTACGAGTAATTAACAGATGTTCATGACAAACACATTTCTTTGTGTTGCAAACATCTTTTGAATCAACATCTTTCTTATGTTTCAACACGTTCTCTTTGAGACTAGCATCGATCTGAATAACTACTATATAGAGCATGTTCTTCTTGCTTTTTATATCTTCTTTCTTCTGTATTCTTAAAGTCTTAGTTATAGCTATCTCTATAGATTAAACATTCTAGTCACGCACGCACTCTGATTAGTTTCTAAACACGATTTCAACATTACTTTAAGAATTCGTTAATAACATGATACTGATCTTTATATTCATTCAAATTAACTCAACTGACAACGAAATAAGTATAAAGAAATTTGTGTATCTAATGATCAACGACATCGAAAGACAGAACAACATCAAGAGATCAATAGAATCAACGAAAACATATGATTATGTGATTGCTAGAGAATCTATCGCTCAGTCAGTAGCATCAGTTCAAATTGATTAATAGAATCAATGATAAAGAATCTTCGTTGATTGCTTAAGAATCATAAAAAAATTCCTTCAAATCAGCAACACTCTTCTTTGAAGATTAAAAACTTTAACAAACAATCTCACTACATACTATCAAGCATCGTTCTTCGCTCAATCGTCAATTCTTCGCTATGACTCAATCATCTGTGAACAATTTCTTCAAGAGTAATCAAAGCTCTGATTCAGTCATTTATTCTGAGCTATCATCTTGCATATTAAAATATCTTAGAATCAATATCGTATGAAAACATCGATACTCTTTACCTCATTCTCAAACTCTCAATAAATCTCATGAAGCTTCTACTTCATGAAATATAAAAAATGTAAAGCAGCTACAACATTGAGTTGAACAAGATTCAGAAGTTTTTCTAGAAGATTTGAACAGTCTTCAAACTCAACGAGATTTAAATGTGAAAGCTTGTGAGCTATTTGACAAGATATTAAGCGAACAAATATGAAAAACTCGTTTCGAGAAAATGAATAAAGTCAAAGAACGCTCAAATCAATTAAATCAGACGTTTTGAAATCAAGTGACTGAATTGCAACATCAACTGCAATTATTTAAAGAAGTCACTTCTTCTTCTTCTATTCTGTTCAATTTCTTCAAACAATCTTAAAAGCTTTCAAATTCATCTTTGTTTACTGATGAAAAAGAATCTATCTGAAATGATTAACAAGAAAAGATTCATGACAAGCTAGAAATCAACATCGATCATTTTAATATCAATAAAACTATTCTGATTTACGTTCACTTCAGAATTGAAAAAGACGCAGTCAAAGCTACTTTAACTCAACGTCAACAAGATTTATTGAATTTTTATGTCACAGTCAATGATCTGTTAAATGAACTTGCTCAGCTTTATGATGATCTTGACAAAGAGATAAACTTTCGAAGAAAATATGCTAATCTCTCTTAAGAAAAGAGCAAATTCAACGACTTTTATTTGATGTTTCAACGTCTGTTCTTTTATCTAAAGTATCACGAAAAGCAATTGATCATTAATTTATGAGACAAGATAGTTTATTGTTTTCATGCAGCTTGAAGTAGTCAATTGATTCAGTTAGAATCTTTGAACGAAATTCAAAGCTATCTGATTCATTTGAACAATGAGCATCAAGTCATGAGTGACATCAAAGAAAAGAAATCTCTGAACAAAGTTAGAAAGCAAGTCATCTTTGCTGAGAAACGAAGTTCATTGAATCTTTATAGAAAGATTGAAGTTACTATTCTCATCAATCATTCAAAGTCGCACGACGCGATTTTAATTAACGTCAAAGACATTGATTTTCAAGCTGAAATCTGTTTCATCTGTCACAAATCAGATCATACTTCTAAAGAGTACTTTGATCGATATAAAGTTAATGTCTTAAAAGATGATGAGTTTAATCATTTGAATTCTGAGTCAGATTCTGATTCAAAAAACTAATTATCTCTTTCAGAATCATTGAAGAGATAAAGATTATATTTTTGTGCAGTCAAATCGAAGTTCTATTGAAAGAAAACTATTTTGAAAAGTCATTTCTGATCAATACTTCTCTTATCTCTCAAAGCAATTCTTTCAGTCTTCACTCTTTGATAAACAGTGATTTCATCGTTTACACGCTGATACATGACAAGCTAGTTGATAAAGTATGTCAGAAACTTGAAATACAATCTATATTACTAGCAAAAGAGAAGTTAATACGAGAATATGATGAAAAGCTAGCTAGAAAAACTATTACTCATAAAATTCTATTCAATCTCATGATCGAAAGTCATAAGAAATTGACTATGTCAATGCTGATAGCTAATATTGAGCATCATAAAGCTATATTGAGCAAACTCTGAATGAACAAAAATGAAATATTATTGAACATGAAACATGATACTATCATATTTTCTGACCAATTAGATATTTCTATCTCGATTTTTTCAATTTCGTCAAATACAAAGCACTCAAGTTGATTGTGATCAACTTTGATCTCTTCAACAGCTCACAGCAAGATTTTTAAGATGCTTAAGCATTCAGTTTTAACCGTTCAGAAAGAGTCATTCTCGATTCAAAACATAAATGTTATCTTTTTTCAAGCTCTGATAAATAGAAAAAAGAAGAATCAGACAAAGATTTTTGCTATGTTCATTGAAGACATTGATAGAAAAATTGTTTACAATACTCAATGCGAACTAAATGTCATAAACGTTTTCTTTACTGATGAAACGACTCAGAATCTAGAGAATATTGAAGTCAAGCTATCATTGAAATATTAGAATTTTCTAAACGTCTTTGATTGAGCTCAGACAGACAAGCTATTGCCTCATCATTCATATGATCATAAGATAGAGCTTACTAGTGACGTAACGTCATCTCGCTGTCAAGCATATTGAATGTTTCTCTACAAGCTTCAGAAAGTAAAGAAATATCTGAACGAGAATCTTTTTAAAGAATTTATAATCTTTAGCAAAGCTTCGTATTTCTCACTCATTCTGTTCATCTTAAAAGCAAATGAAGATCTACGATTCTGCGTTGACTATTGAAAGCTCAATGCTATTATCAAAAGAAATCGCTATTCTCTATCACTCATAGATGAAATAATCAACAAAATAGTTAATTGCAAGCATCTGACTTGATTAGATATCATTTCAACTTTCAACAAACTGCGAATGCATTCTGATAGTGAAGACTACACTATCTTTATCATTGCTTTAAAAGTGTACAAATCAAAGATGTTATCTTTTGAACTTATTAATGATTCTGTCTCGTTTCAGCAGTACATGAATGATGTTCTTTAAGATTTTCTAAATGACTTTTGTCAAGTTTATCTAAACGACATTCTGATCTACAGCAAAACTCAACAAGAACATTAATAACATGTCAAGATGATATTAAATCATCTACAAGAAGCTGATCTACAAGTAGACATTCAAAAGTGCGAATTCAACGTAGAAGAAACTGTCTTCTTAAAAGTTATAGTTTCAGAACAAGATCTTTGTATGAATTTTATTAAAGTGAAAGTCATAGTAAACTGAACTACGTCGATCAATCTAAAAGAAGTTCAGAGCTTCGTGAGATTTGTTAACTTCTATCATTGTTTCATTAAGAACTTCTTGAAGCTAGTTAAATCATTTACTCAGCTGACTAGAAAGAACACATCTTTTGTTTGAAACAAAGTCTGTGTTTAAGCTTTTGATGATCTAAAGAAACAGATCAGCTCGATCTCAGTTCTACGACACTTTGATTCAAAACAACAGACTATTCTGAAAATCAATGTTTCTGACTACGTCAAAGATAAAATACTATTTCAGTACGATGATGAGAATGTTCTTCACTCAGTAGCATTCTACAGCAAAAGCATGATTCTCGCTGAATGCAATTATCACATTTATGACAAGAAATTGCTAGTCATTATTCAATGTTTTGAACATTGAAGACTTGAGCTAGAATGCACAGAGCTGCTTATTCAGATGTTCATCAATTATTAGACTTTGAAGATCTTCATGAAAAACAAACAGTTGACTTGACGTCAAGTCAATTATCTAGACATTCTATTCAAGTTAACTTTCAGATCATTTTTCAATCAGACAAAATGAACACTAAAGTCAATGCTTTAATCAGAATGTCTCTGATTGACGTCTCTGAATCAACTCAGCGTATTGAAGATCACTATCAGATCATTCTGACACTTGATAAAGTAAATATTCTAGCTATTGAATCTGAAGTTGATCTCTATCAGCGAGTAAAAGATGTCAACAAGACAAATGAGCTTTGCAATGAGTATAAACAAGTTATAAGTGAAAACAAGCAGAAGCTACATAGCACTGAATTGAGACATTGCAAGATCATTAACAACGTTCTGTTCAGAAAAGACTTACTGTGAGTTTCTGAAAATATGCATACGAAATTGCTAAAGAAAATTCATGATCAGCTCTTCATCTCTCACTCTGACAATTGAAGAACTATTGATCTAGTTCAACGTTTCTACTATTAATCAGATCATCAAGCAACGATTAAACGTTACATTCGAAATTGTCATGTCTGTTAACAAAGCAAGACATTCAGAAATAGCATTAATAAACTACTTCATTCTCTATCAATTTTACAGAAACGCTGAAAAGATATAGTTATGAACTTTATCACTGAACTATCTCTATCGAAAGATTATAACGTCATTTGCACAATCATATATCGTCTCATCAAGAAACATCACTATGTTCTCTGTCATTGAAAAGATGATGACATCTCAGTTGAAAAAACGGTTTGAATCATGCTATGAAACGTTTATTGACTTCATGATCTATCTAGTTCTATTGTTTCAAACAGAGACTTTCAGTTTATATCAATCATGTGACAAAGTCTTTGCAAGCGACTAAGAATTACAGCTAGTTTATCAACAGCTTATCATTCTGAGATCAATGATCAATTGAAATGAGCTAATCAAGATGTTAAACATGAACTAAGAATCTACTGCAATTACATGCAGAACGACTGAGCAAAATGACTATCAATGATAGAATTCAGCGAAAATTTCAATATTTTCTTGATTATCTCAATGACTTCGTTCTACTTCAATAAGAGTTTTCACTCACGAATGAGTTTCAATTCAGATACAACTGACTATAAAACAACTTGTGAACGTCTTGAAGCTAAAAAAGCAGATGATATTATCACTTGAATGAAAGAGCTTCTTATCTTTGATCATCAGCAATTAGAAAAGATGAAGCAAATCATCAAAGCTCAGATTAATAAACATAAACGAGACGTCATTTATGAAGTAAACGACTGAATTTGATTATTCTCTAGAAACATAAAGACAACTAAATCATGTAAGAATTTGAAAGACAAACAGCTAAAACTCTATCAAATCACTGTCAAAGTTGAAATTTTCTATCATCTTCGTCTATCAATAAGCATGAAGCAGCTGCATTCAATGTTCAGTTCGAAGCTATTACGTTCTTATCTCGATGATCTCTTATTAGAACAGCATTCAGAATTATTTAAATCTCTCACTATTAAAGATGATGAGCATTGAAAGATAGATGACATTCTGAACTCTAAATGATATCAAGATTGAATATAATACAAGGTCAAATGAACAAAACTAAATCAAGACAATGAATGATACTATGTTGATAAGAAAGAATTTAAGAACTTGAAAGAAGTTCTAGTTGAATTTCATAAGCTCTATTCAGACAAGTCATACTAAATTGAAAAACAGTGAAAATTTTTGCGTTTCATTTGTTCTATTCATGCGAACATGAATTTTCGAAGAGAAAGATAATGTTACGAATGTGTCAGAATTGATTAGAGTTAATCAATGATCTAGTTGAGATCTGGTCTAGATCTGACTCAGATTTGACTCAGATATAACTCAGCATCTTTTTTCTTCTCTAGTATCTTCTAATCAGCTTCTATTGTCTTTTAAGCAAATACACTTCTTTGTGTTACAAGTAGTTAACAGATGTTCATGATAAACACATTTCTTTATGTTGCAAACATCTTTCAAATCAACATCTTTCTTGTGTTTCAACATGTTCTCTTTGAGACTAGCGTCGATCTGAGTAACTACTATATAGAGTGTGTTTTTCTTGCTTTTTGTATCTTCTTTCTTCTGTATTCTTAAAGTCTTAGTTATAACTATCTCTATAAATTAAACATTCTAGTCACGCATACACTCTGATTAGTTTCTAGACACAATTTCAACAGATGCATACTTGCAACAGATTCTTTATCATAGATTCTCTTAATTGAGTGAACTTTGTGTACTTAATGAGCAATAAGTCATCTAGAAATTTAAGTGCTTTATCACTGATTTTATTAAACTCTTTAATGTTGTTCTGTTTTTTGATTAGATTGATCATCAGATAAATGAATTTCTTTAAACTTATTCTGTTTAAATGAGTATATTGAATGAATAATGACATTTATACTGTATGATTAATGAATTCTTAATGTAATGTTGAAATCATGTTTAAATGATTCAATCAGTGAAGAATGAGATTGATAATGCTTGATCTTTAGAAATAATTATAACTGAACATTAAGAATACAAAAGAAGAGTGATATAAAAACTTTTATTTGTGTAATGTTCAGAAACTGCATTAAACTTGAAAAGAACATGTTGTAACACAGAAAGAATGTGATGTAAATGAAGAAAATATTAAGAAAGAAAAAAGAGATTAAGTCAAATTTAAGTCAAATTTAAGTCAAATCTTAACTAAATCATTAACTAGTCTTAATTAATATGCAGTGAACTCACTAACATTTACTGTGAATTGATTAGAATTTGATCTTTGACACATTCATAACAATTGATATCAAGTATTTGAATCAAGTCAAAATGTTGATATCAAGTATTTAAGTTGAGTCAGAAAGTAAATATGAAAACTCAGCTCAATGATCAGTTAAACATTATACATGACTTTTTATTAAACATTTTACATGACTTTTTATCAAACATTTTACATAACTTTTTATTGAGCATTTCATATAACTTTCTATCAAACATTTTATATGACTTTCTATTAAACATTCTTCATGATTCTTTATTAAACAATCTTCATAGTTTCTTTCATGACTTTCTTCATAAATTTCTACCTCATTAGTTTACTCATTAACTTTCTCATTAACTTTCTTATTACTAACTTTTTCATTGACTTTCTCATTGACTTTTCTAATGCATATATTAAACTGTGTAAATAGCTATTATTTAGTTAGTCAAATTAATTATTAATTTATTTATTATATAAGAAAGTTTAGAAATTATCAAAAGTTTGAATGACATCAAGACGTTGTATAATGATGAAGCGTTGTGCGTTGATTGCATGCAGAGTTTTCATAATTATGCAGACTTTAATAATTTTAATGTGCATGTTACAAAGTAATCTGCATGCAAATGAGAAAATAAAATAAAATGCAAAACTACGAGAAAAATTGCTTATAAAAATCATTTAATTCAGCATCTTGTTATCATGATAATAAAAACTGAAACAGAACATTCTTACATTTAATCTGTTAAGAATTATTAGCAAAAAGAACTTAAATCATGAACATTCTTTAAATTTATATGTTAACTATGTATAAATCTTGTTAAGATTGCATATTTGTTACTATGACATGAACAACTTACAAGTTTCATTAAGTTCAACATGAGCAAACGTGAGAATCTCATTAATATTGTTTAATAAATGTTCAGATACAGACATTTTATATGTAAATGATATGCTGATAAAAAGACTTTGTTAAAAGAAGAGAAACATAAGCAAATTAATAAAGAATGATTGAAATACATTGTTTAATTAAAAGTGTAGCAAATAAACATTTCTGCAAGACATGATTGATCTGCATGAGAAAATTTTCTACAGATAACATGAAACAGATGAATTGCACACTTTACAAGCAAAGTGAGCATTTCATCAACAGTTTGTAAAGTGAACAAAATTTTAGAGTTTAGCTAAAGTAACATTTATCGCTTAAAGCGAAATAAAATCCGAATTTAAGCTGATCTCGTTAGGCTGCAATCTGCTTTTGTCGACAAAATCTGTGTTTATTCATATGTCTCTGAACTGTATCTCGCTTTTGTCGATAAAATCTGCGTTTGTTCATATGCGCTGAGCTGAATTTCGCTTTCATCACATATGTTGCATATGTTGACAATCGTTCACCTACTCGCTCATCTACTCATCACTCTACATGCTCGCTCATCTACTCGCTCATTTACTCGCTCATCTACTCGCTCATTTACATGCTCAGCACCCTACTCGCTCATCTACATGCTCAGCATTCTACTCACTCACCTACTCGCTCATCTACTCGCTCATCTACTCGCTCATCTACATGCTCAGCATTCTACTCGCTCACCTACTCGCTCATCTACTCGCCTACCTACATGCTCAGCATTCTACTCGCTCACCTACTCGCTCATCTACTCGCTCATCTACTCGCTCATCTACTCACTCACCTACTCACTCATTTACTCGCTCATCTACTCACTCATCTACTCGCTCATCTACTCGCTTATCTACTCACTCACTCAAATTCCCTATCAAATTCCCTACCAAATTCCCTATCAAATGCTCTATCAAACGCTTTACATGCTTCAAATTATGAACGCATAACATAAGTCAAACAATGCTTCAAACAATGCTTTCTACATGGCTTGAGAACAGTACTGTTACCTTCGTGATTAGTAATCTTCGCTCTCAGTCAAAGATCGACGCTAGAAAATTCAGAAGATTCAGAGTTTTTACTTTTTCTCACTTCTTTCTTTCGTAGTTTCTACTTTTTATTTCGTACGAAATAATGCTAATTAGCTCAATAAAACGCACTCTTCATGACTCGATATCAAACTTTCGATCAAACGCTTTATCAAATTTTCTACATGCTTCAAAATACGCGTTGAATGAATGCATAACATGCGTTAAACAGTGCTTCAAACAATACTTTCTACTGAGCTTTCTACTGAGCTATTTACTGAGTTATCGATCGAGCTTTCTACTGATCTTTCTACTGATCTTTCTACTGAGCTATTGATTGAGCTTTCTACTGATCTTTCTACTGATATTTCTACTGAGCTATCAATCGAGCTTTCTACTGATCTTTCTACTGATCTTTCAATCAATCTTTTGATCAATCTTTCTATCAATCTTTCTATCGACCTTTCTATTAATCTTTCTACTGAGCTATCTATTGAGCTATCGACTGAGCTTTCTATCAAACACTTTATCAAACATTCTACATGCTTCAAAATACGCGTCGATCGAGCGCATAACATGAATCAAACAATGCTTTCTACATGACTTTCTATTAAGCATTCTTCATGTTTTTCTATCAAGCATTCTCGCTGATCTTTCTACTGATCTTTCGATCAAGTCATCTAGTGAGCTTTCTACTGATCTTTCGATCGATCTTTCTATTGATCTTTCTACTAGTAAGCTTTCTACTGATCTTTCAATCAAGTCATTTACTGATCTTTTTACTACATGACTCTCTACATGACTCTCTACATGACTTTCTTCATGACTCTCTACATGACTTTTCACCAAGCTTCGAATTGCTTCGTAATCAAGAATCAAATTTGTTTTCTATTAAGCTTCAAACACAATTCTACCAATCATTCTACATAACTCTCTACCTCTCTAGTTTATTCATTAACTTTCTCATTGACTTTTTCATTGACTTTTTCATTGACTTTCTCGACGCATATATTAAATAGCTATTATTTAGATAGTCAAATCAACCATTAATTATTCAACGTTGCAACTACATATCAATGCTACAAATGTTAAAATAGTCGTGTTTATTGAATTAAATGATAAAGACGCATACTGCGCTCATGAGAATGCTAGAAATGCTAGAAATGTTGAGAATATTGATGCTTTTATGAATATGCATCAGCTAAAAGTGACGCAAATCTGAGACATGAGATTAAATGAATATTTGAAATATTGATCGCTAAAAGCGCTAAAATCTGTCTCTGTCACTCTTTACAAATTGCAGATGTTGCAAAGCATAATATACAATGATGATAATTGTTGATCTTAAGAATTTTATTTCTTCACTGAACTCTGATTCTTAAATGTCTTAATGATAAAATCAATCTTTAGTTAAAAACATTGTTTATATAGCTTGAAAGAACAGTAATGTATGTTAATGTGATTAAAGAAGAAATTGATTGTGATATGCATGAATATTGCAGATGAAATGTTTGAAACTCATGTTTAAGAAGTAAACTGTTGAAATTTAAGTAGTGAAAGATCTCATTCATCTTGAACTGTAAATTTGTCGTAAGAAATTCTCTCTGAGTAACTTCTTAAGTCTAAGAGAGAAATCAGCATAGAAATCATGCTTTATGTATGTTGCATGCAACATATACAACATATTTTCAATAGATAATAAAATGATAAAGATGCATGATGATTTTCAGTGTCATGATTCTAGTCTTGTCAGACTCAATCTTCTAGCCTTGTTAAATTTATTCTCGCTTCGTCATCTTGACTAGTCTTTATTGAGTCTAGCGTTGATTGAGAAACATACATATGTAGTCAGCTTCTTTTCTGTAGCTATCTTTCTTTCTTAGCATTTATCTTCTAGTTAAATGACACTTTTATCTGACTCGTTCTAGACAGATCTCTAACATTAAATAAATGCTCATCATTTACTACTTTGTTATTAACGAATAAATGATATGAAACAATTTATTCAGTAAGAAAAATTTGCAAGAGATTCTTCAAATTTGCATCATCATTTTAGATTGCAAGAAATTCTTTGATTCTACACTCATTTTCATCATTCAATTTACAAGAAATTCTTTGAATTTTCACTCATCAAAAAACATCAATTCAAAACATTAATCTTTCATTTATTCTTATCTCAACAACTTTTATCTTCTTTCATCATGACACATGATATTAAGTCAGTTGAATTTTGAACAACTCATCTGCTTAAAAGCATTGTCAATAGAAAAGTTTCACTTCTACTTATTGATGCTTCAGTCGAAGCTGAGAAAGCTGTCATCTCATGAAACATAAATATTGAAGAACAACTGTTTCATTGAGTCAGCAATCAATTTGATGAAGTCATTAATATGCTGAACGAGTTTTGAAGTTAACGAGACTTGACTTTACAACTCAATAAACATTGACTTTTTGTACAAGATGATTATAAAAAGAGAGCGAAACAATTAAAAGTCGCTTTTGATAAAAATGATGAGCTAGAGAAAAAGATTAATCAGCTACAAGATGAGCGATTGAACTTCAGAGTGAAACAACGTCAAGCTGATCAATCTATGTCTCGTCAAGATACTCAGTCAGCTGAGTAACGAGTCAATCAGAAAGAAGTTCACTCTCAACGAGAATCTTCTACTTTATCTGATAACGAAAATGAAAATGATCATCACAAGTTCATCAAGCTTTTGAATTCACTTATCTTCATTGAAACAGATAATTCTATCTGAAAGACATGAAACATCAAAATAGCTGACAAGCTCAATGTCAACATGAATCATTATTCTACTGAAAAAATTCATATTGTTTATGTGATTTTCAGACTAAAAGACGATGCTGATCAGCAAATTTATGCAAAGCATCATGTTGATGCTTTCTCATTCTATCAATCACTATCAAAGCTACTAAAACATTTGAAAGAAATTTACGAAGATCAGAATCTGATTTGAAAGTGTCATCATGAATATGTTGCTCTGAAGCAGCTCAACAAGCTCTTCAGCTCTTTTTATTCAGAATTCACTAGAATATTCAGCTTTCTGAACTATGACAATGTCATTCTGATGAATGACATTCAGAATAAAATTAACAATCATCTTCAGAATGCGTTGTCAGTTTATCTCATAGAGTTTAGCTCACTTAATAAGCTCAAGATCTTTCTTCAAGATGTGAATAACAAACAACAAGTCAATTATCAGCTACGTGATGAGCAATGAACAGTCAAATCAATAGCAGCTTCAAAAAAACGTTTTGTTTCTTTGTTGATATCAGCTTCAGTCTTGATTACTAGCTATGTTCAACTCGCTACTTTTTTCACTCTTGAATCTGAATGATCAAGAATGTCAATCATCTGCTTCAACTGCAAAGTATTGAATCATCTTTCAAAGAATTGCTCTCAGCTGAAAACTAGTACTTCAACATCTCATGCATTCATCTCTTGTCTTAATGAGATCATCATGTCAAAAGAAGAGAAGAAATTATTTACAGAGAAATTAAAGAATGAGGCAAAAAACTAGTGACTTTCATTAAAGACATGATGAAAGATGTATTAATTTCTTCAACAATGAGCAGCTCAAATAATTTCTTTGCTTTGAAATCTTTGACTACTAAATGTGTACTATCTAGCAATGAAATTAGTTACTCATTAAAGTCATTGATTGACATTGAAGCAGCTGACTATTCATTCATTGATGAAATAATTGCGCAGATTGTTTGTGATCAATTACAAATTGAATCACTGACTTTGATCAAAGCGAAGTCAATACGAGAATTCGATGATCATTATGCAAAAAAGCTCATTACTCATGTCATTTATTTGAATCTGATCATTCAAGATCATATGATTGAAACTACTTTCATATTAATCATCTGATTAGATTAACATTAAATGATTTTCGAAAAAACATGAATGAATAAAACTGACCTAGTAATAAATATGCAAATCAATTCTCTTTGATTTTCGAATTTCACTTCTAGTCAGAAATCAATTGTTTTATTCTCAAGTCATAAAACAATCATGAAACAGAAAAGCTTGACTTCTACTCATATACTGAGAAGATTATTCACTTTCGTTATTTCTTAATTCAGTCAGAAATCACTTTCTTTTGATCAGTCAAAAGAGAAGTTCATTAAATCAATCAAACAGTCAAAATCACTTGAAGTAGTTTCGTCTAGCGTCAATTATAAATTAACGTTCAGTCTGAAATCAGCTTTCAGTTTAATTAACATATCAATGATAGAATCAGTCGTTTATAGAATGTTAGTTAAACAATCAAATGTCAAGATCTTTGCTATTATTGTTTCGAAAATTGATCAACTCATAACTACAGCTGAGAATAAGCTTGAAGAAGTGAATCTACATAAGCTTTCACACGTCAAAACTCTCAAGCAAGTCAAGATCAAGCTTTTCTCTGAATATCATGACTATTTAAATTGTCTTCGATCGAGCAATGATCAATCAGCTATCATCTCATCATATCTATGATCACAAGATTGAATTAATTGACGAGAAAACATTCTTGCGAAGCAGACTATATCAGATGTTTAATCACAAGCTTCAGAAGATAAAGAAGTATTTGATTGAACATCTGAACAAAGAATTTATTTTCTTCAGCTTCGCATCAAACGTCTCGCTCATCTTGTTCACTGAAAAGAAAGACGAAAGTCTGCATTTCTGCATTAACTACAGAAAGCTTAATGCTTTGATTAAATGAAATCACTACTCTTTGCTCTTGATAGACAAGACTCTCGCTCATATACAAGAAAGCAAATATCTGACTTGATTGAACATTATTGTCGCGTTTAATAAACTGCAAATGCACTCAGATAATGAAGATTTGACTATCTTTATCATCTTCTTCAACTCATATAAATATCATGTAATGCTCTTTGAATTAATCAACGAATTGACATTCTATCAACACTATATGAACGACGTGCTGTTCAAATATCTTTATCAGTTTTGTCAAATCTATCTAGATGACATTATCATTTACAGCAAGATCTTGAAGAAACATAAGTGACATGTATGATTAATCTTAAATAGACTACGAGAAGTTGATCTATAGATAAACATCAATAAATGCAAGTTTTATGTTCAGAAAACCATTTTTTTAGAACTTTTGATGTCAATCGAGAGACTTAAGATAAATTCACAAAAGATACAAGCAGTAGTGAATTGATTTACTCTCAATAATCTCACTCAGATTCAGTCATTTATTGACTTCTGCAACTTCTATTGAAGCTTTATCAAGAACTTTTCGAAGATTATTCATTCAATGATTCAACTCATTCAAAAGAAGATCATATTTGAATGAAATGAAGTCTGTCAAACTGCATTCAATCATATGAAGAGATGTATGACTGAGACTTTTATACTTCGTCACTTTGATCAGACTTGCAATTTCATTCTTGAAATTAACTCATTTAACTACATCAATGATGAAGTTCTGTTTCAATATAATGATGAAGATGTTCTACATTAAATTGTCTTTTATAGCAAGAACATGTCTTCTGCTAAATGCAACTACGAAATATATGATAAGAAACTGCTGATCATAATTCAAGCTTTTGAACATTGATGATTTGAACTGAAGCTGATCAACATTTCTATCAAGATGTTTATTGATCATCAAGCGCTCATCTCATTGATGAAAGACAAGAAGCTGAGTCAACAACAAATGCATTGAGTTCAGAAGTTAGTTGACTTCAACTTTAAAATAATGTATCAATTTGACAAACAGAACATTAAGATCAATGCATTAACTTGTTAAGCTGACTTTGTGTTTAAAGATTTCGATAATGAATGCATTTGATATTAAAAAACTACTATTTTGATATCAAATTGAATGAAGATCGCTAATCTAAAGAAGAATAATGATTAATCAATTTATAAACAAGTTCTTGACGTGAATAAAATTAACGAGAATTGTACACTACTTCGTGAAGCAATAGCAAGAGATGAAGTACAATATGAAGATATCAAATTGAAGAATTGTTGAACTCAAAATGAAATCTTGTTTCATGATAGTCAGTTATGAATTTCATTCAATGAACTTCTACAAATGAATCTGATTCGTGAAGTACATGATCAGTCATCAATTGATTATTCTGAAATTCTTAGAACAGTGAAAATCATAAAGTGAAATTACTATTGATTTTCTATATGAAAAACGATAGATTGATATATTCAAAACTACTACGTATGTCAACGTTCAAAGACATCAAGAAATAAATCAAATGACTTGCTTTAATCTTTATTTATATCTGAACAGCGATGACAGAACATAGTCATGAACTTCATTATTGATTTATTTGATTCATACAACTACAACGCTATTCTGACTGTCATTTGCAGATTGTTGAAAGAAAGACATTATATTTCTTGCATCATTAATGATGAAAATATCACAGTCGAAAAGACAGCTGAAATTTTGCTTCAATGAATATATTGAATTTATGATTTATCAAACTTCATTGTATTTGATTGAGATTCTCAGTTCATCTTCATTCTTTGAAAGTTTTTTTGCAAATGATTGAGCATTTCTCTTTGATTGTTCATCATTTATCACTCTCAGATCAATGATCAAAGTGAACAAGTCAATCAAAATGTCGAGTAATATTTTTGTTTCTTCTGTTCATACATGCAGAACGACTGATTCAAGTAACTATTCATGATTAAGTTTGTTGACAATAACATTTTGTCTTCAATCATCTTCTTGATTCTCTTCTTCATGAACAAGAACTTTCACTCTTGTATGAGTTTCAACTCTGACATCATCAAGTATGAAAGCATTCGCGAACGTCTGCAAATCACTTGAGTCGAAGATATATTTGATTACATGAATAAAACACTGATCTTCGCTCGCGAAACTTTAATCAAAACACAAGAGCAAATGATAAATCAAACTAATAAACATAAAAAGAAGATCAATTATGAAATTGAATCAAAGATGTTTCTGAATGAATGAAACATCATTACAGCGAGATCTTTCAAAAAATTGAATGACAAAATGCTCAACTCATTTCAGATCATTGATTCTGTTGACTCATTCTATAAGTTGAAACTATCAGAGACTATGCATATACATGATGTATTTTATTCAGAGCTTCTTTGTTCTGTCGTTGATGAGTCAATAATTTTCTGTCTGATTAAAAGAATGAATCTTCAAAGTCAATAGTAATAAATGATGAAGATGAATGAAAAATCAATGATATACTGAATTTTCGTTGATATCGAAGATGACTTCAGTATAGAGTCAAATGAAATGATTATGATAATGATCTCAATTAATATAACGTCAATGACGATGAATTTATGAACGCTCAGAAGATCATTGATGATTTTCATATTTGATACTTGAACAAATCGCGCTAATCAACAATTCAATCAATCATGATTTAACAGATCTGAGTCTGTGAAATCATGATTAAGCAATCAATTGAGTTGAGCAGAAAATACATTCATGTGAACATGAATTGTTGAAGAAGAAGAGTAATGTCATGATTCTAGTCTTGTCAGACTTAGTCTTCTAGTCTTGTTAAATTTATTCTCGCTTCGTCATCTTGACTAGTCTCTATTGAGTCTAGCGTCGACTGAGAAACATACATATGTAGTCAGCTTCTTTTCTGTAGCTATCTTTCTTTCTTAGCATTTATCTTCTAGTTAAATAACACTTTTATCTGACTCACTCTAGACAGATCTTTAACATTCAGAAAGCAGAAAGCATTCTTGCAATGCATATCAGAATTGAATGCATAAATTTGAATGCTTATTTGCACTTTAAAAACATTTCAGACATGAATAGTTTACAATGCAACTGCGAATGAAGTCATTAAATGATGAAGCATGTATTCATGCATTGCTCAAACTGATTGCATTTGCGATCAAGAATGTTACAAAATGCTGACTTCTTGAACTATTGAATAATCATCATCATCACAAAAAATCTCAGAACAGTAGCGAAGATAATAATGAAAATGAAGCTCTTGAAGCAATTTAAATTTTAAAGTGACTAGAACATTCATTCTTTAACATGTGATCAATGCAAACAAATTTGATACATAGTTTTAAAACTCACTGTTTCAGCTGCATGAAGCAGTCATATAGACTGCAAGTGATTTTCTATTTCAAAGAGTTTTGTTCACTTGATACAAATAGCATAAAGTTTCTCATGAGTCGATTTAATCAATGTCACAAAAGTGTATGAATTTATTATTATTTATTATATAAGCGCAATGATTATTTAATCATTAATTCAATATTTAAGTGTTAATAAACAAAATGCGCAAATGTTAAAGAAGTTGATGAAAAAGACAAAATCAATATTAGTTGAGTGCATAACTATTTCAGCTAAGAATCAGCTAAGAATCAGTTAATAATTGAGAAAGTCAGCTAATATTGATTGTTAGCTGACACATAAGATTAACAGCTAACTCAGTTAATATCAACAAAAATCAGTTAATATTGACTTTTTTCGTCTCATGATTTTGTCGAAGTTCGTTCTGTAATGCTTGCAATTTAGTAATAAATTCTTCAATGTCTGAATTTCGATGCAAATTTCATAGCATTTATTTGAATTATTTTGTGATAATCGATGTAAATAGCTTTTGAAATAATCGTGTCTCATTTTCAGCTGAATAAACGTTGAAAAGATCAGTCTATCGATTTTCTGAAGCTTTTTGGGTGAATTTTGACCTAAATCTCGCTTTCTCGCTGAGCTACTTGATCTTCTCTCAAGAACTTGAGGTTTCTATCTTTTCAAATATTCATATTCTTATCTGCTTGATATTCTCTTGATATTATAGTTGAAGATGAGCTGATGATCTATAGGTTCGCTGTGCGCACTCTCGTTGTACCTTGCCTTGTTGTGAATTATGTGCGTCATGTATTACCTAGTCTTGCGAGCATAAAGGCACTTGTATCATGCCATGTGCTGCACCTTGTGTTCGACTTTCATGTAATCGACGCTGCTTCAAAACCCTTTCCTGCGGGCATCAATGTTCAGGTATCTGTGGTAAAAAT
>JAABUV010001332.1_pt1 | contig 35859 bp, 36 predicted proteins | sample 5559971 | NCBI WGS metagenome assembly JAABUV01 (sample SAMN10711881, study PRJNA513362) | rock metagenome | isolation source: Antarctica rocks | place: Antarctica: Victoria Land, Knobhead nord | collected 2015-12-19
TCTCCTCCTTCACCCGCGCGGTCTTGGCCACCACCGCCTCCTCGGCGGTTTCGGTCATCTCGATGGTCTTCTCGCTGAAGTCGGCGCCGCTCACCGGACGGCCGTCGGTCACCGGGCGGCGCTCCAGCGTCACCTTCTCCTCGTGCAAGGTGACGCTCTGCTCGACCGGCGTCTCCACCACGAAGCGGCGGATGCGGGTGCCGCCGCGGTTGATCACCCGCTTGCCCACCGAGAGCTGCTCCTCGGACAGCTGCAGCGTGCCGCCGTCGGTGGCGGTCGTGGCGCCCATCGTCGGCGCGGCCGTCGACGCGACCCGGGGCGGCACGGCGGCGAGCGGGGTGCGGGTGGTGGTCGTGGTCTCGGCGACGCCGTAGCCGGCGGCGCGGTCGTCGATGTCGATCGGGTGATGGCTCTCCAGGATCTTCAGCACGGCGTCGACGTGGCTGTCGGGCGCCTTGACCGACACCACGGTCGAGCCGCCCTGGACGCTGCGCTCATACACCGAAGTGTCGTGGTCCGGCTCGCCGCCGAACAGGCTCGACCAGAAACCCTGCTCGCGCCCCGGTGCCGCGGTGACGCCCCCGGTGGTGGTGCCGGTGCTCGCGTGCTGGCTGATGGCGCTCGCGGGGACGTTGGCCGCCCGCAGGCTGGCCACCGCCGCCTCGGCGTGGGCGACGGTGTCGTAGACGGCAACGATGGTCTCATCGGTCATGGCAGCTGGTCCTTAGGTTGAGAGTGAGGTTGGGGTTGCGGGTTGGAGGGGTGGGCCAGGCTTGCTGGAGGCAGGCCGCTCGCGGAGGCGCCTGCCAGCGGGGTGCGGGTGACCGCGACGTCCTGCTCGCGAACCAGGACGGTCTCGGCGTAGCGCTCGGTGGTCCGGACGCGGCGCAGATGCACCTCCTCCTTGAGCACCAGCCGGCGTTCCACCACCACCTCCTCCTCGACCACGGAGAGGATGGTCGTGTCGCCCTCCTGGCGCACCGGCGGCACGGCAGCCACCACCCGGCCGATCGGGACGCGTGCCACCTCGACCCGCTCGTGGGTCAGCTCCTCGTCGACCCGTTGCTCGCGGGTGCGGGTGGTGCGGGCAGCGCGCACCAGGGCAGTCGCCACCCGGCGGCGCGACACGGCGAGATCCTCGACATGCACCGCCAGCGTCTGCACCTGGGCACCGCCGCCCGGCGTGTCGGCGACCATGGCGGCGCCTACCCCTCGACCGCGTCCCGCGCCGCGTCCTTGGCGCCGCCGGCACCGTTCTGCACCGTGCCGGCGGTCTTCTCGGCGGTGCCCTCGGCCTGGGTCTTGGCGTCGCCGGTGACCTTGCCGACCGCCTCCTTGATCGACCCCGCCACCTTCTTGCCAAGCCCCTCGACGCGATCCTGGTCCATGCAGCAACCCTCCCGCCCCGTGTGCGCGCCCTCGCAGAAGCAAGGCGTCGCTCACCTACGCGCGCGCCGCCGCAACGTTGCAGGGCGCCGGTGGCAAAACCCGGGAAAACCGGCCCGGGCGGCCCAGTACAACAGTACTAGCCCAGTGTGCCAACCATACTACGCCGGGCGGCGCCGCCGCGATTTGCCCCGCATTGCCGGGGGCTTGGCCGGCGCACCCAAACCCCGCTCCCGCGCCCAAACCACAACCGCACTGCGACGATGCAACCCAATCTTGGTGTAAATCGCGAAAACGTGATTGCGGACCGTGTTGCGAGTAAGGCCAAGGCGGGCGGCGATGTCCTCGTCGGACAGTCCTTGCGCCACCAACCCGAGCACTTCACGTGCCCTCGGCGAGAGCGCGGCCAAGTCCGGCCCCGGCGCAGCCGCACCGCCCGGCCGAGCCAGGCTGGCCAGCTTCTCCACGATCTTCTGGCCGAACCACGACGTGTCCTGCAGCACCGCCTCGATCGCAGCCATCAGCTCGGTCTCGGTCTGCTTGCGCTCCGTGATGTCCTGCATCACGCTCAGCACGCAGCGCTGATGGTGGATGGTCACCGTCTCCGCCGACAGCAAGTACGTGCCCGCCTCGCCGCTTTTGGTCCGTAGCTGGATGTCGACGCTGCGCACGTGACCCGTCGTCTTGACCTGCCCTTCGAGCCGCTCCCGCAGCTCGCCGTGGCCCCATATCTCCAGTTCGGCTTCACTCCGGCCGACCACCTCCTCGCGGCGCCAGCCGGTGGCCGCCGTGAAGGCGTCGTTCACGTCCAGGATGCGCAGGCCGTCGAGCGCCATGATCGCCATCGGCCCCGGCGCCATGCGGAACGCGGTGGCGAAGCGCTCCTCGCTTTGGCGCAGCGCGTCCTCGGCCTGCTTGCGCGGATGCAGGTCGGCGAAAGTGAACAGCATGCACGATTCGTCGCCGATCTCGATCGGCTGGCCGCCGAGCAGCACGGTCTTCTCCTGCCCGTCGGGGAGGCTGAGGCAACCCTCCATCTGCGGGATGGTTTCGCCGGCATGCAGCCGCTTGACCGCGAGCTCACGTTTGTCGGCGCCCCTCAGCACGTCGATCTCGTGCACCGAACGGCCGATCAGGTCTTCGTGCAGGTAGCCGGTCATCTCCAGGAAGCCGTGGTTGACCTTGACGTAGCGCAGGTCGGACAGCCGGGCGATGATGGCCGGCGCCGGGTTGGCGCCGAACGCGCGCTCGAACCGCTCCTCCGCGTTGAACCGCTCCGTCTCGTCGTTCACCACCAGGACCAGGCAATCCGGCTGCCCGTGCGGATCGGTCAGCACCAGGCTGCGGATTTGGTGGACCCAGCGCTTGTCCTGCCCGGGACGGACGACCTCGACCACCACCTCGCTGAACGCCTCGCCAGCCACCACCCGCTCCATCGGGTAATCGCCGTCCGGCAGCTTGTGTTGGTTGCGGTAGCGCAGCTCGAAGCGGCGGCGGTACTCGCTGACCGTGCCGCCGAGGTCCTCGACCGACGCCACCCCGTGCAGCGTCAGCGCCGTCTGGTTCGCCCACGAGATCGTCTGGTCGGGATTGATGACGATCACCCCCTCGGTCAGGCCGGCGATGATCTGCTGAAGCTGGGTCCGGTCGGCGCGCTGCTTGGGGATGCTGTCGGTCATGGCTTCCCATACCAGAACCCGGCGGCGAACCCAGGGCCGGCCCGTTGCGCCGTCAGCGAGCGAACACGGCGATGCGCGTCCGGGCCGGCGTTCGTGCCGGGCACAGGGCGCGGTAGACGGTGTTGCGGGACACGCCGAGCCGGCGCGCCGTCTCGGCGACGTTGCCGTTCAGCTCGTGGTGCACCGTCCTGACCTGCTCGTTCAGCCGGCCCCGCAAGCTGAGCGGCGCGGCTGCGGCGTGGGATGCCGCGGCCGAGCCGGCGGGAAGCGCGTCGACGTCGATGACCGCCGCCGGGTCGGCCAGCGTCAACCGGGTGAGCGCGCTGCGAAGCTCACGGATGTTGCCGGGCCAGGACTGCCTGCCCAGCGCCGCCGCGGCCTCGGCCGACAGGCTCGCGTCCGGCGCGATGCCGGCCAGCAGGCGCCGGGCGATCGCGGCGAAGTCGGTGCGGCGGCACAGCGGCGGCAAGGTCACGTCGATCGTGTTGATGCGATACAGCAGGTCGGCGCGGAATCGGCCAGCCGCGACCGCCGCATCGAGATCGACGTTGGTGGCCGCGACCAGCAGCACGTCCACCTGCCGGCGACGGCCGCCGCCGACCGGGCGCACCGTCCAATCGTCCAGCAGCCGCAGCAGCATCGATTGCAGTCCGAGCTTCATGTCGCCGATCTCGTCCAGGAACAGCGTCCCGCCGTCGCTCTCGACCACCAGGCCCGGCGCGCCGCCGCGGCGTGCCCCGGTGAAGGCGCCGTCCGCGTGGCCGAACAGCTCCGCCTCGGCCAGCGTGTCCGGCAGGCTGGCGCAATTCACCGGCACGAACGCGCCGCACCGCCCGCTCGCCTGGTGCGCGTGCCGGGCCAGTTGCTCCTTGCCGGTTCCAGTGGCGCCGCGAACCAGGATCGGCAGCTTGCGAGCTGCCGCCGCTTCGACCTGGCGCAGGAGCGACATCACCGCGGCGTCCTCAGCCACGAAGCCGGCAGGGGACGGCGGGGCTGCCGCGATGACGGCGCGGGGGCGCGGGAACGTCTCCAGCTTGGCGGCGAACACGCTGCCGACCCGGTCCTCCAGCGGCAACCGCCCGTCCTCGCGGCCGGCGTGCAGCAGCGCGCCGAAGCGGGTGCGGAACACCTCGTCGAACCGCCGCCCGCGCGTCGCCGGCAATCCCTGCAGCAGGAACCCGGCGCGGGCGTTGACCGCCAGGATCACCCCATCCTGGTCCACCGCGAGCAGCCCGGCGCTCAGCGTGTGCAGGAATTCCGCCCGGCTGTGGAACGCGACGATCACCTGCCCGCGATAGCGCTCGCGGAACAGCCCGTTCTCGATCTGGGCGGCGGCCATCGAGACCAGCGCGTGCGTGTGCTGCTGGCGCGACCGGCAATCCGAGGAGGCGTCGAGCACCCCGGCGAGTGCGCCATCGGGGCCGATCACCGGCACCGCGGTGCAGGTCAGCGCTCCGTACTGGGCAAAGAAGTGCTCGCCGCCGTGCACCGTGACTGCATGACCCGCCTGCGCCACGGTGCCCAGCGCGTTGGTGCCGCATCGCGCCTCGTTCCACAGCGTGCCGGGCTGGATGCTGGCGACGCGGGCGGTGTCGCTGAACGTGCTGTCGCAGATGGTGTCGAGCAGCATGCCGTCGGGGGTGGCGAACGCGACCATGAAGTTGGTGCCGGCGATTTGGCGGTACAAGTTCTCCATCTCGCCCAACGCCAGCCGCCGCAGCAGCGCCGCCTGGTCGCGGGCCCGGCGGACGGCGTGGGCATCGACGGTGGCGATCGGCGGCGGGCGCTGCGGGTCGAGCCCGCCCGCCAGGCAGCGCTGCCAGCTCTCGGCGATGGGGCGCGGCAGCAAATCCGCCGCCGTCACGCCGCGGCGCTCCAGCACGTTCCGGGCCCGGCTGAGCCGGTCGTCGGCCGATCGCAGCATTGGCGCTCCCTCGCGTGTCCCTGACCCAGGACCGTAACGCAGCCGTCAACCCCACGCTACCCTGACGTCGGCGCCGGGCGAGGAGTGCTCCAAAACGGAACGCCGCTGTTCCGTCACGATGTTGGGCAACGGAGCATCGCGCGACCCCGCCGGCAAAATAATCGTGGCATTACAACCGGCTTCAGGTTGGCACGACGGTTGCGACACGCCGCTCGTGGGGACAACACCACGACCAAAGGGAGACGGGCTGTGAAAGCTGCTGTGCTGCACCAGTACGACGAAGCCCTCAGCGGCGCCGAGTTCGTGCGCTACGAGGACGTGCCCGACCTTACGATCGACAAGCCGACCGACGTCATCGTACGCATCGGCGGCGCCGGGGTATGCCGCACCGACCTGCACATCGTCGAAGGCATCTGGCGCAGCAAGGTCGACGTGACGCTGCCCTACATCATGGGCCACGAGAACGCCGGCTGGGTCGAGGCCGTGGGCCGCGGCGTCGAGAGCGTGCGCGTCGGCGACGCGGTGATCTGCCACCCGCTGGTCACCAGCGGCCACTGCCTCGCCTGCCGCCGCGGCGACGACATGCACGCGACCGAAAGCCGCTTCCCCGGGGTCAACGCCGATGGCGGCTACGCCGAGTACCTGCTGAGCGGGGAGCGGTCGCTGATCAAGCTGCCGCAGTCGCTCGCGCCCAAGGACGTGGCGCCGTACACCGACGCCGGGCTGACCGCCTACCGCGCCGCCAAGAAAGCGTCGCGCCACCTGCTGCCGGGCGAGTTCGCGGCCGTGATCGGCGCCGGCGGGCTGGGCCACATCGGCATCCAGGTCCTGCGCGCCCTGTGCGCCGCCGAGATCATCGTGATCGACCGCTCGGCCACCGCGCTGGAGTTGGCGAAGGAGTGCGGGGCGCACCACACCGTGCTCGCCGATGACGGCATGGTGGACAGCGTGATGGCGCTGACCGGCGGGCATGGCGCCGAGGCGGTGATCGATTTCGTCGGCGAAGGCGAGGCAGTGGCCCGCGGCATCGCCATGACCCGCAACGCCGGCACCTACTACATCGTCGGCTACGGCGGAAAGATCGACCTGCCGACGCTGGACATGATCACCTCCGAGAAGAGCATCGTCGGCACCCTGGTCGGCACCTATCCCGAGTTGATCGAGCTGATGGCGCTGGCCGACCGTGGGCTGGTGAACCTGGCCACCCGCGAATACCGGCTCGCCGACGCCAACCAGGCGCTGCACGACCTGCATCACGGCCGGATCAAGGGCCGTGCGGTGTTGATCCCGTGAGCGCGATGCGCCCGGGCTTGCCGGCCCCGCTCATCGACCTGCTGGGCGCGCGCTGGGCGATGGGGCCGGCGGTGGCCGGCGCCGCTTGGTTCGGCACCGGCGACGCCGTCGCGTTCGGTTTGGCGGACGGCACGGTGGCCATCGCCCGCGCGGGCTGGGATGGGGCGGCGACCCTGCGGCCACGCGAGAGCGGCGGCGTGGAACTGACCCCGGCGACTGCCCCGGCGCCGCCGGTCATGCGGGCCGGGGTCCATGCCGGGCCATGCCTGGACATCGCCGCCGCCGGCGTCGGCGCGGTGCTGTCGGGCGGCGTGGACGGGCAGCTTGCCTGCACCGATGTCGAGGGCGGAGTCGAGACGCTGGCCAGCTTTCCGGGCGCGCGGGTCGAGCGCGTCGCGGCCGGCGAGGGCGGCGCGCGGGCCTGTGCGGTGGGCCGGCAGGTGCATCGCTTCGGGACGGCGCCGGACACGCTCGACTTGCCCGGCCCGATCGCGGCGCTCGCCTTCGACCCGGCGGGCCAGCGGCTGGCGATCGCCAGCACGGATGGCGTGACGCTGTGGTCGGCCGGGACGCAAAAGCTGCCGGCGGCGGGCATGCACCGGGCACTGGCCTGGAGTCCGGATGGGCAAATACTGGTCGGCGGCCTCGACGAGAACGCGGCGCAGGGCTGGCGCCTGCCCGGCGGCGGCGAGATCGTCTTGGACGGCTATCCCGGCCCGCCGCGGTCCCTGTCGTTCTCGGCGCCGGGCGGCTTCCTGGCCACCAGCGGCAGTTCGCGGGTGGTGTGCTGGTGGCTGGACGGCGTGCCCGGCCGATCGGAATGCGGGGTCGGCAGCACGGTTCCGGTGACCCAGGTGGCGTGCCATCCCGTGCGCCCGCTGATCGCGGCCGGCTACGAGAATGGCGCGGTGCTGCTGTGCCAGCCCGACAGCGCGGACGTCCTGTTCGTCCGGGCGGCGGGCGGCGGGCGGCGGTGCGGTCAGCAGCCTCGCCTGGTCTGCGGACGGGGATTTCCTGGCGCTCGGAGCGGCCGGCGGCGAGATCGGCGTGGTCGCCTTTCCGGAGCGCCTGTTCCGCCCCGCCCCGGCGAACGCTACGTCAAACGGGAGTTCAGGCCGATGAACGACGAAGACACCTCGAAAGACCGCATGTTCGAGCGCCTTGGGCTGCTGGCCGAGGAAATGATCGCGGCGCATGGCAAGGACTTCACGATGGGCACGCTGGTATTGGCGGCGCGCTTCATCGCCGAGGACAAGCCGCTGGTCCGGCGTCCGGACCGGGCTGGCCCGCAATGACAGTGTATCTGACCCATGTATCGTTGTGCGACAAGTGCGACAACAGTTTGTCCCAGGCCGCGACATGTTGCAGCGCAATAAATACTCGTTGTGGCCAATATTTTACGGTCTGGCATCTTGCTCATCTGTTCCCGGTAATGGCATGGTAGTTGCAGTGTATCTTGATAGGTCAATACCGAGCGGTGTCCCGACACGATGCCGCAAGGTGTGGTTTACGTGGGTAGTCTGCCTTGAGGAACCTCGCCGAACATGTGTTTCTGGTTGGCTGCCCAGCCGCCTCGGCTGGCAGTTGGCGCGATCCCGGGGCGCCTGCGTCGTTCCGCTGTGTTGACCGCCGAAACGATGTGGTCCGGCCATGTGCCGGCGCGTCGCGACATCAACAATAGTCGTTAAGCAGAAGGAACTCCAAATGGCTGACGGCATGAACCTCAACAAGATCACCGCGCAGAAAGGGATCAGCATCGGCGAAGCGACACGCCGCATCGCCGATCTCGGCTGGACGCCGAGCTACGTCCAGGAAGCGATGACCTTCCCGACCGACTACAAGATCAAGAAAGCGCCGCGCGACCCGATGAAGCAGGTGCTCCGGTCGTACTTCCCGATGTAGGAGGAGAAGGACAACCGCGTGTACGGCGCGCTCGACGCGGCCCTGCGCGGCGACATGTTCCGCAACGTCCAGCCGCGCTGGGTCGAGTGGATGAAGCTGTTCCTGTCGATCATCCCGTTCCCGGAGATTTCCGCGGCCCGCTCGATGGCGATGGTCGGCCGGCTGGCGCCGGGTGAGGAGTTGCGCACCGGCTTCGCCATGCAGATGGTCGACGAGTTCCGGCACTCGACGATCCAGATGAACCTCAAGAAGTGGTACATGGAGAACTACGTCGACCCGGCCGGGTTCGACATCACCGAGGCGGCGTTCGGCAAGTGCTATGCCACCACCATCGGCCGCCAGTTCGCCGAGGGCTTCGTCACCGGCGACGCGATCACCTCGGCCAACATCTACCTGACGGTCGTGGCTGAGACCGCGTTCACCAACACGCTGTTCGTGGCCATGCCGTCCGAGGCCGCCCGCAACGGCGACTACGCCCTGCCGACGGTGTTCCTGTCGGTGCAGTCCGACGAGAGCCGCCACATCGGCAACGGCCATTCGCTGCTGATGTCGCTGATCAACGACCCGGACAACCACCAGCTGATCGAACGCGACCTCAAATACGCGTTCTGGCAGAACCACGCGATCGTCGACGCCGCCGTCGGCACGGTCGTGGAATACGGCACCACCAACCGCGACAAGAACAAGGAGTCTTACGCGGAACTGTGGCACCGCTGGATCTACGAGGACTACTACCGCACCTACATGCTGCCGCTCGAGAAGTACGGCATCAAGATCCACCACGACGACGTGGCGCTGGCCTGGGACCGCATGGTCAAGAAGAACTACGTGCACAAGACCGCGCAATTCTTCTCGGTCGGCTGGCCGGTGGCGTTCTGGCGCCAGGAGGCCCAGACCGACAAGGACTTCGAGTGGTTCGAGTTCAAGTATCCGGGCTGGTACGCCGAGTTCGGCGACTACTGGCGCTGGTACGAGAAGCTCAGCCACAAGGGCGAGACCAGCATCCTGTTCAACCAGGACGTCGGCTACGCCTATCCGCACCGCTGCTGGAGCTGCATGGTCCCCTGCCTGATCCGCGAGGACTTCTGCTGCGACGAAGTCGACGGCAAGATGTACACCTACTGCTCCGAGATTTGCCGCTGGACGCACAAGGTGGCCTTCTCCGCCGAGTACGAGGGCCGTCCGACGCCCGCGATGGGCCGCTTCAGCGGCCGGCGCGAGTGGGAGGAGTGCTACGACGGCTGGGATGTCGCCGACGCGATCGCCGACCTCGGCTTCGTCCGCAGCGACGGCAAGACGCTGGTGCCGCAGCCGCACCTGCACTTCGAGGATAGCAAGATGTGGACGCTCGACGACGTGCGCGGCCACAAGCTGGGCAGCCCGCTCAAGGCGTTCCGGGCGCTGACCCCGGAGCAGCGCGAGGTCGCCGTGGCCGAGTACCGGAAGGGGTTCAAGATCAATCCCTGCAACTGAGCCTGACGCTTGACCACCCGGGGGCCGGCCGCGCCGGCCCCCGGCGACTGCATCGGATAAGGGGAAGAAATTGGCCCACCAGACCCATACCGTCCGCTTCGAGCCCGTCGGGATCGAGATGGATGTGAGCGAGGGCGAAACGGTGCTCGATGCCGCGTTCCGGCAGGGTATCTCCGTCATGCACGGGTGCAAGGAAGGCCAGTGCAGCAGCTGCAAGTCGCGCCTGGTCGAGGGCGACATCGAGCTGCTGAAATACTCCACCTTCGCCCTGCCGGACTACGAGCGCGACACCGACCATATCCTGCTCTGCCGCACGCTGGCCTACAGCGACATCGTGGTCGAGCTGCTGAACTACGACGAAGACCTGATGCGGCGCTCGATTGCCGTGAGGGCGTTCGACGCAACCGTCGTCACCGTCACCGAGCTGACCCACGACATCCGCCTGCTGGAGGTCGATCTGGAGGCGCCGCTGCGGTTCTGGGCCGGGCAGTACGTCGATTTGACCATCCCAAGTGTCGGCATCACCCGCGCCTACTCGATGGCGAGCAACCCGGGGACGAGCGTTTCGAGAGATGCCAACCGCCTTCAGTTCATCATCAAGAAGTACCCGGACGGCGCGTTCTCCGCCCTGCTCGACGGCGGGTTGCGGCCCGGCGACCGTATGGTGGCCAAAGGCCCCTACGGCACCTGTTTCCGGCGCGAGGCCCGCCCCGGCCCGCTGCTGCTGATCGGCGGCGGCTCCGGCATGTCGCCGCTGTGGTCGATCCTGCACGACCACCTGCACAGCGGCGAGCAGCGTCCGGTCCGTTTCTTCTACGGCGCCCGGACGGCGCGTGACCTGTTCTACCTGGACCTGTTCTACCTGGACCGGTTCGCCGACATCGCGGCCCGGACGCCGGATTTCCGCTTCATCCCCGCGCTGTCGCACGCCGAACCCGACGAGGGCTGGACCGGCGAGACCGGGTTCATCCACGATGTCGTCGCCCGCACGCTGCGCGCGGAGGCCCTCGACGGCGAGATGGACGCCTATTCCTGCGGGCCGCCGCCGATGATCGACGCGGTGCTGCCGGTGCTGCAGATGGCCGGGGTGGAGCCCGACCGGATCTACTTCGACAAGTTCACGCCAGCGACGCGCTGACCGCGAAGCCGACTATAACGATAAAAATGTCAACGAGGGGACCAAGGCCATGAGTTCAACTGAGCAGGTCGTGCCAAACAAGTCGGGGGCGGCCGGGTCGTCGGTGTTCGCCGGGTCGGACAGCCGCAAGTACAACTACTTCGAGCCGAAGGGCCGCAAGGCGACGCACTACGAGGACATGACGGTCGACGTGCAGCCCGATCCGAAGCGGTATCTGCTGCAGGACTGGATCATCTCGTTCGCCGACGGCACCCCCACCTACAGCGAGAGCTGGACGGCGCTGAAAAGCTCGGATTGGCACAGATACCGCTCGGTCGACCAGGAATGGGAGCGCACCCACTATCAGCGCCAGTCGACCATCGTCGGCATGGTCACCAACGTGATCGAGAACGGCCGGCGCTCCGGCGCGTCCAAGCGCTTCGACAAGGCGTGGGTGAAGGTGCTGCAGGACCATCTCGGCGCATTCAAGCACGCCGAATTCGGCCTCGGCACGTCGCTGATGCAGGCGCAGCGCTACGGCTACACGCAGATGGTCAACAACGCCATCCTGACCAACTCGTCGTACAAGCTGCGGTTCTCGCAGGACTTGACCCTGTATCTCGGCGAGCTGGCGCTCGACCTGGAGGGCTTCGACCTCGACGCGGGCAAGCAGCACTGGATGGAGAACCCGACCTGGCAGGGCACGCGCCACGCCATCGAGGGCGTCATGGGCGCCAACGACTACCTGGAGCAGTATTTCGCCGCCAACGTCATCTTCGAGCCGCTCGTGGCCGAGCTGTTCCGCAGCGGCATGGTGCTGCAGCTCGCGGCGTCGCAGAACGACTTCATGACGCCGTCGGTGGTGTCGGCCGCCGAGGGCGACTACGAGCGCAACCTGGCGAACACGGTCGAGCTGTTCACCATGCTCACCCAGGACGAGGCGCACGGCGAGGCGAACCGGAAGATCCTGGTCGGCTGGGCGGAGAAGCATGGGCAGCTCGCGACCGAGGCGGCCAACCTGCTGCAGCCGATCTGGTCGCAGCCCCGGGTCAAGGTGGCCCAATTCACCGACGCCGTGGAGCAGTCGCACAACCGGCTGCGCGCCATCTCGGCGCAGATCGGTTTCGACGCCCGTTCGATCATTGGCGGCTGAGCGGAAACTTAAGGAGAGCAGCATGAGCCAGTCCCATCACGACAATATCTTCAAGTCCATGAAGGACATGAAGTTCGAGGAAACCGTCTCGCACCAGTGCGGGGTGACGATGAACGACAGCGTCGAGTCGCGCTCGATCGCCGAGGTGATGGCGAGCAAGCCCGGCATCACCGTGACCTACATGCCGGCGATGATCCGGATCGACGGCGAGGGCAAGATGGTCTTCGACATGGAGGAAATCAGCGAGGCGCTGGGGCGGCCGATGACGCCGTATCTGTTCGAGATTTGCACGTCCACGCATTACGGCCGCATGGTCATGCCCGACGATGACACCGTCGTGCTGTTCGGCGACATGAACGAGGCGATGGAATACATCAAGTACGACTGAGAACGCCCGCAGCAGGCGTCCAGAACAGGGGAACGGACTTGTACAAGACCAAAGACGGCGAAGAGATCTTCATCATCGACGGGCACGTGCACAATTGGGACGCCAGCCCGGCGAACCAGAAGAACGTCCACGGCGCGCAGTTCATCGACTGCTTCTACGGCTACCATACCTCGCTCAGCCCCAAGGACCAGGTCTGGCCCAAGGAGAAGTTCGATAAGTACGGCGCCGAGCAGATGTACCAGGACCTGTTCGTGGACGGGCCCGACGACATTGCTATCCTGCAACCGACGCACCTGACCGAGTTCTACAACGCCGGGTTCAACACGGTCGAGCAGAATGCCGTCATCAAGCAGGCGCATCCCGACCGCTTCATCCTGAACGGCTCGTTCGACCCGCGCGACGGCGAGGTCGGCCTCGACGCGCTGGACGAGATGGCCGAGAAATACCAGCTCAAGGGCGTCAAGCTGTATACGGCCGAGTGGAAGGGCGAGAGCCGCGGCTACAAGCTGTCCGATCCATGGGCCTACAAGTATCTGGAGCGGGCGGAGAAGCTCGGCATCAAGAACATCCACGTCCACAAGGGGCCGACCATCACCCCGCTGGACCGCGATGCCTTCGACGTGGCCGACATCGACCATTGCGCGACCGACTTCCAGAACCTGAACTTCATCGTCGAGCATTGCGGCCTGCCGCGGCTGGACGATTTCTGCTGGATCGCGGTGCAGGAGCGCAACGTGTTCGGCGGGCTGGCGGTGGCGCTGCCGTTCATCCACGCGCGGCCCGACTACTTCGCCAACCTCATCTCCGAGCTGCTGTTCTGGCTCGGCGAGGACCGGCTGCTGTTCGGCAGCGACTACGCGATCTGGACACCGCAGTGGCTGGTCGAGAAGTTCATGGCCTACGAACTGCCCGAGCAGATCGTGCGCGACAAGGGCGTCAACCTGACGATGGACGCCAAGCGCAAGATCCTGGGCCTGAACGCGGCGCGGCTGTACGATGTCGACGTGCCCGCCCGCTGCCGCGTCCGCGCTCCGGAGCTGGTGGCGGCGGAATGACGGACCCGGATCGCGCGGCGGAGGTCCTGGCGAGGCTCGACCACGTCACCGATCCGGAGCTCGACGAGCCGGTGACGGAACTCGGTTTCGTCACCGCCGTCGCGGTCGACCGGGACGGCGTGGTTGCGATCGATTTCCGGCTCCCGACCTACTGGTGCGCCGCGAACTTCGCCTTCATGATGGCCGATGACATGCGCCGCGAGGTCGCGGTGCTGCCCTGGGTCACGGCCGTCGTGCCCCGGCTCGGCGACCATATGTACGCCGACCAGATCAACCACGGCGTCGCGCACGGCCTGTCGTTCCAGGACACCTTCGGCGACGCCGCCACGGACGACTTGCAGCAACTGCGCCGGACGTTCCTGGTCAAGGCGTTCCAGCGCCGGCAGGAGGCGCTGCTCCAGCACCTTCAAACCGTGGAATCCGCGGAAACGCTGGTGGCGTTGACCCTCGCCGGCCTATCCCAGCTCGCCCTGGATACGCCGGGCGAGCGGCTGCGCGGGCGCTACCTCGAACGCCGCGGCCTCGCCGGGCCGGCTGTCCCAGACGACCCGGCGTTCGTGGCTGCGGACGGGCGCGCGCTCGACGCCGCCGGCCTGCCTGCCTACTTGCGGGCGTTGCGTCGGATCGGCACCAACGCGGAATTCAACGGCGCCCTGTGCAGCGCGCTGCTCGCGGCCCGCTTCGGCGAGGACCGCCCGGCGGACGGCGAGCCGACCTTGCTGGACTTCGCCCGCATGGGGCCATCGCGGCAGCAGGCGCGAGCGTCGCCGTAACGCGGCTGCCCGGCTCATCGGCACTTCAATAACGATCGGCTCCCAAGGGGCCGGCAGCGGGGGGTTTGACACACGATGGCGAAGATCATGCTGCACGACGAGGCCGCCCGGGAAGCGTTGGGCCGGGGCGTCGCCAAGCTCGCGAAGGCGGTGCGGGGGACGCTGGGCCCCAAGGGGATGAACGCGATCATCGACCGTCCCGTGGGAACGCCGCTGGTGTCGCGCGACGGCGTCAGCATCGCCCGCGAGATCGAATTGGAGGACCCGTTCGAGAACATGGGCGCGCAGGTGGTGCGCGAGGTTTCCATGCAAACCAACGAGGTCGCCGGCGACGGCACCACGACGGCGACCGTGTTGGCCGACGCGCTCGTGCAGGGCGGGCTGCAATGCCTGGCCAACGGGGCCAACCCGGTGGAACTCGTGCGCGGCCTGGAACTCGCCGTCGCGCACATGCTCCCCGCCCTGCAAGCCTCCGCCCGGCCGCCGCAAGGGGCGCAGGCGCGCGCCGTGGCGGTCATCGCCGCCAACGACCAGGCGACCGGCGACCTGGTGGCCGAGGCGCTGGAGCGGGTCGGGCTGAGCGGGGTGGTGACGGTCGAGATCGGCGACACCGTCGAGACCCGGCTGGAGGTCATCGACGGCATGGGCTTCGACCGCGGCTACCTGTCGCACCACATGGTCACCGACGTCGAGGCGATGCAGGCGGTGCTGGACAACCCGCTGATCCTGATGACCGACCTCAAGCTGCAGACGCCCGAGCAGGTCGCGACCCTGCGCGCGCTGCTGGGCGACACCGACCGCCCGCTGCTGATCATCGCCGACGAGGTGGCGCCCGCCTGCGTGGTGGCGCTGCTGGCGGCGCGCGAGAACGGCGGCGTCCCCGTGGCCGCGATCCATCCGCCCGACTACGGCCACTGGCGCAAGTCGATGCTGGAGGACCTCGCGATCGTCACCGGCGGCCGCGTCATCGCGCGCGACCTCGGCGGCCAACTGGACCACATGGCGTTGCGCGACCTCGGCAGCGCGCGCCAGGTCCGCATCACCGCCCACCAGACCGTCATCACCGGCGGCGGCGGCGACCCGGCGGCGCTGGCGGCCCGGCGCGAGCAAGTGTCCCGCCAACTGGCCGTCGCCCCGCCCAACATCGAGCACGACAAGCTGCAGGAGCGCCTGGCCCGGCTGGCGGGCGGCACGGCCGTCATCCGCGTCGGCGGCGCGACCCCGGTCGAGCAGAAACGCCGGGCGCAATTGGTCGAGGACTCGATCCACGCCGTCCGCGCCGCGACCGAGGAGGGCGTGGTGGCCGGCGGCGGCACCGCTCTGCTGCAACTGGCGCCCTCGCTGTCCGCCGTCGTCGACAACCTGTCCGGCAGCGTCCGCGACGGGGCGGCCCTGGTGCAGCGCGCGCTGGCGCAGCCGCTGGCCTGCATCGCCGGCAATTGCGGGCTCGACGCCGGCGACGTGGTCGCCCATGTCGCCTCCGCCCCGGCCGGCTACGGGTTGGACGCGCGCACCGGCCGGTTCGTCGACATGCTGGCATCCGGCATCATCGACCCGGTGAAGGTCAGCACGGCCGCCTTGCGCAACGCCGCCTCGGTGGCCGCACTCATCCTGACGACGCAGACGCTGATCGCGAGCAAGCCGGATAATTTCGACCCGACCGCGGGGGCGGCGCTGGGCGGCGGCGCGGAGCGTCTCGGGCGGGCGTGACATGCGATAACACGTGAAGTCCCGGCGAATGGGTGACATGCTGCGCGATCGGGGACGACCGGGGAGCGGCAGGTTGGTCCAGGCAGGCAGGCCATCATCGACTGAGGACGCGGCGGCGCTCGAACCGCAGCGGGCAGAGTTGATCTCGCGCCGGTCCGATACCGGCGACACCATGCTGGCGTGGGAACGCTTCCTGACCGGCCATCCGCGGGCGATCGTCCCGGCCGGCAACTTCGTCGTCTCGTCCTGGCAACGCAGCCTCGCCCTCGGGGTCAACTCGGCCAACCGGTCGGCCCCGCTGCTGGCCCGCGGCGAGGCGATGCGCCAGCTTCATCTGCGCCACCGCGAAGTCCTGACGGCGGCGGCCAACGTGTTCGCGGAGCTGACGGACCTGTTCGCCGGGTCGCGCTCGATCGCGTTGCTGACCAATCCCGACGGCGTCGTGCTGGAGGCAGTCGGCGACCTGTACACGCTCGAGCAGGGCCAGGATATCCATCTGATGCCCGGCGGCGACTGGAGCGAGGGCACCGTCGGCACCAACGGCATCGGCACCGTGCTGGCGACGGGACGACCGGCCCAGGTCCACGCCGCCGAGCATTTCTGCGAGGGGATCAAGCGCTGGACCTGCGCAGCGGCGCCGATCTACGAACCCGGCACCGGCGGGATCCTCGGCGTAGTCGACATCTCCGGCCCGCCCGCGACTTATCAGCGCAACAACCTGGCCCTGGCCGTCGCCACCGCGCGGCAGATCGAATCCGCGCTCGGCGAGCGCGCCGCACAGGAGCGCACGCGGCTGCTGGAAGTGTGCCTGCAGCGGCTGTCGGCCTCCGACACGGCGGGGCTGCTGGCGATCGACCGCACCGGGCGGCTGGTGCACACGACCGGCCGGGTCGCCTCGCCGGTGGCCTTGGGCGAGCGGGTGCCGGGGCTGGACGCGACCGTCGCGGTGGAGGAGTGGGCGAACTGCCTGCCGGAGCAGTGGCGGGCGGAGTGGTTCAGCCCGGTCGGCTTCGGCGGCCGCACCATCGGCGCGGTGCTGGTCGTCCCGGAGAGGCCCCGCGCGGTGGCCGGACGCTTGGCGGCGCAGGCATCCGAGGGCGACCCCGAGCGCAGCGGGTTTGACGCCGTCATCGGGCGCAGCCCCCCGATGGCGGCGATGATCGAGCGCGCCCGCCTACTCGCGGTACGCCGGGTCCCGGTGCTGATCGAAGGTGAGACCGGCGTGGGCAAGGAGCTGATCGCCCGCGCCCTCCATGGCAGCCATGACGGGCGTCCGTTCATCGCGTTCAACTGCGGCGCGGCGTCCAAGGACCTGGTGGCGGGCGACCTGTTCGGCCACGTCCGCGGGGCGTTTACGGGCGCCACCAGCGAGGGCCGGCCCGGGCGTTTCGAACTGGCCCACGGGGGCACGCTATGCCTGGATGAGATCGGCGAGATGCCGCTCGACCTGCAGCCGATGCTGCTGCGGGCGCTGGAGGAGGGCGTGGTGTACCGGCTGGGCGACACCCAGCCGCGGCACGTCGACGTCCGCCTGGTCGCAATCACCAACCGCAACCTGCGCGACGAGGTGGCCGCCGGGCGGTTCCGGCGCGACCTGTTCTACCGCATCGCCGTGACGGCGCTGACGGTGCCCCCGTTGCGCGGCCGGGGCGGCGACATCGATCTGCTGATCGCCCATTTCAACGGCCAGCTCGCAGCCCGGCACGGCGTCGCTCCACGGATATTCCCCCCGGAGATGCTGGCGGCGCTGCGTGTCCTGCCGTGGCCCGGCAACGTGCGGGAGCTGCGCAACGTGGTGGAAAGCCTGCTGCTGACGGGGATCGACTCCGTCGTGACGGCGCAGGAGTTGACGGCGCTGGCGCTCGGGCCTGCATCGGACCCGGCGTCCCCGGCGCCGCTCGCCCGTTTGCAGGACGCCGAGTACGACGTGATCGTCCGGGGCTTGCAGCAGGCCCACGGCAATATCGCCGGCGCGTCGCGCCTGCTCGGCATCTCGCGCAGCACGCTGTATCGCAAGATGGAACGCTACGGCCTCGAGATGCCGGCGGCCCCGGCTCGCTGGGTGGCCAGGCCGTAGCGGCCGGACGGCGGCGCGGCGGCGTTCGGCCCGGCCGCCTTTAAGGGCCTGGTGCAGCCGCGCTTCGCTTTCGCGGTGGTGGCCTCGGCCCATGCTCATGATCGCGACCAGGCAGGCGTAGCCGAGCGCGTCCACCCGCGCATCGGACCCTTCGACGGCGCGGACATGGGGTGTGTTGGGCACGGGTGCTCCCCCCGATCTGGCCGTCGAAATCAGCCTCCGCCGACTGCTTTCACCACCTTGCCGGTTCCGTCGCACGTCTCGCATGCCGCATCGCCGGCGCGTCCGCTGCCGCCGCACGCGGGGCAGATGTCCTCGCCGGTGCCGGGCGTGCCGGGTGGCGCGTCGTCGCCGGGTGCGCTCTCGGGAACGTCGATGGGTTCGCCGCTCATTCCGCTCATCCTCCCTGATGGTTGTCCTCAACAACGCATCCGACGCGTGAAAGATCGACGTCGCGGCCCGGCGCGCTGGCGGCTTGGGCTTGTCGGGAACGGGCCGCTTGGTTCTACTGCGCCGCGTTCGGACAGGAGACGACGATGGCAAGCTCGATTGGATTGGCGGCGCTCATGTCGGCGCTCGCCTTCGCGGCGCCTGCACTGGCCCAGGCGCCGGACTTCGCGACCCTGGAGGCGTCGCAAGCGGCGGCGAACGCCCAACGCGGCCCGCGCAGCGCGCCGGCGCGGGTGTTCCCGGTCCCACAGGACATCAGCCCGGCGGCGCAGGCCCTGGTGGGGGCGCCCTATCGCGTCCCGGCGTGGAACGCCAACCCGGCCTCGGCCGACGACTGGCGGGCCCTGGTGCACAAGCTCGCGGACGCCACCCTTCCCGGGCTTGCCAAAGGCCGGGAGGCTCTTGGCGTCACGATGGAGCCGACCGTGATCGGCGGCGTGAAAGGCTTCGTCCTCACCCCGAAATCCATTCCGGAAGCGCATCGCGACCAGCTCGTCATCGCCGTCCACGGCGGCGGCTACGTCTACGGCCCGGGCGAGTCGGGCACCGCGGAGGCGATGCTGATGGCCGGGTACGGCGGCTACAAGGTGATCGAGTTCGACTACCGCATGCCGCCGGATGCGCCCTACCCGGCCGCCATGGACGACGCGATGGCGGTGTGGAAGGCCGCGCTGGCGATGCAGGACCCGAGCCGCATGGCGATCGTCGGCACCTCGACGGGCGGCGGCATGATCCTGGCGATGATGCTGCGCGCCAAGCAGGAAGGTCTGCCCTTGCCGGCCGCCATCGCCCCGGGGACGCCCTGGTCCGACCTCACCGAAACCGGGGACAGCTACAAGACCAACGAGTGGGTGGACAACGTGCTCGTCAGCTACGGCGGATACCTCAGCCACGCGGCGGCGTTGTACGCGAACGGCCGCGACCTGAAGGACCCGCAGCTCTCGCCGATCTACGGCGATTTCCACGGCTTCCCGCCAGCCATCCTGACCAGCGGCACGCGCGACCTGTTCCTCAGCAACACGGTGCGGACGCATCGCAAGCTGCGGGACGCCGGGGTTGCCGCGGACTTGCAGGTGTTCGAAGGCTTCTCCCACGCGCAATACCTGTTCGACCCGGCGGCTCCCGAGACAAAGACGGTGTTCACCGAGATCGCCGCCTTCTTCGACCGGCATCTCGCCAAATAGATCGCGAAATCGTGAGCCGACCGCATTGGCCGGTGGGCGTTTCGCTGTCCACACACACGGAGGACGTCACATGCGTATGCTCATCGCGGCTGTCGGCTTCGGGCTTCTGTCGATCGGTCCCGCTGCGGCCCAGGTGCCCAACGTCCAGCAGTTGCTCCAGGGGCTGACGACGGGCAACCAGGGCCAGGACACGGCTTTGCGCGACGCGTTCGAGCGCGGCTACCAGAAAGGCCGGCAGGACGAGGCGCAGATGCGAGGCTCCGATCGCGGCGGGAACGCTCGGTCGAACAACGACTCGTCCTACCGGCAAGCCCCTCCTGATAACCGTGGTTATGGGGATGGCGACCAGGGAGGCGGCACCTACCGGCGCTAGCCTGGCCTAATCCAGCGCGAGACTGATCTCGGTCACGAATTTGCGGCGCATGGCGCGCTCGAAATCCGCGAACCCGGCGGCCGGGATCAGGAACGCGTTCGGTCCGCCGATGACATGGTCGCGGTACCACGCCGTCAGGGTGTCGGCCTCGTCGCCCTCCAGGATGGGCAGGCCATTCACCGTGACGCTGGCGGCCGCCAGTTCGTCGCGGACCTCGTCGACGGTTTCGAGGGGGTTGCAGTTGTCGCGACCGTCGCCGGAGACGTCCACGACCAAGCGGTCAGCGGGCACCGGGAGTTGGGTCAGCAATTTGTCGGCGATGCTGCGCAAGGCCGCCGACATGCAGGTGAACGCGCTGTCGGCGCGGCGCAAGTCCCGCACCCGTGCTGCGAAACGCCGCACGTCGCCGCTGCTGGCGAGCAACGTCCAAGGCAGCGAGAGGGTGGGCCGGTTGGACCACTGCACCAACGCCACCAGCATGGCGCGGTGCCGACCGGCGAGGATGGTGTCCTGCACCTCGCGGCTTTCGAACGCGGCGGCGATGCCCTGCATCTGCAGGCTGAACCTGGCGGCGTCCACCGAGCCGGACACGTCGATGGCGAGCACGAGCGCCACGTCCACCCGCTCGGTTTGCGCCGAGGCCGGGCACGCCAGCAGGGCGAGCAGGACCGGCAAGGCGCGCCACACCTTACCGATCCGCGAAGTCAAGGTTGCGGACGCTTTCGAGCCCGACGACCCGGTCCAGCCCGATCGTTTCGTGCAGCGACGCGCCGTGCACGTCCGCGCGGGCCAGGTTGGCGCCGGACAGGATCGCGCGGTCGAGCCGGGCCCCCGCCAGATTGGCGCGTTGCAGGTTGGCGCCCGTCAGGTTGGCCCCGCGCAAGTCCGCGAAGGTGAGGCTGACCCCTTCGAGGTCGGCCCCGCTCAGGTCCGCGTTGGTCATCTGGCACCCGCTGAGGTCCGAGTGCGCGGCGGCCAGGAACTGCGTGCGCCCCAATTCGAAATGGGCGTTGGCGAGGTTGACCCCGGTCCAGTCGCCGTTGCCCAGCTTGGCGAGCAGCCGCGCTCCGGCCAGGTTCGCGCCGCGGAAACTTGGCGCTTCGGCTGCGGGATTCTCCCCGAGCACGGACGACGCCGCCGGCAGGAACATCCTGGCGCCGGACAGGTTCGCCTTCGAGAAATCGGCCCGGATGATGATGGCGCGATCGAGGTTGGCGCCGTGGAGGTCGGCGCCGACCAGGCGTGCGCCCGTGAGGTCGGCGCCGAACAGGTCGGCGCCGGCCAAGTTGGCGCCGGTGAGATCGAGATCCGCCAGGTCGAGCCGCGACAGGTCCTGGCCGGCAAGGTCGGCCGGGTGCTTGCCATGCAGCGTCGCGATCACCTGCGGCACCGTCAGCGTCGCCGCGTGCGCCGGCCAGGCCGCCATCAGGACCACCAGCAAAATGGCAGTGAAACCGTTCGCGTCGCTGGTCGGCTGCCGTCCCGGGTGCTTCATACCCTGAGCCTAGCTTGGCCGTTTCGCCAACGCTACACGGACTTCACTCGGCCGCGTGGCGCGGGCGGGGCTCGGCACCGCCGAAGCATTCGTTACGAACGGCGCGTGAAGACACGTGCCGTGCGGCGGGCTTGATTGACGCCGCCGCAGGTCCGGTTTGGTTGGATCGGATCGGGGCCAGGGCGTAACCAGAATTGCAAACTAACGATTGGTTACATAAAACCAATAAATTTTCAAATGCCGGTCTTTTTATTTGATTTAGAACTTTGCTTCAATAAGCCGATCTCAATCGTGCGACAAACCTCAAATCGCTCGCCGTCGTTTGTTGCTTTTCTACTCCCAAGGCCGCCATAGGTTTGCCCCAAAGCTGTTCTCTGTTTCGAATATCACTGCTTGGATCAAGCCAAATGGTATATCCTCTCGTGGAACAAACTCGGAGGCCGCAGTCGAATTCAACCTGAAGCGGTCCGGCAGCAGACAAAGTGCCGCAAGGAGAACGAGCGTGGCGGACCTACCCACATCGGCGATCAATCCAAACGAGGCAAAGCTGCAACGCGACCAGGTCGCCGAACTGCGGGCCGAGGTGGCGCGCCTGCGGGAGGCGCTTACCGCCAGCCGGTCCGCGCTTGGCAGCGCCGGCTTTGCCGAGGTCGAAGTGCCCGATGACGGCCTTGGGCCGTTACGGCCGCATTCGACGCTGAGCGGCGCCGCCCTGCTCCGGAGCGAGGACAGGCTGCACGCCATCGTCGAAAGCGCGGTGGATTACGCCATCATCACCGCCGACTTCCAGGACCGCATCACCGGCTGGAACAGCGGCGCCACCCGTCTGCTCGGCTGGGAGGAGGCCGACGTGCTCGGCCGGCCGTGCAAGCTGATCTTCACGCCCGAGGACTGCGTGGCCGGCGTGCCCGAAGCCGAGATGCTGACCGCCCTCAACGAGGGCAGGGCGATAGATGAGCGGTGGCACGTGCGCCGCGACGGCACGCGGTTCTGGGCAATGGGCGAGCTGCTGCCACTGCACGACGGCGAGTTGCTGGGCTACCTTAAAATCCTGCGTGACTGCACCGAGCAGCGCCGCGCCGCGGAGGCGTTGCGGGAAAGCGAGCAGCGCTACCGCCTGATCGTCGAAAGCGCGCGCGACTACGCCATCTTCACCACCGACCTGCAGGGCCGGATCACCAGTTGGAACCGCGGCGCCCGCGAGGTGCTCGGCTGGGACGAGTCGGAGGCGTTGGGGCGGCCCCACTCGATCCTCTATACGCCTGAGGACCACCTGGCCGGCGTTCCGGAAGCCGAGATGGCCGAGGGGCTGGCCGAAGGTCACGCCCAGCACGACCGCTGGCACCTGCGCGCCGACGGATCGCGCATCTGGGGCACCGAGGTGATGACGCCGCTGCGGGACGGCGACGGTGAAATCCACGGCTACCTCAAAATCCTGCGCGACCGCACGGAGCAGAAGCACGAGGAGGAGCAGCGGCTGCTGCTGGCGGAATTGAACCACCGCGCCAAGAATACCTTGGCGATCGTGCAGTATCTGGTGTCCCAGACGGCGACCGGCGCCGCCACGCCGGGCGAACTGCGTGAGGCGCTGCAGGCGCGGCTGGACGCGCTGGCGTCCGCGCACGACTTGCTCACGCGTGAGGCGTGGCGGGGGGCCGGGCTCGCCGACGTGGTGAACGCCACGCTCGCGCCATATGACGCCAGGGTGAAGCGTATCGAGGTGTCCGGCCCCGAGGTGCGCCTGACGCCGAATGCCGCCTTGGTGCTGAACATGGCGTTGAACGAACTCGCGACCAACGCCGCCAAGTACGGAGCGCTCTCGACCGCGCAGGGAGCCTTGGATGTCGCCTGGTTCCTGGACCGTCCCGGCGATACGGTGGAGGGCGGCGCGCTCGACCTGCGGTGGCGCGAGCGCGGCGGGCCGGCCGTCACCCCGCCGCCGCAGCGGGGGTTCGGCTCGCGGCTGATCGAGGACGGCGTGTCTTACCAGCTCGGTGGCCAGGTCGAACTGCGGTTCCCGGCCGAGGGGGTCGAGTGCCGCTTCCGACTGCCTGTGACCAGCAAATTAGGGGGTACATGAGGATGGACAAACAGCTCGGGAAGCTGGACGGCCTGCGCGTGCTGGTCGTCGAGGACATGGCGGTGCTGGCCTGGCAGGTGCGCGACGTGCTGGCGGCGGCCGGGGCCGATGTCGCCGGCCCGGTGCCGAGCGTGGATCGCGCGCTCGCGTTGCTGGCGGAGCGGAGGGTCGATTTCGCGGTGCTGGACAAGAACCTCGACGGCGACCCGGCCGATCCGATCGCCGATGTGCTGGTCGCGCACGGCGTGCCGTTCGTGTTTCTCACCGGGTACGGCGCGTATGACACCGAGGGACGCCACGGCGCACGGCCCCACCTCGGTAAACCGCTCCGGCCCATGGCCCTGGTGCAAGCTGTGGCCGACCTCACCGAGGGACGGGCGCGGGTCGGGGCATGGCATCAGGCGGCGCAGTAGCTTTGGGTCAGTGCACGGCAGCGTCCATGATGCCTTGGGCGAACGGCAGCCCCACTTCCCCGCACGCAGGTGGGAAGGCTTAGGATGTATTCGTTCGCTAGTTCTGGCGCGCCCGGAAAGACTCGAACTTCCAACCCCCAGATTCGTAGTCTGGTGCTCTATCCAATTGAGCTACGGGCGCCACCGAGGGCAGGGTGTATCGCAACCCCCCCGACCTCGCAACCCCGTCACGCCGCCAGCTTGTCCATCTCGCGCATCACGCTCTCGCCCATCACCGAGGTGCCGACCTTGGCGGCGCCGGGCACCATGATGTCCGCCGTCCGCATGCCGCTCGCCAGCACGTTGGTGCACGCCCGCTCGATCAATAGGGCATCCTCCTCCATCTCGAACGAGTAGCGGAGCAGCATGGCGAAGCTCAGGATTTGCGCCATGGGGTTGGCGACGCCACGGCCGGCGATGTCGGGCGCGCTGCCGTGGATCGGCTCGTACAGGGCGTGGCGGCGGCCGCTCGCGTCGGGGGCGCCCAGGGTGGCGGACGGAAGCATGCCGAGGCTGCCGGTCAGCATCGACGCCAGGTCGCTCAGCAGGTCGCCGAACAGGTTGCTGGTGACGATCACGTCGAACTGCCGCGGGTTGCGGACCAGCTGCATGCCGCAATTGTCGGCGTACATGTGCGACAGCTCGACATCGGCGTAGTCGCGTGCGTGCAGGGCGGTGACGGTCTCGCGCCACAGCAGCCCGCTCTCCATCACGTTGGCCTTCTCCACGCTGCACAGCCGGCGCTGCCGCTTGCGGGCCAGTTCGAACGCGACCCGGGCGACCCGCTCGATCTCGACCGTGGTGTACACCTCGGTGTTGACGCCGCGGCGGGAGCCATCGGGGAGGTCCTCGATGCCGCGCGGCTCGCCGAAATAGATGCCGCCGGTGCTCTCGCGCACGATCATCAGGTCCAGGCCGCGCACGATCTCGGGCTTCAGCGAGCTCGCGTCAACCAGCGGGTCCAGCACCGTCGCCGGGCGCAGGTTGGCGAACAGGCCGAGCTCCCGGCGCAAGGTCAGGATCGCCAGCTCCGGCCGCAGCGCGAAGCCGAGATGGTCCCATTTCGGACCGCCCACCGAGCCGAACAGCACGGCATCGGCCGACAGCGCCCGCTCGACCGTCTCGGGAGCGATCGGCACGCCGCGCGCATCGAGGGCGGCGCCGCCCACCAGGTCCTCGCCCAGCTCGAACCTGACCCGGCGCTTGCGGTCCATCCAATCGATGATCCGCCGCACCTCGCGCATCACCTCGGGGCCGATGCCGTCGCCGGGGAGCAGCAGCAGCTTCTTGTTCGCAGCCATGACAGCCTCCCAGGCTTGGACGGAAATGGGATTCAGACGGAAATGGCGGGCATCCAGGCGTGCTCGACACGCTGCCGGGCCTCGTAGCCGTCGATCGCCGGGGTGCGCTGCAGGGTTTGGCCGATGTCGTCCAGCCCCTCCAGCAGCAGGCGCTTGCGGAAGGCGTCGATGGCGAACGGGATTTCCTCGCTGTTCGGCCGCACCACCACCTGGCGCGCCAGGTCGACCGTCAGGCGCGCGTTGCCGCCCAGCCGCGCATCCTCCATCAGCCGGTCGCACGTGTCGCGCGGCAGCCGGACCGGCAGGATGCCGTTCTTGAAGCAGTTGCCGTGGAAGATGTCGGCGAAGTCCGGCGCGATCACGCAGCGGATGCCGAAATCCAGCAGCGCCCAGGGGGCGTGCTCGCGGGAGCTGCCGCAGCCGAAATTCTCGTGCGCGACCAGAATTTCCGACTGCCGGTACTGCGGCTGGTTCAGCACGAACTCCGGCCGCTCCGCCCCGTCGGCGTCGTAGCGCAGCGTGTCGAACAGGTGCACGCCGAGCCCGGTGCGCTTGATGGTTTTCAGGAACCGCGCTGGGATGATCTTGTCGGTGTCGACGTTGGCCAGCGGCAACGGCGCCGCCACGCCGGTCAAGATCGTGAACGCCTGCATCACACGATCTCCCGCACGTCGGTCAGGTGGCCGGTGACGGCGGCGGCGGCGGCCATCGCGGGGGAGAGCAGGTGGGTGCGCCCCCCCGGTCCCTGGCGGCCCTCGAAATTGCGGTTGGACGTGCTGGCGCAGCGTTGGCCGGGCGTGAGCTTGTCCGGGTTCATGCCCAGGCACATCGAGCACCCGGCCTCCCGCCATTCGAACCCGGCGTCGAGGAACACGCGGTCCAGCCCCTCCGCCTCCGCCTGGTGTTTCACCAGGCCGGAGCCGGGGACGACTATCGCGCGCACGCCGGGCGCCACGTGCCGCCCTGCCGCGATCCGCGCGGCCTCGCGCATGTCCTCGATGCGGCCATTGGTGCAGCTGCCGATGAACACGACGTCGACCGGCACCTCGGACAGCTTGGTGCCGGGGGTCAGCGCCATGTAGTCCAGCATCCGCTGCATCTGCGCGCGCGTCGCCTCGTCGGCCTGGTCGGCCGGATCGGGCACCACGCCGGTGATCGGCAGCACGGCCTCCGGGTTGGTGCCCCACGACACCATCGGGGCGATGGCCGCGGCGTCGAGTTCGACCACGCGGTCGTACTGCGCGCCGGGGTCGGAGGGCAGGGTGCGCCAGTATGCCTTGGCGTGCAGGAAATCCTTGCCCTTAGGCGCGTACGGCTTGCCCTCGACATAGGCGAACGTGGTTTCGTCCGGCGCGATCATGCCGGCGCGGGCGCCCGCCTCGATGCTCATGTTGCAGACGGTCATGCGTCCGGCCATGCTCAGCCCGCGGATCGCCGACCCCGCATACTCGATGACGTGCCCGGTGCCGCCCGCGGTGCCGATGCGGCCGATGATCGCCAGCACGATGTCCTTGGCCGTGACACCCGGCGCCAGCGCGCCCTCGACCGACACCAGCATGTTTTTGGCCGGCTTCTGCAGCAAGGTCTGCGTGGCCAGCACGTGCTCCACCTCGCTGGTGCCGATGCCGAACGCCAGCGCCCCGAGCGCGCCGTGGGTCGAGGTATGGCTGTCGCCGCAGACGATGGTGGCGCCCGGCAGGCTGATGCCCTGCTCCGGCCCGATGATGTGCACGATGCCCTGCCGCGCGTCCCGCACCGGGAAGTACGGCACGCCGAACTCCGCGACGTTGCGCTCCAGCGTCTCGACTTGCAGGCGGCTTTCGGGCTCGGCGATGGCGACGCTGCGGTCGCTAGTGGGGATGTTGTGGTCCACCACCGCGATCGTCGCGTCCGGCCGGCGCAGGCGGCGGCCAGCGAGGCGCAGGCCCTCGAACGCCTGCGGGCTGGTCACCTCGTGCACGAGATGGCGGTCGATGTAGAGGACGCAGGTGCCGTCCTCCATCCGGTCCACCACGTGGGCGTCCCAGACCTTGTCGAACAGCGTGCGCGCCATCGGCTACTCCGCAGCGGCAGGAGCAGCCGGAGCGCCGGTCGCGGGCACCGTCACGCGCGCCTTCTCGGCGATGCGCGCCGACTTGCCGCGGCGGCCGCGCAGGTAGTACAGCTTGGCCCGGCGCACGTCGCCCCGGCGCACCACCGCGATCTCGGAGATGGTCGGCGCATACAGCGGGAACACGCGCTCGACCCCTTCGCCGTAGCTGATCTTGCGGACGGTGAAGTTGCTGTTCAGCCCCTTGTTCGACCGCGCGATGCACACGCCCTCGAACGCCTGCACGCGGGCGCGCTCGCCCTCCACCACCTTGACGGACACGCGCAACGTGTCGCCGGGCGCGAATTCCGGCACGGCGCGCGCGGCGGAGAGGCGGGCGATCTCGCCAGCCTCGTACAATTGGATGATGTTCATGGTGGGTCCTCTCGGTCGGTTGTGTTACGGCCCGGCGGCCGCAGTTGCAATGGGTGCGCGGAGCAGGTCGGGCCGGCGCTGGCGCGTGACCTCCTCGGCGCGGCTGCGGCGCCAGGCGGCGATCGCGGCGTGGTTGCCGGACAGCAGCACGGGCGGGACGGCACGCCCCTGCCACTCCGCCGGCCTGGTGTAATGCGGGTACTCCAGCAGGTTGCCGCTGAAGCTCTCCTCGTCGGCGCTGCCGGCGGCGCCCATCACGCCGGGCAGCAGCCGCACGCAGGCATCAAGCAGCACCAGCGCTGGCAATTCGCCGCCGGACAGCACGTAGTCGCCGATACTGACCTCCTCGACCTGCCGCGCTTCGATCACGCGCTGGTCGACGCCCTCGTAGCGCCCGCACAGCAGCACGACGCCGGAGGCGACGGCGAGGCGTTGGGCGTGACGCTGGGTGAACGGCTGGCCGCGCGGCGTCAGGTACACCAGGGGCCGGTCGTCATCGGGACCGATTGCGGCGTCGACCACGTCGGGCCGCATCACCATGCCGGCGCCACCGCCGAACGGCGTGTCGTCCACGCTGCGGTGCGCCCCACGCCCGGCGGCACGGATATCCCGCGTCTCCAGCGACCACCGTCCGGCCGAGAGCGCCTTGCCGGCCAGCGAACCGCCTAGCGGACCCGGAAACATCTCGGGAAACAACGTGACGACGGTCGCGCGCCAGATCATGCCTGCCGCCCCTCGACAGGCACTTCCTCGGGAGCCACCACCACGACGCGGCCCCCCGCCACGTCGATCTCGGGCACGCAGGCGCGCGTGAACGGCACGATCAGCGCCGGGCCTTCGCCCGCGATCTCGAGGCTGATCCCAGCCCCGTAATCGTGCACCATGGCCACCCGTCCCAGCGGATCGCCCCCCGGCGCCGTCGCCGCCAGCCCCACCAGGTCGGCGAGGTAGAACTCGTCCTCCTCAGGCGCCGGGAGCAGCTTCCGCTCGACATACAGCCGCGTGTTGACCAGCCGCTCCGCCGCATTCCGGTCGGGCACCGCATGACCATTGCCATCCCGCAGCTCGGCCACGCCGTCGCCGCGCCAGGCCAGCGACCACCGCCGCCCGGCCTCGTCGGACAGCGCGCCGTAGCTGGCCAGGTCCGCCGGGTCGGCGGTGTAGCTGTGCACGCGCAGCAGCCCGCGCACCCCGTGCGGCCGCCCGACCACGCCCAGCAGGACCCGCCCGCCCGTCACATCAGCCCGCCGCAGCTGCCTTGGCGCGCTCCTGCGCCTTCTTCTTGGGCGCCGACTTGATCGGCTGCTCGCGGTACGCCGGCATCGGCGCGATTCCGGCGTGGCCGAGGAAGCGGGCGACCCGGTCGGTGGCGACCGCCCCTTCGCTCATCCAGTGCTGGATGCGCTCGGATTGCAGCCGCACGCGCTCGGCGTGTTCGGCCGGCAGCATCGGGTTGTAGCTGCCCAGCTTCTCGATGAAGCGGCCGTCGCGCGGGCTGCGGCTGTCGGCCACCACGATGTGGTAGTACGGGCGCTTCTTGGCGCCGGCGCGGGCGAGGCGGATCTTAAGTCCCATCAAGTCGTTCCTTCGGTTAATAGGGTCGACGCTGCTGCATCGATTTGGGCATGATCGCGGACAAGCCGTGGCGCATCAGGCCCTTCTGCCCCAGCTTGCTCATCTTCTTCATCATCGTCTGCATGTCGTCGAACTGCTTCAGCAGCTTGTTGACGTCCTGCACGCTCGTCCCCGACCCGGCGGCGATCCGCTTCTTCCGGCTCGCCTTGATGATCTCGGGACGCTTGCGTTCCTGCTTGGTCATCGAGCTGATGACCGCCGCCTGACGGTTCAGCACCGTCTTGTCGATATTGGCGTTCTCCAGCTGCGCCTTCATCTGCCCCATGCCGGGCAACATGCCCAGGATGGACGAGAGGCTGCCCATCTTGGTGATCTGCTTCAGCTGCTTGGCATAGTCGTCCAGGTCGAACTGGCCCTTCGCCATCTTGGCGGCGAGCGCCTCCGCCTCCTCCTGGTCGATCGTCTCGCTGGCCTTCTCGACCAGCCCCACGATGTCGCCCATGCCCAGGATGCGGCTGGCGATCCGTTCCGGGTGGAACTCCTCCAGCGCGTCGATCTTCTCGCCGGACCCGGTGAACTTGATCGGCGCGCCGGTGATCGCGCGCATCGACAGCGCAGCGCCCCCCCGGGCGTCGCCGTCCATCCGGGTCATGACGATGCCGGTCACGCCCACCGCCTCGTTGAAGGCGCGGGCGGTGTTCACCGCGTCCTGCCCCGTCATCGCGTCGACCACCAGCAGCGTCTCCGCCGGCTGCGTCAGCTCGCGGATGGCGCGGACCTCGTCCATCAGCGCCTGGTCGATCGACAGGCGGCCGGCGGTGTCGAGGATGACGATGTCGTACACCTCGCGCCGCCCGGTCTCCATCGCGCGCCGGGCGATCTCCAGCGGGGTCTGCCCGGCGACGATCGGCAGGCTGGCCACACCGGCGCGCTCGGCCAGCTGCGCGAGCTGCAACTGCGCGGCCGGCCGCTGCGTGTCCAGCGACGCCAGCAGCACCCGGCGGCGCTCCCGCTGCAGCAGCCGCAACGCGAGCTTGCCCGCGGTGGTCGTCTTGCCGGACCCCTGCAAGCCCACCAGCAGCACCGGGATCGGCGCGGCGGCGGCCAAGTTCAGCGGCACCGCGCCCGCGCCGCCCAGCGCCTCGACCATCACGTCGTTGACGATCTTGATGACCTGCTGGCCCGGCGCCACGCTGTCGAGCACCTCGACGCCCAACGACCGGTCGCGCACCCTGGTGATGAAATCCTTCACCACCGGCAGCGCCACGTCGGCTTCGAGCAGCGCCAGCCGCACCTCGCGCAGCGCCTCCGCCACGTCGGCCTCGTTCAACGCCCCGCGGCTGCGAAGGCCGTCGAATACGCCTGACAGCTTGCCCGACAGCGTGTCGAACATCGGTTCACCCCACGGCATTGCACGGCGCAAACACGACAGGCGCCGCTGCGCGAACCCTCGCGAAGCGGCGTCGGCCCTGCGCCGGGCAGGGACAGGGCACCTACCTGCAATGAGAAGTGCGGCGCCCGAAGCGGCGGTGTATGCCTTCGCCGGCCCGACACGTCAAGGATTTGCGCCGGGTGAGGCTGGCCGCTAAGCGTCCCCCATCGAGTGAGAGAGAACGACGATGCGCCCACCCCTTCGATCGACCCGCTGGTTCGCCGGCCTGCTGTGCGCGGCTGCCCTGGTCGCGGCTGCCTTGGCCGGCCCGTCCGCCGCGCAGACCACGACGGACCAGTTGAACAAGCTCTCCCTCGAGAGCCTGACGCAACCCAGCCCGGCCCGGCCCGGCCCGTCGTACGCCGCTCCCGCGCCCCGCCGCTACTACGGCCCGCCGCGCACCTATCGCGGCCACCCGCATCGTTACGGCCTGCACCGGGGCCGGCCGCCATACCACCATCGCCCGCACGCGCGGCCGCGGCACTATCGCTAGGCCCGAGCCGATCCGTTCACGACCTTGAAGTTCCTGACCGACTTCGCCGACCAGGCCGTGGTGCTGCCGTTGGCGGTGGCGATCCTGGCCGTCCTGCTAGGGTTGCGCTGGTTCCGCGGCGCGCTCGCCTGGACGGCGGCGGTGTGCTTCACCTTCGGCACGATCCTGTTGCTGAAGATCGTCTGCGCCGCCTGCGCCCGCTACCTTGCCGCAACCGGGCTGCACAGCCCCAGCGGCCACACCGCATCGGCGTGCCTGGTCTATGGCGGCCTGTTCGTCTTGCTCGCCCGGCGGCCGTCGCGAATGCTGCCGGCGCTGCTGCTCGCGGCCGTGGTCGCCTTCGTGTTCGGCTCCAGCCGGATCGCGCTTCGGGCGCATACCCTCAGCGACGTGGCTGTCGGCGCCGTGGTGGGCCTGACGGGTGTCGTCGTGCTGGTGGCCCTGGCCGGACCGCGGCCGCCCTTGCTGAGCCGTTGGCCCCTGGCAGCCGCGGTCCTGGCCGTCGTCGTGGTCTTTCACGGGCTGCAGCTTCCCGCCGAGGACGCGATCCGGATGTTCGCCCTCTCGAACTGGATTCCGTTCCTGTCGGCCTGCCGGGCCTAGCTCAACCGTGCGCGTCCGGCAGCAGGTGCGTGCCGTGGGTCAACGCCGCGCCGGCCCGCAACGCCACCGCGACGAACACCGTTTCGGCGAGTTCCGCCTCGGTCGCGCCGGCCTGTTTCGCGGCCTCCCGGTGTACGTCGAGGCAGTAGGGGCACTGGGTCGTCAGCGCGACCGCCAGCGCCATCAATTCCTTGTACTTCTTCGGAATGGCCCCGTCCGCCAACGCCGCCCGGTCGAGCGCCTCGAAGCCGGCCATCGCTTCGGGCGCGAGCCGCTGCAGCGCCGGAAGCTTCTTTAGGTTCTCGCTGTCGTACATGTGTGGTATCCGTCCCTGTTGTCGGTTCGCGGTCATGCCGCCACCACGCAGGATGCCTGCCTGGACATCAGACGCAAGCGGCTTCACCCAGAGCGATCGCAAGGTCCCGGTCTCGCTGGCTTCGCCCTCTCCTGTTGGCGGGAACCCGACGAGGCGTGGTCCCAAGTATCTCAGGCAAAGCGCATCGTGCCCCATCCCTACGAAGTCTCCAGCTGGCAACGCAGAAATTGACAGCGATGTTTTGAGAACTAAAATTAAAAAGCAACATTTGATTTGTTAGCATTTTTGTTAAGAAAGTTAACTGTAAATCAAAATAGGTAAACCAAACTAAGACTGTTAGATTCATTACTTGGTGACTTTGAAAGCGAACGCATGTGAAACGATACTGATTCGACCTTGCCGGGGCGGCGTAGCGCTGGAACACTGTTGCCATGTACGGCCTGGAAATGCCTGGGATGTCCAATTACCTCGCGCAACGCCGCGAACTGTTGCTTGCCCCGCTGCTCGCTGCCCTATCTCCGGTCGGAACAGCGCGGGCGGAAAAGCTCAATCCCGCGCAGACGATGCTCACCTTGCCCGACCGGATCCCATGGGAAACGCGATCGAGCTGGCCGAAGGACAGCGTCGCGTCCGCAAACCTATTCGGCGACATAAACCAGACCGGACTCTACTACACGCTCATTAAATGGTACCCTGGCTACATGAGCGCGCCGCACGCTTATGTCACGGATCGGCTCTGTGTCGTCGTCTCGGGCACGTGGTGGGTGAACAGTGGCGCCGATTTCGACCCGGCCCACTGCGTCCCAGTGCCGGCCGGCGGCTTCGTCCACCGCGTGGCGCGCACGCCGCACTACGACGGCGTCGTGGCGAACGGGACTGAACCCGCAATCATCGCCATCTGCGGAATGGCGCCGGTCGACATCAAGTACATGGAACCGGACAAACCAGGGTGGCGCAAAGTCTAGCGGCACTCAAACACATTTATCCTCCAGCATTACAGCAAAGGCCAATCACGCGAGACGACATGCAGCGTCGGCAGTGCCTCAGTTTGAATGTCAACCGTTGGTGGTTTGCGGGCTGTCCGGTTTGGAGGCGGCAAATGGCAATAGCCGCCATCGACCGGTGCCGCCGACTTTCCAAAAAGAATTGTGTAGTGGAGAACTGGCGCCCCGTTCTCTACCGGATAATAGCCTTCAAGGAGCAACAGTTGCCAATTGCGGTCCAGGCAGTTCAATAATGAAGAAGTCTGTTGACGACGAGCGCCACCCGCTCGTCCCGGGCGCTATGCCTTATCCGGCCTGAGCGCTCTAGCTCGGCAAGTCCATGAAGGACCGCCCAGAATGTCTCGGTCGCAACCTTAACATCGCTGCTTGACGGCGTGACGACAGCTGCCAGCGCCGCGAAGGCGTCCTTCAATTCTAACGGTGTATCAGCTTCCGCGAAGCGTAGGACGGTCGGCATGATGAACATCGCTTCGTAGAGAGCCGGATGCTCGCTGGCGAAGGCGAGATATGCCGTGGCGACGTTCTGGATCGCATCTCGACGATCAGTCGATTCATGCGCGGCCTGTTGAAGCGCGATCGCGAGTTCTCGAAAACCTCCAGCGGCGACTGCCGCGACAATCGCGTCCCTGTTCTCGAAGTGGGAGTATAGGACTGGCTGGCTATATTCGACCTCCTCGGCCAGACGGCGGATCGTGACCGCACTCCATCCCTCACCTGCCGCAATCAGCCGTGCCGCTGCAATGATGCGATGCTCGCGTTCGGCGCGCTCCCTGCTTCTCCTCTCTGCGACGCCCACCGTTAACCTCCCCCACGCCGAATGCGCGGCCGCACAACCATAACGCAGCTTGAAATCCTAGCAACGCTAGTTTTATGTATTGGCGCATCAAGGGGGCTCGTATGCACTGGTTTGCAATCGGAGTGGCAGTGCTGGTGGCGTTCGCGATCATCGCAATCGGCGTTATATACCTTTTCAATCCGAGGGTAGCGACGCAGAGCTTTGACCTGCCGCTTCCCGAGGAAGGGCCGAACATCGCTTGGTGGCTTCGCCTAAAGGGCGTCCGAGACATCGTTGCGGGATTGGTCGTGCTGGCCTTCATGGTATGGGGCGGCCCACGCATGGTCGGCATCGCTCTGCTGATAGAGGCGATTATCCCTGCCGGCGACATGTCGCTCATCCTTGCCGCGAAAGGCTCCACGAAGACCGCCTTCGGCATCCATGGCCTTACGGCGGCGCTGATGATCCTGGCGGCAATCCTCCTGATTATGGGGCTGGCCTAAGCTCGACTTTCCGCATTTTAGGGCCGGCATACAGCCGCCGGCGGTTTCGTTTGGCTGATGCGTATGGGAGCCGCGTTGGCACGCGATGCCGACCCATCCTACCCATTCTGACGTCACCGCCGGGCATCTGAACCCGACGCCGCCCGTGCTTGCGGGCTGGATGGCCGCTTTCCGCGACCATTTCTCGGCGCCGGTCTGGTTCCGCGTTCTCGTGCTGGTCGCAGGCGCCGTGCTCGCGCCGGGCAAGCGCACGGTGAGCCAGGCGTTGCGGGTCATGGGCCTGGCGGCAAAGCCGGGCTTCTCGCGCTACCACGAGGTGCTGAACCGGGCGCGCTGGGAGAGTCGCGCCGTGGCGCGCACGCTCCTGGTGCACGTGCTCGGCACCTTCTTGCCCGCGGGTGAGGTGGTGGTCGGCGTCGACGACACCATCGAGCGCCGCTGGGGCCTCAGGATCAAGGTGCGCGGGCTTTACCGCGACCCGGTGCGTTCCTCGCGCGGCCACTTCGTCCGGGCGAGCGGCCTGCGCTGGCTGTCGCTCATGGTCATGGTCCCGATCCCCTGGGCAAAGGTTCCTTCGGCGACAGCCGATGGAAAGCCACCGGAGGGCGGCCGGCGCTGGGCGCTGCCGTTCCTGACTGTTCTCGCTCCTTGCAAGCGCTGGAGCAGCGAGCGAGGCCGGCGGCACAAGACGGTGGTCGACTGGGCGAAGCTGGCCAAGAAGGTTCCGTCGGCAAAGCCGATGGAAGGCCAGCGGAGGGGCGCCAGGCCGTCCTGCAGGCGAGGCGCTGGCTGCCGGGCCGCCGCTTGATCGTCGTCGCCGATGCCGGCTTCTCCGGCGTCGGCCTGATCGCGGCCTTGCGCCGCCACGCCTGCCTGATCACCCGGCTGCGGATCGACGCCAGCCTGTTCGCGCCAGCCCCGCCGCGCCGACGGGGGCAGATGGGCCGCCCGCGGCTGAAGGGGAAGCGCTTGCCAGCGCTCAAGGCGGTGCTGGCCGACCCGGACACCGTCTGGTCGCGGGTCACTGTGGCGGAGTGGTATGGCGGCCGGTCGCGCGAGCTGGAGGTCGCCTCCGACACCGCGGTCTGGTACTACTCCGGCTTGCCGCCGGCGCCGATCCGCTGGGTGCTGGTGCGCGATCCCTTTGGCGAGCGCGAACCGCAGGCGTTCCTCAGCACCGACCTCGCGGCCACGCCGGAGCGGATCCTCGGCTGGTTCGTCTCGCGCTGGCGCATGGAAACCACGTTCCAGGAGGTGCGCACCCACCTCGGCGTGGAAACGCAGCGGCAGTGGTCCGACCTCGCCATCCTGCGCACGACGCCGGCGCTGCTCGGGCTGTTCTCCTTGGTCGCGGTCTGGGCCGATGAACTGGCCCGCGCCCCGACCGGTGCCGTCCGTCCCCGAACCGCCGCATGGTATGACGAGCGCG
>JAABUV010001335.1_pt1 | contig 35821 bp, 40 predicted proteins | sample 5559971 | NCBI WGS metagenome assembly JAABUV01 (sample SAMN10711881, study PRJNA513362) | rock metagenome | isolation source: Antarctica rocks | place: Antarctica: Victoria Land, Knobhead nord | collected 2015-12-19
AGAATTTGGGAATGATGGCTTAGACTTGAGCATATACTACTATAGCACTAAAACGACTCGTCTAATTTTTAGCTGAGCATTTGAAAAGAAATCGCGGATCGAGTCTGGTAAGAGTCACTTTACATCTATTCCAAGCAATATTAATAATAGACATTTAGACTACCATGCAAGCGACAGCGGGTAGAGTCAGAAGATGCCCTCAAATCAGCTTCTACAACCTTACAAAGAACTTTCAATAAGAAGTAGGCTGATGAGGCGGGCTTTGATGCCCTTACCGGGCGTGTGGAAGAACATGAAATGGTCTTGAAACGACTCTACCCCATACGAGATGCATTGTCATTGCTTTTTTAATCCCGTCATGAGCTTGTCTGGCCTCTTTAACATATGAGAGTAGTGGCATAGAAGGGTGTGGATATCACGTCCTCCCTAGAAAAGTCGGGACGCAAGTCATTACGCCCAGTAAGTGAAGCGTTCCATTCCAGCCATTTTCTCTACATGCTAATAATAACGGTGTATAGGCCTAGCACCAACCGTGGAGGGTGAAGAGGTCGATCATCTCTTAAAATTTGTTAAGGAATATGAAGGAGGACATTGCATATAAGTAATAAGACTGCCTCCGCACGAGCTTGATCTGTTGCTAGAAATTGGTGTTTTAAGAGCACACCTCAGATCTCGATAGGCCAGATGCTTGAAAGTTGACACTGCCCAAAACTAGGGGAGCTTCAATCTCGAGGATCAAGGATCGATGATCGAGGAAGGCTGAAAGACTGATTCACAGCTTGTGGGCTTGTCGTTGAGCGAGGCAGTTTTTTTCTTGGTGGTGCTGTAGTTGGTGCCAAGCTTGTCTTTGGTGACTGAGGGGATAATTGGAAAGTCGGCAGCTTTCTCGTCGCACTGGCAACACTCTTATAGATGTGGGCTAAGTATGCTGCCGGCTAAGGGACTTCGAAGATAATGACGGTGTTAGCAAAAGGATTCAGGAGGGTTAGTACAGCTTCATGATTGATAGATTGACTGTTTCATACATGGGACCAGAAGCCTAAGGCCACCTATGCCGGAGTATCTGTTTATTTCGCTGATCTAAGCAGGGGTAGTCATTCATACAGTATGTGTGGTTGGGACTGTGAAAGATGAAAGTATTTCGGCGTCTTGGATTGTTTTCCGAGTACAAGTCTCGTGGTTCAAAAGAAAACATGCGTAGGTCTAATCGCGAAAATATCGAGTGCATGGGATCTGACACGAAAGGTAATACTTTAGGCCCTCCCCTCATTCCTCTCCCCCTCCTCCCATCCCTCAATCCCTGATTTCTAAGCGTTTGGGAAACTTCCGCAGAAGAAAGTTTGATCCTGCACCGCGCGAACGAGACATCTACCCATTTCTTCCCAGCGGTGCTTTAGTCCTTGATTTCCAGCGTGACATGGAAGTCTTTGCCGTTGAAGCTGCAAATCGCAAAGAGTTACCAATAGCGTTAGCTAGCTGCCTAGATTAATCCGGGTCTGAGGATCAAATTTGATACAGGAGGGGATCTCAACGCAATAAGGAGAAGAATGGGTCGTGGAGGCCACGCAGAGGGGCAGGACTGACAGCAAAAGCATATGATCCCTCCACTCCATATCCTTGTCTTGCGTGTCCCAGATGCGCACCCGAAAGCGTCGGAAGAGTATCGCGAAGAGGAGGTACATTTCACACCATGCGAGACTGTGGTAGTTCCTCACTCACGTCAGCCTCTCAAGAATTCCTCTTTGCATATGCTCAAAACACAGCGCGGGGCGGGGCGAAGCTCAAATACTGACTCCTTGCCGATACACATCCTACTTCCCCGGTTAAAGGAGACCATGTATTTTTCGAGGCGGCTGCTAGAGGCTGGATCGAGCCATCGGCTTGGCTTGAAATCGTTGGCGGAGGGGCCCCAGACTGAGGGGTGCCGGTTTAGGAGATACGCGGAGGTGTGAATGATGGTCTGTGATGGTGTGGTTAGACAACTGCGCTAGATGGATGGATCGATTGGGGAGGGGGGTCCAAGATTTGGCTGCTTACACCGGGGTTGAGGAATGAGCCGTCAAACAGCTGATAACCTTCTGGAGGCACAACGCGTGGTAAGCGGCCAGGAACGGGATGGGTGCAGCGGAGGATTTCCTTGATGGTTGCTGTCTGGTTTGCACAGGATAGTGTTAGCTTTTGTGTTCTAATTATGATCCTTTTCAGCACTGCTCTTACAAGATAGGGAAGACCCTTGACCCGCTCAAGGGTGATTTCAGCTCCTAAGGTGGGGAAGGCAGCATCCAGCTCCGCTTCGACTCGACTCTGGACGGCGTTGTCGCGGCAGATGTGGTACATTCCAAGGATCATGGCGTTGGCGGTGGTGTCGTTGCCGGCAACTAGGAGCGTGAGGGCCTCTTCGGTTAGTTCGGCTGAGTTTGGGACGACGTGACCCTTTGCTGCTGAAGGGTCAAGGAGCATCTCTAAGACTACCGACTTGTTCTTATGTGGGTTAGGTGCTGGAAATTCAAAGCTTTGGCTTCGTTGATGAAGAGTTGTTGACGGTTGGCGTCCTGATGGGATTTTGCCCGTCTCCTGCAGATATGTGGCAACACGAATCCCGCATTTCTGTTTGTCATAATTAGTGACGTGTGCAAGGGGGGATTTTATGAAAGGATGAAATCCGCGAGATTGAGCTAGGTATAAGACGTACTCTCCTAAATTCCTCTATCGGGATGGGAAAAAGTAACGTCGATATCCGCTCTGGTAAAGAGAGAGAGATCTGGCTAAATATAGGAAAAGATCTGGAAACCCATCCTTGCTTGATTGCTGCATGTAATGTGTCAACATGCGGATGATGAAAGCCTGGAGAGTCAATCACGCCGAACTCTTCACCGAACACAATCTCCGAAATGATATCCAAAGTGAAGGCCTTGAATGAAGCGTTGATGTTGACGGGCGACGAAGACTTGGCTAGTTGCTCAAACCTTTCGCATAGTTGTTTGACCTTTTCGAGAATCCTTGGCGAGAGCTCTTGCACTCGGTTCGGGGAAAATGCTGGAGAAAGCACCTGTCGTCGGACTCGGTGCTTCCCTGGATCCACGAGACCAATAGACGCGCTGGGAAAGGATATTCCACGGTAGAATTGGGACTCTTTGATGAACTTGGATCCTGTCTTTGTGATTTGCTGAAAGTATTCAGGGTTATTCGTGTGTAGTTCGTTGACTCCAATTCGAATGACTGGTCCTGGGTGGCTTGTTATCAAATTTCATTCCTGCTACTTAGGTAGAAATTGTTGAGATACCGTGTTCTTGGTGTAGCCTTTCGATTTCGAATAGGAGACAGCCTGGATTATAGAGATTCCAATACCATTCATACCTAACCATCATTAGTTTTGCGTCCTTGACAAATCACTCTTCGGATGACGGTGTCTTTGGAATATCAGAACCCATCCAGTTGTGATTTTGGGCTTGAAAGGGGCAGAAACTTGACGGCAGGGAAAAGAGCTTACCACCCAGTAGATACAGCTGCGAGCGCTGAACCAGGGTATCTTGCCAGTGGGTGATAATACAGTCTGTATACAGCACGAACACTCCAATACACGAGGTATGAATAACAAATTGCTAGAAGACCAAACCTCCAGTCCTTCGTCATCTTGCATGTCGACCGTAAGACAGATGAGAACGTGTTGATATATGATAGAAACAGGACGAAACTCACTATGCACTACTGATAGCCGTATACACGTTTCAACAACCATTCAATCGCAACGGGGATATCAGTTTACCCTATACTCATAATTCGTTTTTCACTGTGCTAGGCATTACTTAGCTTCTGTGCACATGCATTGGTGTTGTTCTGTGCCACGCTACGCAAGAATCCACTCGTAGGAAACATCCTTGTGGTTCTGACCTCGAAGAACCGGTATGACTCCTGTGCTTTGTTCAAATTCATCACCAAGCGCAGAGGCCGAAATTCATCGGCCGACCGAAAACAATCGGCTTTCGAGTGCCTGGTTTGACAGGATGTCGTCTACATGCTTCATGGGCCATGTTTCAAGATTTTCTAGGTTATTTTTTTGACCTTGCCGATTTTCGCCGGCCGTTGTACGCTGATGCTTCCACTTTCTTAACTCGAAAAAGCAAGATTGACAATGCTTTCGTTCTGGTCTTTGATGAAGTACATGAATACCTTCGAGCGGCGTATACAATGGGTATGAAGGACCACCCACTGGCTGCTAGCTTCCACCATGGTCGTTCAAATATCTCATGGTGATACCTTGTCCCCAAAAATAACCAACATAAACCCAGATAATTACTATGCGGTTATTCATTGAACTGAGCTGTGCTCTGTTGGTCGTAGTACCATCGGGTGCTGCCACTCTTACAGATGCTCAAAACGTTACAAACAACGTTGACTTGTTCCTCCAATCCTGCAACATTGACCCGTTGAAACTTGACGATACAGCTAAAAAAGTAGGCAGTACAACTTTAGCCTGTGCGATATTTGAGGTACTTTGGAATGGCGAAACAATCGCAGCAGCAAACAGCTCGATTTACACAATTGAGCGAGAAGCCCACTGGTAAGATTCTACTGGCCTTTGCACACTCGAGCCTTATAGGATTATTCCGGCCTTATACTCTTAGCAGGTCTTCTACAGCGTGGGAATTTCCTTCATGCATTTATACACCTGCAAATACCCAAGACGTTGTTTTCGCAGTCAAGGTCCTCGGCTTCACAAAATCCAAGTACGCAATTCGTAGTGGTGGGCATTCGCCCCTTGCCGATTGGGCAAGCATTGATGATGGTGTACTCATCTCGATGGCAAACATATCCAACATGGCGTATGATGCGTCCGCAGAGACGGTCCGGGTTGGCTTTGGTCGTCGATGGGGAGAGCTCTACGAGCTTTTGGAGTCCTTCGATCGACTCGTGGTTGGTGGTAGAGTACCATCTGTAGGACTGGCACTTACCATTGGGGGTAAGGCCGTGACAGTCCTGAGATACGAGGCAGAATGTTTCTAACAACGTTTGTTGGATATAGGCGGTCTTTCCCACCTTTCCAACCAATACGGCTTCTCGGCCGATAATGTTGTAAGCTTCGAGGTTGTGCTCGCAAATGCCACTTTGGTAGTCGCCGATGCTTTCTCACATTCGGATCTTTTCTGGGCCCTGAAAGGTGGTAGTAACAATTTCGGTAAGTATAATTTTTTAAGAGAATTTCGATACTTAGAGTAACTAATGGTTCTGTCATGGATAGGTATTGTAACGCATATGACCTTGAGGACCTATTCTGCAGGAAGGGTTTGGGGGGGAACTCTGATATACAACAGTAGCTTTCAGGACGATCTGATGAGCGCCTTTGCCACATACCAGGAGGTTGGACAACTTGACACGAAATCAGCTCTCATTACTGATATGGGGATTAACAATGACACCTTGATCTTGACTCTTGTTTATTTTGGATCCGTGGAACGACCAGCAGCATTTCGGCCATTTTTTGAGATTCCTGCGCGTCTTGACTTGACTCGATTACACAATAATTTCACTGATCTTGTCAATCAACAAGCTAATCAGGTTGTTCCAAGGTAAGCACGCGTTCTGGCGCTGTTTGGCCTAGTGTGCAAGAAACTAAGTAGTTGTCGTCGTAGGTGGACTTGGGGAATGACAAATCTTTACCTCGACAAGAAAACCTATGTCGATGTCGCCAGAATCTGCAAGGAGGAGACTACATATCTAGCTGGCGTTAACGGTGCCACAATGGTTCTCCTTCCTCAACCGATATCCAGAACAATGATCGAGGCCTCGCAACAGACCATGGGAAACGCCATGAGTCTTAGTTGTGTTCCTCAGCTTTGTAGGTAATCGCGCAACGTACTCTAGGACATGCAGTTAATCGTAGCTAAAGGGTTCACGATCAACATTGGCTGGAATTTCCAGTCCGACGATGCAAAAGTACATTCCGTCTTGCACAAAGCTCTGGACAAGATTGAGACTATGACCAAGGCGCGCGACCTGTACGACCCATTCATTTTTCTGAACGACGCCTATTCAACGCAGCCAGTGCTCCGCAGTTATGGCGCCACCCATTTCCAGCGACTGAACGCGGTAAGCAAAGCCTATGATGCGACAGGCATGTTCCAGCACCAAGTTCCGGGGGGTTTCAAGCTGAGATAGACCGGATGTAAATAGCATGGCCATACTACCTACAGTGTCAATCCAAGTCCTAGCGAGAATGTGACGTTGAATGTAGCAATAAAACCGTGGAAAGCAATCTTGCCCCCTTGTACTTCGCTCAACTATGCTTTACGATCGGTTGCAGCTGCGGTGGGGCTCAGTGTAACCAGTAAGTTGTTGTCTCAACTGCTCAGCCGGTGTTCTTCGGCCGATTGAGGCTGATATTGCCAGGGGGCAATCAGGCAATCAGACAAAGCGTTGAAGGCTTGACGCATAAGGGGCGGCGCACGCGGCGTGTTGAACTTCAAATAGGCATATTCTCAACGAACGGAGCATACCATAGACAGTCCCTCAGATATTCGACTCGTAGTCTAAGTCTACAGAGTTTAATCTTCATCATTGAAAAACTTTCGTTGTGCCCTACCTTACATACCTCCCGACCTTAACCATTATGGGACTAGTTACGGACTTTAGCGCTTCCCTACCTTTCCAATACCCGTTAGGGCCGTACAGCCTTCTTTACTTGCTTCTTCTCGTTATTACAGTGCTGGTGCTACTGTCCCAATTGACTCGTCCATTATGGAGAGCAGGAAGCCTACAGACCATCAATGCGCCTAGACTTGGCGTGTCTTCCCATGCATGGTTTTCAGCAGTTAGGACGAAGATACAGTATATCCATCATGGGTTTCACATGATCCACCAGGGTTATCGGGAGGTAAGGACTTGCTTTCTTGTGATCTTACTCCAGACACTGACGTGGCATTGACCAGCACTCCGATGAGATCTTTATAGCGCCTGACCAGGACGTGCTTATCCTACCGCCCAGATATATTGACGAACTCAAGAGTCAACCCGAATCAGTCCTAAGCTCATCGCATGCTATAGTCGACGTACGCCCCCCTTTCCCGGTTCATTCTTCTCTTGGAATACCTCACTTACCGACTACTCTCAGTACTTTTTAGGCCCATACACGACCTTGAATATATCTCTGCTTGGTCCTGTTGCGTGGACTATTCTTCGAGGGCGTCTCACACAAAACCTTGGAAGCTTGGTAGAACCGCTCGCTGGTGAGTGCTTATATGGTTTTGGCCGAGAGATTTACCAATGCGAAGGTGTGTTGGGACCCTGGAAATAGTCGAACGCGAGACCCCTGGTTATTCAGACTAACTCGATTCTAGATTGGACATCTGTCCACGTACATCCAAAAATCCAGCGAATAGTAGCGCGTATGAATGCTCGGATCTTTGTTGGCCCATCCCTATGCAGGAACAAACAATGGCTTGACACTTCGATCGATTTCTCAACCTGCATTTTCTTAGCGACTGGTTATTTGAAGATTGTGCCCTGGTTTATGCGGCCCATTGTTGCACCATTGGTTCCTTATATACGCCGAATTCATCGCCACCACCAAACAGCAAGGGATTTGTTGATCCCAGAGCTCATGAGACGTCGGGCACAGGCGGCAAATGCCCATATGGGGTCGGACAAAAAACCAGATGACATGTTGCAATGGATTGAGGATGAATCATCAGGTGAGGATCTACGCCCTGAGCGCAATGTGGACCGGCAGCTTGGCCTTTGCTTCGGTGCCACAGACGGCACAACTAACCTAATCGTCAATGTCATCTATGATCTTGCTGCTCGATGGAGCCAGTACGGACCGGAGCTGCGCAGCGAGATTGAAGATTCTCTGCGGGAAGATGAAGGTGCTGTGCGCCAGTCAACAGTCAATAGATTGTCAAAACTCGATAGCTTCATGAAGGAGTCACAACGCTTGAATCCTCTAAGTGCACGTACGTATCCCATCTGTTATCCCGTTTACTGATCTTATGGTATCACTCTTGGAGAACAGTCAGCTAAACAGGCCGTGGTCATGGAAATACAGTGTCGTTCAAGCGCAAGCTCATGACCTCACATGTTCTCTCGGATGGCATACTCCTTCCTCAGGGTACTATCATTTCCATGGCATCAGGACCTATGGCAGTATCTTCAAGGTATCATTCATCACCGGATGCTTTCGATGGCCTACGCTTCCATCGTATGCGCCAGGACAGTAAATCCTCAAATGCGCACCACCTCACTACCACTGGACTAGGTAGTCTAATGTTTGGTCATGGCAAGTATGCTTGCCCAGGTCGCTTCTTTGCCGCTCTCGAGAGCAAACTCGTCTTGATGCACGTTCTTCTGTATTATGACTTGAAGCTGCCTGACGGCACGCAACGACCGAAAAATCTGTTCTTTGCAGATGCGAATATTCCAGATCCAACATCAAAAATCCTTTTCATGGAAAAGACAAATGGCTTGGCAGAAAGCTATGAGGCCACGTTAGATAGAGTTTGAGGTAAAATGACTGTTGAGCACAAAACAAATCTCAATCGGCGTGCCCTATCATGGGCCGCCAAGAATCAGTTTCATGGGCCCACATATATCTGGTATCAACCAACCGTAATTCTAGATTTATTACTGTGACATGAGTTGAACCTGGTCGCGAGATCTCGCAGTGTGGATATGCTCACCCCTGAGGTATAGCTGAAACGAACGGTGACTAACTTTATGGGTTGTGGGTAGGATTTACTCATCATGGATAGCATCTCGAGTATCATTCTGCATAGGGAACAATGATTGGATGATTTCAAATTAGATTCGTGCATTTGATTTCATGCACGTCGGAAGAATCTCGACAAAACGAGGCAACTTGCTTTCAGCTCGCACAAGCCCCATCCAACTAAGGTGGTTACGAGGGACAATGTAACCTACCTATCCTCGACAAATAGGGTGATGATAAACGTTCCAGCTTACACCGGTATCGACCTCTACAGCCAGTCTCGCAAGGCTGGCATTCACTGTGAGCCAATTACTCCACAATCGCCCATTCTTAGGCGACCGCGCCGTACGTATTGCATGCGGTCAGAAAAGCCGTGAAACATCGATCTAGAGTCTCCGGCATCCTACCACGGTCTAAAGCACCAATTCCCAATCCGGCACTGTAGAAAGAGAAGCCTGATCGAGACTGCAGTGTGGGGAGACTGATAATAATTCCGTTGCAGCCATGGTGCTTACATCACCCACGCCAGCAAAGAAATGACGACTATGGTTGCTCCTTACCCTTGGCCCTACGTGAAGCGGCAAGGCTTACCCTACAAGACCTGAAATATGATCTGCGGTGCTGCCTATTCTTTTTGCTCATCATACAAATTTCCTGGAAGTTTTCTCTTCAGTAGCTTCCGCAATTCTGTAGTTCCTGCCGCCTCGAAAACAGTCGAGTGTTGTTTGTTATCTGTGCGACCATCGAGCGTTTTGCATAAGTAGCTCGATGTCAACGAACAAACAGAAACGGAAGCGTACGATCAACTCTTGCACACAATGTTACTCGAAAAAACAAAAGGTGTTTCTCAGCATTTCTCCGCATAGGCTGTAACGCCATTTACCATCCTTCATTCCTATTCTTTGATATGAGTTCCTTGACATATTGCTTACATGTGGCTAACATAGCTCAGTGCAACCATCAGTACCCGTGCAACCACTGTACTCTGCGTCGGCGCCCAGAGCTTTGCAGCTATGAATTACCAGAACCTACAAATGATGGAAGCCTCATCAATGTTCCCTCTGTGCCACTAGATGGCAAGCCTGAGCGTGTTGCTTCGAAGCCTCGCAAACGGAAGCAGAGCCTCGTTGAAATGGCAAGTAAAGACACCACGAATAGAGACGAACCATTGGTTTCGTCACTTTTGTCGGTGAATAGTCACCAAGAACCGGCCACTGAGGCCAATCTACTATCTTGTTTCGGCTATTTTGAGGCTAGCAAAACCAATTTATGGAGTCTTATGCGAGGGGTAAGTGGGTCATCCTTCAGTCATCTATCTCATTGGACAAACCGAATCCATATATTAACTATGACCTTCAAAAGTTTGGGCTACTCAGCAACGAAGAGATTGACCCTAGCCAGGTCGTCGACGTTCCGAAGCAGCTCTTGCCAGACATCAAGGCATGTTTCAACCTGTTACCAAAGAGGCGGATCGTGGACTGCCTTGTCCAACATTTCCTCAAGGAAGTCAACTGGATCTACGAATTGGTACATTCATCGAATTTGCTTACCCGCTATGAGTCTTGGTGGACTGCCCTGGCTGTGAATCAGATCGAGGAGGTCGAATTCTGTGTGCTCTTGTTACGGATCTGCGCTTATAGCGCTCAGTTCCTACCGTCCCGAGCATATACCGCAGACACCATCTGTGGGGTTTCAATCACTTCAATCCGTGAGCATTGTTCCAGGGTTGCAAGCGGGCTCTCGCGTGTCTATGAATCTACCGGTGGACCTCGGTCTCTGACAGGCGTGCAACACCTAAGTTTTGCCGCTTGCTATCTTATGAACGAAGGCCGTATGAAAGAGGCGTGGTACGTAATAGGTGACGCTATCAGGCTGGCTCAAGACCTGGGGATGCATCTGGAAGTGACAGCAGCAGCAACAGCCACTCAATCACATTTTAACGATCTTGAAAAGGAGATGAGACGAAGAGCTTTCTGGAATCTCTACATTTGGGACCGGTCAGTACCTAATAAAGGGTTCTTTACGTTCAGCGTTGCCCATAATCTTATCAGTGGAGGGCCTATTCTTCTTCCATGTACTCTGTAGTGCCGAAAAGATCGTGTCGTCTGTATGGATAGATTTTAGGCTAACACGTGCTTTTTAGGTTTCTGTCTCTCGCTCTTGATCGCTTGCCTTGTATACCAGACGAATTCTGCACCGTTGCATTCCCCAAGATGCGCCTTGCGCCGGGGATCGATGACTTCAATGCCCCTGATGTTTTCTCGGAGCGTCTTCTTCAGGCCCGACTTACAAAGAACTGGTACACCGTCATTCAATTGGGAAACACTCGAACGTCGGTATATGATCCCGGCGCAGCGGAAGAGCAATACGAAAGTCTACGTCGAGACTTCGTCTTCTCCTTACCCGATGTATTTGCCTTAATCGAGCCTAATAAGGACTGGGACAGCCAGCTACCGATGCTCGTACGTCAGAGGCAAATGCTGCGGATATCCATTTTCGCCCTTCTATGTCAGTTGTTCCGACCTCTGCTTCAACTAAGCGCATCACAGATGGAGGACATGCTTCAGTACAAACAGGACCTAGTACTGACACACCGTGATCATCTTTTGAGAGCCGCAATATCACTTCTCGATAGTATCTCATGCTTGCACGAGCTTATGGGAGACAATCAGAATAGGTTCTTTCTTCTAAGCTTCTATACGTTCGAGCCTGCAATGCTTCTCGGTATGCATCTTCTCAGCTTTGACTCAAACAAGAAGACTTCTCGGCAGGCACGAGCGCCCAACGAGTGCAAAGACTTCTGGAAATCTACCAGCGTCGCCAATGATGCTAATATGGCTCACATCGATGTCACTAGCCACTATCAGTGTCGTGTGCACATTGATAAAGCACTCAAAAGATTGAACATGCTTCGCGAGGTGAGCGCAATTGCTGATTTAGGTGCAAGGAAACTTGACCAAGTGACCGCAAAGCTCAATATGCAATCGCCTTCCTTACCAAATGACCAGGAAAACTCAATTAGCTTCAAGGGACGAGAGCCGGTTCGCTCTCCAGGCCAAGTACCACGAAACCAGCAAACTGAACGCATGGGCTCTTGGATGGACTTGGACACCACACAGCATGATCCTTCGGCAACGGCTTCTTTAAAAAAAATTGCCCCTGTTACACCCTGGATAGGTGACCTTTCTGAAGATTCGTTGGAGAGCCTGGTTTTTGCTGCGCCTTGGCCTACGCACCAACCTGATGATTGGAATGCTTACTGGAGCCCGATAAACAATGCTTCAGTCAACGCTCGCAGTGATTCCAGTCGTGCAAGTTTTGCTAGTAATGCTACTCTTGGACTTGGGAGCGAAGGAAGCTCGGCAGGCTCTAGCCAATACTCAATGTTCCATAATCCACCAATCGAGAGCTTAGAACCACTGGGAACATCATCAAATTCCGAGCCAGAGACATCTTCTCGACTATTGCCCTTGAACATCGCCATGCAGAAACATCAAGATCATCCAGATCCACCGCAGAGCGGCGGCACAGACGCGGGGAACCGTTGGGACACGTTCTTCTCTAATCTGCCAAATGGACTCTTAGAGAACAGCATGTGAAATGGTGTGTCGGTCTGCTATCCTTCGATGCTGGAACGCAACGTAGAGTCCCGAAGCTCAGCAATTATCGAGTATTAACTCAAGTGAGACCTTCAATACCTGGTAGCTGGATCTGTAATATTCGACTACGATGGCCTTCGCACTGGAGCATGAAAAACGTGTAGGAAACGAGACTTATGCTGTGGCTCTCGGCTAATCCAACGCTGTATTCGACGACACCAAACTTTGATGCCTCCCTCCTCTTCCCGACTGATCAGGCAAATGCTTCTTCGGCATCCAGTGGGTGCCATGAATAGCCGTGGTTCAATGCCAGCAACTGCTTGACATCATAATGGAGATTACTCTTTGCTTGCTTTTATTGTGCTGAAGGATGCGTGGGGCTTGGGGTCCAAATGTCAGGATGAGGAATGTTAATTTGATCCTGCCCAGATAGGTGGTATGGTTTAGACCCTGTATAAGAGAGGATTGGAGTTGCGTATGACAGGCTAGACCTGGCGATCGTTGCTTCTCATGTCTTTCCATCTGCTTGTTAGGCGATTTTCGGGAGTTTCATACGTTGCAGTGCATTATTTATTCATTGGCGATGAGGATGTATCTATTGCAACATTTCTCCGGAATCTCCTCAACACGAGACGCTACTGCCTAGAACACACGGCGCCGGTCGTGCATACTGTACAGGGTAAGGCACAAAGTACGCTCGAGGCACGTACCGCTCCCGACCCCGGTCACCAAACAGCAATTGCGCCCCACGGATTAGGAGAAGAGGGTGTGCATCAATAATGGTTGGATAGACACGGTCGCACTAAAGTATGCAAGCGATATCACCTCTTAGTTCGCCAGTGGTGTCGTGCATGTATATGCATGTATATGCATATGTACTACGGTACTCACTCGGCGGCAGGGTTTCGATCGGTGCCTGGAGCGTTAAGAACGAATTTTCTGGTTGGAAGCCCTCAGCCAAACCCAGGGAAACCCTTGCTCGCCATCCAAACTGAAATCCTCTAAACCCTTGGCCTCCACTGCCGCATTCTCGAAATCCTCCTGATTTTCTCCTGATTTTCCATTACCGGTTATGGGGATGTCGGCTACCATTTCTACCGTCACGTGATCCGCAGCAATGGTTTGCAAATTCGCCTAGTATTTGCCTGGTTCTAGCCAGTTTCCGGAGCCGCATACTTCCTACTACTCTTGTTCCACGTTAAGGTGGACTTCGAGAAGACCCATTGAACCTTGACTATACACCTTAACAATCTAGTTGAATTGGTCAGCCTAACGCTGCGTACAGGATTCAAGGATGGATAGTCACCACAAATCTCTCGTCCGCTTCTTTCAGCAGCTTTCGAAACTCTTTTTCTGTTCTTTGCTTGGCTCCTAGAATAACCAGCATGGCAATGTCGAGCTGGCGAAGGTCATGTTCCTCGAATCGAGTTTTGGAGCCAGGCTCCGGTAAAATCGTATCGTTGATTAACAACGGGGTTCCAAGCTTGCACATCTGAAGGGCTGGTACGAAAGCCCGCAATATTTTTATGCAGTCCCTGTCATTCCAGTTGTGGATACATTGGCGGATGAAGAAAGCACTGGCGTCGTGAGCCTGCTGCAGCTCGAAGAAATTATGCTGTTGGAACGTCACTCGCCCTTGAAGATCGCTCATGTCTCGGCTTCGGGCTTGAGCTAACATGTCCTTGGAGATGTCTTGCACGACAAAGTTTAGACTCGGAAATTGCTACATGTGTATCAGTGCACTGGTTATAGTACTTGCTGAGACCAAGCGGGCTTCAGGAAACGTACCCTGGCCAAGGATATTGATACATGTCCACTTCCACCTCCTACATCGACTACTTTTCCCCTTTCAAGAGACTCCCACGGAAATCCGTCCCGCAGCTCAGAGATCTGACGATCCACTACCAGTATGGAACGGCGTTGTAAGTGTGTGGATCGCAAAACAGTAGCAGCAACGGCGGGCGACGAGACACTCACGTTGAGAAACACCGGCCATAGCATGAGCAAACCTGACAGCTTTAAGAGGATATTGTTGATAGTACTGCCAGACAGGCATTCCGAACTTGGCCTTGAAAGGTGAGTTGACACTGTCCGAATCATAAGGGGCATTGCTAACGCAGGTCGAGGTCTCAGAAGCTGCTCGAAACATTTCGTCCATCCTAGACGGATATTATCAGAGGATCGAATGGAGACACCAACAAAATCCCCTTGCAACTTACTGCATCAGAGCTGCAGCCTTGAGCTCGCTATCCCTCGCGAAAAGCATCGACGTGGCCGTGTGTTCAAACATATTCGATCCAACCTCGGCAAAAACTCTCTGCGTTGTCAAGAACTTCATGATCCGCCCTGCTCGGTCTTCATCCATTGCTGCTGCTTTTGCCAAGTCTGCAAGGGCCATTCCAATTTTGGGGACGATTTCAAAAAAGTTGCACTCGAGAGCGACCTGGTAGGCTGCGAGGTCATAATGTGTGCAGAGAAAGGAGCGCATTGAACTCTTCGGACCATTTACTAGACGCAGTAGGTCATTCGCGGCATCGTTGAGCGGAGCACGCAGTGCTCCGTACTCCGGTGTCTCGGGTACGGCAGGTGATTGAGCGCCGAATGTTGGCTTTGGCTTCTGGTTCTGGTCATAGTAGTTGGCGATCTGCTTCGTAAGCTCTGAAATCTGTTGAGCAAGCTCGAGAAGATCAGGCGCATCAGAGTCCGCTATCTCTGGCACTTGGAATGGGACAGCGGGAGCTCTCTCTTTCTGCGAAAACGGAAACAGAAGCGCCAGCAGCCGGAATAGCGACATTATCGGAAACTATGATAGACGAGAATAGCAGGAGAACTACACGATCAAGCCGCAGGTTGGAAAAGAAGGAACAGATCTCTGGCGAAGTTGCTCAACCACAGAAAGGGCAAAAGTCAGTACCGCATCCTTTGTCCATCGCAAGCCTGATCTATCAAACCAGTTTTTAGCGACACATATCTACGCCATCCGCAACCATCTTTCCACAAATAACCTTTCCGCCGTCCAAAACTCCGCAACTCGTGAGATCCAAAATCTGCCCATAATCGACAACCGCCGGCCGATCTCCCATACTCGAACCTTTTTCGGCCGACTCGGCCGAAGTTGTTCGGCCAGGCCACTAAACGCTTCCAGCACACCGCTCAACCGACTATTGTCGACACCTTTTGCGTAGAGCCATAGAGCCAGTGCGCTAGGATCAGGAAGCTGAGGCGCGTTTCGGCTAGGTGAATGCTTGGGAGGGAAGCGGAGTGGCGCTGTTTCGAAATAGGTTCTATGAGTATCTGAACGTATCGAACCTGTAGCGTTGTTCCTGATTGTAACGTCGACAGTAGCAAAGTTTCAAGCTGCACGTTTTATACTACCAACTGCAAAAACTATGGGAGGAAGCAGCGGTGGCCTGGTTGACTTCAGAGGGGTGCAGGTATTTCGCGCGGCTTGCTTAGAATTTGTTCATCACCATCGCCGTGGGTCATAGGCTATGACTATTTGCTTTAAAATATATTGGAATCTACAATTAACAATGTCTCACTTTCCTCTCGATCATCGTGATGTCGCTATTGGCATCAAGACCATAGTCAATAATTATGTATTAAAGGCTGTGCCATCGTGCCCTTATTACCCGTTACTTAAACCAAAAAAGTAGTCAAAAGAAAGGCTGATGTAGCCCAGCTCAGCCCCTGTCTTGATTGTGCTATCTGGCATCTGGGCAACGCCAGAAACAACGAGTCCGATGCGCCACTTAGCCAACCCGTCTTACCTCCACTACACCATATAAGCTCCCGGTTCAGACTGCACGGTTCCGCCATCCGTAACCTGAATAACCCCACGATCTTTTACCCGTGGCAACGCAGTCAGCACTTTCTCCTCCGAGAACCTTGCTTCTGCCTTGTCTCCTCCAGGCCTACCCCCACCCGTGCCCTCAATAAGTGGATACCCCAGTTCGTCCTGCCTGCCGAACGATGTCTTCGAGGCTTTGGACGGATCAGACCCACCGCTGCGAAACCTTGGCCTCGTCCAACTCGCGTTACGCGAGTCTTTGCTCAGAAGCGCTCGGGTAGAGCGGCGCCCCCAGGAGGAAATGGCAGCGGAGAAGGAACGCGCTTTGGTGCTGTTGGCTAACTTGGAGATGACGGGGGAAAGTAGGGGGAGACAGGCGCTGATGGTGCCAAGGTACAGTTCAAGGGCGCTGAGGAGGGCGAAGGTGACGATGCTGTAGCTTAGGTCGTCAAATTTGAGTTCGAAGGTTAACTTAAGGCGGACGGCGGTTAGTATACAAATCCTAGACCAATTGCGAACAGATTAGCAAGTACGGATTGCGTTGTTATAGAAAGAATGGTTCTAGGGTGCACACTCACAAGAGACCTATGCCAAAAATACCGCTAATAGCGACTTTTCTAATTGTTGCCATTTGGAGTCTCCATACTGGGAATAATGGCAGAGCGACTATTATGACATCGAGTGCGAGATTCAGGATGCCAGACACAACATAACCAGTGCTTTGCACACAGCGGACTCCCGTGGTGGACTCACTCCAATTCGAAGCAAGCGGACAGAGCGCAAAGGTACTGATGATAAACACCACGCCAAAAACAACGCAACAACCCATAACGACATACGTGATGCGGTGAAAGATGACTTGACAAAATATCACATTGTATAGATGGAGCACCGAAAGCTTGATGGCTGTAATAGCTGCACACCATAGAAGATCTGCCGCGAAGCCTGCCTAATTATCATCAGCGCAAACAAGATGTTTAGAACGAGATTTACGCCACCTTTGCACCTCGAGGTAGCATGTCCGGGTCATTGATCAACAAGTCTGCCGTATGTCTCCCTCGACCACCTATTGCAGCCTCTACAACGAGATGAGTATTTCAGTCTTTTGATGACACAGCGTAGCCGGAGATATACCAATGATAATATTGACATATGCGCAGATGATGAAGAACTTCAGAAGGTCAACAACAGAAGTATGTCTCCGGATTTGGTCGGAATTGTCTTACTATAGCAACCAAAATTGCATAGTCATTGAACTCCAATGTCCTACGCTTGAGCTTTCTCGCCCAAAGTCGCAGTGCAACGGCCACCAAGGCCAGTAAGAGGAAAGGGGTCTCTACCGCGATCCACTCGGTACCTTTAGGGTTCGTTTGAAGTAAGCCCATATTGACTGCGTCAGAAGTGCGGAGAGGAGGCTATAGCCTGCTTGACTGGAAGTTGCGACAGCAAAGTTTGGGTGGAAGCTAACCAAAGCTGAGCGTGGAGGAGACGGTGTGATATTTGGTAGACAGCCTCGAGACAGATCCGGCTAACACTCGACCACGCTCTTCGGGGGCTCTGAACCAGCCTTAAGCGGCAGTCTGGACAGGTTGACTTCCAGAGACTGCCAAAGCCTGACTATGAATACGGATCCTAGCAATTTTGAATTGTATTGCGTGGGCGGCTGAGTACAGTATTTGGTAAAGGTCTCATTGCTTGCATGTCACCTGCAGTGGTACTCGCACGATCCTTCGTCGATGCAGTAGTAAAACGCAGTCGGAGAAAAGAATCAAACATCATTGGTCAAGCTGCATGGGGTACGGCGATGTGTGTGGGTGATGGGTGGAGCGACAAATCAGTACTCCGGGCCCGAATATTATCGGTCTTAATGCACTGAAAGCTCTTGCGGCAAAGCCCGGGCTCTCTCAACGCAAGAAGCTTCTTTAATAGGTACAACCCGACTAGAGCTGTTGGACGATGGGTCCAAACGGGTTAACCTTGGTTGTATTGTATTACAGCCCTGCCATGTTTGTAACTCATGCGCGTGCTTTATCGCATTGTTTCACTGTTAAGGGCATTCTTCACAAGCTGCAGAACAACGGGCAATCAAGCAAATACGATTGTATTTCATGACCTAGTTACCTAGATCCTTACGACATTTTCATCAATTGAGGAGGGTTGTAGAGGTTCCGCGATTGCCCACGTTTTCCGCAAGAGCCTTTACGTGCTCAACCATTCAATATGGCGGTTGTGCAGTATATCTCTTTAGATAAAACCGAGATCAGCTTCCGGTGCTTCGGTTCGTAGAAGTTCCAAGGTCTCGTTCCACAGCCTAGATTGAGCCTTTAGGCCTTCAGAAGAGCGGACGAACTTGGATGGCCTTTTTTTTAGTAAGCATCTTGCCTAACAAATCGTAGCTAACGTATTATCCGGAGGTAGTATAAACGGAAGGTATCAGATTTGACAGGGATTTATTAGAGCGACTCACGGTATAGATTTCTGCTCACTAAGGTAACCACCATGAGTGTCCTCTTTCTTGACAATTACAGCATCGACCAAACAATGACCTCCTTGGGCAGATGTCCAGGCAAAAATGTTCTTGAACACTCGAAAACCAACACTGATTTCATCGCGGTGTAGCGAGCTTCCACAAAACCCTGGATTGGCAGTGTTGATGATCACGTCAGAGACATCTATCTTCGAGGCAAGCTCGCGAGTCCATAGAACGTTGAGAAGCTTGGATGTATTGTATCGCTCGGGTGCACCGAAGGAATCTTCCTTGTCCATGCGATGTAGTATGCTGGGCGCAGACAGTTCCTTGAAATTTGACCACATGTGCACTTCGGATGAGACTATAGTCAACCGAGATGGATTTCCACTTAGTTTTGCTGTCACCTGCAACTGGGGAACGAGAAGCAGTGATAGTAGCGCCGTTGCTAGATGGTTGATTTGTACCGTAGATTCGTGGCCACTTGGTGATTTCATGAATTCAAGCTTCTTCACGCCAGCGTTGAGTAGAACGATGTCCAGGCGGTCAAGCGATCGGGCACGTTTTCCAAACGCGATAATGCTCGGGAAAGAGTCATAGTCGAGCTCCCAGACCTCGACCTTGCACTTAAGATGGGCTTGGAGAAGCTCCGCTCTCGCTTTCTCGCCCTTTGGAAGACTTCGAACGGCAAGAATGACGCGGTCAAGGTCATGACACATTAACTCCCGTGTAGCTTCTAGACCTAATCCGACATTTGAGCCTGTGACGATGGCAGTCCGACCTACAGCACTGATGCCTGTGGGTATTGGGGTGGGCTTATCGAATAGCTGTCGGTACATAAAACCAAGGAAGCCCATGGTGAAGACGACTGTCAACGAGCTATGAGAGTATGGGACTTGAGGGTTACAGTGAAATACTATGTTGAAAAGATTCGAGGAGAGACCGAAGTGAAGAAACAAGAAGAAGACAAAGAACACACATTGGGTGTCTCAGAACCGATGACGGAAAATAATCGGCCCGAGCTCGTGGAAGGCAAGCGCTACTTTGCCTACAAGTACACCTACTTTGGTGCCATACTCGTAACGACTTTGAGATGCCATGCTGCACCGTCAAATTTCACTTGCTGACAACAAAGGAAGAAAGTAGGATATACAGCATCTTCTAGTCCCGCCCTTGTCTTACTAGTTCCTTATACTCCACAAGCTACCTTACTAGCTTACAGTGCAATACTTAAGGTTGTCCGTAACCCGTAAGAGGTATTGCAGCGGACGGCTCAAAATTACATAGCAAAATTACATTAACGGCACTGAGTACCGTTATCATTATTACTTACCTTGTATCATCTGTTTGCAATACGCTCGACACGCTGCAGGAATTGTGAACCGCCAGAATATTGAGCAAAGCCCAACGCATTGGAACCATTTTTCGAGGCATTAGAGACATTGAGCCTGTCGCATACACAACCAAACCATGTCTTTTGCTTTGCCATTGGGATCTTTGACCGAACTCATTGAGTGATGGCTGTTTTGCTGTCCTCCTGTTCGTATAAACCGATCTTTATCGGCTTTTGTGTATTAAGCATGGATCCAAGGAGTCGACAAGGCTGTTCCGACGTGATCAAAGCCAACTCTCGCTGAATCTAGACCTGGGTCTCAAGTAGCAAATATCAGGTCCTAACACCGAGTTTCGATGGCCAGAGAAGCAAGATCGTCGTTACTTGGATTTCGGCTTTGGTTGCCTGAAAAGCTCAAACGGGCGAAATCTTGATACAAGTGTGGCACAGCAAGCGCCGATGTCTGGCACTCTAAGGCTAAAAGACGTGGTTATTGTTCACTGCTGCTGACCGCCGACGCTGGTACCCAGCGGAACCTCATCCAACGTATGCACAGAATCCGCAATCCCATACCAAGACAACTAGCCGGGCTCTTTTGTTGTTACCTGCTCGAACCATATTAGATTATCTTTCATAGGGAACTGAATCTTATTGCGGTATTATGGCTGACCTACACTATGGTGACGCTGGGACGAACACGTTTGGTCAAGATCCACCTTTATCAGAATGCCCGGGGCCGATCGCAATCGTGGGAATGGGTAAGTGCTATGATCATAATCGAGAATTAGATTTTGATCCAGCTGGTCATAGGTTGTCGTTGGCCCGGCGGTGTTTCCAATTCCTCACAGCTATGGGATTTGCTTAAAGAAAAGAAGTCGGGGTACGAGGAATTCAAACAAGACAAGTTCAATCTCGAGGCGTTCTACCATCCCGATCAGCTACGTCCTGGGAGTCTACACACTAGAGGAGGCTACTTCCTTCAGGAAGACTCGAGGAACCTCGACCATGCCCTGTTTGGGATTACACCAATGGAGACCATGACCATGGATCCGACGCAGCGTAAACTGTTGGAAGTTGTGTACGAGGCATTTGAGAATGCTGGTGAACCCTGGGCGAGATTTTCAGGGTCATGTACCGGAGTCTTCGTGGGTAATTTCAATATTGACCATCAGATAATGCAGATACATGATGCCGATCATTCCCTTCCCTACGCATCAACCGGGGGATCCATAACTCTTCTCAGTAATCGCATAAATTACACGTTTAATCTACTGGGTCCTAGGTGAGCTTCTTGTCCTTCGGTCTTACTCCCGTTTCGTCGGCCACGTATGCCTTAGCAGCGTTCACAGGAACTGGCACAGGTGCCTAAGTGCCCACTACAGTGAGGGCTAGAGATGACTTTTCGGCAGTATGACATTAGATACTGCATGTTCATCGTCGTTGTACGCGCTTCATCTAGCGGTCAATTCAATTAGAAATGGTGACTGTGACTCGGCAATAGTTGCAGGGAGCAACTTAATCCTTGGGCCAGAAGCACAGTTACTTTCTGTCAAATTTGGCGCCCTATCACCCAGCTCTACGTGCCACACCTTCGACGCTGCCGCTGATGGCTATGCGCGGGCCGAGGGTTTTGGCGCCTTGTATCTCAAGAGACTCTCCGATGCTGTGGCTGGCGATTATCCTATTAGATCTGTGATTCGGGGAACAGCTGTCAATGCGTAAGTCAAACTCTTCATCTAAGCTGTCAAAACGTGAACGCTCATGGTCCCAGCAACGGCCGGACTGGTGGTATTTCGCATCCTAGCCCTGATGGTCAAGAAGCGGTTATGAGACAAGCATATAAGAATGCGGGTGGTATTGACCCCGATCTAACAGGATACTTCGAATGCGTACGCATCCGTTGCCATCCCAGCAGCAATGCCGTTACTAATCTGGCTTCCACAGCACGGTACAGGCACTCTTGTCGGTGATCCTTTGGAAGTATCCGCAATTGGGCGGCTTTTCTCCGCCGGGAGGCAGAAGGACAAACTTCTCATTGGTGCGGTACGTTAAATTTCTCCGGGTTTTGTAAACGAAAACCAACAAGGGTGACGTTCAATACTCACACCCAAGTTTAGATCAAACCAAACATAGGGCACAGTGAATCCGCAAGCGGTATTGCGGGAATAATGAAGGTTGTTTTAGCCATGGAGCATGGTCTGATACCTCCCACAATCGGTCTCATCAATCCAAACCCTAACAGTAAGCTTCTATCTTGCGGGCGAGATGACCTTATCTCCAGTAATGGCGTATTAATTCTGGGACAGTCGATTTTGACAGCGCATGTGTGAAGGTGGTTACAGAGATGATGCCGTGGCCGCCCATGCCTATCCGCAGAGCCAGTGTGAATTCCTTCGGATATGGGGGCGCAAATGCACACTGTATCCTTGAACATGTCAATTCCATTGTGCCGGGGTATCAGTTATGCCAACAAAAGAGAGATCTTACAGCTGTCAACGGCCGACATCGCCCCTCGGTCAACCTCCCCACCGGTAACAGGAATGGCTATTTCGTAACTGAAGCAGCTGCTTATCCCCTTACTAATGGCCTTAAAGGCCACACAAATGGGAACACAGATATTGATGGTCACAATCGCTCAAAGAATCCAACTCAACTGGTCAATAGTCCCAACGCAGGAACCCGTCGTTTAGTTCTGCTCCCAATCTCGGGACATGACAAACATTCACTGAAATCCAATATCTCAGCTACTGCTGGCATAGTTGCCGATTATCATCTAGCAGACCTAGCATATACACTATCCTCGCGAAGGTCAAGGTACTTTCATAGGGGATACGCTCTTGTAAATGCTAATACATCGGATAAAATCTTGGACATTGACACTGCTACCTGTGGAAAGAGTCCAAGTTCGCAAGTCCAACGAATAGGCTTCGTTTTCACAGGTGATTAACACTCCGTGCTACGTAGAAAGATCGTGGGTCGGCTAAATTTTCGATGCTCTACAGGGCAGGGTGCCCAATGGGGCGGCATGGGTGCTGGACTTTTCTATCAGTTCAAGGCATTCAGGAACTCGATTCGTTTTCAAGACGCTATTCTGAAGAAGTTGTCCAAGGGCCCTGAATGGACCATTGAAGGCAAGGTTCCCTCTTATTTACGTATACCTATCTGACCCTCTCTACTTTCAGGGATCCTCCTGGAGCCTGCGGCTACTAGCCGTGTCGAAGAGCCAGAATTTGCTCAAGCAACATGTACCGCACTCCAGGTAGGTTTGGTTGATTTATTGAGATCCTGGAATATAGAGCCAGTAGCTACTGTAGGACATTCGTCAGGTACTGCTCTACAAAACGATTTGACAACGAATAGTGCACACACTAACGGAGTGTTTTCAGGCGAAATTGCCGCGGCTTATGCTGCAGGATATCATACTGCGGCAGAAGCTATCGTTCTAGCCTATTTCAGAGGCCAAGTCGTGGCAAAAAACAAACGAGAAGGATGCATGCTAGCAGTTGGGCTAGGCATAGACAAGGTACAAGATTATCTATTCGGCGTGGAAACGAAGGTCAAGATTGCTGCCGTCAATTCTCCGAACAGTGTAACTCTCTCAGGGGAGACAGCCGCCGTGGTAAGCATATTTGACAGGTGTAAGGCGGAGAATATTTTCGCTAGGGTTCTAAGAACTGGCGGCAACGCATACCACTCACACCACATGATAGCCCTGGGTGAAGAGTATGAAATACTAGTGCGCCAAGGTATTGACGAAATCACCGACGAAATTGCTCAAGATGCATTATTTCCAACATCATCAACATGGATATCTTCTGTTAACCCGCATAAGACTCTCTCTCGGAAGTCATTAAGTCCCTCATATTGGAGACGAAATCTGGAATCTCCTGTGTTATTCTCGCAAGCTATAGAGACATTGATACAGCGTGAAAATTTGACCGTGGATTTGCTAGTGGAAGTTGGGCCTCACCCAGCACTCGCGGGATTGCTCAATCAAATCCGCATTGAGATTGAGAGAAACGGTGCTAAAATGCCTATTTGCCACGGGACTCTTCGCAAGAGCCAGGATGCGCTAATGAACATTCTAACCCTCGCTGGTGATCTATTCATCAACAATACCGCCATCAATCTTGCCGCGGTAAACGCCATGGATCAGGTTGAGAACGGTAAATGGGAATTAGCTCACGGAAAGGTATGCGTCGATCTACCGAACTATGTTTATCATTATGGGCCTCCGATCTACTACGAAAATCGCTTCAACCGAGAATTGAGGCTGAGAAAGCACCTAAGGCACGATCTTCTAGGTGCCAGGCAACCTGGAAATTCGAAAAGTCACCCGACATGGCGAAATATGCTCCGTCTCAAAGATGTTCTCTGGTTGGCTGATCACAAAGTACGTCTCTACCGCGTTTTACCTTGACCCGGGACTGACATTTCATCTGCCATCAGCTTCTTCCGTACGCCGTGTTCCCCGCCGCTGGGTACATAACCATGGCTATTGAGGCTATGTCACAACTCCATCATGAGACCGAAATCGTATCAGATATAGTTGGCTATTCGCTGCGGAGCGTTGGAATCAGTTCGACACTTCGGGTTCCCGATGACGAATTGGGTGTTGAAATGATCCTGGATATGCATCCAACGAAGTTGACAAACTCAAAGGGGTCGTCTAAGTGGTTTGAGTTCAATATTAGCTCAGTGATGCCCTCTAGTGATAATTGGACCGAGCATTGTTCTGGGCTCATTAGCGTCGAAATAACACGCGGAGGTGGGACTTCCCTTTGAACATGCGATCTCTCTAAGAAACCAAATCTTTTTTACGGAGGCTGATGCTCCTGAGCAGAAGATCTTAACGCACCTGTTAATGATAATCGCTTGAGAATGATAGATATTGAAGCGTGGTATGACAAGTTTGCCGAGAAAGGGGTAGAATATGGACCAAGCTTCAACGGGCTATCCGATTTACGTGCCTATCAAGGGGAGAATCTCGCGACCGCGAACGTGGCTCTGAGGCCGACGTTGAATTCGGCACAAAATGGCGAGTCTGTGTATCCGTTGCATCCTGCTACTCTTGACACCTGCCTCCAGCTTGCACTTATTGCATGCCATGCAGGCCAGGTCGAGCGTTTCCAAAGTGCGTTTGTGCCGATTCTCGTACATGACATGTCTATCTGGGTGCCAGAACAGCAAATACAGGAGGTGGATCTAGGATATGGCGTTGCGACGGGTGAGCTTCGCGGCTTACGTGGTGCATACGCTCAAACTCGTCTTTTTAGCGCATCAGGTGCTCGTATACTTGAGATTAAAGATATTCGTTGCGTTGCGTATGACGGCTCGGGAAACGCGACCTCTAGAGTGGGGAACCTACCACGGGATCCGTATATGAGACTAGTATGGAAGCCAGACATAGGGTCTTTAAGCAGTGAACTTGCTCGAACTATGTTTCCACCTGCCAATTCTTACGCAAAAATGGCTCCGTTGTTTGAGAACTTTGACCGTCTAGCGACCTATATTCTTGTACAAATATCGATGGTTCAAAAGCCTGGTGTTCATAAAGATCATCCGAAACATATCCAGAAATTCCTAGCATGGGTCCAGCGATGTTTTGTGTCCGCTAAGGCTGGCAAACTGCCATTCTCTTTAGAAGCGCTCTCCGCCCCGGCTTCCAGTCGGTCCGAAGTCATTAACGACCTATCTTTGCAAATGAGCGACATCATCGAGATTAAGATAGTCAAACGTATTTACGACAGCCTTCCAGCTATACTTTCCAATCAGACAAGTGGATTGCAGGTCGCGTTGCAGGACAATCTTTTGACCGAGCTGTACGCCAAAGGCTTAGGGATAACAGCTGCCTACCCGCAGTTACTCCATATGCTCGACCTACTAGCACACAAAAATCCAAAGATGAAAATCCTTGAGATAGGCGGCGGCACCGGCGGGGCGACAAGACTCACCACTAAAGCACTACAAGGAGACACATTTCACAAGCGCTATCAGGATTATACGTTTACTGATGTTAGTACCTCATTTTTGTCTTCTGCCAAGGTAGAGTTTTCAACGTGCAAGGGGATGGTCTACAAGATTCTCGACATTGAAAGAAATCCCACTGAGCAAGGTTACGAACCAACGTATGATTTGGTCATTGCTTCAGACGTCCTGCACGCAACATCGTCTATAGCACAGACCGTGAGAAATTCACGAAACTTGCTTAAAAAGGGAGGCCGACTGATGCTCATTGAGTTGACTCGCGAGCTCATTGGAACAGGAATACTGCTTGGCACATTTCCTGATTACTGGAACGGCGAAGATGATGGTCGGAAGGACAGTCCTCTTCTTGACAAGGACGGGTGGAACGAGGTACTTTCGAATAACGGGTTCTCGGGGATTGACATTGTACTAGATGATTATCCCGCCCCACTCTCTGCAGCTTCTGTCATAGTAACCACGGCCGTTGACAATCAACTTATTCCACTCGGTGGGTTGCGCGAGCGAGATCGTGTTTACATGGTCTATCCGGGAGATCCTCCACTGTTTGCGAACACGCTTGCCGATCAATTACAAAAACAAAATCTCAACCCTATCGGTGTTTCTCTCTCTAATTCATACATACCACACAATTCTCGAATCATCTGCCTCGTCGGCCTCGAACGCACTAGTTTGAGTCATCCTAGCCAAGGCGAAATAGACGCGATCAGGAATCTACTTTATAAAGCTTCATCCTTGATTTGGATATCTGCTGGTGGCCTTATCCAAGCCTCAGACCCAGAGGCTGCCATCATGGTCGGATTAATTAGGGTCATTTCCACGGAGACGCACAGGTCCAGACTCATCTCAATAGATCTGGAACCTGCGTTTGATCAAGCTTCAGTAAACGTGGCGCGAAGTATTGTTGAGAAAGAATTACTACTACAGCAGTCTCCGCACAACCACGTTGAGGACAGTGAATATGTATTCAGCGATGGGTGTCTGCAAGTGAGCCGTCTGGTACCTGATAAGCAATTGAACCAGCGATTCAGGTTGCAGGAAAGTATGGAAGCGGTAACAGAAATGCTTCCAGTCCACAGCCAGAGCCCGTTCGGCGCTATCTTTGGGCATCCAGGCCTTCTGAGCTCACTTTATTTCAAGCCAGACCCCAAATATCTGGAGCCCTTGAAAGACGACTGGATAGAAATCAAAACTTCAGCCATGGGTCTGAATATGAAAGTAAGTGTAGCCTAGTAACTCCATGGCTCCTGCCCATTGACCCAGAGGCTCACATTACGTCTGCAGGACTTGGCGGTTGCCACCGGTCGATTCGATCTGAACAATTTGAGCTCTGAATGTTCGGGAGTTGTGACCATGGTTGGAAATGCCGTACACGACGTTCAAACTGGCGACAACGTCTACGGCATTGCGCCTGGAAATTTTGGCAACTACGTCCGTGCTCCAGCAACGTCTGTACAGAAGAGTTTCTTCGAGCAGAACCACGCGAAAATGGCATCAATGCCAATTGTGTACATGACCGCTATTTATGCTTTCATCCACCTAGCTCATCTGAGCAAAGGAGAAACAGTTTTAATTCACTCGGCCGCGGGTGGACTGGGCATGGCTGCGCTACGTATTGCTCGCCACCTCGGTGCTGAAATTTATGCAACGGTTGGAAACCCTGAGAAGGTCAAAGTGCTCATCGAGAAATTCGGCGTGGCGGGAGATCACATATTCTCGTCTCGTGAGCTTTCAGCTATCCCTAAGCTCATGGACTCTACTAAAAGTAGGGGCATTGACGTGATATTGTGTTCGGCAGTAGGCGAGCAGATGCACGAAACCTGGAGGTGTATTGCACCTATGGGACGCTTCATAGAAGTTGGTCGTAAAGATATCATGGAGCATGGCAAATTAAGTTTGGAAGTCTTCAAGCGCAATGCTACGTTTTCCTCTTTCGATCTAGGTCTACTCTATCAGCAGAACCCACAGTTTTGTGCCAGGTACGTTCATCGGCGAATGCAATACCACCCTTTACGAGTCTTTCACCACTTGTGGCCTCGCTAACGACTGTCTTTGGACCGACAGGCTTATGGCGCAGGTAAATGACATGTTTCATGAGGGCATTATCCAGCCCATCGAGCACATCCGAACATTTGACATCTCAGACCTAGAGCAGGCAATGATGTATTTCGCCAACGGCACGCATATGGGAAAGGTTGTCGTGACATTTGATAACCCTCAAGCTCTGCTCAAGGTATATGATCTATGCTACTGCAAGAGATTCGCGGTTATTCTCCATGAGGTTAGCTAATACACTCCCATAGATTGCTCCATCAATATCTCGGCCTTCTTTTTTGCCAGACTCAACTTATGTTCTTGCAGGATGCTTAGGTGGTCTTGGAAGAAGCATTAGCTGTTGGATGGTTGAGCATGGTGCGAAGCATCTGACATTTCTATCCAGATCGAACGTCAACCACCCAGAAGCCGAGCTGATGGCTGATGATCTCCGCAACCGAGGGGTAGAGATTGATATAATAAAGTGTGATGTAACGATCAAGGAAGAGGTTACAGCGGCAGTTGGACAAGCTTCGAGCGAGAGAATGATTAAAGGCGTGCTGCACGCAGCTATGGTGCTTGAAGTAAGAAAATCTGCGATGCCCCAGAAGGAGGGAAATAAACCGACTAACTGAGGCTCTCGACAGGACATATCATTCGACAAGATGTCTAGCGAGCAACTCCAACGTGTTCTTGGTCCAAAGGTTCAAGGTACTATCAACCTTCATGAAGCAACGCTCGGAAGCCCTCTTGACTTCTTCGTCATGACAAGTTCGGTTGCCACAATGATCGCGCCCGCCACCCAGGCAAGCTACTGTGCGGCAAACTCATTTCAAGATGCTTTTGCACGTCACAGACTGTCACGTGGTCTTCCCGCCCAATCTATTGCATTCGGACTCATCCTTGAGGTGGGCCTTGCCACCCGACTGCCCGAGATCCGTAAATCGCTGGCTCGCAACGGTCTCTACGGCACCGGCGAGCTCGGATTCCTCAGACTGCTCGAGGCGGCATTCGTGCCTCAAACCATTGGCGACCAATGGCGCAGCGATCCGCTGGCACAAGCTCACTTATTGACCGGCCTCGAAGCCAGCAAGCTGGTAGCCGTGAACGACAAAAACTACCACTGGCACAGCGACGCACGTGTCGGCCCAGTATTGCAAGCCATCGAGGACCTCTTGCACTCACAGTTCAACAAGACGGTCGGCACGACCGTGCTCGATAAGCTGAGTGATGCGCCCCCTGGCGAGATGCGGAAGCTGGTGATGCAGGCAATCATTGAGAACCTGGCGAAACTGCTGTTTATGCCTGTGGACGAGATTGATGCGACGCGCGCGGTGTCTAACTACGGTATGGACAGTATGATTGCGGCGGAGCTGAGGAATTGGCTGGTAAAGGTTTTTGAAACGGATATTCCGTTCTTGGAATTGCTGGATCCGGGGATGAAAATTGAGATGTTGGCGGATAGGATTGTTGATGGGAGGAAGCAGGAATCTCAAGGGTAGACACATGTCCGTGAGTCGGAGGAACGCGAACGCTCTTTTGCACGATCCCTTTCCTTTTCCTACGCGTCAGATAAGGATGTTGCAGGAAGGAAGTAGGAAGCTTTAACGCCGAGAAAGCTCGATCTATGAATCACATTGCGACACTCTCCTACACGATGCTCATAGTTTCACTCCGCGTTCAGACACGGACAAGTCAAACGCTTACCATCATATCGTCACATCTCAAGTCCTTTCAGCACAAACACATTTCTCCCGTCTTTCCAGAATACCACCATTGCCCAAACATCCCCTCCCCCCCAAATCCACCCACCATCTATCTATGTTCCAAGCCCCTAAACCCACACGAAATAATCGCATTACCAAACCAGCGTTGCCCCAATATCCTCTCGAGAAAGTCGAAAGCGTGCTCTCTAGATGCTTATTTGGGGCCAAGGCGAAAGGTCGAAGCCGTGCTGCTGCATGCGTTGCAGAGATGAGGAATAGATAGGAAACCCCCCCCCCCCCTCCCTCCTTCCCCACTTCTCTCACCGGCCCCCCATCCCACACCCCCCCCCCATCAGCCCCATCTTCTTCCCACCACGCTCTATCGTCATCCGCTAACCCCAAAAATTCACCCCCCCACGAGTTTCACCCCCTCCCACCTCACTCATCCCTCGAAGAATTTCGCTCTTCTCTTTTCTCTTCTTCTCTTCTAACGAGCTACTCGCATCGACGCATTTTGTTTTCTTGAATCAGTTTCTTGAATTTTCTCTCGCTTTTACTACTCATACTTGGCGAAAAACATGACTGCTTTCAAATCAATATCACATTAAAATTACAGTAAATTCTATTTTGTTAACATCTTTTGCAAGATCAAAAACAACTTTCAACAGATAGCAAAATTTAAGTACTCATTTATTCTACAAGAAGAAGCATCTCTTTTACACATTATTCAAAATTTTTAGAATCTTTCTGAATGTTGTTAAATTAATTTTCTCAAAATTAAAAGCTTTTCAAGTTCTTCATTAACAAAATCATAAGATAAGAAAAGATGATATTAACTGATTTTAGTCAATATTAACTAAGTTAGCTGTTAATTTCTTGTCTCAGTTAATGATGAGAAATGTTAAATTTAGTTAATCTCATCAACTAATATAAATTCATCACGTCAAGTCAAGTACTCAAGTTCAACTTAAGTATTCAATTTAAAAAATATTGAGTTAAGTTGAAAGATTTTTGAATTTAAGTCACATCAAGTTGAAAAGTTGAACTTAACAACTTGATTTAACAACTTAATTTAATTTAATTTAATAAAATAATAATAATAATAATAAATTCATACATTCTTGTGACATCGATTAGATCAACTCATGAGAGACTTTATGCTATTTGTATCGAGTGAACAAAACTCTCTGAGGTAGAAAATCACTCACAGTCTATACAACTGCTTCACGTAGCTGAAACAGTGAGTTTTGAGACTATGTATCAAATTTGTTCACGTTGATTGCATGTTAAAGAATGAGTGTTCTAGTCACTCTAAATTGCTTCAAGAGCTTCGTTTTCATCATCATCTTTGCTACTGCTCTGAGACTCTTCAACAAAATAATAATAATAATTATTATTCATACATTTTTATTACATTGACTAAATCAACTTATGAAGAATATTTATGCTATGTATGTTAAGTGAACAAAACTCTCTGAAATAGAAAATCACTCATTATTTATACAACTGCTTCACGTAGTTGAAATGATATGATTGAAACTATGTATCAAATTTGTTCATGATGATTGCATGTTAAAAAATGTTAAGATCGTGCCTAAATGATTCAATCAGTGAAGAACAAGATTGATAATGCTTGATCTTTAAAGATAGTTATAACTGAACATTAAGAACACAGAAGAAGAGTGATACAAGAACTTTTATTTATGTAATGTTCAAAAACTGTGCTAAACTTGAAGAAGACATGTTGTGACACAGAAAAAATGTAATGTAGATGAAGAAGATGTTGATGAATGAAAAGAAGTGTTGAGAAAGAAAAAAGAAATTGAGTCATATTTGAGTCATATCTGAGTCAAACCTGACTAGCTCGTTGATTAATTCTAATCATTACGCAGTGAACTCACTAACGTTCACTGTGAATTGATTAAAGCTTCAGTCTTGATACGTTTGTAACATTATCTTTCTCTTCAAGAATTCATGTTTGCATGAATGTAGTTTCATATTCAAATTAGCATGATTTGTTTGAATATAACTTATGAAATTCGTTCAGAACTTTCTCTGAGTCATTGAATTTTTCTTTATCAACATAGTATCATTTGTCATCTTTATTTAAATCTGATCATTTGATTTTGTATTGTATTCAATCTTGATAACATCTGAAGTTCAATATATTATCTATTTCTCAATGTTCATCATCTTCAATAGTGATTAATCTGAGTGTCTCTGAATGTTGTTCTGATAAAAAATCTTTGAAATAAGATTATAGTAGCTTCAAGCTGAACATTGAATGCAGATGCTTCACACTTACTGATAAATGAAGATGATAGAAGATTTCAACTTTGACAGTGATTTGATAAAGTTTTAGCTGTTTGTCTTTCAAATTCTTACATGATCGTGATGTCTTGATGTTTCTGAAGAATAATCAAATTCAGTCATTTACTTCATAAATGATGTTTCATTTATGTTTATTAATTTGAGTCTTAATGATTTACTTCATCTTTTTCAATTTTTAATGATTGAAGTTAAGAAGTTCTTTCATTCAGATGATAATATTGTCAACTTTTCTAGTTTCAAGACGTTCACAAGTTGTTTTGTAGTCAGTTGTATCTGAATTGAAATTCATTCAAGGGTGAAATCTCTTATTGAAGTAGAAAGAAATCATTAAAGTGATTGAAAAGATATTGAAATTCTCGCTGAATTTCACCATGAATATTTATTTTGCTCAGTCATTCTGCATGTAATTACAGTAAGTTCTAAGTTTGCATTCAACGTCTTGATTGACTCGTTTTGATTAATTGTTAATTTCAGAATGATAAACTATGAATAAACTAGCTGTGATTTTTAGTCGCTTGCAAACACTCTTTCACATGATTGATATGAATTGAAAGTCTTTGTCTGAAATGATAGAATTAGACAAGTCATGAAGCCAATAAACATTTCATAGCATGATTCATACTGTTTCTTCAACTGAGATGTCTTCATCTCTTCAATGACAGAGAACATAGTGATGTTCTTTGATGAGATGATATATGATCATGCAAATGACGTTATAGTCTTCTGACAAAGATAGCTCAGTGACAAAGTTTATAATTATATTCTTTCAGCGTTCTTGTAAAATCAAAAGAGAATGATGAAGTTCATTAATGCTATTTCTAATCTTACTCAGATACAGTTCTTCATTGACTTCTGCAACTTCTATCAATGCTTTATCAAGAACTTTTCGAAGATTGTTCATCTCATGATTCAACTTACTCAAAAGAAGATTATATTTGAATGAAATAAGATCTGTCAGACGACATTCAATCATATGAAGAGATGTATGACTGAGACTTCAATACTTCGTCACTTTGATCAGACTCATGAGATCATTCTGAAAACTGACTCATTCAACTACGTAAACGACGAAGTTTTGTCTTAATATGACGATGAAGAAATTCTACATTTGATTGCTTTCTATAGCAAGAACATGTCTTCTGCTGAATGCAACTACGAGATATATGATAAAAAGCTGCTGATCATCATTCAAGCATTTGAGCATTGATGATTCAAACTAAAGCTAATCAACATTTCTATCAAGATGTTCATTAATCATCAAGCACTCACATCATTGATGAAAGACAAAGAGCTTAGCAGATAACAGATGCGCTGAATACAGAAGTTCACTGACTTTAACTTCAAGATAATGTATCGATCTGACAAGCAGAACATCAAGATTGATGCATTAACTCGTCAAGTTGATGTCGTGCTCAGAAGTTTTGAGAATGAGCGCGTTCGCTATCAAAGAATCACTATTTTGACGTTGAATTGAATGAAAATTACTGATTTAAAGAAGAACATCAATGAATCAATCTATAAACAGATTCTTAAAATTAATGAGATTGACGAGAATTGTACGCTACTTCGCGAAGCAATAGCAAGAGACGAGACACAATATGAAGATATCAAATTGAAGAATTGTTGAACTCAGAATGAAATCTTGTATCATGATAGTCAGCTATGAGTTTCATTCAACGAGTTTCTACAAATGAATCTGATTCGTGAAGTGCATGATCAACTCTCAATAGATCATTCTGATATTCTTAAAACTGTGAAAATCATAAAATGAAATTACTATTGATCATTCATGCAAAAGACAGTAGATCAATATATTCAAAACTGCTATGTCTATCAACGTTCAAAGACATCTAGAAATAAATCAAACAACTTACTTCAATCTTTATTGATACTTGAACAGTGATGACAGAATATAGTCATGAACTTCATTATCAATTTATTTGATTCATACAACTACAACGCTATTCTGACTGTCATTTGCAGATTATCAAAAGAAAGACATTATATTTCTTGCATCATTGATGATGAAAATATCACAGTCGAAAAAACAGCTGAAATGTTGCTTCAATGAGTATATTGAACTTACGATCTATCAAACTTCATTGTGTTCGATTGAGATTCTCAATTCATCTTCATTCTTTGAAAGTCTCTTTGCAAACGACTGAGCATTTCTCTTCAATTTTTCATCGTCTATCATTCTCAGATTGATGATCAAAGCGAACGAGTCAATCAGAATATCAAAATATATCTTCGTTTCTTCTGTTCATACATGCAGAATGACTGATTCAAGTGATTGTTCATGATCAAGTTTGTTGATAATAACATCTTGTTTTCAATCATCTTCTTGACTCTCTTTTTCATGAATAAGAGCTTTCATTCTCATATGAGCTTTGATTCTGACATCATCGAGTATGAAAGCACTCGCGAGCGCTTGCAGATCATCAGAGTCGAAGATATATTTGATCACATGAACAAGACATTAATCTTCGCTTGCGAAGCTCTGATCAAAATACGAAAACAAATGATGAAACAAGCTAATAAGCATAGAAAAAAGATCAATTATAAGATCGAATCAAAGATGTTTTTGAATGAACGAAACATCATTACAGCGAGATTCTTCAAAAAGCTGAATGACAAGATGCTCGATTCATTCAAGATCACAGACTCTGTTGACTTTTTCTATAAATTGAAACTATCAGAAACTATGCATATACATGATGTATTTCATTCAGAGCTTCTTCATTCTGTCGTTGATGACTCTCTGTCTGATCAGAAGAATGAATCTTTGAAATTAATAGTAATAAACGATGAGAATGAATAAGAGATCAACAATATATTAAACTCTCGACAATATTGAAGACGACTTCAATATCGAGTTAAATGAAAGAGCTATGACAACGATCTCAACTGATATAACGCTGACGATGACGAATTTATGAACGCTCAAGAGATAATCGACGACTTTCATACCAAATATTCAAGAAAAGCGCATTAAGAAACAACATTCATATGAACATGAGTAGTCAGAGAAAAGAGATGATGTTATGATTCTAGTCTTCATCTATTCTTTCTAGTCTTCATCTTGATTTCATTCTAATCGAGTCTAGTGAGCATTCAAGCTAGAGATGATGTCATTGAGACTCTATTTCATATGAGTAATGATAGACAGCTCTGACTATCATTGTTTTTGAAGAGAAAATTAAGCGAGAACTTGAAAACAGAGAGCTGACTATCATTGTTTTCAAAGACAGACTATCATTTAACTTTCTGAGTTGATTTTCATCAAAATTTCAGGTCTTATTTGTTTCAGTCAGCTGTATTCACGAACATAATATTGAACTCAACGACATCAAACTGCATTTTTAGAAAAATGTTGAACATTGAGATTTTAGAGAGTTTTGCTAGCGCGAAGCAGTTTGAACATCAAAATCATCAATTTTTCTCGCTCGAATCAATTTCTGCGCGCTGACTATCTCACATACTTTGAAAGACATAATTGTAGCTCTGAGTCAGTCGAGTTCAATGCTTCAAATAATAAACCCTAAGAAAAAAATAAGGTCTGAACATTTGAACATAATCATAATTTTCTTAACTCAACTAAAAATTACGGGTAGGACGAACTGAAAAACCAAGCGAAGGAGTCCTACGGGGGGCAGGGTACGGCGCAAACTTTTAGTATTTTGGAGAGGGAGCCTTGGCGACCTCGACGTGTGACGATAACCGCTCAGTATACCGCTCAGTATACCGCTCAGTATATGGGTTAGGGTTAGGGTTAGGGTTAGGGTTAGGGTTAGGGTTAGGGTTAGGGTTAGGGTTAGGGTTAGGGTTAGGGTTAGGGTTAGGGTTAGGGTTAGGGTTAGGGTTAGGGTTAGGGT
>JAABUV010001336.1_pt1 | contig 35805 bp, 68 predicted proteins | sample 5559971 | NCBI WGS metagenome assembly JAABUV01 (sample SAMN10711881, study PRJNA513362) | rock metagenome | isolation source: Antarctica rocks | place: Antarctica: Victoria Land, Knobhead nord | collected 2015-12-19
TCGCCGGCGGGGCGGCGCGCCGCCCCCCCCCGCCCCGCCAGGCGAGGGGGACGCGCGGGGGCGAGTTGTGCGGCCGCCTGCAGGTGACTCTGTCATCCTTCCTGTGTGTCTGCAGTGTGCTAGGGTAGGCATGGCAGCGAGAACGTGATGCAGCGTAGCTCTGGATGCTGTGCGTTCCGGCACATTCGGAGGGCGCTGCCTGTTGTGCGACGGCGCATGAGGCTTCCCAGGCATGCCTGTACCGTGCGCGCATCGTGCTTGTTCCAGAGCTGCCGCTCAAAGTGCTGTGAAAAGCAGAGGCGGTGGAAAGCAGCGGCGGCACCGCCACACTCTCTCCTCTTTGCGCAAGGGCTGAGATTGTCAGCCTGAGAATGGAGGTGCAGCAGCGAAATGTACCTCCCAGGAGCCTACAACAGATGCCCCCGGTCGAGCGCCTGTGGCAACGACAGGCTGAGCGCTCAGCATGCTCATGTCAGAGCTGGCTGCATGCTGCTCGGCTCAACCTGCACAATAATCAACCTGATACAAACAAGACGGCCCTCCCAATGGACCGCTTGCAGACAATAACTAACATGCCCTGTCAGCAACACTGCCCGCATTGGCAGAGGGCCCTGCAAGCCACCACCAGCCAACATATGCGGCCGCACGTGGGCGCGCGGGCATACCAAATTGCCACCCCTGGCGGGCCTCAAACCCTGTGTGCAAAGCTGCTGCGCACCGCTGCACCTGCCACGGCAGCCTGACGCATGACCGCAGCGGGCCTGTTGCCCCAATGCATGTTGCGCCAGCCTGCTTTTGCAGTGGCAGCTCAGGGGCTGAGCGGAGGGTCCCTGCCGCACGTCCCTGGCGGATGCAACCCCGCATGTGCCTGCTGCTGCGCGTATGCCATGGCCAGCTCGCTCAGCGCCACGGCGGCGGCAGCAGGGCCGGGGCTGTGCTCCCAGGCGGCGTCGCCGCTGCTCGCGGCCGGGCGGCCCGCCGCTGCGAGCTGGGTCGGGGTGTCCGGGGCCGCGGCCGGCGCATCGCCGGCGCTCGGGTCCGCGCGGGCGGCGCCGGCGCAGGCGCGCTCGACGGCGGCCGGGCCCGCGCATGCAGCCGCCGTACCCGCCGCCGCCGCCTGCGCCGGGCCGCGCCGGATCCAGTCCTCGTAGGCCGCGGCGCCGCCCAGGATGTCCTCCGCGTCCTCGCCGTCAGCCTCCGCCAGCGCCTGCCGCCCGGCGGGCAGCAGCTGTTTGACACCCAAGAGGCAGGGTTAGGGTAGGGTAGGGATGCATCTGCGAGCGGAGCGCAGTGCGGCTTTGGCCGGCACGGCCAAAGCCTCCTGCTGCCCGCGAACGGCCCGAGGACCGGCCCGCATGCCCGGCAGCCCAGCACGAACCACTTGGCTGCAGGTCGACGTGTCGGTGATCACACTGAGTGCAAACCAAGATGCACAATCAAGCAAAAGCTCTTGCCCTGTACTGCACTGCACAATGTAAACAGACCCAAAAACAGCTCTGTCCATGCGGCGTCGTAGTCCAAGTGGCCCCATCACTGCAGGGCGCGCGCGCGCAGGACACGGTGCGTGCATGCCACTGTTTGGACTTGCAGCAGGCCACTGGCAATCGCGGCCGCCTGTTCTAGCTGAGGTACGGCCTGCAGTCGCGTCATGCGCGGCCGGCACGGAGGAGGGCATGGCGCGTGTGGGCAGAGAGCAGGGCCAGAATCCTCATGCGCGGGCGCGCGCCTTTTGCACGGCGTAGAAGTCCGCGAGCTCCGCGCGGTAGTCAGACAGCGTGAAGTTTGTGGCCGCGTTGGTGCCCCTCGTGCGCACGAGCGCGCCGTCATAGGCCTACGCAACGCCAACCCCGCGGTCAGTTTTCGCCGCAGCGCGTGCTGGCTCCCAGACGCCTTCCCTGCGCAGCCATGCGCATGCATTCAGGTGCCTCACAGGAGTGGGGCAAGTGAGCCAGCCGCAGCCGCCTCCCCAGGAGCCCGCCTGCCACTCGCTGCCTGCACAAGCTGACCGCGGCGCCAGCAGCGGCGCGCCTTGGCAGCGTCGGTGTCCCTGATGAACAGGCCCAGGTACACGTGCCGGCTGGTCGTGCGCACAGCGCGGCCGCTCGGCACGCCCACGCGCGCCTCCCAGCGCCCTGGCGCCCAGAGTGGCCGCGTGTGCTGTACGGTAGGGGCAGGGCTAGGACAACGAGCACAGCGAGACATGGCAACAGTGCCGCGACGTTGCTCCTGGGAGATCCGTGAGCTGACCGCGCTCTGCATGCAGAGCAAGCTGCAGGGCACCGCGCCGCGCATGGTACCCTGTGCAGCCTATGGTGCAGACTATATACAGCAGGCATCGCTTCCGCATGAAGCGGCCGCGCCCGGCAGCGGCTGACGGGGGCCTGGCGCGGGCGGCCGCAGGCGGCGGGGCGGGCGCGCGCCGGAGGGGTGCTTGGTCACGCCGCGGAAGGACGACGAGCCGCGCGAGAAGCCCTGGCTCTGGCGCCGCACGGCCATGACCAGCTCCTCCAGGCTGATGCTGTCCATGCACGCGGTCAGCGCCGCATACCTGGCCACGCGCAGGCAGATTGCATCCTGCGAGACTAATTAGGGCGCCTTTCCGCCAGACAGGCGTTATTGCAAGCGCCCCACCTCACTGCATGCACAGGCGGTGCTGGCAGATCAGGGCGCGCACTGTGGGCGATGATATCGACCAGGCCATGCGCACCCGCGAGCTTGCCGTGCTGCTCACTGCACTGCTCCGAGACAGGGTGAACAACCACATGTGTACGGCAGCGCACATGAGTCGCTACCTGTAGCCAGACCGCTTACATGCTCGAGGTGCACACAGGGCGCTGACCCCGGGAGCCACCTTGAGACCCACGTCTGCTGTTAGCGGCTTGGGCGTCCTATACCTCTTGAGTGTATGATTCTGCTGTATATGTATATCTGCTCTCTGCAGCTGACAGTGCAGGGGCAGCCGCCCTGGCATGCACGGCGCACCGCTCAATGGCGTAGTTGAGCTTGGGGTTCTTCAGGCCCTTGACCTTCAGCGCCGCCACGTCATACGCCTCGGCAGCATGCTCCTCCTGCTCGTAGCCGCCTGACGCCGCAGCATCCTCCATGCTCAACCCCCGTGCTCTTCAAGTGTCTGCTAGGCCGTTCATGCTGGCAACGCCTCAGTCGCCATATACCAGCGAACAAGCCTCCGGATGTGGCCCTTGGAGTTCACGCAAAGGCACAAAGTTTGCACGCAGACCGCCCCTTGCTTGCATGCACGCTTTCATCTGGTGCATCTTCTCACAGGCTCAGCGCATGCGCTGGCTGTTGACTGGATCTGTCAGGCAGAAAATGCGCATGGCCTGACAAAGCACGTGCCGCGGACGCACCCTCGATACAGCCACGCGCAAGCTAGGGCGGGTCGGGGCCAGGGCGGGGCGGCGGGGCGGGCAGCGCGCCGAGGTAGACCTGGCGCCCCAGCTGCTTGACCCAGCAGTGCGCCTCCCAGCGCCCGCTGCGGCGGTGCTTGGTCACGCCGCGGAAGCGCGAGGAGCGCCCCGCCGCCGGCTTGCCCGGCTGCGCGGCGCCGCCGGCGCGGCCGCGCGGCGCCGCCGCGCCGGCCGTGGCGAGCGCCGGCTGCGCGCAGGCCGCCGCTGCGATGCCCAGCGCTTCCTGTACCCGCGTGTGTGGCACGCTGTCAAGATGCGTAGGCCGCAGGCCGCCGTGCATGCGTGGCTACCAGCCGACAGGCCTGGGAGAGCGCCGCTTGGTGAGCAGGCGCACCAGGGCTTCCCTGCCGAGCAGGCTCGTGCGCACACGAGGGAGCCTGACAATGCTGCATGTGCGGCAGGGTTGTGAGGCAGCAGGGCACACGCACGCTGTGGGCATGTGCAGCATCACTGGATAGCGTGCGTACCAGCGCCTGAGCAGCTGTGCCCCGGCATGGCGGCGCATGCATGTGCACAGCTTCACCGCATGGAAATGTGCAGGGCGCCCGCGCTGCGCACCAGGACCAGGGACGCGGCACACGGCTGGGACAGGCCTTCGCCGCTGCACACTGGAGGCTCGGGGGGCGCGGGCGGGCGGGCGGGCGCGCCGGCCTGCGCGCCCGCAGCCCCGCCCGGCGCTTCTCGGCTCGCAGCATGCGCCAGCCGCCGTGCGCGGCCTGGGCCTGCCAGGGTCGAGACCTGGGCCTGCCAGGGTCGAGACCTGGGCCTGCCAGGGTCGAGATGGGAGCCCGCGAATGACTGGCTGGCGTGTGCATGCCTTGCTGCATGCAGCTGGATGTCCTGGTACATGCTACACCGGACATGCCGCATGCGGGCCACCAGTACCAGACCGGGGCTGCACAGGCTGCAGTAGCAAGTTGCAGGCCTGGATGCATGCACACAGAGCTGCTGCACACCAAGCCCACTGCACACCAGGACCGCTTACATGTGCATCCCCACAAATCTGGAAAGCCAGTGTAGAGCTGGCAGTGATTGGAGTGGAGGCTGGCATACAGACCATGCATGACGCCGGCTTCAGACGCAGACCCGGCGCACGCACCCATGCAGGCTCAGGCCGCGCTAGCGAGCCCTGCGGCAGGCCCGGCGGCGCGGAGGCGCTGCGGGCGAAGGCCACATGCTCATGATGCTCGCCGCAGCCGTCCTGTCATGCGTGCGCCGGGAATGGGCCAAGCCGGCGGCGAGCTGCAGTACAGCCATTGAGGCATGCTGACAGGCGGGTGCTTGACAGACAGCTGTGTGCTGACAATCCTCTGATTGGCTCACAAGAGCGGCGCGTGCGGCTGTCAAGGAAGCAGAGCAACATGTGGCAGGACAGAGAGCGAGCGAGCGCGAGCGGCATGGCAGCATCATGTCCACGTGCCTGCTGCTCGTGCACCTGCGGCGCGGCGTGCGGTGCGGCCCTGCGGAAGGCCGAAAAAGCGGAAGGCATGCCATCGGCGTGCGCCGGCGGCGTGGCGCGCTGCCCGGCGGGCGGCGGCGGCGCGCGCAGCACCGTGGAGGGCAGAGGGGCGAGGTATGCGCCCTGCAGCAGCGACTGCGGCGGCGGCGCGGCGGCCGCCGGCCAGCCGGCAGGATCAGCGCGTGCGGCGCTGCTCGACTCCGCGCTGTGTGGCTGCTGAGCGGCAGTGGCAGCAAGCAGAGTTGTCTGCATGCCTGGCGCGCCTTGGCGCCCGCCTGCAGCACGCTCGCGCTCGCGCTTGCGCACAGCTTGCATACACAACCATTAATCAACCGTAGAGCAGCGCTGCATGCAGAACACACGCCCTCTCCTTTCCCTTGAGCCTCTTCAGCCGCCCCTGCGCACTTCCTCTGCTCTCGAGGCGAGCTGAGACCGAAGCACAGCGTGCAGGCAGGCGGCAGGCGTGGAGGCTGCCTCGCTCAGCTCGCCTTGGGAGCAGAGGGAAGTGCGCAAGGGCAGCCTGCTGAGGCTCCAGGGCAAGGAGAGGGCGTGTGTGTTGCAAGCAGCGCTGCTCGGTGCTTGGAGGATGCTTGTCGTGCCTCACTCAGACAGCCAGGACTGTGCGCAAGGCAGGCGAGCAGGGCGAGTCAGCGCAGGAGCCCAGGCGTGCCTGCGCGCTCCTACGCGGTGCCCACCAGCTGTATGGGCTGCAGGGGCGAGCTACTGAGTGTTCAAAGCAATCGATGGACGCCACTTTGTCGAGAAAGCGATGAACTTTGGTAAGTCCGAACTGTGCTTTTAGGGTCTGTGGCAGTTGGGATCTTCAAGGCAACAATTGCCACTCAAGTGATAGTAAGACTGCAGTGCATTGCTTCCATATCGCTTCCGCGGTCTGGATTGGCACTCACGCTAGCGCCAGACAATATGCACAACAACACTTGAGGCAAGTTCTACCATCGCGACTTCTTACTTCAGGGACAGGTTCCAGACCATCACATAAATCACAAGAGCTGCTCAAGCTCTCTGGCCTTTCTGGCCTGGACAAGCGGCTGTATGCAGCAAGGCCTCGTACCGCATGCAATGAGACCATGCGAACAAGCCCACATGCCGGACATGGTCCTAAGTTAAATGCACACATATGTTGCTGCACAGCGGCTTGCCATGGGCATGTTTGGTGACGGCAGGCAGCGAAGGTCATCACGTGCCAACGGTGAAGCACATGCCCGGCGAGTGCGCGGTTACGCGCAGCAGCTCCGCCGTCCAGGCACCGGGGCATGGCGGGCAGCGCAAGCCTGCTCACTTGCCGACGATGAAGTTCAGAATCTTGCCCGGCACGTAGATGGTCTTGCGCAGCGGCTTGCCGTCCAGGAACTTGGCGACGCCGGGCAGCGCGCGCGCGGCCGCCTCCGCGTCGGCCTGCTCCGCCTGCTTGCGCACCTCCGCCGCGCCGCGGAGCTTGCCATTCACCTGTCGCGCCGTGGCACGCATGGTGAGCGTGCGGCTTGACAAGTCTGTCGTTCGCCCCGAGACACCAGCGTGTCTGAACAGTTGCACCTCGCAGTTGCCGCATCCGCATTTTGCCACTTTGCCACTCCCTGCGACATTGACCATGTTTCAGCAGCATGCCACCTGAGCCAAAGCGCCGCAAGGTGCCATGCATGCGCAGCGCCTGGGCGCGCATGCGGGGCATGTGCCATGGATCGCGCCTGGACAGGCAGGTTGATGGTGTCCTGCACGAGCAGCGCCTCATCATATGGGGGCCAGCGCTCGTACGCGAGCGTGTCGCTGTGACCCAGCACCTGCGGCAGCAGTGAAGCCACCGCCTCAGGACCTGGGCATGCTTCAATGCTCCACTGCTTCACCGCTCGCATGTTGCATGAGGTGCTACGAGCAGGCGGTGAACTGATAGGCTCGGCAGCCGCTTGGCAGTGGCGCAGTGCACCTGTCTGTGGGGATCTGCCAAGGCATGCCGCTGAGTCGCGTGCACTGTAGCTGCTCGCCTGCTGCGCTTCAAACTCTTTGCCGCACCAACCCATAAGGAAAAAAAACCCTACCTCTGATTAAATAAACCTGGCCCACCTGCCACATCTCCTCGGCCAGGTGCGGCGCGTAGGGCGCGAGCAGCAGCAGGAAGGGCTCCAGCACGGCGGCCGGCGGCGGCCCCGGCCACTTGAGCGCGCCGTTGACAAACTCCATCATGGCCGCGATGCCCGTGTTGAAGCGCAGCGCCTCCGTCTCCTCCGTCACCTGCGCGCTCCAGGTCCGCGATGTAATGGTCTGCATCATTGGTCTGCGATTGATCCGGCGTCCCGCCCCATCGGTCTCTGCGCCCTGCGGCGTCCCCGGGCGGCTGCAGGGCAGGCACACTCCGCACGCTTGGGCGTGCACAGGGTGTGGGCTAGCTTCACAGGTCGGGCGGGTGCTGTCCTTGCTGCAAGCGTGGCCGGCAGAGTGCTGCTGGAACACGTCGAGAAAAATATGTGGTGCCTGCTCGTCTAACTTTCGTGAGGGCGGCAACCAGCTTCCCGGCGGACATTATGATAGCAGTGCATGCCTACAACATGCGATAGACATGGTCACTTGGGAGAAATGGGAAAGACACGTGCGCCCGCTTGGTGGTGACTTGCAGCGGCACAGCCTCCCATGCTGGCACCGACGAGCTACCCTGCCACAGGCGGGCCGCCGCGCCCGCTTGATGGTGGCGTGCAGCAGGCGCAGCTGCTCGCGGGTCGCCGGCTCCTGGCCGACCTCGCCGGTGCACATGCGGTACACGCGCGCCAGGAAGCGGTGCACGCCGTCCACACTCCGCGTGTTCCACACCTGCCGGCCGCGCGGCAGGGTCCGGTGGGGTTCACAGACAGGACGAGGGGTCAACACAGGGCGTTTTGGTACCGCGTCTCGCTGGCGCAGCCGCGCTCCGGGTCCGAACAGCAGGCGCCATGCCACACGTACCCTGCCCTACAGGCGCAACCCGCGATGCCGCACTCAGTCGACTCCCACGAACCCCCGGCAGGTCACAGGTTGGCTCGGAACGGCATGCGCCAGCCGAGGCGTGCCTTGGCATCGCGCATCGGCCCAATGAACATCCCATGCACCTGATCCCAGTGACATCCAGGCAAAGCAATTCTAGATCCGGCCGCGGCGCGCTTTGGCGTCGCGCAGCGGCCCCATGAACATCCCATGCAGTCAATCCCCATGACCTCCAAGCACAGTGAGCCAAGAGCTTGCATCTGCCCTTGATATAAAAAGCGGCGCGCCTTGGTGTCGCGCAGCGGCCCCATGAACATCTCGTACAGGCGCAGGCTGTCCGCGCCGTATGCGGCCACCACATCATCCGGATTGACCACGTTGCCGCGGCTCTTGCTCATCTTGTGCGCGCGCGCGGCCACGCGCACGCCCGGCTCCGCGCGCAGCACGAAGCCGCCGCCCGCCTTTTCCACCTCCGCCTCCGGCACCCTGCGCCAGCGCGCGCGCTCTCCTGCGTCGCTTTGTCTGAGACGAGGGCCGGGCCCATCACGGCTGCGTCGCACCCCTGTCGTGGCGTGCGCGCGCTGCGGAGCAGCGCCGTCATGGCGGCGCCGCCTGCGGGCCCTGCTGCGCTCAGCACTTCAATCAGGCGCGCACAGAGAGCATCAGCTCGTGAGCACAGACCCTACCCTAGCCCTATCCTTGGTTGCAGGCTGTGCATGCAGGCCCGTCGCACCGTACGGCCATGGCCTCTGGGTGGCCCTCCTCCACGTGCGCGCCGCTCGCGTCCCGGAACACCGTGTACTCCACCTGCGCGCGCCCAAAAACTCTCTGTGAAGGCACATGTCCAACTGTCTTGTGCCCGGCACAGCATGCTGCGTGGGGCACAAGCGCGAGGCGCGTGCCTGTCCGCCCTGCGTCACGCGCAACAGCGAGTGCCAAAGAATATGAGCCTCAGGCCAACCTCACATCAGCGATAATTCCTGCATCGATGCAGCATGCCACGGATCTGCCTTGACCCATCAAGCTGCAGGTTGCTGCTGCTGCAGCCGGGCGCGCGCCTCGCCCAGGCCTACGCGCCGGCTGACCACGCGCCGGCATGGTGAAAGAAAAGAATATCCTAATCGCTGACCCTGTCCTGGGCGCCCGCCGGCGGCCGGCTCGCCATGGCCTGGCTGGCCAGGCGCTGGGAGAGCGGGGCGTGCGGGGCGGGCCGCGCGTGCCTCGCCCAGGATCATGCCCTGGCTGACCAGGCGCTGGAAGGGCTCCGGCGCGGACACGACGCCCAGGTCGAACAGCACCTTGTGCCAGAAGCGCGCGTACAGCAGGTGGAGCACCGCGTGCTCCGCGCCGCCTGCGTGCGCCGACAGGGTTAGGGCTAACACGGTTACACAACTCTATCTGCTTGCCTGCCTGGCAGGGAAGGTGCTCCTTTCGCTCAGCGCTCCCCTGCACCTCTCGCTTTCAGGAGGTCTGTGGCGGCAGACCCGCTGCATCATGCGGGACTGAGCCGCGCCGACGCGCTCATAGCTGACGTCGCGCACCAGGCTTTGACAGCCCCGGCAGCGTGAGTTAGAGCCGGCGTGGCGCGGCGCGGCGCGGCGCGGAGCGCCGGGCGCGCACCCACGTACAGGTCGACGGGCAGCCAGTAGCGCTCGGCAGCCGGGTCAACCAGCCGCTCGGCGTTGCGCGGCTGCACGTAGCGCAGGTAGTACCAGCAGCTGCCCGCCCACTGCGGCATCGTGGATGTCTCCCGCCGGACCGCGGCTCCTGCATGCGGCCGCGCGCCGACCGATCGCAAGCGCTGCTCAGCGCTCAAACTTCACGCCCGGACCCAAATCCCGATCGCCGACGGCGCGTGCGTGGCCGCTCGGTACTCAGGAGCGCCCTTTTCTTGTCACTGGCCAGCTCAGCTCAGCAGGAGCTCAGAACGATTATTGAGCAACGCACATGCTGGTCTTCATGCCGCTGTCATGCGTAAAAAGTGCATCACTCCCTGCTAAAATACGGTGCCTGGCTCCGCACGCGGGCAGCCCAACTCACTCGGCAGGCTGCAGAGCGCGCTGCGCACCAGTCCGCGGGTCCGTCAGGTTGACCCAGGACGTGATGTTGGCCAGCGGCGACTCGGGCGTGCCGCTCGGCCGGAAGTCGTCAGTCTCCGGCAGCACCAGCGGCAGCTCCTCCTCTCCAATTGCAACAGGCTCCTGCGGCGCTCAGGATAGATTAGGGTAGCAATAACCCTACCCTGCCTAGCCAGCGCCTGACTACCATGCCAGCTCCAGCAAGAGCCCATCAGCGGCAGCTCCTCCTCCGCGATCGCGGTGGGCTCCTCCGGCGCCCCAGCCATCGCATCGCCTGAACACCATGCCGGCTCCAGCAAGATGCTTGCCATCAGAGTTGGGCCCGATTTTGCCATATGGCCAGGAGGCGATGTAGACTGGACAGCGCAGTCTTGTGGGGAGTGAGCGCACATGCACTGGCTGCCTGGTCTGGTTGCGTGGGGGACGTGAAGACAACAAGCGAGCATGCTGGTTCTGCCGTCACGGCCACACAGGCTCCGCAGACAGAAGCACACCCCGCTCCGAAGCGCCCGGCCGAGCGTGCCCGTGCGCTCAAGCCTCGCGGCCGGCGGGCGCGCCATGCGGGCGGCTTTCGCTGACCTCATGCACGGCCGGTGACGCGCATGGCAGGGGCGCCGGGGGCGCACGTCGGAGCCGGCCGCATACACGATGGGGAACGGCTCGCCCCAGTAGCGTTGCCGCGCGAAGAGCCAGTCGCGCAGCTTGTAGCTGACCTTGGCCCCGCCCGCGCCGCGCTCCGCCAGCCAGGCCACCGCCGCCGCCGCCGCCGCCGCCGTGTCCAGCCCGTCCAGGCGCAGCCCGGCCGCCTCGGCGGTCGAGCTGACGGCCACGCCCTCGCCTGCCCTCGCGCCGCGCCACAGCAGCAACACGTGAAAGGCTGCGTACCCACACGGCCGAGACCACGGCTGCCCAGCCGTCTGCAGCATGGCCTGCGCCGTGCCAGTGAGCGCTGCAGGGCACGCGCCAGCGCGCCGGCCGCGCAGCTTTCTCCCAGGAACTGACATTGGCCGGCAGCCTTGCTGCCCTGCAATGCCGTGCCTGCCCCTGTTGCGCACGCGGACCGCGTGCGCGCGCACGCGCGACCGTCATCCGCCGGCGCAGGCACGCAGCTGGCAGTGAGCGGGGGAGGCAGCCGACGGGGGCGCCGCGCACCGGTGAAGGGCAACTCGGCCTGCGCGCCGGCGCCAGGCGCGCCGCCGGCGCCGGCCGGCGCCACGACGCGCCGCACGGGCAGGCCGAACGCGGCCGCGAATTCAAAGTCGCGGCCGTCGTGCGCGGGCACGGCCATGATGGCGCCGCTGCCGTAGCCGCCCAGCACGTAGTCCGCCACCCAGACCGGCAGCGCCTCGCCCGTGACGGGGTGCAGCGCGTGGCTGCCTGCGCCGCGCCGGGCGGCGCCATCTTGTCAAGAGACCCCCCTGCGGCCCCGCTCGCTCGGCGGTGAGCTCAGGAGGCTACGCGGGCGGCGCTTGTTCGGGCAGGCGCGCGCAGGGTCCGCGGCCATGCGCCCCGGCAGGACAGCACGATCGGGCTCGCGCAGTGTGCGGCCTGCAGCATGCCTGGCTTCCCCGGCTGCCCCCTCGCGCACTGGTACCCCGGCTGCCCCTCCTGCGCCCAGTGCAGGAGCTAGCAACGGGCGGCCTGCCTGTGCAACAGGCTGTTCAGGCTGCACAGGCCAGTCACCGTCGGCGGGCGGCCGCCGACCGGGCGCTCTGGTTTGTTCTCCTCGAGTTGCTCACCCACGGCGGGCGGCTGCTGACCCATTGCTCAGCTTCGTCCCCCTTGAGTCGCAACTTTGCCGCGCTGTGACCGAGGCTCTGCGTGGCACGGGTGCAGCACTGGTGCAGCACCCACTTGTCTGCCAGCCCGTCATCTCTGATTTAGTGTTTTGTCTGTCAGTTTCACGCGACAGCTCGCCAGGCAGTGCGCATGGCCTGGCGGCGCCTCACGCGCACCCGTGAACATGCCCGTCTTGCGCTTGGCCAGCTCGGTGCGCTCCAGGTCGCTCTTGGCGGCCGCGGCCGCCACGTACGCGCGCACCTCGTCGCCCTGGGCGGCCGCCGTCAGGCCGCCCAGCAGCGCGTGCTCGGGCGCGACGACCAGGTAGGTCGCTCCGAACAGCGTGTCTGGCCGCGTGGTGAACACCTCCAGCTGCGCGCCCGCGGGTACGTCCGCGCCCGGCCCGCCTGCGCGCGCCGCTCCGCTGGAGCGCTGATGCCGCGCCGGAGACATCGCCGCGCGTCTCGCTGCTGGAGACATTGCCACACCTCTCACTGCCCCACCTCGACCAGGCACCAGGGCGAAGCCGCCCCTTGAGGATGAGCCTCTGCCGCTTGCACACACACCATGGTCGCGCCGCAGGCCGGGCTGCCTGGCGCCAGGGCAGGCGTGGGCGCAGGCTCCATGGCAACAGCAGGGCCGCTCCCGCGCCACCCGCCACAGCCGCGCACCCTGGGTAGGGGTAGGCCAGGTAGCCGCTACCCCCAGCGTTTCATGGCTTGCGCACCTTGGACCGCGAAGCGGATGAGCACGCCCTCAGACCGCCCGATCCAGTTGCGCTGCATGTCCTTGATGCTGTCCGCCCAGTCCAGGCCGTCCAGGTCGGCCAGCAGCCGGTCCGCGTACGCCGTGATGCGCAGCATCCACTGCGGCGCCCGCCGCGCCGTCAGCCGCGGCGCGACGCGCGCCGACCGCGCTCGCAGGACCCCGCTCGAGCGCCGCGCAGCTTTTGTGCATATGGCGGGCCTCATCCGCATGCCGGTGGCAGAGCAGTGCGGCAATGGCCCGTGATAGCCGGCGGCCGCGCGAGCGCAAGGGCTGGCCGCGCTTGCGGCGCCCCTCAGCGCCCGCTCGTTGACAAGCAGACTGCCCCGAGCGCGGACACTATGTGCCGGCGGCATGCGCAGGGTCTCTGAGCATGCCCTCTGCAGTCAGAGGCTGGGCGCCCTGGGCGCTTGCCCCTGGGCGCATGCCGTTCGCGGAGGCAGGCGCCTGTCAGGGCGGCGGCTGCCGGCGAGGTCCCCAGACCTGTGGCCTGCACCCGGCAGAGAAGACATCGGGGCCGCGCCTGCTTCATGGGCAGGCGCACGACAGGGTGCCCGCCGCGCTCGCTGCGGCCCTCGATCACCTCCTCGTTGGCCAGCACGGTGCCGAGCGCGGGGCACCAGTTGACCGGCACCTCCGCCTGGTACGCCAGCCCGCGGGCGAACAGCTGCAGGATGATCCACTGCGTCCAGCGGTAGTAGCCCGGGTCGGTCGTGCACACCTCGCGGTCCCAGTCGTAGGAGAAGCCTGCGGCGCGCCGCCCGTTGCTGCCGGCGCTGTGCCGGGTCGGCACTTGGCTTGTGAATGCGCGGGCTGGGACGGCAGGCGCAGCGGGGGCCACAGTGTCATGGGTGAAGTTGACCGCCTGCCACAGACCTGGAGCCCGTTTGAAAAACCGCATCTTCATGATGTCAGCACACATGCACTCCCGTAAACCCGGACGGCCATGTCGCCATGCTGCACGTCTAAAGATAAACGCGCAATAGAGCAAACAGACAAGGCGACCCAACAAACTACCCTCCCGGCTGTGCCGCGCCCCGCGGGCCGCACCCAGCGCCTGCAGCTGCTGGCGGAAGCGCGCGATGTTGCGCTCGGTGGTGACGCGCGGGTGCGTGCCCGTCTGCAGCGCGTACTGCTCTGCAGGCAGCCCGAACGCGTCCCAGCCGATCGGGTGCAGGACGTTGTAGCCCTGCATGCGCCGCAGGCGCGCGATGATGTCCGTCGCCGTGTAGCCCTCTGCGCACCGCCCACGCGCGCGCCGCCGCGTGAGTGCGGCCCGGCCGGGCGCGGGCTGTTCGGGCGCGGGCTGTTCGGGCGCGGCCGTGCTGCCGCGCGATGCTTGCGCCCGCGACCTTCCTCTATGTGCAGCCCTGGCCCTGCTAGAAGGGGACAGCCACGACATGGCGTCAAGGCGGCAGCGGGCGCCGCTCGCGCGTCTGTGAGGCCATGGCGGGCCGCCACACAGCTGCCCGAGCAGCAACTGGCACCAGGCCTGGCCCAATGTGGTTCAGCTCCCCAGCCGGTCTCGCGCGTGCTTCAACCGACGGGCGAACACATCCGCACTGCGGCGGCGGACAGGGGCGCGGCGCGACACCCAGGTAGCCGACATGCAGGCCGGCGCCGGAGGGGTTTGGTCTCGCGCGCTCTTCAGACCATGGGTGAACACATGCGCGCCGGGGCGGCAGGCAAGGGCGCAGCGCGACCTGGGTGGCCGACGTGCAAGCCGGCGCCGGAGGGGTACGGGAACATGTCCAGGATGTATGCCTTGGGCCGGCTGGTGTCCAATTCGGCCAGCTCCGGCGTTCGAAATGTTTTTTTCTCCAGCCAGTACGCCTGCGCGGCGCGCCTCCCTCTGTTGACACACTGAGTGCGCTGTTGCGCCGCCGCGCGAGCCGCCCGCGCTGGCCGCCTGAGCGCAGGCAGGCCAGTCGCTGGCCCGCATGGCGCGCGGCTCGCAGCCCGTGGGCGCTCGGCTGCAGGGTCCTGTTGTAGCGTGGCAACATGTGCGTGGTCGCCAGACACAGAGCGGCATCACGCAGCTATTGCACGCAGCTGTTGTCACGCGCTGCCTCTGTCGCACAGGGCAGCAGACGCTGGGCAAGCCCCGCCGACTGGCCCCACGGCGAGGCAGCCGGGCTCGCGCAGGGCAGGGGTGCGCCTGCCACTTGGCTTCCAGCTCGGTGAAGGGGTATGCGGTCGACTTTGGCGGCGCGCCAGCCGCGTCCGGCGAGCCGCCAGGCGCCCCGTTTGCCGCGCCGGGGTCGGCGGGCCGCGGCTCGCTCACAACGGGGTTGCTGACCGTGGCGGCGGCGCCGCTGGCTGCCTGCGCTGCTGGCACGTGCAGCGCCCTCTGCTGGCTGTGCAGGCACCTGCAGGCGGGCGACCCATGGGTGAAAGCATTGCAGCGCTCGAACGTCTGCTCCTCTCTTCCCCACAGCCCATTAGCCAGCGCCCCACCAGGCAAGAGCTCAGGCAGAGGCGCTACATAACGCACACGGCTAGGAGCTGGGAGCATTCACCTGTGCAGGCGTGCAGTAGCGGCAAAGGGCGGAGCAGTGCCGGCGTGAACGCGTGGCCTTGCAGCGGCGCCGAGCCACATGTTGCTGAACGTCAGGTCGTCAAACATGAGCGTGCCAGCCCTGCAGCGACCCACGCACTGAAGCGGTGGCGCGGGCCTGCCGCACATGCTGCACTGCCTGAGCGCCATCCTTCGCAACAGGGCAATGGACATCAGCTGGGCACCAGCATCTGCAGCATTTGCTTGCACTCTCTTTCTGGCCTGGCGTACATCTGCAGGCTCGGCCAGCCTTCGAGTCCTAATCAAGCGCCGGCGCCCGTCAGCTGGCCCATTTGCCCCCCTCATGCTGGGGCGAAGTGGGGACCCGTCGGAGCTACCAACAGCACTGAGTCGCTGCAGGAGCAATCAGCAAGTGCAGGAACAAGGTGTATCACCGTCACTGCCTGTGCCCGCTAATTAAGTGCCCGGTTATAAGGCTTCTTCAGCCCATAGTTGCCCTGAACTGGTGCAGTAGCGAGTCTGCAGAGCCCTGCGAGCTGCCAGTGCACCAGCGCCCGCGCGATAGCAGGCCCTTCAGGCCAGCCTGCCAACGCCACAAAGGTCGCCGACGTCACAGCGGAGCCAACAATGATAGCGACGACGCAGCATGGCGCGCTTTACATTCTGGCCATCACAGCCGCTGCGACGGTAGCGACAGAGCTCATCATGTGGCTCTGGGCCTACCGGTCACCGTCTTTCAGGAGCGTCAAGGTGCAGCACACGCTTCTGCTGATGCCCTTAGGGGCTTGCGTGCGCCGTCTAGTGCGCAACGAGTCTCTGGGAGACCTGCGCCAGGACCCAGCTGCTGCAGTGCTGTGCAGACGTGTCACTGCCGGACCAGACGCGACCTGCGCCGCTGCCCACTCCGCTTGGCAGGTCGCTGCTTCTAAGCTGCTACGTAAGCGTGCACTGAAGGGCTGGGCGAAAACGGCGTTCTGCTTTTACGCGTTCCTGCATACCGCCTGTGTCTTTTGCTGTTCGCACTGGCCAACGGAGCTCTGGCGGGGGGCCAGGCGACGCTGGAGAAGCAGGCGCGGCAGCTGGACGTGATGAAGGCGGGCGCGCCGGCGGCGGGGCCAGGCGCGACCAAGGGCCGCGGGCGCGCATTGAAGGCGGAGCGGCTGGAGAAGGCGATGAAGAATGGCGTGTTCCGCGAGCTGACCGCCATCCGCTGGAAGCAGGCGTTCGTGGTGCGCGCTGCCTGCTGGCAGTTGCAGATGCCAGTGCACTTTAGGTAGGTATCAGCTGGTGCTCCCTGCTCCTTCTGAGTAAGTGGCAGCAGACTTGATTGCATATACAAGCAAGAGCTCAAGAAGTTATGGTGCCTATGTGAGTCCAACGTAGCTTCAAAACTGCCTGGGGCTGCCGCAGCTGGAGCCCGTTTCGCATGCTCTCAGCCATGCAAGACCCCACGGCCCTGCCACCTGCGACAGGAGCACCGGCCGCGCAGGTGGGCGGCGGCCTGCTGGCGCTGTACCAGCTGTGCCAGCGCGCGTTCAGCGGCCTGGTGGTCGCGGAGCTGCCGTTCGAGCCGGTGTGGTGGTTCCGCGGCCTCGCGCGCCGCGGCCTGCCCGAGGGCCACGCCGTCAACGCGTGCGGCATGGTACGTCCCCGGTCCCCGCAGCGCCCCTGCATACCCTAGACATGTGGCCCGCGAGCTCGCGCCCCGCGACCTGTCCGTGGGCCGTACGACCCGCGCCTGCGGCTCGGCGACCCCGCACAGCACTGCATGCACCTCGGAGGGCTGACTGCGTCATCACCGCACAGCCCTGCTCATTAGGTCTCGGGGCAACGGCTGGTGTGACCGGCAGCGAGGTCGTCAGCGGAGCCGGGCGAGAGGTTTACAGAACCCCTGATGGAGTCGCATCCGGGCGCGCGGCAGGCGTTCATCTACGCGCTGTGCCAGATGGCCGTTCGGCAGAACATCGTCAAGGCGCTGGACCTGGGGCCGTCGCGGCGGATGCAGGAGATGCAGATGCCCACCGCGCTGGTCGAGCCGCCCAAGTGAGGGCGGGGCGGGCCGGCGCCGTGTTGAGTTGGCTTTCCGCCTTGATCGCGCTGCTCTGGAGGGCGAGGCGCCCATGGTGCAAGCATAGCGCCTGGCCAGGTTACCCTGCTTGCGGTGCATGGCGGGTGCATGGCCTGCCCTGGCTGCGCGTTGCTCACAGCAGGCTTGCGGAGGCCTGATGGCCTGGACGCGCAGCGCTGCAGGGAAGCCGTACAGGCTGGTGTGTGAGCGAGGCTGGTGTGTGACCCTACTGCGCAGGGAAGTGCCAGGCGCTGACAGTGGGGCACTGCACAGGCGTCCGTGTGTGTTGTGAGTAAACTTGTCCAGTTTGGGAGCGAGATGCTTACCTGGGCCATGGTCCAGGACCCTCCTGCATACGGAGAACTGGGGTCTTTTGAGGTGTTCCCGGGAAGGGCTGACAGAGTCTTCGTCGCTTTCAAGCTGGGCAAAGTTCGGTGTGTATGGAGTGCTGTTTATGTGCTCCTAGTGCCAAGGAATGCGTGGCTTACCTGGCATGAGCATGTGCTCAAATGGACGACACAAACAGGGTGTTTGTGACTCCAGTTCGGTGACCCAGTACGCTGCATTGGGCATGCAATGCAAGGATGGTATCAATTTATCGATGCAACCTGATGTGCAAGCCAAATGACAGGGATATGCTCTATGAGCTGCCATGGCACAGACCTCCCAGAGTGCATGCCGATGCGCGGGCGCATGCATCACCCGCGGTCGGCCTGCCATGAGGCGCCCAGCGCCTTTGCCGCAAATGCATACATGTCCGCAACCTCGGCAATGACCTTCGCCGTCGGCTTGCCTGCCCGGCACACGCCGACTCATTATGTCAGATAAGCGCTGATTTCCCTGGCAAGGGGGGCCATCGGCAAGCACACCCTGTGTACATGCGACGATCTCAGTTGCACGCACTTTAGCTTATGCCATTGTCTCAGTCCGCCAGCAGCTGCAAGGCGCAACCGGGCAGGTTGTCTGTGCCATCGTGCACCACGCCTGCGCTGGCTCAGCATACCGAACCTGACCCTAGCCCTAGACGCTGGGACCATGGCAAACGGCGCAGGGGCATCACCTGCGCCGTGGCCGGCGCGGACCTCGACGCGCGTCAGCAGCGGATTGCGCTGCGGCGCGTCGGGGCCACCGGCCAGCACGTGCTGCAGCGTGGCCGTCAGCTTGTGGCTGTGCAGGGGCACAACCCTGTCGTCGTGGTCGCCTGCGTGCCGCACTCAGTCAGCAAGTACTGTCACATTGCGCCCGCTAGCTTGCGAGCACCACACCATGCCAGCAGGGCGGCCGGATGGGCGCACCAGTTGTGAGCATCATGGCGGGGTACTGGCGCGTGCCGCCCTCCGGGATGCGCACATTGTGCACGGGCGAGATCGCCAGCAGCCACTTGAACGCCTCCGGGTCGTCAGGGGAGCCATAGTCTGCACGCTCGGGGGTGTCCTGGTAAGGTGAAGCAGCTTGCAAGCAAGCGTGCAAGCTTGTGATTATTTCCACTGACGCGCTGCACTATCCGGCACAGACGGGAGCTTTAATGTTGTGCATGAACAGAGCGCCAGCAGCCAGCTGCACACTCCCCCTTGGGTTCCGAAGCGGAAAGCCATTCTGCGCCTGCTTATAGTTGGTCCTGGGGATGCGAGCACTGGAGCAAGCTCTACGTGAGGAACAGCACACTTCATAGACGTGTACGCCGGCACTTCAAATGCAAGCTGCTTCTGCCAAGCCTGCAGGGCAGCTGTGAGGCCAGCGCACCGCTGACCCAGGCATGGCCAATGGTGAACTTGTGGAAGCGGAGCAGGTCCATGACGCCGACTTGCGCGAGCACCGCGCTGAACAGATCGGGCCGCTGCGCGGGATGCAGCCCGCGGGTGAAGCAGAGGCGTACGGTGCCCATGACATTGCAAATCATTGCTTTATCAAACGCAGGTTAAGTCTTCAGAGTGACCTGTGTGTCTCTTAGAGCCGTTCATCTCACACGAGTGCTCACACCTGGTTTGTGCATGCCGCGACGAGCAGGCCGCCATTCGAACCGCCCTGCCATTTATCGCACAGGCAGTCAGCGCAGCAGCAGGCAGGCAGTGCTCCGGAGTCAGGTGTTGGCAATAAATTTGTGCATGACGCGCACTGCCGCACACTTTTGCATGCTGCGATGCTCGCTTGTTATGGCTGTTCACAGCATCAATGCAGCGCAGAGCTAAAACTGCTCGCAGTGAAGGCCGCTTCGGAAAGTTGTGTGTCACCTGAATGGCGAGCTTGCCAGGCGATGTGTAGCCCTCGGCCTGCAGGAACTCAGCGCAGGCGATGAAGTCGTCAAATACGTTCTGCTTGTTGGCGCAGCTGCCCGCCTCGCGCCATGCAATGCCATACTCGCCGCCGCCGCTGCAAGCAGGCACACATAGTTCCGAGCATGTTGTACGAGCCAACCGACATGCAGACACACTTGCCTGCATGTGGAACAACCACTTCAGAGCGAGTCCTGCACAGTCCTGCACACCGTGGCAGCAGGTCAATCAGACTTTGGAAAGCCAGTGTTTCTCTGCCGCATGCTGACCCACTTGCCACAAGCTTGCATGGCCACAGAGCTCGACCCTCCACAACATGCTTTGAGCTCACAAGTCGCGGGATGCAAGGCGTGGCTGGTGGACACGCACTTGCACATGCTCGTTTGCTGGTACCCTTTCGTGGACAGCTTGCTGGCACGGCGTCAAGATGACTGAGGATAGAAAGCCAGATGCGCACCGCAGGTTGGCGACAGCATACACGCCGCCATATGCCAGCATCCAGCACAGCCGCGATACGCTGAACCCCGGCTCCAGGCTGATGTTGAAGCCTGCGGATGGCGCGCGCTGCGTAAGCGCTGACAGGTTGCGCCATAGCAATTTATCATGCAGTGCCCTGCTTAGAACAACCTGGACCCAGAGTGTATACATTGCACATCACTGACCGTAGCACATCAATGGTCTCCCAAGTCGCGCCAGTACTGCGACAAACATGCCGAGGCACACCGGCTATTACTGCAGTCCATCACAGACCTAGGCAATCCCCAGAGGATCAAGTCCTAGACGACCATCAGCTCGGCTTGCGAGCATTTGCCCAGCCCCACACCAGGATTTGGGGGGGGTGTCCAGGCTCACCGCCATAGCCATAGAGGAGGCAGGGGTTGTCGCCGCTGAGCGTCAGCCCCTTGCGAGCCACGATGAACATAGGCACGCGCGTGCCGTCGCGGCTGGTCACAAAGACCTGCCGCGTCTCGAAGTCCGCGCTGCTGAAGGCTTTGCTCCGCAGCTCAGTCTGGCGGAAGAGCTGCGGGGCCTCGTCCGGCTTTGCCGCATCAAACCTGCGGCCGCCAGGCGCTAAATGCGAGTCAGGCCTTGCGCAGCCCTCATCAGATGCTTTTTGCATATTTGCAGGAGGTGCGCCGGTAAAGACGCCTGTCGGAGCAGGGCAGTCTTAAGCAGCAGTGTGTGACGGGTCTCAACGATAAGGGTGGAAAAAATTAGGATAGTAGTCAGTTGAAGGGCGCAGGTCTGCATAGAAACATCCGCAGGGTAACGGCAGCGCCCCTGCTGCATGCGGCGCACGCATCGTGTAAGCAGGCGTCAGGCATGCCCGCAGCAGGCCCGCGCGCGAGCACCTGTAGAAGGAGCCCGGCGTCACAAAGTCGGTGTACGCGAAGAAGGCCTCGCTGTCCTCCCGACGGCCGTTGAACTCGCGCACGCTGCCCAGGCCCGGCAGCGCCAGCTCACGCACCAGCGCGCCGTCGGACAGCCGGCGCAGCTGCAGCTGCGCAGCCACGTCGTGCAGGTACTCCACCGCCAGCGCGTCGTCCTGGCGCGCCGGCAGGTGCAGCGCTGGGGCTGCCTGTGCAGGGTCGGCGGGCTGCTTCCAGGCTGCTAGACCCAGGCAGCGCGCAGCCATGCAACGGCATTCCGAAGGAGCTGAACAGCTGCAGCTCCAGCTGGGCCGCAACAACATGCTCGCACACCATCAACAGCGCCGCCTTGCGCGGTCAGGCGCAGGCAACGGCTGGTTGCTGGGGTGCGCTCCGACTCTGCACACTGGCCGCACTGGTCCTCGCCCTGCACCACTCTGCAGGTGCTATCACTGATAGGGAGGAAGAATTCGCAGACTCACGCATGGGCGGGTCCGTGGCTGCAGTGTGAGCCCGCACCTTGAGCGCAACCGCCCGCTGCAGCAGGTCTGTGGGGTGCTCCGGGATGACCTCCTCCCATGCGCTCGGCGGCTGTGAGGCCGTCACATCTGTGCGCACCAGCCTGCCACAGCAGGCGCCCACTGTTAGGCCCAGACCATTTTAGGAATATTTGAATTGCTCCAGCACTGAGGAATGTTTTGGTACGAGGAGCGCGTGCTGTGCATTGGTCCTGTGACAGCCACTGAGGTTGTGGGGCGACACAGTGGCACGTAGAGGACTATTGCGGGGGCACGCGCACTCTTCGGCCAGGAGAGGCTGCGCACCGGTACCGCTGCGCCTTCAGATTTGTCATGAACGTGAGGTGGGGTCCTTCATTTGCCACGTAGGAGTACTGCAGGCGCGCATGCCTCCCCATCAGCACTGAACGTGTTGTCGCCCGAACTCAAAGCACATGAAGGACTGCACTGCAAATGCTTGCAAAGTCTGGTCACGCTACAGGCAGCTGTTGCGTTGTACATGTAGAAATAGCAACGGGAAGACGGCACTGACCATTCAGCGTAAAGCAACGACTGCCCAGACACATGAGGATCTGCATGTTACCCCACCTGCGCGTCAAAGTTGTCCACAAGCTTCACGACCGGCAGCGGCCTCACGCCTGCGGCTGCCTTGCGGTCGTACAACGCCAGGTCCAGGGCGCCTGCATGTACCAGGCTTTGCATTATGTTCAGAGGAGGCATGGCTTGGATCAGCAGCCATGCAAAGCCAAACAGAGTCAGGAAACAATCGTGTGTCGTGTCAGATATGGCCAGACAGGCCTGAACCATAAGGTTGGGGGTGCTCTTGTGTACCACCTTCCTTCCCCGCAAAAGGCATTGTTGCAATATAGCACATGTCACGCCAGCGCTGCTATGCCTACAGCCAGGCACTGCAGCAGAGGCAGCTTGTTGGGCCGCCAAGCACACAAAAGGCCTCACCTGTGGCGGCCGAGCGTGGGAGGGACTCCAGCTCAACATAGCTCAACAGGCGGTTGACGGGGTCGCAGCCTGCGCTGATAGACAGCAGTAGGTACCTGCCACAGCACATGACGCGCCTCACGCAACTCATGCAGCATAGCAGATACATTTTGCAGCGGTGATTAGCAAATCTGGCGCCCCACAACCACAGACCAGAACAGAAAGAAACACGGACACAGATCAACAACACCTTGCTGCCACAGTCCCTGCAAAGGCTAAAGTAGCTCTTGGCGTGACGATCAGTCGAATCATGGAGTCCCCAAACTTTTCACACCAACCGGAGACAGCACATTGTGACACATGCAGGCTTCGCAGAGCGGGTAGGGCCGCACATGCCATCATTGGTGACCTCTGCGCCTATCATCCATTCTGGCTCTTCCGGGATTGCGTAAATGAAGCGGTCCTGCTCCTGGGGCGTGCCAATGACGTGGTACCACAGCTGCCGCAGCACGGAGCAGCTACACGTCAGCACCTTTGGACACCTGGACAGGCAGCACGAGGTTGAGCATGTGCTCTACAAGACTTCAGCGCTGCATGCGATTCAATTACGCAGCATGGAACAACAGGAACATGTTTGAGCATAGCCACCGCCATGTGTAAGGTGCAGCAGGGCCACGCGCGCCTGCTGGTCTTTGTTGGCGCCAGTCTCAGTGCCACGCCCGCCTTTTGCCTCCGCTGGCGGCTCGAAGCGGTTGTAGAAGAGGCCCTACGCATGTGCGGCAAGGGAATCTCAGACAGGCACATGAATGGGCACCCATACGGGCCAGTCAACACATTGGCAATTGCACATCATGGAACCCATGCACGAGAGGCTGCAAGTTTTTATGTCACACAGGCAGTCCTTGCAGCAGAGGTTCTCCAAGCAGCTGCTTTATTGCATGCCTTGTTGTCATGCGTCCATGCCACGCTCGAGAACTTCACGTTCTCCAGCTTGTCGCTTAGGCGCTCGCTTTCGCCGGTCTCTTGGTCAATCCGCATGACATGGATGGTCCGCCAGTCTGAGCCGCCGCTGCGTCGTGGCATATATGTCAGGGGCATGCGGTGTCCACCCCAGCTCTATCCTGGCGCCTTTACAGGCATGCCATAGCGGGCACGTCACAGCAGGGCTGTAGCTGACAGCCGTGGACAGTGTTGCTGGATTACAACGCAGCAGAACATTAGGTGTGCTTGTGGAAGCATGTGCGTTCATTAGTGGTTTAAGAGTGGAGCACATACAAGCGCGGGGTGCATGCAGTCCATACCTGCCAAGGCTGTATGCCATGAGCTCGCCGTCATGGCTGAAGGCATACCCTGTGGCAAACAATTCGTTAAAAACAGTTATCCGGTTTGCAACAACTGGTGGCTCTAAACATATCATGGTGGCTGAGCTGCTGCTCCAGAGAGCACAAACGGCACAGGACATGCCGGAAGTGATAGCACTGCATGCATGCATCACTCGCAACCCGCAGCTGGGAGTGGCAGCTTGCCTGTCAGCGCAACCGTGCCGTCGTCGCTGAGCGTGTTGGGGTCCAGCAGCACGGACGGCTCAGCGTCCAGCGTCTTCTGCGTGTACAACACTGCCTGAGCCTGGAGGCCCGTGTTGAGCGTGAAGTAGTACCTGCGCATTTCCCGGGCGTTCACCCTCTGACATGCCTGCCCGCTGCGCTCGCCTGGTGAGGCTCATTCATATATGCACACTACAAATATGTCGCTTCACTTGCAGCCCCTACCCTCCACATACCGCTTATATGGCACCCAGGGTGGCACAGTGGTCTGTTTGCGGGTCGGGTGCACAGTGGCGGGCGCTGCTGTCAGAAAAGTAAGTGGGGGCGCACCTGCTGCCTTGTCGAAAAGGCGCGCTGTGTTTCGGGTAGTCATACAGGGCAGTCATCAGGTCCGCAAACTGGTCTCGAGTATTGCAGTCCTTCAGAACGCTTGTGGTCAGGGCGTTCTGCGCATCAACAACTGCACCGATCCACATAAGGGTGACGTTGTTGTGCTGCAATATTGAGCAGAGACGTAGCTGTGCATGGCCGTGGAGAAAGCACACATTGATGTCTAAAGTCGTCCAACCTGCAACATGCTGCAAGCAACGGGGTAAGGCGCACATGCGGTTGTCTCGTCTGAGTCTGGATCTTCTAGCCACCTGTAAGGGTCTGCCACACGAACTCCGTGCAGCGTCTCCACCAGGCTCTCATCTCGCCGCACCTGAACGCTCCAAGTGTTCACAACACGTCCCTTGAAGAACTGATGCGCGGCGCAAGGCTTCACGCAAGCCAGACCTGTGGGTACTCTGTCGGCAGCAGGCTGATGCCTCCCTGCGTCGCGCCTGCCTGTGCCGCGCGCGGAATGACACGCTTGCGCTGCCCCAGCAGGCTGGAGAGCTGCACTGTAAGCGGCCGAGGCACGCGGCTCCGCATGCCACGCCTGCTGTACAACAAGATTGCCGCGGCTCCCGCGGCCGCTGTCAGGGCGCCAACGACAAGCACCTTACTGCGTGATACCTGCATCGTGCCAGCAGTGTGCTTGCAAACTCTAGCTGGTGCAGAAAAGCTTTGTTACACAGACACATGCTGGCATGACAGCACGCTGTCGCTCTTTACTCGCGAGAAGAAACACAAAGTGCACTGGGTAGTCTGGGAGTCCAAGACTGGAGAAGCGTGTGTTTTCTTGCACAGGCTGACAATGTCTCAATGAGAGCAGAGAGCTGCAGTGATAAACTAGCTTTCTTACATGCTTCCTCCTGACAAATGGACCCGCCATGCCTCCTACTGCTGATCTCACAGACATACATGCGCACCACTAGTGCAGCCCTCTCCTCACTTCCGCAAGCGCATGCGCCCGTGCACCGCCCATCCGCACAGTCACGACCTCGTGCCCGCTGAACAGCCACTCGCTCACTATCTCGCTCACAGTGATTGGCGCAGCCTCAACGCCTGCCGCAGGCCCCTGCTGCGCCGCGGCCGCCTCCACCGCTCGCCGCGCTCCTGGGTTTACCGCAGCACGCACTCCAGCACCTCCAGCCCCGCCGGCAGAACGATAACCGCTGGCTTGCTGCGAAGCGCTGCCTGCAGACTCGGGCGGCAGCCGCGGCGCCCCTGGCGCAGACGCACCCAGTGCCCGCACGGAGTGCGCCTGGCCCGCGGTACCTGCTGCATTCCGTGCCCTCGCCTCCGGCAAGATGCCCCAGCTTTCCGTGTTTGCATTCGCGCGCATGTCACGGGCGTCTGTCGCTGACCCGCTGCTGCCCGCCCCGCCACCGCTGCCTGCCCCATCAGCGCGCGTCCTGGGCGGCACTCCGCTCGCTGAAACCGCCCCTGCGGCCAGCTCACGGGTCCACCTCTGTCCCGCACCATCCAGCCTGCGCTCGCTGTCCGCGCCGCAGCCGCTCGCTCCTGCTGAGCTGTCCAAATCTGGCGCCGCCGCTGCCTTCTCAGCGAGCCACGCCATGCCCTGCATGGACGCATCGGCCTCTGCGCAGCCACCGCCTGCCGTCGGCGCTGACGCCACGGCAGCCTCCTCTGCTAAGCTGCCCTCAGGGCCGCTGGCCGCCGCACAGCCGGCCGCCGCCGACGCTGATGCATCCGCGCCGCCGCCCCCCGTCGCGCGCAGATCCGGGCCGCCGGCGCACGCAGCACTGCCGGTCGCCAGCGCCACGGACTCGACTTCGGCGGCCTCCGCGCCGGGCCACACGGCGGCCCCCGCGGATGTGACGACGGGCTGCGGCGCCGCGGCCGGGGCCGGCAGGGCGATGAGGCTGGGCGTGGGGTCCACGGCAGGAATGGGGCTCCGCCACCAGGCGCGCAGGAGCCCTGCGGGCGCTGCTCGCCATGTGTCGCGCCGGCCCAGGCGGCCCCACTCCAGCGTCACGTTCAGGCCCTGCACAGCACAGGAGCCTGTGTGAGCGCGGCAGTGTGCGGCGCAAGCACCGTCAGCACATGCCCGCCCACACATGAGCATTGCAACCAACATACACCTGCTGACTCGGTCAAATTTTGCAGCAATCTTTGTGGCAAGGTAACACGACCAGTATATCCCACATCTGCATCACAAATATATCCCGCGGCCGCATCACTTTGCTTCAGTGGCACACACTCTGCATGCCCACCAATGTGCAGCTCAGGCTCGCGTACCTCGATGTGCGACGAGAGGTGCACGAAGACAGCTGCATTGGCAAGCCCCGCGTTGCGCGCCAGCAGCGAGCACTCCGCATAGCACAGCGTGTCCAGCACCTGTGGGACACACCTTCTCGTCACCACATTTGCATTTACGTGCACTCACGTGAGGAGCCAGACACAAATATCAAAAGCCACTGGCTTACGCCACCTGCCTCTTACAGCCACCAGAAATACATATGACATGGTTGCACATCCCCGCGCCAACCTAAGCAACATCATGCAGGCTTTCAAATGGCACTCACCAGCGGCATCTCTCGCCGAAATATGAAGTCGCGCAGGCTGGGCGGCGCAAGCCAGCGCTGCTCGCCGCTGATATGGCAGTGCACATGCAAGCTTGCATTGCCGCTGCTAGTTCGCCACTCTGCGAGCACCTCGTCCCTGCATGCACATTGGCACACTTTATAATCGCTGCGGCACGCTATATATTGCTGAAATGAAGAATGTCAGGCCAGCTATATACTCACAGCAATAAATTACCAGCGTCTGAAAAACTGCTCATTTTTGCGGCTGAAGGGGATCATCATGCCGAGCTTGCATCAGCTTAGACACTGCTGAGGTCGCACCGTATAAGCCGGTTGTACCAGCTGGAGATCTGTGCCGTGTTGTATGCCAGCCCCACAGAGAGCTGCAGCTCGCCTGTCAGGTCGTTGTGCGTCAGCGTGTACCGCCGCGGCGCGGGCGGCGTCGGGCCCCACCTGCACCGTGCGCCAAACCACACTGATAAGGCTGCACCAGTCGCGCGGCCGGTGTGAGCCTTGAACATAAGTACCTTGCACACTGCTGCTAGACGTGTTGGGTTAAGGGGGCAGCATTTCCCCACTGGTCCAGGCCGCGCCGCACCTTGTCACGCCTGGCAGCCAGGCCGTGGTCAGCTTGGCGGGATTGAACGGGGGTGGCTCGAACAGTAAAGCCCACGCCTGCGCCAGAGGTCAGCAACTCAAGAAGCAGGCAGCCACAATGTGGGCGAGACACTGCTTGCCGCCACGCAGCACAGCGCCCAGTTGATGTGCAAGCACGTGCAGCGCTGCAGCATAAGAGTCAGCTGTGGCTAATCTGCAAGTTAGAGAGCACAGCAGTGGTGGCAGGGAGCACCTTCAGCGGCGCCCTCCGCGCACGCCAGCAGCAATGAGGCGCCGGTCGGCCTGAGTGGGGGCGCACACGCAGCTGTGCTGCCCTGCTGCTGCCCTCCCGGAGCGCTGCTGGCAGCCGCGCAGTAGGGGCATGCGCACTGATTGCAAAAGGTAAGGACCTCGCACTGCCCAGCTGCTCTGTCCGTACCCTTGCTTGTACCATCGCACGCAGTAAGTGAGCGGCATGCACTGTGCCCTGGTGCTGTGGTTGGCAAGGACACGGCAGCTGCCCCCACTGTGCGCCAGAGCCGTGCAAGCACTCACTGGGGGTGCTTGCAGGCTCGCTGGGCTCCTGGAGCAAGCTGGATATCCGAGGCCTCCGTGGCGCATAGTGCTCTGGCTGTGGGCCTTACCATGTCAGGGTAGGGGGACTGGCACGTGCGACATCTTGATTTTTGCAAATCAAGCAGTCGCAGAACTCATCCAGGAAAGGGATCGATGCGCCTTCAAGTACTGTGGCGGACATAATCGAGGACACACTGCAGGCATTGCGTTCCTCATAAGTTGCGCGCCGCTCTGTCAATGCCGGACTGCCTGCACGGCTAGCTGGCCGGGCCGCACGCCATGTGCGTTGCTGCAAGCCTCAGCGCCTGCTGGCCCAAGAGGCTGTGCGCATGTCGCTGTGGAGCGGGCTGGGAGCCAGTTGAGCCCGCACACTGCATACCATCCCGCCGCCAGCTGCTCGCCACGGCGCCCCTGCTCGGCCTCGCCAGCTTGGGCGGCACGGTGGCGCCTGCCAGTGCCTCGGAGACTGCTGCGCCGGCGCCGAGTTCCGTGCAGGAGCGCGTGATGTCCGGTCACACCGCAAGCAGCAGCCACGGTGCTGCGCCGCCCGATTACTTCTCGGCCGGGCCTTTTGAGGTCCGGCGCTTGCCAAAGCTGGAGCACACGGCGTCCTCCGTCTTCCCTTCCTGCGTCGGCAACCGGTGCATGCTGCGCATCAGCGTCCTGTATCCAAAGCCCAAGGGCGCTGCTGGTGAGCAGCTTCATCACTGGCAGGTTCTGATGCCTGCACAGCGTGGTCAGCAGCCTGCTTCACACCCCCTTTCCTTGCAGGAGCGGGGCCGCCCTTCCCGCTCGCGCTCTTCACGGGCGGCTTCCTCGTCTCGTCAGCGAGCTATGCCAGCTACGCGGAGCACCTCGCGTCCTACGGCTACGTGGCCATCCTGTACGACAAGCGTGCGCGGCCTGTGTGTGCTGCCTGACGCCGAGCCTGCAAGCAGGACGGCGACGCTGGCGCGCCGGCTCGAGTCGGATGCGCTGCCGCGTGCTGCGCAGTGGAGAGCGCTTTCGAGCCGCTGGACGATATCACGTGCGTCGGGATGATCAGCGAGCTGCTGGACTGGGCGCGCCTGGACCCCGTGCTGTCCCGGCTCGCGGACCCCGGCCGCACCTACCTCTGCGGCCACTCGCGGGTGCGCGCCTGGCCTGCTGCATGCCAGGCGGACTCCTGGGCGGCGAAGCTTATGCTACCTAGCATGCAAATGAGGCTGCCATTTTCAGGGCTCTGCAAGCCGGGCATCGCCTGCGTGCAGGGCGGGAAGCTGAGCGTTCTGGCGGCGGCCGCGGACACGCGCGTGCGCGCAGTGTTCCTCGCAGACCCCGTCGACAACACAGTCTGGGCGCCCGAGGCACGCGGCCACAATCCTGCGCCTGATATTCGCGCTCGTGTCTGCCTCCTGCCGACTGAGTCAGAAGCTGTTGCTTAAGAAAGGCATCAGCTCGCATGCGTGATTGCAGGGTCCGGTCTTCCCATCGGCGGTCACAGCTTTACAGCGGCTGGGCGCGCGCCGCGTGCCGCTGGCAGTCGTGGGCGGCGGCGTCGGCAGCGACTGCGCGCCACTGTCGGCCAACTACCGGTGCGCTGCGCCGCCTGCTGGGCTGTCCCTGCGGCCATCCGCGGTGGACTCGCAGGGCGGCTGACGGGTGTGCGGCCTGTGCGTCTTGCTGCGTGCAGGCACTTTTACGACGCCTCCGGATCCGCCCCAGCATGGGAAGTGCTGGTGCGCGGCACGACAGTCCCTGCCCTGCTGGCGATCCAGTAGCGGCACTTTGTCATGCATGCCGGCTGCGTACTCGACCAAATGGGTCTTTCTCATTCCTCCTCTGGCGGAGGGTATGCTTCTGAAGTGCAGGGCGCCATGCCGCACCTGCCACAGGTGCAATACGCGGGGCACTTCCAGTTCCTGGACGATCAGTCGGCGCTGCAGCGCGCGATCTGCGCGGTCGGGCCGGTGGCCGATGAGCGCGTACGCGCCGTCGCGCAGGTGTGCGTGCTTCCCTTTTTTTGGCAAGTTTGACGTGACAGCACAGGTGAAGCACTGAAAGACATGCAATAGCGAGTTCATGGCAGTCAAGCGCAATACTATGAAGTACATAGCATGTGTGCTTCCGCATGGTAAAACCGTGGTACAAAGAGGAGGTGTGAAGCAGCGGACCGGGTGCGTTCCGTGCTGCGGCATTAGTGTGCCGCGTGGCCCGCAGGCTGTCATGGTGGCATGGGGTGAGGCCCTCGTGCGCCAGCGCGAGGAGCGTGACGGGGTCCTGGAGGTTGCCGGCTCCAGCGGCGCCGCAGCGGACAGGCCTGAGGCGGCCGGGCCCGCCAGCATCGCTGAGCGCAGTGCCTGGCAGCACAGGCCTGGGCAGCCTGCGCTGGAGGCGCTGCTGGCCGTGCTTGCGAAGTCGGAGGCTGTGCTGCGCGGCGGCGGGCCTGCAGGCAAGCCGGTGCTGCAGACGCGCTATAAGAACATTCAAGGTGTTGTGATATGAAGGTGTGGAATGTCGTGAAGTATATAACTGTGCCGATTGCCTGATGCCGTTGCATTTTTTAATAAATTGTTGCTAAACTAGGGTAAGGACCCTGCCGGTTTCGTACTAGCGGGGCCGAGTCCTCTCGTCTCGATCTGCACTGATACTGCGCCAAAGGACTGCCAGTCGAGAGAAAGCACTAATCGTGACCTGCCCTCGTGGTGATACGCTTTCACAGGCGTTGGGTTCAAGCTTCCCTTTTGTGGACTTGGTGGCACCAGTGTGATCCAAGCAGCTTCCGGGCTGGCATACCAGCTTCTTTGCTTGGCGCAGCCCACTGCATATGGCTGCTTGTCCAAGGTGCAACTGATCGCACACCTCAGGCAGCTTCTAGGCTTGCCAGGCGGCGTACACAGCAAGCGCAAGGAGCACGTCGGCAGGCCATGGACCGGCCCGCACTCGCTGCCAGCAGACCTCCTGCAGACGAAGCTGGTGAGGCAGACGCTCGTGCGCAGGACTGCGCATCAGTCCTCATGATGGCGCGTGCTGTGCCTGGGCGCGCTGCTGTGCGCCCCGCTGTGAGCACAAAGCGGTGCTGGCTGCAGGGCCGTGCACATTCTCGCCTCTGCGTGCGGGCTTGGAGCCTCCGCCGCCACCTGTCTTCACCGGCCATGGTGCGCGCGCTGCCGCTCCTGCAGGACAGCAGCGTCCAGCTTCCCACACCGTCACACCCCAGGAGCCTGGCGTGCCGCTGCACAGGCACAGACGCGGCGTGTGTCGTCAGCATTGCGGCGCCTGCGGCCGGGCGGCCAGGTGGCGCGCAGCAGGAGTCCCTCCCCCGCATCCTCTACCCGCCGGTCTTCACCGGCGACGGTGCGCGCGCGCGCCTCACAGCACACTCTGCTGCTGCACCTCAAAGAGCGCTTTTAGTCAGGGCTGTGTGTGCCTGCACGGCAGAGTGCGGCTGAATGCTTTGTGAAGCGAGGGGCTGATCGCGCCTGGCTGCGCGGGGCCGCGGCGCAGGGGCGGAGAGGCCGATGCCGCGGCCTGCGGGCGCGCCAGCAGTGCTGGCGGGCGCGCGGGAGTGGCCACCCAGCCAGCCGCGCCTGGCGCCCTACGGGCACGGCTGCGGGAGCCAGGGCCTTGCGGGCGGCCCGCGCGTGCACCCCGAGCTGCCGCGCGCGGCGCCGGCCGCCCCCGCGTCCGGCGCGGCCGAGGCCGCGCCGCGGCAGAGCCAGGGCGCCGAGTCGTCCGAGTGGGCGCCGGCGCAGGCGCGCGCGCCTGCGGGCGGCGCGGCGGCGAAGGCCGCTCAGGTTGCGGACGTGGAGGCGCCGCCTCCCGGGGCGGGCGCGCCCAGGGCGCTGCCGCCGGGCATGCTGGGCCACCGCTTCCGGCGGCGCATCAGCGTCAACTGGTGCGGCCCGCCGCGCGCCGCGGCGCCCGGCCGCCCGCCGTGGCCGCGCTGCGCCGCCTCCTGTGCGCCGAACACAGAGACTGTCTTTGGCTGCAAGGCAGGAGGACCATCAGGTTCTGACTGTTGTGTTCACGCTGCTCTGATCACGCTGCTCTGAAAAGCAAACATGGGCTGTGACGGGCTGCAGGCTGGGCTCGGCGCTGTTCATGTTCTACCTGGCCACGCTGGGCTACTACCTGTACGTGCGCCTGACGTCCACGCTGAACCTCGGGCTGCACTACCAGTGGTACGCCGAGCGCATGCAGACCCCAGCACTCTCCTCTACTCATTACGACAACCTGAACGACTGTCCCTCAGACATGCTTGTCTTCTGTACATATAACAAGCTGCCTGCATCAATTGATTGATCGCGGAACAAAGATGCACACCAAAGCAGGGATGCCTTGGGCAACGGCTCCCATGTTCTGAGTCCAAAACAGCGGGTTGCATCTGCAAAATAGAGTCAGTGAGCCCAGCATGGCGGACAGGTACGGCATACTCGTGCTGGTCGTGGAGGTCATGGGCGCCAGCACTGTCGTACTCTACGGCATCAACCTGCTCTTCACGCCGGACGCGCCGGTGTACGAGCCGGACGCCGACCGCCCCGGGTTACCCAAGGCATGGCCCGCCCGCTCAGCAGACCCTAGGAGCCCGTGCGCAAAGGAAAGCGCATCACGCACTCAGCAGAGGTGTGCAGCGGATGCCCCGCATGCCCCGCTGGAGGTCGAGGAAGGTCTCGAAGGCATGTTGCAGGCAGGTCGTGCTCAGTGCGCCTGCCGCTGCCGCACAAAGCACTCCCGCATTCGGGCCCGTTTGCGCTGCCACGCACTCCGGCCGCGCGTGCGCCCGGTCGGCGCAGGGAGCCTGAGACGCTGCGCACGGCGCGCCGGTCTAGCTGGCAGAAACGTACATTGCCTGAATAGACCAGGCATGGTAGCAAGGATGCGGTCGCCGAGCCGCGCGCGCGCGCGGGCAGGTACGGCTGGCGTATCACGTACGCGTGCTGGTGCCCTGCTACCGCGAGGAGCTCGATATCGTGGCGCGGACGGTGCTGGCGGCGCTGGCCGCGGACCTGCCGGCCGGCTGCGCGCGCACCGTGTACCTGTGCGATGACGGCAAGGCGCGCGCCCCTGGGCCGACGCGGCAGGCTGGATTGCTAGGTTGGATTACGCTTCCCGGTGCTGGGCTGGGGTAGGGTTAGGGCATGGGCTCAACCTCCTCTGTATCATCTTTGAATTTTTCATGCCGCATGTCAGCTGGGTCCCTGTCCTCCAGCGCGCAGGGCCCAGGCGAGCGCAGGGCCCAAGGCAGCAGCGCGGGCGGGCGGGCTGCGGGGCGCCACCGCTCCCGGCTCGCACCGTCGGCTCACCCGGCCCTGCCTAGCCCTGTCCCTAACCCGATCCTGGCGCGCAGGACCCGGAGAAGCGCCAGTGGGTGGAGGGCCTGCGAGGTGAGGACGTGGTGTATGTCAGCGGCCGCGCGCGGCCGCCCGGCGAGATGAACGGCAAGTCCGGCAACCTCAACTTCTGCGCGTCGCAGCTCTACCCCAAGGCGCGGCCCCGCCTGCCCGCATGTGCGCGCCGCCTGGCGCCGCAGGCCCGCGCGTGTCGCGCCAGCTGGAGCGCTCGCTGGTCGTCTCAGGCAGCTTGTGCCATGCAGCAGCATGCGCTGCTCCCGCTGTGTCAGAGACCCTGCAAGGCTTGGCCGTCAACACGCTGTGAGCGCGGCACTGCCTACGTGCAGGGCGTGTCCATTCCCGGCAACGAGCTGATCGCCGTCTTTGACGCCGACCAGGTCGCGAAGCGCGAGGTGCGCACTCCTCAGCGGCATGCTTGTATGGGAAGCTTTTGATGTTTTTTTGCTTGCCTTCTGACTTGCCAGGTTGCTTTCCCACTGCAGCACAGCCATGTTATTCTTGTACGTTAGAGCGGGGCCGCCAGAGGTGTGACGTCATGGAACCTTCACTGTACCTGCTGTCCGAGTGCGCCGGCCGCGCCGAGCTGCACATGAGCTGCGAGGCAGTGCGTGCGTGCCATGCGCAGTCAGTGCCGGCCGGCCACGCCGGCCCCGTGGTGCGCTGGTGGCGCGCCGTGCCGCGCGCCCAGCCGCTGCCCGCGCGCGCAGTTCTGGCTGCGCACGGTGCCGCTGTTCGACGGCGGCGACGACGTGGGCATGGTGCTGTCGCCGCAGTGCTTCCACAACCTGCGCATGGCCTGCGACATCTTCAACCACGCCAACGTGCACTTCTGGGAGTACATGCAGCCCGGCTACGACGCGCTCGGCTTCATCTCCTGCACCGGTGCCGGCCCAGAGGCATCCTGCTTTTGGGGTTGCTGCCACATCACGCCGCTTTATGTGCTCAAGCCGCCTTGCAACCTGCCTGTAAACTGTGCTGATATTGCTTCGGGTGAGATAGTGAACATGATGTACGTTTGTGCTACCCCCTAACGGCGTGTGTGCGGCTGTATCAAAAGGCAAAAACATAAGCAAACTGCATGCAAACACATAAGCAAACTTATTCCGTCCTGCTTTTGTGACAAGTCAAGCTGTCTCTCAGAGGCGCTGCGCGCTGTGGGGGGCACCGATGCCGACGACGCGCGCGCGCGCAGGCACCAACTTCCTGGTGCGCGCGCGCGCGTTCCGGGAGGCCGGCGGCTCACCGACGTACACGCTGACCGAGGACTTTGCGCTGGGCATGGAGATGGCCAAGTGGGGCTGGCGCTGCCGCTACGTCCAAGAGTACCTGGCCATCGGCGAGGCGCCGACCGAGATCCGCAACTGCTTCCAGCAGCGCTCGCGCTGGACCAAGGGGGTGCATCCCACCCTACCTTGCTCTAACCCTTTCCTAATAGTGTACTTGCATGTCAAGCCTCCCTCCGCCGCGCTCGGCCGACGGGCGAGGCGCGCGCGGATGCGCGGCAAGCGCGGCGCTTATGCCCCGCGCATCCGCCGGGGCGCGCAGCACTTCCAGATCATCCTGAACCTGCGGCGCTGCCCGTTGTTCCAGTTCCGGCTGCGGCCCTTCGACCGCATCATGTACTGCAGCGGCGTGTGGTCGTACATCGTGGGCGCCGTGACGACCTTCACCTTCCTGCTCATCCCGCTGCTCACCATCTGGATCGGCGCGGCCCCGCTCGACCTGCTCCGCTGCCGGCCTCCAAGGCCGATATGCTTAGGGTCAGGGTAGGGCCTGACAGTGTGCATGATCCTACCGCCCTGCTGGCCATGCAAAGCAGAGGTGGCGCCACGCTTGCTGTCGTCAGGACATGTTCAGGGGCTGTGGCTGACCGTGAGGCGGCCTGCCCGCAGGCGTCTTCCCGCTGGTGCTCTCGCGGCAGTTTGCGCTGGCACTCACGCTCTACTCGGCAGCCATGCACTCGCTGCTGTACTACGTGCGGGTGCCCTGGTGCGCACGTGGCGGCAGCAGGCACACCTTCAGGCTGTTGAGGGGATCGCGACTGCGCACATTGAGCCCTGCATGCATGTGCTGTGTGGCGCGAGCGCAGAGCGTGCTTTCTGCTTGCACAATACAGAATTCTAGCTGGTGCCTGGGAGGCACATGCGATGGCGCGTAGCACAAACGTTGTGCTGTGAGTGTGGCCGCGTTGCACTGGCACTGCCACCACTCCATGCCCGTTTGTTGCGACGCGCTGCTGCATACTATCATATAAAGTCGTCCACATCCTGCTGCTCACCACATCAGCTTACCCATTGCGCTGGGTCCGCGCAGGCACATCGAGTCGCTCTGGTTTGCGAACGTGGCCAACCAGCTGATGTGGTGGGCGTACGTGAAGGCCGCCTGGCGTTCGCTGCTCAGCCGCGTGTGCTGCTGCTTCACCCGCATCGTGCGCCCCGCCTCGCATGCCCGGCCTTGCTCGGCTATGCACACGCCGACAAGCGCAAGTCAGAGTGCTAATCTACTTGCTGAGCTTGCGGGGAAGGGTTATCTCCTTTATTTATTAAGTCAGCATGCATCATGCCCTAGCTCAAATAACTGGCTGCTGCTCGGTGCGCATAGAGTTCAGAAGCGAAGCTGCCTGGCGAGGATCAGCATGCGCGCGCTGCCTGCGCACGACGCATGACGCGCCGTGCCCC
>JAABUV010001337.1_pt1 | contig 35789 bp, 71 predicted proteins | sample 5559971 | NCBI WGS metagenome assembly JAABUV01 (sample SAMN10711881, study PRJNA513362) | rock metagenome | isolation source: Antarctica rocks | place: Antarctica: Victoria Land, Knobhead nord | collected 2015-12-19
CTGCTGGAGGTGCGCGGCAAGCTGTACGAGCTGCTCGTCAACTGCATCCCGCCCGAGCTGGTGCTGCGCCGCATGGCGCTGGAGCTGCTGCCCAAGCTGGACGACGAGCTCAAGCACAAGGTGGTCGAGCACGCCGCCTTCTTCGAGCACCGCCTGCAGGCGCGGCTTGCCTCCGCCACCCTCCCTGCCCACGCGCCCCCTCCCCCCCACTTGCCCCCGCCCCGCGCGCGGAATGGTTTGCTATCTGGTCGCTGTATGTCTGGTCTCAGGATGAGGTGCATTGCTGGAGCCGGCGCAGTGCTCCTGCTGCATTGTTGAAGCCCTGCAGTGTACTATGCTGCTCATGGCTGAGATATCGTGTGCGGTTGCACACAGGAGGGCCAGAAGGCGATATACCATCTGGAGGCCTTTGTGGCAAGGTTCATGAGCGATTACAAGATCTGGACCATCCATTCAATGGGTTGAGCAGCCAGGGCGGGCTGTGGGCCCTGTCTCAGGGCCCCCGCTCCGCGCACCAACCGCGAGCGCGAGGGCTTTGTACCACACTCGGCGATGCCTGCTGCGAGGGCTCTGCACCACACTCGGCGATGCCTGCTGGTCAACTAATTTTTGGCTTCCCTTTGAAACTTCGTCATCGCATGCAGGCCACTGTTTTCAGCCGGTCCATGTAAAACCCTGTATCGGACCCTGTTGGAGTACAAACAAAGGAGAGCCGGGAGCACAGGACAGGAGAGCGTACAGGGAACCCGCAAATACCTGCACACCTTATTCTACCAAGGATACTGCTAGCAACTTGGTGTTGCGCGGCCCTGCGCATGTGCGCGCGCCCGTGACCTAACTCGTGACACATGCTTGCCCGGCGCCGAGCGCTCGCCCATGCCGCGAGACAGACCCAGCTACTGTTGGCCTGCGAGGCGGGGCGCCTACTTCTGTGGGGGGCTGCGGGCGATGGGTGCAGCAGACGCAGCTCGCACAGCCTTGCTACCAGCTCAGGCAGAGACAGCTGCTGCGAGCTGCTGCAGTGGAGCAGACCACCTGTCTGTCAGCCGCGGGCCAGTGCGACGTTCTGCGCACCGCGAAGGGGTTGCTCGCAGGTTCGGCGCCCTCGCACCCCGCCCCATCTGCCAGGCACACTGCCTGATAACATCCCATGGCACAAAAGGGGTTACCTCTCAACCAGCACCAGCACACGCGCCCGCCCATTCCTGTACATGTATGTGGCGTGCGTCTGGCACGCCAAAGACAAGAGTTGCAAGGCCTGCAGCGCAGTCAGGTCTGCAGTGCAAACTGTGCCAGTGCCTTGACACTGCGCGCTTACAGGCACTGGGCCTGAAATGCACATTTGCTCGCACTTTGCAGTACTGATATGCACTAACGTTTGTATTGGGAGCAGAGCGCAGCCAGCCTGGACACAGCGGAGAACAGGCAGGGCAGTGGACAGGAGGACCTGCAAGTCAAACCGTTCCATGGGTCACCAGACAAGGTCAACATCAAGGCGCAGGTCGTGCCGGGCTCCTGTGTTCCCGCTCATTGTGTTCATCGCGTTGTTTGCTCTGTTGGTTGCAGTCTCCAAGGATCCTATCAGCAAGACTGGGACAGCTGTGCAGGTCGTCTTTGACGCCTGCTGGCGCCGCTTGGAGGAAGAGCATAAGGACGTGCGCGCCCCCCACGCGCCTTTGGTGCCTCTTCACGACCCTGCCATCAACCATTAAGCCTTTTGTGCAAGCGTTGAAGCATGCCTGAGTGTGTGGCCGGCGGGGGTTGGCGCAGGCCATCCAGTGCCCGAAGGAGATCGTCTGGTTGAACGGCGCGCCAGGCTCGGTGCGCCCCACCGGCCTCTTCTCATGCCTTCTCATGTGGGCCAAACACCAAGCACTGCTCTCTCTGTCGTGCCGGCAGCACCGCACGGGACCCTGCAAGCTTGCGGGGCACCGTGTCACTGCAGATGGATGCAAGCTGTCCAACTGGCCCAAGTTCCCTCCAAGACTGCCCGACATTTACGCCGAGGGTGGCCGGTCGGGCAGCGTGCGCTCTGCAGCCGCGGCGCGCGATGCCCCGCGCGCGCGCAGGGCAAGGGCGTCAACACCCGGTTCATCCTGAACAGCCGGGGCCTGACGCGCGCGGTGACGATGTCGTCGCTGCTGGAGCGGCACCCCGGCATCCGCGACATGATGGACCGCGGCGAGCTGGTGCCCGACACCATGGCGCGCCCCGCGCCCTCCCGCCGCAGGCTCCCCGAGCCCTACCCAGCAGAAGCGTGTGCTCTCACGGAGCCTCGGCGCGAGCGCGCTTGGCGGCTCGGCAGGCCCCTGCAGGCAGCAGTGGCTTGCGCGAAGACCTTCCATCGGCAGGGGAGCGCGGGCATGGCAGAGTGGCGCATGAGCACTGCTGCAGCAGCCCTGCAGAGGTGTGGCGCGCAGGTGGGGGATGCTCTGCTGGACGTGATCTTCGACCCAGGGGAGGCCGACGCTGCCGGCCTGGTCATCGACGGCTTTCCCCGCACCGCCCTCCAGGTGGGCGCCGCCAGCGCCCCGCTCCCCAGGACACATCAAACGAGCTTGGGCGGGCGCCGCGCGCGAGCAGAGGCTGCAGGCTTGAAGCGCAAATGCGCAAACACCATCATGCTGCTCGCTGTCCAAGCCCGCTGAGCGACCCACTGCTGCAGGCCAGCGCGCACGCAGCACTGCACGCTGGAAGGCGTGTCAAGCCTGCCGTGCGCCCACCCCTGACATGGCGCCACAGGCCGACTTCCTGAAGCTGCTGTTCGACAAGATGATGAGCCTACACCTGAAGCACGCGGACACGCCCGACGAGTGGCGCTTCCCGCGGCCGTCCTTCAAGGTCGCTCGCGGGGGCCCCCTCCCCCCTTGCCGGCTCTGACCCCGCGCGACATGGGAGCGCTGCAGTGATCATACTCTCAGGTGCCTTCGCATGATGTATGATAGGGTAGGTCATGGGTAGCCTAGGTCATGCCTGTATGGCCGGCGCCATGAGCGCAGCCTAGGGCGCTCATTAGGGTTCCGGCAGGGTCTGGCCCCAACCGCTGTCGGCCCGGGCGGCGGCAGGTGGTCGTGCTGTACGTGCAGCAGGAGGAGTCGGTGCGGCGGCAGATGATGCGCGCGCAGCTGGCCTCGCTGCACAACCAGTGCGCGCGCCCTCCCTCGCGCGGCCAGCGCCCGCGCCGCCCCCCGCCCGAGCGGCGGGCTCGGGGGAGTTACTGCCTCAGCGCAGTCTGGCGGTCTGAGCTCCAGCTCCAGGAGTGGCGTGCGCCAGACTTGCATAAGCTCTCCAGCCACTGCACTATGGGCGCTCAGCCCTGGAGCAGCATGCATGTCACCGTGCGTGTGAGATAGGGAGCCACCCCACATGGTCGGGTCGTGCTTGCCGGTAATAGATCTGTGCAACATGGTATCCTCTGGCCGGCAGGCGCGTGCTGGACGCGGGCGCGGGCGACCTGTGGGAGCTGCGCAGCACGGACATCGACATCGCAAAGTGCCGGCGGCGCTACGAGGTGTTCAAGGCGCGGCCCTGCTGTGAGGCTAGCGGGGCCGCGTGTGGGCGTCGAGAGTGCGGTGGCTGGGGCGGTGATAACGAAGCGGCTTGCTTGGAGAGGGGCGTGCTGGAGTGAAAGAAAGCATCATGGCTCTGGGGCTGCTGCAGGCGCCACCGTCAGCGTCAGCATGCGGTGCTGGATCCAATGCACGCTGATCATACAAGCACTGAAGTTGAACAACACCAACGCTGACGCGCTCGGGCCGGCGGCCGCGCGCAGCAACACTACTCGACGCTGCTGCGCCTCAAGCAGTACTTCCCCTTCTCGCTCATCGACGCCATGGGCAGCCTGGACGAGTGCAAGGCGCAGATCGCGCGCGAGCTGCGCTACCAGTCCAGCCTCGACCTCGATGAGAGCACGTGCGCCGCCGGACGGCCTGCAGCGCCTCACGCCAGCAAGTTTCACGCTCCACCAGATCCACGCGCGTACCCGGGGAAGCGCCTGCAGCACACCCTCTGCAAAGGAAACAGGCGCAAGGGAGCCTGCAGGCTCTGCATGCGGCGCCGCGCTCACGGCGCCTCGTCCAGGCCGGCCGGGGCCCGCCGCGGAGCGCGCCGAGCCGTGAGATCTTCACCCTACCTTGAACCCGCGCGCAGGTACGCGGCCATCCGCCACCTGCCGCTGGCCAAGGACCTGGTGCGCGCGTCGCGGCAGCAGCTGGTTGCGCACCTGGACACCTACAGCAAGCGCCACCCCACGCTCTTCCACGCGGCGCGCCCCGCGCCCCCGCGCGGCCGAGCCTGGAGCCGCCTGCCAGGGCGCAGGGCGACCCTGTCGGTGCCCGGCGCCCCGACACGCCGGAGGCCGTATGGACGACTTTAGCCGTGTGAACGACTTTACTCTAGGATTGTGCCGGGACAAAAAAACCGTGCGCTGCCCGGCTGAGAGTCGACGGGGTCCCCCTCTGGCTGGGCACCGACCATGCGGCCTTGGTGTGGCGGGCGACGGGAAGGGAGGGGGCCGCGCGTGCAGGTTGTCGGCGTGATCGACGCGGAGGCGATGCCGGTGCTCAAGCGCTGCAGCCTGGCCGGGCATGCGGAGCTGAAGACGCGCAACCAGCTGTTCAGCCGCCACCCGCTCGCGGCCGACATGCTCATCGACATCCTGGTGCGCCGCTGGCAGCCAGGCCCGAGATGCATGTCGTCACCCGGCCCGCTCAATGAGGCGCCTGTAACAGTGCAGCTGGATGCTGCCGGCGCGCGGCTCAACACCCCCTTACACAGCAGGGGGCTCAACAGGGCGTGGTATTAACCACACATGTATCCTTGTATCAGTGCCTGCAGCTGGGTGCCATTCCGGATTGTTCGGCGCCTGCTGCGCATGTTGCAGCAATCGCACCCTGGTTACTGTTGCGCAGGTCTGACCAGAGCTCCCGCTCTTGCCTTGCCGTGGCTGCCGACGTGCGCGCCGCGCTGCAGAGGGACAGCGGGGTCAGCACGGCACAGGCTCGCGAGCGCGGCGGCGGCGTCCGGCCCTGGGCGCCGGCGGCGCCGCATGCCGCAGCCGCGGCCCCGCAACTTGGCTGACGGGCCACCGCGCGCCGCACGCGCGCCGCAGACGGACCGGGGCTTCAGCGTCGCGCACGTGGTGGACGAGGCGGCGGTGCCCGAGCGCGTGGACCTGCGCACCGGCGCGATCGCGTGCCGCACCGACGCGGTGCACCACTTCCGGTGCGGCCCGCCGGCCGCGCCGTGCAGAACAGGGCCGGCTCCGCCGGGAGCTGCGAGCGCGCCCGCGCGCAGGCTGCGTGTCGGCGCGCTGCCGCCGCCCGCGCTCTCTGACGGGAGCTTCCCCCGCCGCAGCCCGGCTGCTCTGCGCCCCCCGCAGGGGCCGATCGATGCAGGCCGGGCTGCGCGCGCGCGCACCGGCAGAGCGGCCTGCAAGCCGGGGAGCGCGCCGGCGTGTGCCGGCCGATTTTAGTCTGCTTGAGCGGCGTGCTTCCAACGCCGCGCTAATGCGCCGGCCGGCGGCGCCAGGATGACGTTCGAGCGGCGCGGCGTGCGCGAGATGGCGGCGGCCAAGGAGGCGCGTGACCCGGGCGCGGTGCTGACCAGCGGCGTTGGCGCGGCCGCGATCGGGCAGACGCTCGTGCCCAACAACATCCAGCCGGAGCGCTTCGGCGACCAGTCCGACTACGCTCGCGCGCAGGCGCCGCTCACCAACAGAGCCCCTGCAGGGCCTGTGCCTGGCTCGGCAGGCGGATGCAGAGCCGGTATGGACATGTTTGCGCGAGCAATGCAGCTCATTTTGGAGAGGCCACACAAGCTTTGCTTTCTGCGAGTTCCAATGAACCTGGTGCTTGTATGATGTCCATCACATGTCAGGAGCGTGCAAAACCCTCGACCAGCTCACCCCCGCGGCCTTGCCTGGCCTGCCCCCCTGGCATGCGCAAGCGCCGCCGCGCCACCGCGCCCGGCGCACTGACCTACCCTACCCTACCCTACACCGCATGCAGGCACGAGCGGAGCGGCTGGCGCGCAGCCTGCCGGTCGCGGAGGGCGAGGTCGGCGAGGTGACCGGCGCGGTCGCCGACGCCGACGCCGACGCCGACGCCGGTGCCGCGGCGGCCGGCGAGGACGCGCCGGTTGCGGACACTGGCGCAGAAGGGTCCCCGGAGGCGCCTCAGGACCCGGCGACGGGCGCGCCCGCGGCAGGCGGTGAGCGCATGTACGCACTGCCGGCGGACAGCCCGGCCGCGACGGCCGACGCCGCGGAGCTGCAGCACCTGGTGCGGCCGGCGCATGTGGCGGCTGTCGCGCTAGGGCGGTCCCGAGCAGGTCCACCAGGGTCTGACACAATGAGACATTTTGCTTGCCGGCCACAAACAGGCCAATCCAAAATGTACCTGTTTAACAGCTCCTCAACTGAATGCTGCTCGGCGCACTCTGCGGCGTGGTGCTCAACATGTCCATATCGTGCGCCTGGGCAGCGGGAGCGTGACATTACAGCCGAGGTGGGGGCTCAGGCCAGCAGGGGCTAGTTGCAACATGGGCACAATCCTGACCCGCGCTGCAGGACGAGGAGCACGGCTAGGCGGCGCGCGCCGGTGAGGCCATCACCGCGGCGCGCCTGCGCGACCAGTGGGAGCGGCACTTTGCGGACGACAAGCGGCCCTCCGCCTCGGCTACAGCCACGCAGGTGCAGCCCGGCGCGGCGCGGCGCGCTTGCTGCCGCGCCTGCCGCAGCGCTGGCGCCGTGCGGGCAGGCTGCTGCGCTGCGCGTGTTGCTGATACCCGTTACGCCTGCCCGCAATGCTTGCATGCCCAGTGCGAAGGGGAGGTTGGGGAGGCGGCGACGCTGGCGCCAGCGGGCTGCAGGCTGCTCAGCGACGCCGACAGGGCTTGGGTGTGAAGAGGCTGCGTCAGGGTGCTGACGCCTGGGCGGCGTGCAGGCGCCGCTGGGCTACGAGCAGGCGGCGCTGCACGAGCCGCGGATGTCTGTCAGCGGCGCCGACAGGGTTAGGGTGTCAAAAGCCTGCTCAGGGCGCTGATACCTGGGCGGCATGCAGGCGCCGCTGGGCTACGAGCAGGCGGCGCTGCATGAGCCGCGGGACTCTGTCAGCGACCCGGCCTACAGCATCGCGGAGGCCAAGTTTGCGGACGCACCGGAGGAGCCGCTGCCGGGGGCCGCGGGCGCTGCAGACGGAGGCCGCGGCCTGCGCCCCGAGGCACCTGCAAGCGGAGCGGCCGTGGCGGCGGGTGCGAGCGCCCCGCCAGAGTCCGACAGGGCGATAGGTTGACAGTGCGAGGGATGAGGCGGTGGGGTCTCTGTGGACTGTGGTCTCTGTTAGGCAGCATGTGCCCTGCAAGCCGGCGGCTGCGCGAGGCCCATGCTGCTGTGTATTCCTTGCGTCTGCTGACGCAATGGCGCGTGCTCGCGGCGGGCGACAATCTGGGTCTGCCCGCACAGCATTGTATTGGCAGCACATGCTGCCACTGAGCACGCAGTGGGCCCTACCTTTCGTAGTAGTATGGCCACTTATGCCACTGGTTGTTGCACTTTCGTGACCATGGGCTTTGTTGCAGCATGCATGCGGTCACTGCTATACGGCGATACTGCTATTGTTTTGTGCACAGGAGTGCCAGGTTAGGACGGGTGTGATGATGCACGTGCATAGGCTGTGTTCCAGCGAGCTTTCGCTTTCAGTGTCTCTCGGCTGTTCCAGTGGCGGTTGTGATGTCTAAAATGCAAACAACTGTGGCGGGTATGGTTGCCGGCAGCCTGTTGCTGGAGTGTCTGCAATCCCGCGTATGGTCAGTGTGCATGTTTTTGGGTTATGTATTGTCTGCAAAGGGTCATGTGTGACAGCCATACGCATGCGTACCGTGCAACTCCCTGCATAGGCACATGAGCAGGGCATGACCCTCCACAGGGGTCCAGACAATGCGCACCCAAGCACATCACAGGGGGAAGGGCAAAGCAGCTGTGAAGGCGCGGCTGTCCACCGCCAAGGATGCCAGAAAGGGGCTGGCAGCCTCGACCTGCACCAATGCAGCAGAAGCCATGCTGAGGCACCAGGAAGAGTGCACTATGGGGGCACAGTTCTGTACATCAGCAGCGTTGGGTGCACCTGCTGGCCATGGACATTGAGTGCATGATGTGAGCCACAGCATGGTGTCTCAAGCACGGAGATCGTCCTCTGGAGAAGGGCCTGGTGCACACGAGTAGCGTGCGCACTGTCAGAGTGCAGGGCCGCCCATCAAAATGCGTGAGCACGGTAGCGGCCGCCCACAGCTTCTGACAGTCCCTGCACATCGCACCTCTAACTCCTTCCCTGCTCGTTGGGATAGCGAGACAGAGGGACCGCAGCAAGCACGTTGCTTCATAGAGCAGCACTATGTGGCGCTCAGTGCAGCGAACTGACAGCAAACAATAGCACAGGAGGCAAGCCTGCTGCAGCGGCGAGCCAGCGTACGGCGCCCAAGCCGCACCCTCTGTCTGCTTTTATGATAGCTGCGCCCTCGATGGCCAACGTGCCGACCACCTCAAAAGGGACGGCGCCGCCGACCGAGCCGAAGAGCTGCCGCAGCCCGGCCTGGACTGCGCTGCGTATGACGCCGAGCGTCACCTTTGCAGCCTTGCCGTCCTGGCGCCTGCACGGACTCCCGCCACAGAGGGCATGGTTGACAGTGTCGATCAGCGTCAGCTATCCCTGCAGTTGGGTGGCCTCTAGGTGCTTTCACGCAAGCATGGTCAAGTAGCTGCGGCCTCGGGACGACTGCCGCCGGGCGTAATCAATGCCCGCTCGATGGGCTGCCCGAGGCGCAAACTGCATAGTCCTGAGCATATCAACCATCTGTACATGGCAATATGTACGCCCACAGGGCGTTGTCCGTGAGGCGCACAGCACGAGGCGCAAGTAGATGCTCGGGCACTGCAGCGTGCAGGTCTTCTGCGGCGGAAAGCTGCCTGCTTCCTCCGCGCCATCCTCAGGCATGCCTGGCGCTGCATCTGAGCGCCTGCTTCCCGCCTTTGCGAGCAGGCTCTTGCCTCTTTTGAGTGGCTTATTCAGGCTCACTGTGTTCATATGCATGGCCTGGAGGCAGGCATGCATGTCTTCAGGGTCTCCTTCGCGCACGCAACCTCGACACCCGACGGTGCCTGCGGACGTGCGCCAGTGCTTACATGGCCGCGCTCAGCTGCCTGTCCTCCGCGGTGAGCTCCCCCACGGCGGCCACGACCTCATTGCGGATCTTCATCATGAGCGGCGCGAGCGGCAGGATCGCGAACGGCTCCTCGATCTGGACGCCCAGCTCGTCGATGCCGATGAGCACGTACGAGATGAAGAACACGGCCACGACGAGCGAGGGGCCCATCTTGGGCCAGAGCGCCGCCGGCAGCGTGAGCAGCCACAGCATGAGGCTGCGGGCCGTGTGCCGCGTGTAGCTGATGGGCACGGGCGTCTTCAGCAGCCGGTCGCACCCGCTCGCCGCCGCTGTCAGGCCTGCGCGGCGCACCAACGGCCTCAGGCCCCCCGCGCGAGGGTGCCGCTAGCCCTGCGCCAGTGGGGTGCATGCAGCGCCTGACAAGCCTCAGGCAACGCATGACAGCTAGTACCAAGCATGTCCACATCAATCATCTGCTGAAGCTTGTATCCCTATGACAGGTCTGCCTCAGGGGGCAGGTGCCAGTGTTGCACAAGACCAGCCGGTGGCATCCCTACGATTGTGGTGGTAGCAATTTGCACTGTAAGTCTTGCAAGTGCTGCTGCTGGGGTGTGTCTGGTGGGGTCAGGGCGTGCCCGCAATGCATTCGTCGAGCCTGTACGGCACATGGTGAGGCAGGCCGACCTGCTGATCGGCCTGCGCCACCAGCCGCGTCAGCCGCCCTGGCGCGCACAGGCCAGCCGGTCAGCAGGTCATCTCTAGCGAGGCGATGTGGTTAGGAACCTGTCATGGGCACGCATCCACAAGTTTCACATGATAAGGCAACTGCCAGCCCCTGGGAATAATAGTGCCCGGAGCAGGGTCACAGCGGAGGCGAGCGAGGGGCCGCGCACGCGCGACAGCGCCCGGGGGGTTGAAGCTGCCCAGCAGGCGCGTCGCCTCGGCCTCGTCCACGACCTGCACGCACCGTTTAGCGTGAGAGGCGCGAACGAGGTGGGACGGGCGCATGCGCTGGCCACCCAAGCTGAGGCCGCTGGTCCGAGAGGTCACTGGGCAGCGCGCGACACGAGCGTCCTGCTACGCGCTGCGTCAACACAGGAGGCCACCATGGCCTGTTTGGATGATCTCCCTTGTACCGCCTGGACGATGTATTTCAGGCGCACGGCCGGCATGCGTGCAGGAGTGCGGTGGCCGCACGTGAAGCAGCGCGGCGGCGGCATCGTAGCGGTAGCGGGTCGGGTCGCGCGGGTCTGGACGCGTGCGCCCCGCCCGCAGCTGCCCTTTGAGCACAATCGCGAATGCCTGCGCGGCATGTCATGAGGTTATGAGGTCGCATGTGCGTTCCATGTAAGACCAGAATATTGGCAGGCAAGGACAATGCTTTAACGATCTCAGCACTACTTCGCAGCAGTCACGCCGGCCCCACAGGCCAGCCCAGGAGCACACGGACGGGTGATGCCGTCCATGCTGCCTGGACAAATGCAAAGTGCAGAGCAAGCGAGGAGTCACAAAGTATCAGTTGTGTCAGGTAGAGGTGACCTTGCAATGAAACTTTTCGAGGATATCGTCTGCAAGAAATTACGGCTGGCATGCCTGCACATAAGCGACGGCCGGCGGCAGCAACTCTCGCGGGAAGTAGACCGAGATGAGCCGGATCCACTCCCTGCTGTTGCGCACCAGGCACCCCCACATCTGCCGCCGTAGGCAGCACAGCATCAGGACGCCGAATTGTGCAAACACCACCGCGGCCTTGCAAGCAATCCGATAACGCTGCTGTGCTCAGCAGCCTCCAGACCTGTGCTTAACACACCAGCTGGCTTCTGCCCCACGGGGGGCATGGTGTTGCTAGGCCTCGCCCACAACGGGGACACGACACGCGCATGCGGCGCCGCGCCCTGGCCAAGCCGCGCGGCGCCGGCGGCCGAGGCGCGGGGGGCGGCCACGCGGCGGGCGCGCCTGGCGCGCCTCCACCATGCGCGCGAACGAGGCATTGGTGCGGAACACCAGCAGCAGCGACAGCGCGCTGCCCAGCAGCGTGTGCGGCGTCAGCGCGGTCGCCGCGAGCGCCCAGCCGCGCTGCTGAGCCAGCAGGTTGTACGCCACCAGCAGCGCCGAGAACAGCGTCGTCAGCAGGCACGGCTGCGCGGCCGCGCGCGCCCGGGCGCGTCAGGCGCGGGACGGCGGGTGGGGCTTAGGCGATGCGGTCTGTGCGCGCGCGCGCCGGCGGCGCGCGCGGCGCGCCCGGCCACGCCTAAGGCAGTGCATCCGACAGCGCGAGCACCGGCATGATTGCAGGAGGTGACCGCATGCCGGCCCGAGCGTGCAGCAGTCCCGATGGGACGCGGCCAGGGCGGCAGGAGCGGCAAGCCGGAGCTCGCCGCACCAGGAGCATGGGCGGGACGGTCGCGTATTATGTACATGTGCAGGAGGATGCATCCTAGCGCCGCAGACGCGCGTGCAAGGGTTCACACAGCCACTCCAGCCAACTGTTGGCGAAAAACACACTAGTGCGCTGCCTCCAGGCAATATGCATGAACCATGCAGGGTATAGCCTGTTCCGAAGACCGCCGGAAAGGACAGCAGCGAGTTGAGCATAGGGTAGGGTGGCCCCGCACCGCGAGGCACCGGCGGAACACCGCGCTGTTGCCGATGTTGAACAGGTTGCGGATGTACCGCGTGGTCGTCTGGTGGTACTCCCAGTCGTCGGGCGTGAACAGCGTGGAGATGGACCGGCCGCTGGACACGAGCTCCTGCCCGGCGCCGCGCCCCGCTAAGCGCTCAGCTCAGCTCAGGCCGACGATTCAGGTCACTTTGGCCAGGCCGTGCGTTTCAGGTATCTTGGCCCTCAAGTCCTGGTAATGCATGATTCCAACCGTGTATCAGCCGACTGTGGCTGCTGACGGGACCTGACAGAAGCACCCTCGCGCAGAACACCGCTGGGCTCAGGGCCGGGCGAGCCCTGGCAGCCGAGCGGAGCGGGCGGAGGGCGCGCGCGCCACGCACCGTGTTGAGGCTGGGGTCCTGGGCCGGCAGGTCCTCCATCAGCCGGACGGCCGCGGCCCACCCGTGCCCGGTGGTGGAAGGGGCGCCGGCGTGAGTCGGCGGGGAGCCGTTGCCGCCGGTCCAGTCAGCGGGAGAGGCGCTGCCTGTGAGCTGGTGGTAGGCCCTGAGCGGCGCTCGACCGGGCACGCTACCTGAGGCAACCGGGCGCGGTAAGTGCAGGCGCGAGGAAAGCGGCAAGTGGTGACGAGACTGGTGTGTCCGATGCCGTGCTTACCTCGCCGGGGCGCCGTGGTAGTGTTGCAGGCATCGGCGCGCTGCCGACCACTGGTGCTGGCCAGCGTGTTGCTCAGCGCCCGATGCTTGCAACAAGCGCTCGCCATCACAGCGTCTTCTGCCCAACAGGTGAGCAGCGCCGCTCAGCCTATGCAGAATGCAGCAGCACTGCAGCTGTTCTTACAGTGCACGCAGGACGTGCCTTGCGGTGCACAGTGGAACTGTGCTCCCTCAGGTGAAGAGCCACTGGCACGCCTACAGCTGGAGGCTGGGTGCCCAACGGAGCACCTTTGGCGTAATATGCTCCTGTGCTTTCCCTCTCGAACTGAAAGAGGCAGGAGTATGTGACCCTGTAGGGCTCTCATCCAAGGCTCTTGCGCCCTGGAGCATACGGCGCTGTTCACTGCAATTAGACGGGCCTGAACTCAGCTGCATGGTGGGGTTCATGTGGGGCTGGGAGCCTAAGCAGAGATCGTGTGACTGGCAGCCAGACATGAAGAATGCATTACTCTGTGCATCAGCCACCTGTTGCATGCGTAGGCTGATAAAGTTCATCGCTTGCTTCCTGCCTCTCATGTCCCCCGCTGGCACAGCATTCAGGCCCAGCCTCTCGTGCACAAGGCGCACTGGGGTGCTCAACCTTGGCAGGGCACGGCCGGCGCCAGGCTGTCCCAGCATTTGCAGCAGATGCTGGGCAGCTGCGTGTCACTGCCGGCTGCCTAGGCTGACAGTATTGTGAGACTTTGCCCTCCTTCCCAAGGCTATTAAAAAAGAGTTGTGGTCCACATACCAGAAGTGGCACTTCTGGGGCAAAGAAGTCAGGCACTGTCACGTGGGCACAACACCGTTGTATACAGATTGCGCCTGTACAAGCAGCGCGTCGGGGCTGGCCACAAATCAAGCATACCTCCCTGGCAACAAGCGGTGGGTCTTGAGGCTGTCAGCGGCTTTGCAAACCACAAACGCATGCAGTGTCACGGTAATGCGCGCTTTGCCAGACAGGCAAAAAATACAGCACTAGCGCGCATGCATGACAATCATGTCCTATAACAACTGTGCCAGGTGTTCCTGCATCCGGGGCAGGCCAGTACCTAGCAACACAAGCATGATTGCTATGCACTCTATCAGCTGCATTTGTGTCACTGCCAATCGCGCACCACATGTTCAACAAAAGCGCGCAGAGCGCACCTTCGCATAGTCGACCCCGCAGATGTGAAGCAACAGGTCCTTATAGCAGTATAGGAGCGAGGAAGCCTGCACAGATAAGTACCTGAGTAGCGCTGCCATCATCTACCTGAGTCCGCGCATCTGTCAGAGCAGTCTGTTCTGCTCGCATGCATGCGCTACTGTGCCATTGACCCTTTCCATGGGTGCTACTGGACCTGAAGCCTCATGCAAGCATGTAGTTGCCCTACAGCTGCAAGACTCGTGCGCTCATGCCGCTTCACTGACTGAGGTACAGAGGGTGTCTTTGCAGGCTGCGAGGCACCTTCCCCGTAAGTGCAGATGAGGAGGTGAGTTCGATACCAAAAATATAGACTGCTCGATTTCCAGTACAACCCATTGACCCTCGAGACAAGTTACACCGGCAAAGAGGCTCGGTAGCTGACGCACGACACAAGGAGCAGGTGCCCCGTGCGAGGTGTGCCAACAGTCGTACAGACATATCCTGCAAAACCCAGTCAACTCCTGATCATGGCGCAGGTAGCTCCTCCCTCGCAGCGCAAGCTCGCTTTCTTGATGGTTGCTGTCCTCTGTACGAGTGTGGCAAGGAGTGCTTGATCGGACATCGTTTTAATGCAGATCGGCGCCCCAGCAAAGCTGCATGTTGCAGCTTTGTAAGCAGCACATTGCACTGTGCTGTTCTTGCTGCAGGGCCGTGAGCCTATACGTGGCATTATATGCTCGACTGCTGGCATGCAGGCGCTGCCACAGGACTATGATGCCCAGACGGCAGCGGCAAAGCTGGATCTGCTGTGGAAAAACATCACAGACACCAGGTGCGGCGGCATGCCGCTCATGCTCCTGGCTCTGCATAACGCTCGATATTGTACGACGTAACAACAAACAGGCTGTCGCCCTGGCATGACCTGGGCTTGCTGAAAGATGGATGGGCTGGCGCTCAAGCCTTAAGCAGAGGCTTGGCTGGTTGCAGCAAACTTTGATATAGGTGGTCAGGTGCCTCTCATTGACACCTGGCCCTGGGTGGCAGGTACCCAGGCGCGCTGCCGACCACCGACCCTGACCCACTCACATCGTTCAACCTCCTCAACCCAATCTTCCTGCACGCAACCTTTGAGCACCCTTCGGACGAGGTGGTTCCCGCCTGCGTGCTGTCGCTGCAAGCCCTGCTTAATTGCGCACAGGCCGAGTGGCACACCTGCAAGCGGTGCCTGGCCCGCATGGCTTGACCAGACTACACTTATGTCATGTGCCTCCCTCCAGGTGCCAGAGGGGCATGCGCCCAAGGTCATCCACTCCTTTGGCAGGTGCATGCACGCGCCCGTCTCCTCGCCTCCTTTGATCATTGTACCTGTGGGCGTGCAGCCGTCAGTGGCCATGTTCAGATAATGCAGCCACCTGGGCCGGCAGCGTGGCCAAAGTGGAGATGCGGCTGGCGTCTGGGGGCGCAAAGGCGGGCTTCACTGGCATGTTTGCGGCTGACAGCACTGGGCTTGTGCGGGTGTCGCTCGCGCGCCACCAGATCGATTCGTTTACGCCTGGCCTGGCCGTCAAGATGATGATCGACGGGCAGAAGGTGCGTCACATGGGCTGAGGCATTTTGCAGCTGTGCCGAGATCCACGGTGCTATGGCATATAGAAGAAAGCTGACAACCCTGCATGCCTCGCAGAGTAAGAACATGGTGGCGCTGAACTCGCTGGAAGGCCAGGGCGCCGACCGCAATGTTTTCAGCCTGCCGATGAGCAACGTGCTGCCCAAGCCTGCCAGTGTGAGAAATGTCATAATCAATGGCGCCTTTGCGATCTCTATTGCCAGCCTTCACAGCGCAGACAAGGACCCGTTCATCGACCATGATCCGGCGGACAAGTGCGCTTGCGCCAGGGCCGCCTGTGCGTTTGTGGCATTTGGAATATCTTGTGTGGATCCAAACGGGGCATGAGACCAGGTGCTGATGTGTTGTGCAGGCCGGAGAACCCGCGGAACATGCCGCTGTTGGATGCTGCCAAGGTCAGCCCGGACGGCTCGACTGTGACCCACCCAAAGGAGATGTACCAGATCTTCTTCCTTCCCACCCCGGAGGTGCGACCTGACGGAACGGAATAGTGCGCTGCCTCACCAGTGGCAAGCAGAGCCTCCAAGCGGCCGTTCAGCTGCAGGCCAAGCGCGCATTCGAGTCCGTCAAGGACAAGGACTACCGTGAAGCGCTGGCCACTCTCCGCGTCGGCATGACCCTGTGGGACATCACAGCCAAGCGCAACAGCCCGGCAGAGCTGGGCGCCGACGAGGGGAAGAGCGGTATTCACATCGGACAGATGGTCACCACCAGCAAGTTTGTTGCATCAGACTATGGGGACAACCGCCTGTTCTTCCAGCACATGCAGCACCGCAGCCTGGACCTGTAGGCGGCCAGGGATGCTAGCCCTAGACATGTCAAGTTGTGGCTTGAGCCATATCTACTCTGCTTAGTTTGCAGTTTTTGTGGATTGCATGAGTAGCCAGGACGGCAACGCAAGGCGTAGCTAGCACGAGCCTATACTGGGGTCAGGTAGATATGGGGGTCTGTGGGCTGTAACATGTAATTTATTGGGCAGCTCGAGAACCAGGACGAAGGCCTATGGCGCCGGCCCAGCATGCAGTGCAATCAGGCCCGCAACGCACAAGCCCTGCAGCGCGCAAATGACAGGCACGGACAGCCACGCATCCAGCTTGCCCACCCAGACAGCCCGGCGCTCTTGCTCGCCGCTGCCTCTGTGGCTGCCCGCGCAGGGCATTGATGTGCCCACTGCAGTCTCTAGACGGAGGGTTGCCAGCTCGCTGCGTAGCTGCTCGCACTCGTGGCGCGCGGCGGCCAGCAGGCGTGCGGCGTCGTCATCGGCAGGCCCCTTGCGTGCGCCGTTTGCCTGTGGCCGGCAACAGCAGAAAACGGTGAGTGCCAGGCATTGTGGGAGGTCTGCCACAACCCAAGCGACACGCAGCATGGCATGCCTGGACGGTGTTGACAATGCCCTTGGCGCGGCTGCCGAAACGCAGCGATGACAGCGTCTCATTGGCATCGTCCGAGCTTGGCGAGCAGCACACCAGCAGCGTCACCTTGGCATTGCCCCCCAACGCATCCTGGATGTGGCAGCAGAAGGTTTACTGTGTTAATCTAGAAAGAAACGTGGAACAGCATGGCGCCAATAGTGCAAACAAGGAGTGTGCCTGGAGCACGCGGGTGAGCTTGGAGTCGCGGTATGGGATGTGCGCGCTGCGGCCATCCGTAAGCGCGCACACGACGTTGCTGACAGCGCTGAGGGACTTGTTGATCATCCTGCCCTCGTCCAGCGTGAGGCTGTCTGCATGCGTGCGGTCCTGCCTCTCCGAGCCTGCCCTGCATGCATTCAGCTTCAGGGGCCTCCTTGACACCACAGCCCGGCGGGTGGCGGCTAGCATGCGCGCGCCTGCCAGGTCCACCAGGCACAGCTTGCTGTGCAGCATGCAGCCGTCCTCGAGTGCCTGTCTCAGCCGCAGCAGCACCACGCAGTGCGACCTGCTGCTGACGGCATTCATGCCGGTCGCTGCCACCATGCGCCTGGCGAGCCCCAGTCGTATGATGCGCATGACCTCGCCCTCGGAGCGCACTGGGAGCTCGCAGGCTCCAGGGATGACGATGCCGCGGACGCGGTCCTGCTGCACGGCCAGGCCCTCGCCTTGCTCTGGTGAGTCAGAGAGCAGGTCGCGTATGCGTTCGCAGTAGATCTCCACCACACTCACAGTCAGCTGCAGGAGCGAACACGTTTCAGGCTCTTGGTCAAGCAGTGGCCCTCACTGAGGTGAAAGCCAAGGCACATGGCACCTGGCAGCCAGTGTTGTCAAGCCTGTCGTTCCCAGGCTGGAACAGTGCATTGAACAGGTCATGCACACTTCTTGGCACGATGCCTTCCAGGCCCTCGCAGCTCATGTCGCCGAAGAGGCTGTGTGTCTTACCAGAGCCTGCATGTGACATGTGCTGTCAAGTCAGCAGGAGGCTTCAAGTTTGTTGCGCGTGTGCGCTAAAAGCTGCGCATGCACCTGTTTGCCCGTACGCTATGACGGATGCATTGATGCCAAGCCGCAGATCCTGCACCACTCCCTGCATTGCGGCTGCATATGCATCTTCCTGTGTTGCCTCCTCCCCCAGCACCTGCTCCCGTTGCACCACCAGTGATCGCTGAAGCTGCACAGCAACCTGTGCTTGCGGGGCAGCGAACGGTATGAATTGCACCTGGTCAAAGTTGAACAAGTGGCCACGCTCAGCGCGTATGTGCAGCGAGGTCTGGCTTTGAGGCTCCAGGCACCGTTCGTGCGTGCACTCTTTGGCGAGTGGCCGGACGCGCACCAGCACCCTGCACAAGGCAGCACACTCACTGTCGCCTGTCTCCACCAGTGCCCTCAGCACATCGTCATTGTAGTGTGGCACATGCGTACCGCGTGTGGCATGCGCGGGCGTCTGCACCTGGCCCTTGGCCCAGCATAGCTGGCATCACTCTATGAATACCAAGGCCTGCTTAAGATGCTAGGGCAGACACCATGGGAAGAAGGTAGTCATGGACAGACTTGAGCTCTGTCAAGAAGACAGTTGTAGCTTACTGAATTAAATGGTAACCCCGGCTCCTTGAGCACCCTCCAGGGCATGTGCAGCTAGCTAATGCTCAACTTGCCACAACATGTCATTCCTGCCACCAAACAGAATCACGACCTGCACAGCACCTGCAAACACTGCCTTCTTTGCCATGAAAGCGAGTTCATGCTTGTTTCTGTCACGTGCTTCTGCACAGTACACTGAGAATTCACTGTTAACACAAGTGGCACACAGGCACTCGTGCAGAGAAACGCAGCGCGCCAGTCCAGAGTCCGAGCTTGCTTCCAGAGCACGCCATTGCGCATGACTAGAGCTACACCTCCTTTGCTAGCACCCCGCTGCCGCTACTGTGCCATGACACCCCGGAGCTAGCCTGCTGCCCAGCCCGTGCAAGGGCTGGGCCGCCCCGTCATAGCACTGCATTCTTAGAGGTGCGCGTCGGGGCAGGGCGCCTGCGCACTACCGCCACCACGACTGCCAGCACCGCGGCCAGCAGCAGCAGGATCTGCACAGCGCGCGGCGCATGCCAGGTGGCCACAGCTGCTCTCCGCGCCAGGTGTTTCCTGCACAGCGCAACAGGCATGTCACGGCAGGTGCAGGCAGGGCCTTGCAACGCACGAAACCAGAAGAGCGCATGCGAACGGGCCGCACCTGCTGCCCCATGCACGCTTCGCCTTCTGCGCCGCCGGTGGCCGCTGCAGCACGGTGCCCGGCGGCGCGCTGAAGAAGTTGACAAGGAACCGCGCAACCTCGCCCTCGTTCCATTGCGGCTCGGCGGCCTCGGCGCCCCGCAGCACCGGCGCGCGGCAGAGCGCGCAGACCTCCGCCGTGGGCCACTGCAGCTTGGGGTAGAAGGGGTCCCCATCGCCACGCTCCTTCTCCTCCTCGGCCAGCCGCGCGTTCACCTGCGGGGCAGCAGGCCTGAGGCAGTTTGCACGTGTAAAGGGGCCCTGCGCTTGCACATGTTCTGGACTCGGCAGACCTGGGGCACAACGTGTGCATCGTGGGGCATGCGGAAGCGCAGAGAGGGAATTGAACCTGGTTGTGCGCACGCCACAACCACAGCACCGCATCGTCTCGGCTTTGCACGGCTGCAGCGGCCTTGTCTTTCAGCAGCTCCAGAAAGTGCTCCGAGCACTCGGAGCACTGGAAGAAGTGTTTGATAAAGCCCCTGCAGCGCAAGCGCTGTCAGCCGAATCACCCCGCACGCCACGGCCGCAGCACGTGCAGCAGACATGAAGCCTGCAGAGCGCTGGAGAACACACAACATGCTACTCAGGTGCCTTTGGGTGCACCTCAGGGAAGCCATGAAAAACGCGCCGCCAGAGTCCTCCGGCGCCGCATGCGCTGCCAGGCTGTGCAGCGCCAGCCACAGGCCGCATGTGTACCCGCGCGTGCCCTCCTGGCTGCCCTTGCAGCTGCCCCACACCTGTGGCCCCCATTGCCCCCGTCACCCTTCCCGGACCTGATATCCAAAACTCGTCATTCGCTTGTACAAGCTCAGCTCTCGCAGCTCCCAGGCAGACTCGTGTGTGCTGTTCACTTCCACAACCAGCGCGACCGCGCCCACCTCCTCGAGGTTCTGCACATCCTCGCCGCAGATGGCCATGCGGCGCAGCTCTGAGCCAGCCGCGGCCTGCTCCGCTGGCCACAGCTTGGGCAGCGCCAGCTGGATCTCCCGCGCGCCCGCCCGGCAGCTACGCGCGCGCAGGCAGCCATCACACCACCTTGCTTGCACGGGCATAGTGCAAGCGCGAGGCAGGCAGAAGTCGCGCGAAGAGGCAAAATAGGGGCCTGGTGCCTTTAGACCCAGCGTGAGTACCTGTCCAGGGGGTGGCTGGCGGCCAGGAGGTCCACCCAGTCCTTGAGCGCCTGGCGCCGCTCAAGCCCCTGCAGCAGCTCGTCCGTCTCGAAGATGTGCCGGAAGGTGCCCACCGTCGCCAGCTGCACGTCGTGCATGTCCGCCTGCACGCCGTCCCAGGCGGCATGGCCATTGTCCCCCTCCGCTACGTGAGATGCAACTTGAGCTTTATTTGCACGCATAAACACGCCACCCAAGCGTGGAGGTGCGCGCCTGCGCAGGCGCTGCGCCGCGGCCCGGGAGCACGGGGAGCGCTTGGCTCTTCGCCGTGATGGCCGGGGCCTCTTGCACTGCCTCCGCGCGGCCCTTCTTGTCCGGGTCAAAGTCATATGCCCTGTGCAACCCAGCCTTTTCACTGACGGGTGACGGAGCACGGCACGGCAGCTAGCTCAGCACCCGCGCGCTGGCCAGGCGGGAGGCCTGTGCTGCAGAGCGCACGTGGCAAGCTGCTTGCCGGCCCACTCAATGATGTCCTTCTCCTGACGCGCGCCGTTGTAGTCGAGCAGCTTGTCCTCTCCGACATCAAAGTCGCCCGCGCGGCCAAATTTAAGCATGGGGTAGTGGCCAATAGTGAAGCGGTTGCAGATCGCGGCCTGCGGACGGGGGCCACGCTCAGCGTGCCGCGCGCTGGCTGCCAGCAGGGCCCGGCGCCCGCGCAGCTGCAGGGCCGCGCCTCCTTTGCGCAGTCCACGCGCGCCACAAACACCTCCGGCTGCGGCGGCGGCACGGCGTGGAAGAATGCGGCGACCCGCTCATAGCGCGCCGCAAAGTGCTGGCACGCCGGGCACCAGGACGCGTAGAACTCGCAGATGACCGCGCGCCCGGGCGGCAGCGCGCGCAGCGTCGCGTCAAACGTGTCGGCCGTCAGGCTGGCCGGCTCCAGGCCGCTGTCGGGGCTCGTGAGTGGCCGCGGCGCGGCCGGAAGCAGCCCCGCACACAAGCACGCCAGCGCCAGGGCGCAGCTGCTGCCCCATCGGCGCATGAAGCCCCGCATGACAGCTGGGCTTGACACTCCGCCAACACAGGCGGCCTTGAGCTCAGCAGCAAAACTGTTTTCAGTTTAAATCCGTTGCGACTGCCGCGCCGCACCCCCGTGGCTAAGCTTGTGTGCACGGTAAACGAGTGCGTGCGCGCTCTGCACCTTCCCGATACCCCCTAGTCCGCTCAGCACCAGTCTGCTGGCGTATGCGTATTGACAGACCCGTTAGGGCAAGAGCCTATGTAGGCCATCGCAACATCCAAGGTTCGTTGTTGTAGCCTCTCCAATTGAACTGGCTGCTGCCGAGGTATGCCTCCTGCATTGGACCAAGCTGTCAGGCTGAACAGCCTGTGGCGCCGACGCGTGCGTGCGTCGCTGCTGGCTTGTTCAGCGCCGCCATAGCCCGTGTTTTTTTCATTTGACCTGATGGTGCGCATCATCATACTCCTGCCTTCACCTCCACAGGATGATATGCACAGACCATGTCAAAAACTTTGTGAGTTGTCCGCTGATCAATCTGGGCCCCAGTGAGCGGCGGTGTGCTTTTGACTTGCTAGAGGTCACTCACGGGCTGCCTTGGTGGCTGCGCAGACGTGCACCCGCACGCAGAGCCTGCCCATCCGCTCGCTGAGCTTCAGTTGGAGCTATGCAGCGCCTTGCAGGAACCTGGATGAGGTATCGCCACCTATCCAACAACGCTAGAACGCGTTTGCTTCTCAAGTGCTGAGTGCCGGTCCCTGCTGTGCAAGACTTCGCGCAGCCCATCACGACGTTGTTGGCAGACGCGCTCCCGTGGCCGCAGGTCGCGCTGCAGGACGCGGCGGGGCAGCTGTCTGTGGTGGCCGGCCTGTTCGACGCGCCAAAGTACGCGGACGCGGTGCTGCTGGCGGTGGCGCCGGGCGCCGGCGACGGCGGCGCGCAGCGGCCCTTCTCCTGCCACCGCGCTGTGCTGGCCGCGCGCTCGCCCTACTTCGACACGCTCTTCAGCAGTGGTGAGCGCCGCGCTGGCGCCTGGTTGTTGCAACCCCCCCTGTCGACCACGAGCCCGTCTCCAACGCTGGAAACGCTCTGCGTGCGCGCTCCGGCAGGGGCTTGACGCAGGTGACCGCCGCGCAGGGATGCGGGAGGCGCTGGCAAAGGAGGTAGTCCTGCAGGACTGCGACCCTGTGCGCCCCGCCTCATGGCCAGGCTCGGAATGCGCTCCTTAGAATTGCCGCAGTAAGCAGCGCGGTTTGCTGTATGCTTGCCTGGGCACAGGACGCGTCAGCTCGTCCGCGCGCAGGACCTGCTGGAGGGCTTGCTGCGCTTCTGCTACACCGGCGAGTGCCAGGTCGCCAAGCGCGGCATCATCGACCTGCTGGTCCTGGCCGACCGCCTCAACGTCCCGGCGCTCCAGGCCGCGTGCGAGAAGGCGCGCAAACGGCGGAATCACCCGGGCACGGAAGCGCTGACGCAAACTCATTGTCTGTTGATGCAAGTGATGACAAGTTCGTCAGTGACGACGATGCCAGCCCGCAGCGCCTCAGCGGGACGCTCCCGCTGCGGCAGGCGGTCGAGGACAGCATCGCGCTGCACACGGTGGTCGACTACCTGGGCGCAGCGCAGCGGACGCATCTGATCGGCCTGGAGGCCCGCTGCATGGACTTCCTGCTGGCCAACTTTGACCTGGTGGGCCCTCAGCCCTCACCTGCTGGGTTGGTCTGCACGCGCCCGCCCGGGCGGGAGTCTGAACGCAGCCTGCACTTTGCTCGGCCGGCCAGGTTGCACAACCGGCAGGCCTGGCATACTTCAAACTGCTGATGGCAGTGGTGATGTATCTATATCGCCATGCAGCCAGCAGCTCATGAGCGCAGTACCGTGCACGGTCTTCTGTGTGCGCTCGCAGCGTATCAAGTGCTCATATGCAAACGTACGTTAGCGCGCATCTGAATTGCGTGCTAGTAGCATGCAACTCACATGCCTGCGCCTTAGAGACCTGTGAATCTGGGAGCCGCAGTGAGCGCAGCCAATGAGCCATCCCCAATTGCGGCAGGCGCTGTTGCGGCGCGTGCCGTCGGCGAGCCGGGCGCGCGGCGCTGACGCCGGCGCCGGCGCGCCAGGTTGCGGCGCACCCCAGCTTCGTGCGACTGGGGCCAGAGGCGCTGGCGGGCGCGCTGGCGAGCGACGCGCTGTGCATCAGCGGCGAGCTGGCCGCGTTCCAGGCGGCCGCGCGCTGGCTGGCGGCCGAGCCGGCGCGGCGCGCGCTGGCGCCCTGCATCCTGCGGGCGCGCGCGCTGCGCTTGCGCAGGCCCCGCCCTGCACGCCGTGTGTCTGTGCGCGGAACGCCGACACCCTGCCTCTTTAGGATATGCATTTGTCGTGGTCGCGTGTGCGCGCATGCGGCAGCCTCTCGGCCGGATGCAGCCAGGTGCCTGAGCGAGTGCGCCATGAGAACGGCGCTGATGCGCCTCGCAGTCATGTGCCGGGCGCCTGCATGCGGGGCCGGCGACGGCCTGCATGCCGCGCAGGGGGTGCGCTTCCCGATGATGGCCGCGCAGCAGCTGTGCGAGGTCGGCGAGCACCCGCTCGCGTCCTGCTCGCCCTGCATTCAGGTGTGGGGCCCGATTGGCCTGTAGATGCATCCCGTCGCACCGCCGCCTGCATGTCGTGTGCAGTGCAGGTATTGCGTGCAGTGCAGTCACGCAGTCGCAGCTGGTTGCGTGCCTGCGTGCCATTTATGATATTGGCTCTCAAACAGACGGAAACATTCCGGCTGCGTGCTCGCTGGAACCTGGCAGAGCCCAGTAAACTGCAAGCGCTAGATGGTTGGCCCAGGTGGTACTTGGACAGATTGAGAAGTGTTGATCACGCAGCGTCTCAGGGCGATTTGTCCGCATGTGACACGGACCCTATTGGGACGCGCCGTGAGGGCTGAGCGCGCGGGCGGGCAGGAGGCGCTGCTGCACGCGTTTATGCATGTATGCGACGGCGGCGCGGCGAAGCGCGCGCGCGCGGCCCCGGCGGAGCGGCCCGCGGCCTTCCGGCCGCGCGCGCTGTCGGTCGCGGCGCGCTTCAGCTTCACTGGGCGCGCGGAGACGTGGACGGTGCCGCGCGGCGGGCTGTTCCGCATCACCGCGCGTGGCGCCAAGGCGGCCGACGGCGCGCACAGGCGCGGGCCCGGCCGCCGCCCCCGCGCCCGCGTGCCTGCGAGCGCCCTGCGCCGCCTGCCGGCCGCCTGCCGGCCTGCGGGCGCGGCTCGCGCGTCCGCAGCCGCGCGGTGCGCAGGCAGCCCGCTTCACGCGTGCCGCCTGCTGCTGCGCTTCCGGTTGGCTACATGCACATGTGCATGTGCGGCCCGACAGTAGCCACAAGCGCGTAGCGCCTGCCTCGACACGTGCAATGTGGCAAGGACGCAGGCGTTGCGCGGCGCAGAAGCGCAGATGTTGCTGCGCAGGTGCGGCGGGCGGGGGGCGGTTATAACGGGCACGTTCCGGTTGGAGGCCGGGCAGCAGCTGCGCGTGCTGTGCGGCGGCATGTCGGCGCAGACGCCGCAGGGCAGCAGCGGCGGCGGCGGCGGCACGTTTGTGCTCGTGGCCGGCGAGGAGCTGCCGCTGCTCGCGGCCGGCGGCGGCGGGGGCACGCGGTGCGCGCCGCCCCCTGTCCCTGCCCTGCCTCCAGGCCCCTGCGAGGCGCGGCCTGCGCGCGGCGCAAAGCTGGTGCTGCCAGCGGCCGGTGGGGACCAGTGTGAGCGCGCCGGATCGCGCACCTTGCGCGAGGTGCACAGCTAGGTTGTGCACAGCATGCGATCCATCCTGCTACCTGCAGTCGGTTCATGACTCTACACGTAGCCTTGTACTGTGCGTGCGTGATGACGCCTGCTTGTGCAGGGGCAAGCCGCACGACTTTGATGGCGCCGACGCGTCGCCGGACGAGGCCGCCACGCCCGCCGCCGCGCCCAACCCGGCCGAGTGCGGCGCGAGCGGCGCGGGCGGCGCGGGCGGCGCGGCCTCGCCCTTCCGCGGCCTGGGCGCCGGCGGCGGCGGCTGGCGCAGCGGCGGCGCCGGCGGCAGCGACGTTTGCGTCAGCGGCTGCGCGCTGGCGGACGCGGGCGCGGCGCCGGCGATGCCGGCCGCGCCCGGCGCTGGCAAGCTGGGCGCGCGCCCGGGCGGCTTTGGCGGCGGCGGCGGCGGCGCGGGCGGTGGCGGCGGCGGCGGCTACTCAGGCGCGAGGCAGCCGCTTGGCACCACTCGGAGATGCGTTGTTCGAGCCCCCTTGAGGCTGCTGACCCGCGTGCACATCTGGTCCCGGGCACCCAGCCCCTAGCCTCAATGCAGGGAGCATGCGGAGCGAGTCAGTCTCTTGAGCTTGCTTGCATGGTGAGGGCCCGCACACGCTGGGCTGCATGTAAAAGTAACCATGCATGCGGGGTCGCCGGCGCATGCTCGGCTCACAACCCGTCGGCCGCAGGCGGCGGCGGCGGCCCGGGCGGCGGCGGCGGCGGCAGCTTCCTGCACTACGACGCGGAGGACGGCGTGCGCTCGGTGGGCCACGAGGGACCCGGCAGCGTGGAGGTCGTGCTGTGCGTCGCGCCGCCGCCGGGCGCGGGCGGCCTGCGCAAGAGCCTGTCCATGATCCCCGACTCCTTCACGCCATAGGTGCCCGCATGGTTGGGACAGATGGCGGCCCTAAAGCTTGTCTTTTTTAATCTACAACCCCTGTCCATGCTCCTCATACGCATGAACAGCTTGTTGCAGCGCTAGGCAGCGCCAGATGCCGGGCTTGCTGCGCAAGAGCCTGTCTACTCGCCGTCATCTGGTGGGGCTGTGGCGCACCTTCTGGCTGACAGCGCCTTTGAGCGGCTTGGCGCTAGTGGTGCTATGCTTTTATTGGCCCTGATGGGCTCGGTAAAAAAGTCTGTGCATACATGTTGGGCTCCTGAGCGGGTCTTCGCAGTGGCCTGTGATGCCATCGCTTTTTTGTTCTCTTGTGACTGTGACCATATGCGGCTACCGTACCAGAAATCTGGCAGCAGAGCCATGGCGAGGTAGAGAGTGGCTTGCGAGTTTTTAGATTGCGCAAAGGAAAGCGGGCATTCTGTGGCAGAAGCAATGATAGACTATCATTGATAGTGTCTGCAATATTTGATGGTCTGCTGCAACAATGGTGGTCCACACCTCCTAAATCTATTCATTCTGGCTCGCAATAATCTGTTAGACACAGCGCTGCAGCTCTCGCATGGTTGCCTATGACAGGGCGTCCGCCCCGCTCCAGTTGAACTGGATGCTGTCCAGCACTTCAATGCGCTGCTGGCTCAGCACGCCCGCGCGCTTTGCGATGCGCTGCACGCTGCACCTGCAAGGGTCCCGCACGCAGTCAGTCCCGGCGGTGGAGCCATGGGTGCGCGTACCTACAGCATGGGCTCAACCTACAGCTCTGGCATCACGGGTGCCGGGCACAGGAGCGGCATCTTGCTGCCACGAACCGATTGAAGGCTTGCTGCACTGGTGCAGCTCATGGTCGGATCTGGCGGAGGCTGCGCCGGCGCCAATGTGCCGGTCTGCTGCACATTTCGTGCTAGAGCACATGCATGCGGAGGTCACATGCGCGGATCGAGCCAGCGCAGACCGGCGCAACGGCAGGGAACACACCAGTTCGTCAGCAACAGCGCCTCGCTGGAGCCGTAGGCGGGCGAGCTGCCCTCGTCCGCGGCCGCGCGGACCTCTGCAAACCACCGGCCCCACTCCGCGGCTGCCTCATCAAACTCAAACGCCAGCGCGTGCAGAGCAGCCGCCCTGCGCGCCGCGGAGCCCCTCGCTTTACGACGGACCTCAGCAGCATCATGTTGAGATGGCTACACTGCACTTGAGAGGGCGACAGCACAGCCATGCGCCCGCATCTCATCACAGCCCAGTCTTGTCTGTGAGCATATCCGACATCCACGCGCGGGCATAGGAGGGCCAGCGCCATGCTGCTCCGCACGAGCGCGCATGTGTGCATGGCCGCGGACAGGCGCACAGGGCGCCGCATCATGGACCCGGCTCCTCCCTCGACGACCAGCTCGGTCCTGCTATAGCACCGCATGCCAGTGGGACAGCGTGTCGCGGCGTGCGCGCCTCTCGGCCGACAGCGTCCCGGCAGCGTGGTCAGCGCGCTGCTTGGCCGCCCAGCGCGCCAGCTCAGGCGCGTCCCCGGTGCGGAACCCCACATGCGCATCGCCTTTTGCCTGCATGGGCTTGTCCGGGTCACGCTGACCTCCCCACAACAGAACAGGTTTGCCAGACAGGCAGATTTTTGGTTTGCTGCGCGTGTGCCAGGACGCCGCGCACCACGGTGGCTCAGAGCGAGCATCCCCGAGCTCACCGCGCTATATGCACCGCGGGGACATCAAGCCCGGCTGGTGTGCGCGCGCCTGCCGGTAGTCGGCCAGCTCATGCGCGCGCCGCGCCCACTCGCGCGCGCCGTCGGACACCAGGCCAAAGTGCCAGGCCTGCGCCCTTTCATCCGCGGTCTCCTGCGCGCAGCGCTCGCGGGCTGCGGCTCCTGTGTGCCGAGGCAAGGAGGCTGCTGGGCCCCACCATGTTACGCGGCCTCACTTGACAGACTACTGTCACGCTGACTCCAGTGCTCACTGCAAGGCGTGCAAGCCTTCCGCGGGCGTACATGCGTGTGTGAGCGCAACCTGGCCATGACGCCTGTGGCAGTGTGAGGAGCACGCCAGTCGGTCCGGGCAAACGCGCGGAGAGCACAGGCTGGTGTGTGCATCGCTGCACCTCATCATCGAGGAGGCTGCCGTCCTGCAGCAGCAGCGCTGGCTGCGCCTCCACCGCCTTCAGGATGTCCGTGCCCAGCGCGCCGGCGGCGATCTGCCGCGCACCGCATGCTCAGCCCCGGCCTCGCAGCACGGCAGCTGCCGCCCGTGCAGGCTCGGCCTGTCAGCGCGCACGCCGTGCCGCCTGGCGGCTGCGGAGCCGGGAAGTGGGGCGGCGTCACAGCCTGTAGCAGCCAGCCAGGGGTGCCCGGGCGCGCTGTTGCGAGGGCCGCCAAGCAAACTTTGGTACAACCCTTGGGGCATGCAAGCAGGCCGCCAGCAAACACGGCAGCCGAGCACAGATCAGCCTTTCAAAGTATAAAAGGTCAAATAGGCACTTTGACACCCCTTGATGCGCAGGACGCGCCTTCATGTCCAGCAGCCTGTTGGCAACCTGGCGCATGTCCGCCGACAGCAGCCTGCGGGCCCACGCAGCGGCTCGAGCCCCATGGCATGCTCCGCGCGTGTTGCTGTTCCCCTGCAAGCCTGCAAGCAGAGCAGCGTGCGGGCGCCAACGGGGAGCACACCTGGGCTCCCGGACAACCATCTTCACCACGTCGGCGTCCGCTGGGCTGCCCAGCAGGCTCTGCATCTGCAGCACCCAGGCGCTCACCTCCTCCACCTGCCGGCACGCGCGGGGTGTTGCAGGGCCCCAGTCCTTTGCGCAGCCCGTGCACACTGGGCAATGGGGCCCCGAGAGAGGGCCCCCAAGGGTCACGGACAAGCAGTGAGCGCTCCACGAACACCTGCAGCTGTGTGTCGAGCTCGCCGTCCAGCAGCCAGGCCGTGTTGGCGCCGGGCAGCTCGAGCGTCGTGACGTCCCGCCTTGGCCGCCCTGCAGCCGCACACGCCTCAGGCTGTTTCACAACAGCAGTGGCGCAAGTGCAGTGCGCGCAGAGGGCCCACCTTTCTCAGCGGACTGGGCTACCGCGTCAATAAGCCGGCGCCGCTGTTCAACGTCGTGCACCCCTCGCGCCTGCAAACGGCGCAGTTGCTGCTTGGTCAGCAGGTACGAGTGCTCACTGGAGCACAGCGTTGTCAAAGACTGTGCTTGCACCTGCCAGAAGCGGTCGAGCAGCATCGCCTCATCCCCATCCGCAACGAAGCTTCGCAGAGAAGCCCTCACAATCGTGAAAGGAAGCCGCTTGCACTGATGTGAACCTGATACGCCCCAGAGCGGCCGCAATCTGTGCTGGATTCTTAACAGCTTGCGTGCCAAGCAGCCACCGATGGCCTGCGCAGGCATCACGCACGCACATACACCAGTACTTCAATTGACTGCCCGCTGCATCCAAGAAATGCAACACTTGAGGATCAATGCAAGGGCCAGACCTGCCCGTCTTCTTCCTGTGTCTCCCTTGCCGCCTGCTCGGCGCGCATAGGAGTGCAGAGGAGCCTCCGCTCCGGAGCGACGCAGGCAGCGCCAGAGGCCGCAATTGCTTGCGCACAGCTGCCTGATGTTGGCGCCCTTGCGTACCGCAAGTTGGCTAAGACTCGAGTGATGAACGCGCTGCCGGAGCGCTCCCTGCCTGCACCCGGAGCTTCAGCGTTGCGAGGGCGAGCGAGTTTCTGCGGACGCGGCAGTGAACAAGCTGCCATGAGGCGCCGCGCCAGCCAGCTGCTCTGCCAGAGCCGCTGGGCTCCAGGCGCTGCGTGCGTCCGCTGTTTCTGGTCCTTCTCAAGCTGCACGCTTGGTTGTTGCGCTGCTACACGGCATCATTGCGCTTGAAAGCAGCGTGTGCAGCTCATGTTGGCGAACGTGCTGCCTTGCCTGTGCCTGCAGTGCCGAGCTGTGAGCTGTGCCACGGTCTACATGCTGCCGTCCCGCCGCCTTGTGATGACGCGTCCACTGACATCTGCCTAGATGCCAGTGACTGCTGTCCTGGTACCAACTGCAAAGGGTGTCCGGCCGCGACAGGCCGGCACCAGGCTCTGGCAGTACCAGCACGGGTGCGCTGGCGCCCGGCGCGCCGCGCTCCTTGCCCGGCCCGAGCCGCGACGTCACGGCACGCAACCAGCAGCAGGCAGCGCGCCACAGCAGCACGCTGCAGCCGCGCCGCACGCCCGACCGGTCCGTGCTGACCGACGTGGTGAAGCAGAGAAGGGAGTGCGCCGAGCAGGCGCGGCGGCGTGGCCACGAGGGCTCCATGTGGGGCCTCACTCTGTCCGGCGGCCAGCAGGCGGCGGCGGGCCCGCTGCCTGGCTCGCACATCCAGCTGGTGAACCCGATGCACGGCGCCCGGCACTCCGCCGCCGCAGGCCTGCTCGGGCCGAGCGGCGCGCCGCCGGCGCGCGGCGCGCCGCCTGCGCAGCTGCAGCCCCTGCTGCAAGCTGCGGCGCTGCTGCCCGCGCACGCCGCCACGCCGGCGGCCCGGGCGGGCACCCGCGGGACAGCGGCCGCGCCCACCAGCGAGCTGCCGCGCCCCACGTCGCGCGCGCCGCCTGCCACACAGCAGGAGCCCGGCCCGGAGGGGCAGCGGCTCGCGGTGGATGTGGCTGTGCACCTGCGCAAGGCCCGGGGTGGCGGCGGCGCGGGCCGTGCGCCGCGCGCCACGCTGCCGCACCACCTGCAGAGCGCGCTGGCCGGCGCCGCCGAGGCTGCACAAGCTGCAGCGGGAGGGCAGCACAGCGCGGGGGGCTTGCAAGCGCGCAGCTCCGCGGGTGCGCTGGGCCAGCCCGCCGCGTCTGGTGTGGGGCGTGCCTCTGGGTCGGCGGGCGCCGCGGCGGGCGCCAGCGGGCGGCGTGGCGGCTCTGGGACACGGGGAGGCGCGCATATCGGCGCTCGAGGTGCCACGCAGGTGTGCTGGCCGGTGAAGTGCCATCAGGAGTAAGGCGTCGTGTCGTCACAGTGTGTGAGCCTGCATACTAGGACGAGGTTTGCGCAGTGGCTTCTGCAAGCCCTTATGCGTGCAGGCCTGTCCATCTAAAAGGAGGTATGCGCCATGATCCTGCAATATCTTATGGGTGCAGGCTTGTCCACCTGGCGCTGCATGCAGTCATTGCTCGCAGCATACTGCCCATCATCTGACGAGCAAGAGGTTGTCAGCTCTGTGCCTGGCTGCTGGCGGGTGCGTGCGCAGACCGCTGCAGCCCAGTGCAACGCTTGCGTTTGGTGATGTAGGACAGGACCAAGAGCCGGCGTGTCACACATGCAGTGCATGCCGTTCTCCGCAGGCGGCCGCACTGGCGGAGGAGCAAGTTGACTTTGATGTGGTGGAGGCTGACGCGGAGCTGAACGGCTTCCCTGCGCAGCCCGATCCCCACGGCCCCGAGGTAGGGCGCCCTGGTTGGCTATGCGCCCCGGCGGCCTGCAGTGCAGGCACGAGTCGACAGCGCGCCCTGCCCTACTTGCTCACAGGCTCGCACAGGTCGGCAGCTAGGGCTCGTCCATACCGTGGGCTTCATTGTCAGCGCTGTGCTCATTACGACGCGACGGGCACATCGACAGGCTGCCGATGGCCAGGCGCCAGCGGACGCGCACAGCAACGGCGCTGCCAGCGCAAACGGGGCCACGCCAGCCGCCCAGCGCGCTGCGCGCGAGCGCGTCGCGGGTCAGGCGGAGGCCGCCGCAGAGCCGCGGGCGCCGGGTTGGTACCCCCCGCCGGACGTGTGCGTGGTGGACACGCCGGAGGAGGCGCGGCGCGTCGCAGCGCTGCTGACGGGGCGGCTCCTGCGCGACAGAGTGTTCGCCTGCGACACTGAGGTGCGCGATCGAGCCGCACCCGGCTAGTCTGTGTTGTGCGCATGGTCAAGCGCGGCAGCAGGTCATGACGTGAGGAGCGGAGCGCCAACAGCATGCAGGCCTCCAATGGCAGCATGCCGGCGTTTATTGACAGCATGCGGGCCGCGGTGATGCCGCACCTTGCCGGCCACGTTGCAAACGTGGCACCCTTCGCCTACTGTTCTGACGCAGCGCGTGTTGCAGCGTGCCACGTCACAGCGGTCTGAGCGCGTCTAACTGATACTGGGTGCATGGTCACGCTGCCCACGCTTGTGCGGCACGTCACGGCTGCGCCGCGCGACACCCGTCACAGGCGTCAACACCGTGCTGGTCGACCCCTGCAACGCCATGCGGCGCTATTGCTGCGCTCCCTCACTCAAGGTGTGATGAGCTTGGGTGCAGCACCCAGCGGGCGTGCGCCGCAGGTGAGCCGCATCGATGTGACCAAGGAGTCGCCGTGCGGGCATGGCTACGTGACCTGCCTGTCCGTCTACTGCGGCCCGGACGCGGACTTCGGCGCGGGCGCGCGTACTGGAGGCCGTGTGCGGCAGAGCAAGCTGTGGGTGGACACGCTGCTGGGCGGCGACGCGGGCGACGAGGCAAGCGCGGCCCTGTGGCGTACTGTCTATGTTGCTTTCGTGCTTGGTGCTGTCATCAACAGCGCATGCATTTGAGCAGAGGCCATGCGTGCATCTTGTACGGGTTTGATTTCATGTAGACGCGGTGACCTTCGATTGTGAGGTGAAGTGTGTTCGTACTGGTGGACTTGAGGTGGCAGGTCTGCCTGGTCAGGCAACTCGCAGTCCGGCATGTCTGCATGAGCCTCACATGACCCCGGTCGACAAGCAGGCCTGTGAGAGCGAGGTGCCGTGTCTGACCATGCGTGTGGGCGGGCGCCAGGCGCGCGGCCGGCAGGTGCTGGAGGCGTTCCGGCCGTTCTTTGAGGACGCGCGCATCAAGAAGGTGTGGCACAACTACTCGTTCGACCGCCACGTGCTCAAGCGCATGGGCGTGTGGCCGGGCGGCTTCGCGGGCGACACGATGCACATGGCGCGGCTCTGGGACTCCTCGCGCAAGGGCAAGGGCTACTCGCTGGAGGACCTGAGCAGGTGCCGCCCTCCAGCGAGTCACTTGCTGGTGTTGGGCTTTTGAGGCTTGTGGTGCAAGCCTGCTCTGGCGAAGCGAGGGGCGTCACCTCAGGCATGCGCGCTTCTCCAGCGCAACGCTTGATGCATTTTGCGGGCGGGCTTGTGTGCCCGTGTAAGCCTGCAAGGAATGATGTTATGTCTGTGCCAGACGCCAAGGCGGTGTGATGCTACTGCTCGACTGACGATGAGCTATGCTCATGCTGTGCGTTCTTGCCGAAAAAGGGACGATGCCATTACATGCAAGTCCGCCTCACCACAGGACTGTGCAGCCATGCTGACTGCCGCGCGCGCGCGCAGCGACAAGAAGCTGATGGAGGACACGGAGACCGCGGGCGACCCGCGCGCCAAGGTGTCCATGAACAAGATCTTCGGCGGCCCCAACACGAAGAAGGACGGCACGCAGGGCAAGGCGCGCCGCGGCCCTCGCAGACGGCCTCCTGCCAGAGTCTGAAGCTTGGCTGCTCCTATGGTCTGCTCTACGGTGGTGATGAAGTGGGCGTGAGCTTGCTCTGTCGTAAGTGTGGCATTTATGCCACAGGCAGCAACCTAGTAACATCCCAGCCGGCTTGCTCGAGCGGAGGTCTGGCGAAGGTTCTGGTCTGGTCTGGTCAGAGAGCGAGGTGCAGGTGGGTAGGTGAAGCATCGCAAATATACAAGTTGGGCCCTGGGGCGCGCAGCTCATCGTACTGCCGCCGGTGGAGGATCTGCAGAGGGGCGACCGGCGCGGCGAGTGGATCGACTACTCCACGCTGGACGCGCAGGCGACCGGCGAGGTGCCGCTGCCCGCGCAGCACAGGCTGTGCTGTGCAGCGCGCGAGTCCGCAGCCTGCGCAGGAGCGCTCAGATGAGGCGCTTCTGCGGCGCCCTGCTGTGTTCTCCACTGCACCTGCGGGTCTGTTATCGCGCACGGAAGTTTGCCGATAGGTTGATGCTAATGTTGTCAATACAGATATTTTGTTGGTCACGCTGACGGCGCCGCGGCGGGTGCGCGCAGCTGCACGGCGCGCTGACGGCGCAGCTGGCGGCGATGCCCTGCACGATGGACGCGCGCGTGGCCGCCGCGACCGGGCACGGCGGGCCCGGCTACACCATGCTGGACCTGTACCGCGACTACTGGCTGCCCTTTGGCAAGCTGCTCACTGACATGGAGGACGCCGGCATGATGGTCAACCGGCGCGCGCCCGCGGCCCCGCGGCCCATGGTAGGGTTATGATGTGGTTAGGGTTAGCTGCATCTGCCCGATGCGGCTCGGCGGCCGCACCGCACCCTTCGCCCATGCGGGTCCGGCTCCACCTGGTATGGAGGAGGGCGCTCCGCCGTGCGCAGGACGTCCGTGTCTGTGTGTGCGCGGGTGCACTGCACCACCAAGCCCGTCACTCATGTCGCCCGGCAGGGTTCAAGGCCCGGCTGAGCCGTGCTGCTGGAAGCTGTCCCGCTGCTATTGCGCTACAACCTACCTCCCGACCCTAGGCCGGAGCCCTGAGGCGGGGCGGCCGCGGCAGGGAGCACCTGGCGGCCGCGCAGACGCGCGCGCTGCAGGACCAGGAGGGCGCCAAGGGCCGCTTCCGCCGCTGGGCCAGCGCGCGCGTGCCCGGCGCGCAGCACATGAACATCTGCAGCGGCGCGCAGGCGCGCCCCGCGCGCCCCGCGCGCCCGCCGCAGGCGGCCCCAGGACGCGCAGGGGTGCGTCACTGCGTGCGGCAGCGCTGCAGTGGGCCGAGCGGCGTCAGCGCGCACGCAAGTAGCAACATCGAACAGAGCTCGCTCAGCGCTCAGACACAGTTGTGCTGTGACTCACTGGGCCCAGTGACCCTCTTTAGTATGTTTCCTAGCTTTCAGGCACATATACGAGAGCTGAGCTTACCACTGATTTAACTACAGAGCAAGCGCAGCCTGTAGAGCAAGCGATGGCCGTTTCTGACCTGAGGGAGGCGCCCCTGCGCAGGTCCGCCAGCTGCTGTTCCCGGGCGTGCCGAACAACAAGAAGCCTGAGCAGCGGCTGGAGACAGAGCGCGTGTTCAAGGCGCGCTCTGGCCCAAAACCCTGCTGTAAACCCTTCTTGCTGCCACAAGGACAGTCGTCTGACATGAGCACATCGGCGGGGCACAGTTTCGGCGTCACTGCGTCATGTCTGTATGGCCGGACCTCTCGCTTGCCTGCGCTCGGGCGAGACCTGCTCACACTCTCGATGCTGGGCCGCCGTTTCACAGGCGCGGGTGACCCCGGTGCGAGGCGCGCGGCGCCGCGCGCAGGTGCCCAACGACCTGGGGCTCATCGAGGAGGGCCGCAAGGCGCCCAAGAAGCAGATGGGCATCACGCTGTGGGGCGCGTGGGGCCGCGACGCGCCATGCCCGCTCCGGCCCGACGTCTTCACGCCCGCCGGCTGGCCCGCCGTGTCCACGCCCGTCCTGCGCGCGCTCGCCGGCAAGCCCGGCGCCGCTAAGTACGCGCTCGCTGAGCTGGACGGCGCCGACACGGCCGTGCCCGAGGGCGGTGCGCGGCCCGGCCCGGCGGGCGGCCGCGCCTCGCGGCGGCCGGCGCGAGAGAGAAGGGCAGGCTGGGCAGGAGCTTTGCCCGCCTGTCAGGGCTCTGTGACGGGCAGACGATGCGCAAGGCATGCAGCGGGGCGCCGGGCCGCGCACGGGGAGCGTCATGCGCGCGCGCGCCGCGCCGCTGGCATGCCGCTGTGTCTGATGAGCGGCTGGGGGCCTGCCCTAACCCTGACCCTGTCGCAGAGGTGCCGCTGGAGGTGATGATGGCGGACCCGGCCGTGGCGGCGCTCGCGGCGGCGGGCGACGGCGAGGACGCGGCGGGCGCGTCTGTCGATGCCGACGTCGCCGCCGCCGAGGACTGGCCGGTCAAGGACGACGAGATCGAGCGGCGGCTGGGCGCGGCCGAGCCTGCGAGCCCCACCTCGGTGCTGGAGCGCGCGGACCGCGGCGGCGGCGGCGGCGGCGCGCAGGGCGGCGACCTGCAGGCCATGAAGGCTGAGGCCGCCGCGCGCGGCTACGGCAAGCTGTACGCCGCGTTTGGCGGCGGGCGCGCGGGGCTGGAAGCGTGCGCGGCAGGTATGCG
>JAABUV010001340.1_pt1 | contig 35752 bp, 41 predicted proteins | sample 5559971 | NCBI WGS metagenome assembly JAABUV01 (sample SAMN10711881, study PRJNA513362) | rock metagenome | isolation source: Antarctica rocks | place: Antarctica: Victoria Land, Knobhead nord | collected 2015-12-19
ACGCCGCCCGACCCCCGCCGACACCCACCAGGAGGTAATAGACACACCACCCCGAAGAAGGCACAATCTGATCCACCCCCGCAGAGAATCACGCGGACGAGTTACACCACTCCACGGGACTTACCCCAAAGGCGGTCGGGGCGAGATCGTGGACCGCCGGGCGGGTCCCCGGTAAGGAGCACCGCGAGCAGGTAGGCGACGACCACGACGATCGCGGGCACCGGGCTGGCCCGGGGCCAGCGCACGGCGCTCACCCCCGCGACGGCGACAGCGGCGGCGGTGAGCAGCCACCCTTGCCAGGTGACGGGGCTCCATCCCCATCCGATGAGTCGCTTGGGTCCGAACCACGCTGTCCTCGTTACGCGCATTCCCATGACGTGATCTCCTTCGGGGTCGGGCTTCATCCCAGGGGGCACCAAGCTCCGGTGCTTGCCCGGCCGGGCTGGCTGGGTCATCCGAGATCGCGGCGTCGGAAGCCGAGCGGTCCGGCCGTGATGAACGCGGCGGCGACGGTGAGCAGCCACAGGATGGGGGTGGCGGTGAAGGCCGCGTGGGGCAGTTTGGGTAGGTGAGTGAACGGGGACAGGTCCATCGCCCATTGGGGCAGCTGCAGCAGCGGCCCGAGCTGGCCGAGCAGCAGGAACGCGGCGAGCACCCCCCACGCGGCGGTCGCGATCCGGGGCGCCCATCCGAACAGGGCCACGGTGATCGAGGCCAGCACCCACGCGGCGGGGATCTGCACCAGCGCGGCGCCGAGCACCCGCGGCAGTTGGGTGGCGAGGTCATCGGTGCTCAGGCCGTGGGTGAGCCCGGCCGTTACGCCGGCGATCAGCAACAGGGCGGCGGCGCCGAGCGCGGCGATCCCGAGGTGTCCGGCGACCCACCGGCTGCGGCTCAGGCCGGTGGTCAGCAGCGGTTCGGCGCGGCCGGCGCTCTCTTCGGTGCGCAGCCGCAGGGTGGCCGCTACCGCGTAGGCCGAGGCGGCGAACCCGGCGAGGGCGAAGTACGCGCCCAACGTGGCGTCGACGAGGTCGTGTTGGCCGCTGAGATGGGTGAAGATCTGCCCGACCTGGTTGTTGCCGCCGACCAGAGCGGTGACTTGGGAGGCGACGCTACCCACGACCGCGCCCAACACGGCGAACCCGACGGCCCAGCCCGCGAGCGCGCCGCGCTGTTGGTACCAGGCCAATCCCAGCGCCCCGCGCAGCCCGGGCCCGGCCCGGGCCGGACCCGGCCGGGCGACGAGCAGACAGCCCGTAGCGGCCAGCAGGGCAGCGAACCCGACCGACAGCGCGAGCGGCCACACCCGTGTCGCGTCGCCCCACGGCCGGATCCGTTGCGACCATCCGATCGGGGACAACCACGACAGCCAGCCGGGGCCGGTGGTGTCACCCACCGCGCGGGCCAGGAACGCCGCGCCGAGGACGGCCAGCGCGGTGCTGGTCGCGGTGCGTGCGTTGGGGGTCAGCTGCGCGGTCAGTGCCGCGACACCGGTGAAGCACAGCCCGGCGGCGGAGAGGGTCAACCCGAACAGCAGTGACGCACTCGCGGGCACCCCACCGGCGATGAGACCCAGACCGACCGCGGGCGCCATCGCCACGTCCGCGCCGAGCAGCACCGCGGTCAGCGGGGCGTAGCGGCCGAGCACCGCTGCCCCGAGCAGTTCCAAGCGGCCGGCTTCCTCCTCCGCGCGGGAGTGGCGGACCACCAGCAGCACGCTCATCACCGCCACGAACAACGCACCCAGCGTGCCGATCTTCAACGTCGAGATGGCACCGATCGTGGTCAGGTCGAACGGCGGCCCGTACACAGCGGTCAGCGCGGGGTTGCTCCCGATCCCGGCGGCGAACACCGCCCGCGCCGCCTCGGTGGAGTACAGCCCGACCACCGCCGCCGCGCTGACGTAGGCGAGCAGAAAGTAGGCGGCGAGCCAAACCGGGACCATGACCCGGTCGCGGCGCAGCGCCAACTGGACCAGCTCCCCGGTTCCGGCGAGGGGCTGCGACGATGCGGGCACGGCCACCAGCTGCGGCGGTCGGGCGCCGTTGGTGAGGCTTCTCATGCGGTCACGGTCAGCGGGTCGGGCTGAGCGGGGTTCGGCTCGTAGTGGCGCAGGAACAGCTCCTCCAGCGTCGGTGGGGTGCAGGTCAGGCCGAGCAAACCGGCTGCCGAGAGCCGGCGCACGAGATCGTCGAGGGCAGCGTTGTCGACGCTGAGCCGCACCTGCTGGTCACCGGTGACCACCAGGTCATGGACCCCCGCCATCGCGGCCAGGTCGGGTGCGGAGGCGGCGAGCTGCGCGGTGACCGCGGTCCGGGTGAGGTGCCGCAACTGGGTCAGGGTGCCGGTCTCCACCGTGCGCCCGGACCGAATGATGCTCACCCGATCACACAGCGCCTCCACCTCGCCCAGCACGTGGCTCGACAGCAGTACAGTCTGCCCGCGCAGCCGTTTCTCTTCGATGATGTCGCGGAACACCTGCTCCATCAGCGGGTCCAGCCCCGAGGTGGGCTCGTCGAGGACCAGCAACTCCACATCCGAGGCCAACGCCGCCACCAGCGCCACCTTCTGCCGGTTGCCCTTGGAGTAGCTGCGGCCCTTCTTGGTCGGGTCGAGCTCGAAACGCTCGAGCAGCTCGGTGCGGCGCTTGTCGTTCAGCCCGCCGCGCAGCCGCCCCAGCAGGTCGATCACCTGTCCGCCGGTCAGGGTCGGCCACAGCGTCACATCACCCGGCACATATGCCAGCCGACGGTGCAACGTCGCGGCGTCACGCCACGGGTCGCCGTCGAGCAGCCGCACCGTCCCACTATCGGCGCGCAGCAACCCAAGCAGGATGCGGATCGTGGTCGACTTCCCGGAACCGTTGGGACCCAGGAAGCCGTGCACCTCCCCGGGTTGCACCTGCAGGTTTAGCCCGTCCAGAGCGCGGGTCCGGCCGAAGGACTTCACCAGCCCGGACACCGAGATTGCCGTTGCCATACTACGCAAGCTACGCTACTTTCATGAACTTGTGAACACTCCGTAGTCTAGAGCCGAAAGGGTGGTGAGGCCGGTGCCGGCCGAGGCAGCAGGGCGTGACGAGGAAGCGGTGACAGGGTTCGTGGAGCGGTTCTCCGCCGAGCTCACCGAGGCGGGTTTCCCGCGGATGGCCGCGCGGGTTTTCGTCACGGTCATGTCCGCCGACTCCGGCCGGCTGACCGCCCCCGAGTTGATGGCGAGCCTGCAGGCCAGCGCGGCCGCGATCTCCACCGCTGTCCGCTACCTCATCCAGGTCCAGCTGCTCGACCGCGAACACGAGCCCGGGTCACGCAAGGATCACTACCGGGTCCGCGACGACGTCTGGCACGAGGCCACCATCCGCCGCGACAAGATGCTCCTGCGCTGGGACACCACCCTCCGCGACGGGGTCGCCGCCCTCGGGACCGACACCCCGGCGGGCGCGCGAATCTCGGAGACCCTCGAGTTCTTCGCCTTCCTGCAGCGAGAGCTGCCCGCCCTGCTCGACCGGTGGCGCGCCTCCCGCGTCGCTAACGTTCGCGGTGAGGTTGTGGTGCTTCGAAAGCCTGACGGCGGACGTACATCCCGGCTCAGGCGCTGATGGCCAGCACTCGGGTGTCGCCGTCCTCCAGCCAGTGCGGCCCGCTACCGGCGGGGAATACCGCGCGGTCGCCGTACACGACGCGGCGTCGACGGCTGGTTCCGCACCGGCGACATCGCCCGCATGGACGAGGACGGCTACTACTTCATCGTCGACCGCAAGAAGGACCTCATCATCCGCGGTGGCTTCAACGTCTACCCACGGGAGATCGAGGAGGTGCTGTACGAACACCCCGCAGTGGCCGAAGCCGCCGTCGTGGGCATCCCGCACGAGAGCCTGGGTGAGGAGATCGGCGCGGCCGTCGCCCTCAAACCCGACACGTCCGCCACCCCCGAGGAGCTCATCGCCCACGTCAAACCCCTGGTGGCCGCCTACAAGTACCCCCGCATCGTGTGGATCGTGGACGCGCTACCCAAGGGCGCCACCGGCAAGATCCTCAAGCGCGAGATCACACCCCCCGAACAGAGCTGAGGCCGGCGGCGGGTCGGGGACGGCGCTGCCAGGGGTCGGCGCTGCCAGGGGTTCGGCGATTCCGGCGAGCAGCCCGGGCCCTCAGCCGCGGAAGTCGCTGGTGACCACGAGCACCACACCCGCCGCCGACCTGGGCAGCCCGTCGAAGCGCGGCTCCACGCGGGCGCCGACGTCGGAGGCGAGCAACCGGGCCGGCGCCTCCTCGTTGGTACCCGGCCGGTAGTACACGGTGGTCGTGGGGATGCGGCCGGTGAAGTTGCCCACCCGGGTGACGGTCCAGCCGGCCGCTCGCACGCGAGCCGCTGCCCGGGCACCCAAGCCGGTGACGGTGCTGTTGTTCAGCACCGTCACGTCGACGCTGCGGCGCAGGTCCGGCGGCGGATCGGGTGACGCGGGCGGGATGGCGGTGGCCGGGTCAGTCGGCGACGAGGTGGGCACGGAGATCGCCGCGGGCGCGGCGGGCGACGGTTCCGGCGCGGCCGTGGTCGCGGCGGGCGACGGTTCCGACGTGATGGTGGGGGCGGCTGTGGTGGGGGCGGGCGTCGTGGTGGGCGCGGGCGTCGTCGTCGCGGGCGCTGCCAAGGTGGTGCTGGTAGTGGTGGCGGGGCTCGTCGTGGGGGTACTGGTTCGGGCACTTGGCTCTGCGGTCGTCGATGCACCGGCGGCGGTGGCCGTCACCGCGTTGCCGCCGTCACGCGTGAGCACACCGACCGCGGCCAGGGCCACGGCCAGGCCCAGCAGCGCCACCCCGGCGGCGCGTAGTGGCGCGGAGGTGCGTCCCGGCGGTGGAGTGTTCACGGGGGCGGTGTGCTCCCGGACCGGGGCGTCATGTGAGGTCGAAGCCCAGGCGGCGGGCGGCGCGTTGCTTCTGCCGACTCGTCCGCAATCGGCGCAGCCGCTTGACCAGCATCGGGTCGGCCGCCAACGCCTGGGGAGAGTCGACCAGCGCGTTGAGCACCTGGTAGTAGCGGGTGGCCGACATGTCGAAGAGCTCCTTGACGGCCTCCTCCTTGGCGCCCGCGTACTTCCACCACTGCCGCTCGAACGCCAGGATCTCGCGCTCGCGCCGGGTCAGCCCGTCGGCCGAGGCGGCGGTTTGCTCCTGAGCACCCGCATCCTGCGTGCGGGCCGCTGCGGCGTCCATCGCGCTCCTTTGCTGCCGAGAAATCCAGGTGAATCACAGGCATGTCGTTCGGTAGGTATTGAACCACGCGCACGGCCGTTCACTAGGCTCTGCAGCCGTGTCGATCCTCCCCATCCGCATCATCGGTGACCCCGTCCTGCACACCCACACCCAGCCGGTCACCGCGTTCGACGACGAACTGCACACGCTGGTGGCCGACCTGTTCGACACCATGGACGCCGCCAACGGGGTGGGGCTGGCGGCCAATCAGGTCGGGGTGAGCCTGCGGGTTTTCGTCTACGACTGCCCCGACACCGAGTCCAGCGACGGGGCGGGCACCAGCGACGGGACGGGCGCCAGCACCACGCGGCACCGCGGGGTGGTGGTCAACCCCGAGTTGACGACCTCCGACGTGCCCGAGACGATGCCCGACCCCGACGAGGCGGAGGAGGGCTGCCTCTCGCTGCCGGGTGAGGCCTTCCCCACTGGCCGCGCCGACTGGGCGCGGGTGACCGGCACCGACGAGGACGGTAAACCGGTGGACATCGCCGGCCACGACTTCTTCGCCCGCTGCCTGCAGCACGAGGTGGGCCACCTCGACAGTGCGACCTACCTCGAGCGGTTGGTGGGGCGGCACGCGCGGGCGGCCCGCAAGGCCGTCAAGCGCAACGGATGGGGGGTACCCGGGTTGAGCTGGACGCCCGGCGACGGCCCGGATCCGTTCGGCCACTGATGGTTTCACCGGGAGAACGGGTCGTGCTGCGGCACCGGCTGCCGGCGAGTTCCAGCCATCTGATGACCGACGTGCTCGGCGTACTCGAGTCACTGCACCCGGTGGTGGTACGGGCCGCCGACGGCCGGGTGATCACGGTAGATCCGACCGATGTGGTGGCACTCAAGGCGGTGCCACCCCGGCCGCCGAGCACCCGCGCCGTGCGGGCCCTGGAGCACGCCGCGGCGCTGGCGTGGCCTGGACTCGAGCACGCGTGGTTGGACGGCTGGCTGCTGCGCGCCGGGGCGGGATTCACCGGACGCGCCAACTCGTGCGTGCCGCTCGGAGGTGCACCGGAGGACGCGGTGGCCCGGGTGTGCACGTGGTACGACGAGCGCGGACTGGTACCGCGGGTTTCCCAGCCCGACCGGCTGGCCGTGGACTTGCCGGGGTGGCGCACGGCCGATCGTTGCGTGGTGTTGACGGCGCCCGTGGCGGCAGTGACCGGCGATCAGGTGGACGTCCGCCCCGATGTGGACGACGCCTGGTTGGCTGGTTGTCACTACCGAAGCGCTGAACTGCCAGCGGCCGCAGCCGGCGTCCTGCGCTCGGTGGTGGACGGCGAGCTGGGTTTTGGCCGGGTGGAGCGTGGCGGGGAGCTCGTGGCGGTTGCCCGCGGCGCGGTGACCGCGGCCCCGGACGGCACGCGCTGGCTGGGTCTGACGGCGGTGGAGGTGATGCCGGGCGCGCGCCGTCAGGGCCTGGGTACTCGGGTGTGCGCCGGCGTGGCCGCGTGGGGTGCTTCGCTGGGGGCGGAGCAGGTGTACCTGCAGGTGGCCGCGGACAACGGCGCGGCGCTGCGGCTGTACGCGGACATGGGGTTCACCGAGCACCACCGCTACAGTTATGCGCTGGTTCGGTAGGGGCTGGATCGGACGTGCTCTGGGACGCCGGCAGCCGCCACGCCGATCAGCACTGGGACCCCTCCGCTGACAGTCGACCAGGCTGCGCGCGAAGCTCTGGGATCAGGCTGCGCGCGAAGCTTTGGGATGGGGGCGGCGTATGCACGTCCAACATGCAGAATGCGCCCCCATCGGGGGCGCTACCCTGCCGGCAGCGACCCGGCTGCCGCGGCCAACCACCGGCATGAGGGCGATCGGGGCGGCATATGCACGTCCCGCATGCAGGACGCGCCCCGATTCCAAAGCCAGTCGAACACCACCCACCCACCCAGCCGGGCGGGCCGCGAGCGCGGCGGCGCGGGTGCCGGGGAGCGGCGGCAATGCCACCCAGCCGGCGGCGCCCGGCAGAGTGTCCGGCATGAGTACCCCACCCACCCTGCTGCCACTCCCCCAGCCCGGTGAGACGCCCGTGCGCGTGCTGACCGTCGCGGGCTCGGACTCCGGTGGTGGCGCCGGACTACAGGCCGACCTGCGGACGATGGCGCTGCTCGGCGTGCACGGATGCACTGCCGTCACGGCGGTGACGGTGCAGAACACGCTCGGCGTCACCGGGGTGCACGAGGTGCCCGCCGACACCGTCGCCGCCCAGGTCCGCGCCGTGGTGTACGACATCGGAGTCGGCGCGGTCAAGACCGGGATGCTCGCCTCCACCCCGATCATCACCGCGCTGGCTGAGGTGTTCGCCGAGCTCGGCATCGGTAAGGGAAGCCACGTACCGCTGGTGCTCGATCCGGTGGCCGCGTCGGTCACCGGTGACCCGCTGTTCACCGGCTCCGCGCAGAACGCGTTGACGCGCAGCCTGTTCCCGCTGGCGACGTTGCTCACCCCGAACCTCGACGAGGTGCGGCTCTTCACCGGGATCGACGTGGTGGACGGGGCCACCCAGCGCGAAGCGGCGCGGGTACTGCACGGGCTCGGGCCGCGCTGGGTGCTCGTGAAGGGCGGGCACCTGCGCACCTCACCGGTGAGCACCGACGTGTTGTTCGACGGTCAGGAGTTCACCGAGCTGAGCGCAGCCCGGGTACCCACCACTGACGACCACGGCGCCGGTGACTGCCTGGGTGCGGCTACCGCCTGCGCGCTGGCGCACGGGTGGGACGTGGCCGCAGCCGTGGCACTGGGCAAGGATTGGGCCACGCGCTGCGTCGGCGCGGCCTACCCGCTCGGCTCCGGTCACGGTCCGGTGTCACCGCTGTGGCGGCTGCGGGGGTGACCGGTCGGCGGGTCGGCGGGTCGGCGGGTCGGCGGGTCGGCGAGGTCAGCGCGCCGGCCACGCCGCGAGCTGGCGGGCGCTGGTGAACTCGCGCCGCAGTCCGGTGAACGGGTCGTCGAAGGCCACCGAACGCGCCAGCAGCTGCAACGGGTCCGACCAGTCGTCCGCGGCCACCTCACGGATGTGGGGGTACAGGGGGTCGCCGACGATCGGGATGCCCAGTGCGCTCAGGTGCACCCGCAGCTGGTGCGTGCGACCGGTGCCTGGGCGCAGTCGGTAACGGCCCAGCTCACCGCGCACGTCGAGCAGCTCCACCCGCGTCTCCGCGTTGACCCCGCCAACCGCCTCACGAGCCTGCCGCACCCCGCGCTCCTTGAGGAGGCAGCTGCGCACCGTGCGGGGCAGCACCAGGAAGCGGTCGTAGGGGGCCACCGCCTCGTACTCCTTGACCACGGTGCGGGCGTCGAACAACGACTGGTACGCACCCCGCAGCTCCCGGCGCGTGGTCATTACCAGGACGCCCGCGGTGAGGCGGTCGAGGCGGTGCGCCGGGCTCAGCTCGGGCAACTCCAACGCACGACGCAGCCGCACCAGCACCGATTCGACCACGTGCGCCCCGCGCGGGGTGGTGGCCAAGAAGTGCGGCTTGTCCACCACGACCAGGTTGTCGTCGCGGTGCACCACGTGCACTTCGAAGGGCACCGGCACCTCCACCGGCGGGTCGCGGTAGAGGTGCACGAACCCGCGTGGGGTGTACGTCGTCGTCGGGGTCACCGGCTGCCCGTCGTCGAGCAGCACCTCACCCAGGGCGACCCGCTCGCGCAGCCGCACCACGTCGTGGGGCCACCGCGCCACCAGGTAGTCCAGCACCGTGCTCCACCGGCCGACGTCGGGCATGCGTACCCGCGCCGCGTTCAGCCCGTCACGCACGGGCAGCGGGGTGGGGGGCACCGGTGCACGCTATCCGGCGCCATGGCCTCGCGGTGGCTGCGGAGCCACACCCCCGGCGAACTCACCGCCGAGCGGCAGGTGGTGTACCCGAGCGTTCCGCGCGCGCCGTGAACCGCCCACCTCACCCCACGTGCACCGCGTCCCAGAACGCGTGCTCCCACTCGGCGACGCGGCGGTACGCCAGCTGTTGCGCAGGGGTGGGCGTGCCCGCACCCAGCAGGTCAGCCAACGTCTGCACCCAGGCCGCGAACGCAGGCGACGACCAGTTTCGCACGAACTCCTCGTACCGCTGCCCCACGGCCCGCTCGCGCACCGCGGTCCACGCGTCGAGGTAGGCGCGTTCGACGGCGTGCAGCACCGCCAACGCAACGTCGTAGCCGGAGTGCAGGCTGGCGAGCACCCACCCGGCGTATCCCAGGCACACCACGCTCGGCTGATGGTCAGCGGCGGAAAGACCGCGCGCCACGAGCTCACTCCGAAACAGCTCCAGTTCCGGGGTCAAGGCGGTCACTCCCCCGGCCAGCGCGTCCCGGGACGCCTCGTCGGGTGCGAGCAGCAGCACCCCGGCCAGGAAGCGGCGAAACTCGACAACGAACGCGTGGTCCTCCAGCAGCCATCGGTGCCAGGATGCCTCAGGCAACGTTCCTGCGGCGGTGGCGCGGACGAACGGGTGCTCGCCCAGTGCGGTCCAGCGGTGCCCGGCGCCGGCCACCAGGGCGTTGGCCCGGCTCATCGGGCGTCCCAGAACGCCAGCTCGTGCCGCATTCCCGCGAGGAACACCGCGGTTGCCTCGGCCTCGTCCGGCGCGGCTTCGTCCACCAGCTGCGCGCACCGTTCGGCCATTCTCGCGAACGCCGGGTCGGCGTAGGTGGCCACCCAGGGCTCGTACCGACCGGCGGTGTCCCGCCCGGCCAGCCGCTGCCCCAGCTGCGAATAGCCCCACATGCACGGCAGCAGGGCCGCAAGCCCGGAGCCGTAGTCGGCGGCGGCCTCCAGCAGGAACGCGGTGTAGGCCGAGCACTCGGCGCTCTTGCGCGCACCGGCGAGGTCGGCCCCGAACGGTACGGCCAGCTCGCGGTGCAGGCGCAGCTCGTCGTGCAGCGTGGAATGCGCGAGGTCCACCAGATCGGCGAGGTGACCTGCCGGCGCCTGCCACGCCAACCGGCTGAACACGCGCACGTAGTCGAGGAGGAACAGGTAGTCCTGCTCCAGCCACGCCCGGAACACCTCCGGGTCGAGCCGGCCGCTGCCGATCCCCCGCACCACCGGGTGCGCCAGCTGCTCGAGCAGCAGCGGCCGCCCCAGCTGCTTCAGTCGGGTGGAGAGGCTCACCGTGCTGGCCCAGCGAGACCTCGCCTGGCCACGCCGAGCACCAGCGTGAGCACCCCGGCCACCAGCAGGGACACCAGCGACGCCGACCACCCCATGGGGATGCCGAGCTCGGACTGGCGGTCGGTCCACCACGTCGTCCACCCCGCCGCCCAACCGGTGAACAGCGTCGGCGCCACCAGCTGGTAGGTCACGAAGCCCACCGCCCATGGCACGAGCATCTCCCAGCGTGCGGGGGACTCCGCGCTCACGTCCCACCGCAACCGGAGCACGAAGAACGCCACCAGGAACGTGGCCGTCAGCGGCACGAACACCGCCCCGAGGAGGAAGAGGAACGGCTCGTAGCTGTAGGCGTCCACGGTGAGCGCCAACAGCGTCGCGACGACGCCGACGACCACCACCAGGTGCCTGCGGTCCCAGCCCGGCCGGAGGTTCTGCGCGCTCACCGCCGTCGAGTACAGGTTGGCGAACGCCTCGTCCAGCTCGTCGACCAGCAGCACCAGCACCGCGACGGCGGCCAGGGGCAGCACGAGCAGGGTGCCGATCACGTCGAAACCCGGGGTGAGGCCGTACGCCACGAGCGCCAGCACACCTAGGGTGAAGAATGCGACGGTGGCCACGCCGTAACCCACGCTCGCACCGACGAACGACGCCCTGGCCGAGCGGGAGTGGCGGGCGTAGTCGGCGGCCAACGGCACCCACGACACCGGGAGCGCGATGACGATGTCGACGCTGGTCCAGAAGCCGCCGGTACTGCCGTCGGTGAGCGCGGGCAGCGGCTGACGCAGCACCTGGACCAGCAGGTACACCGTCGAGGCGACGGCGAGCCACACCGCGTAGCGGGAGAGCACCTTCACCACCCCGAGCGGCCGCAGCGCCATGCCGGTGGCCAGTACCCCGGCCACCAGCACGTACCCCCAGCGTGGACCGCCGAGCAGCTGCGCCGCCGCCTCGGCGATGACGAACACCTCGAAGGTGGCCCAGCCGACGCACTGCAGCAGGTTCGCCCAGGTCGGCAGCGCCGAGAGCCGGGTGCCGAGCAGCCCACGCAGCAGCACCATCGCGGGTGCACCCGAGGTGGCTCCGGCGGCCGCGGCCAGGCCGAGCAGCACGCTGCCGACCACGGCTCCGACGACGACGGCCAACAGCGTGGTGAGCAGCGACTGGCCGGGCAGCACGATGAACGTGGCGGCCACGGGCAGCAGCAGCGAGATGCCGAGGTTGCCCCACAGGCCCAGCTGCGCGGCGGTGCCGAGCGTGCGGGGTGGGTCGAGTCGGAGGGTCGGGGACGGTTCGAGCTGGGACATCAGGGCTCCCTACGCCGGACGTTGCCGGTCAGGTTGTGGAGGTGCGGGTGGCCACCAGGCGTGGAAGTGGTGCGGCGGGCCGTGCCCGGAGCCGACGTCGAGGGCGTCGGCGTGCTCCAGCGCAGCGGTGAGGTACCGCTTGGCGTCGGCAACGGCGCTGGCCCAGTCGCGACGCTGGGGTGCCAGCGCGGCGATCGCAGCCGAGAGGGTGCACCCCGTGCCGTGGGTGTTGCGGGTGGGCACCCGCGGGGCCGTCAGCCGGGTGACCACCCCGCCTTCCAGGAGCAGGTCGAGGCACTGCGCGTCGTGAAGGTGCCCGCCCTTGAGCAGTACCCGTGGGCACAGCCGTCCCAGCCGGTGCAGCTGGGCAGCCATCTCGTCCTCGTCGGTGGCCTCGGGCTCGCCTAGCAGGTCCGCCGCCTCGGGCAGGTTCGGCGTCACCAGGTCGACCAGCGGCAGCAGCTCGGCCCGCAGGCACCCGACCGCGTCGGCGTCCAGCAGCCGGTCACCGCTCTTGGCCACCATCACCGGGTCGAGCACCACCCACGGGGGGCGGTACGTGCGCACCGCGTCGGCCACGGCGCGGACGTTGGCGGCCGGGCCGAGCATGCCGATCTTCACCGCGTCCACCCGGACGTCGGCGAAGATGCTGTCCAGCTGCGCGGTGACGAACTCCGCGGGCGGGGCGTGCACGGCCTGCACGCCCATGGTGTTCTGCGCGGTCAACGCGGTGAGCACGCTCATGCCGTAGGCGCCGAGGGCGGAGAACGTCTTGAGGTCGGCCTGGATGCCGGCCCCACCGCTGGGGTCGCTGCCCGCGATGGTCAACGCGTGCGGGATCACATCGCACGCTCGGGGTCCGGCGCGGGGGAGGACGCCTGCGCCCAGAACCGCTGCGGGATGCGCCCGGCGCGGCGCGCGTCGAACCCGGCCGTCACCGCGGCGGCCATGGCCCGGGCCATGCGCTCCGGGTCGGCGGCGCGGGTGACGGCGGTGGCCAGCAGCACCGCGTCGCAGCCCAGCTCCATGGCCAGCGCGGCGTCGCTGGCGGTGCCGATACCCGCGTCGAGCACCACCGGCACCCCGGCAGCGGCCACGATCATCGCGATGTTGTGCGGGTTGCGGATGCCCAGGCCGGTGCCGATTCCTGAGCCCAACGGCATCACGGCCGCGCACCCCACGTCCTCCAGCCGCCGCGCCACCACCGGGTCGTCGTTGGTGTAGGGCAGCACGGTGAACCCGTCGGCCACGAGCTGCTCGGCGGCGTCGACCAGCTCCACGACGTCGGGCAGCAGGGTGCGCTCGTCGGCCACGACCTCCAGCTTCACCCAGGGCGTGTCCAGCGCCTCGCGGGCCAACTGCGCGGTGAGCACCGCCTCGGCCGCACCCCGGCACCCCGCGGTGTTGGGCAGCACCGCGATGTCCAGGCGGCGCAGCAACTCCAGCACCCCCGTGCCCGCCCCGGCGTCCACCCGACGCAGCGCCACCGTGGTCAGCTCGGTACCGGAGGCCACCAGGGCACGCTCGAGCACCGCGAGGTTCGCCGCGCCGCCGGTGCCCATGATCAGGCGCGAGCCGAAGCTGCGGCCGGCGATCTCCAGCTCAGCCACCCTGCACCGCCGTCAGCACGTCCACAGTGGAGCCATCCGGCACCGTTGACCCCCAGCGCGCACCGGGCACCACCGCGCCGTCGATGGCCACGGCCACCCCCCGCGCGGGGGCACCGGTCAACGCCACCAGCTCGGCCACCGTGGCGCCGTCGGACACGTCCCGTTCCACCCCGTTGAGCAGCACCCTCATGCGAACCTCCCCGGCAGCGCAGCCGCTGCCTGCTCCAGTGGTGAACCGGCCAGCTCGGCCAGCACGGCGTCGGCGGTGAGTGGGGCGAGCAGCAGCCCGTTGCGCCCGTGGCCGGTGGCCAGCACCGTGCGCTCGTCCACCCGCCCGATCAGCGGAACGTTGTCCGGCGTCGTCGGCCGCAACCCCGCATCGACGGAGCTCAGGCCGTACTCGGCGACGGCGGGTAGCAAGGCCTCGGCGTCGGCGATCAGGTCGCGCACGCCGCCCACGGTCACCTCACGGTCGTGGCCCACCTCGTGCTGGGTGGCGCCGACGACGAGCCCGCCCGCCCGCGGCACCAGGTACACATGCCGGCCGTGCACCACCCCACGCACGGTGCACCCCGGTGGGGGCAGCGCCCCAGGACGCACCCGCAGCCGCAGGATCTCCCCCTTCACCGGGCGCACCGGCACCCCCGCCAGCAGCCGCGGCGAGCACACTCCCGCGGCCAGCACCACCTGGTCGGCGTGCAGCTCATCCAGGGTATCCACCCGTTCGCGCACGATCAGCGGCGCGCACACCCGCGCCAGCGCGGCCAGCAGCGCGCGGTTGTCCACCGCGAGGTCACCGGGCACGTCCAGCCCACCCCGGAGCCGGTGGCCCAGTGCCGGTTCCCGCCGGCGGAGCTCGCGGGGGGTGAGCGGGTGCACCGCGCGGCCGCGCTGCGCGAGCCATCCAGCGAGCACGTCGAGCTCGCCCACGTCGGCGGCGTCCACCCCGACGACCAGGGTGCCGGTGGTCAGCATCCCCGCGTCGGCACCCGCGGCCGCGCTCAGCTCACCGGCGAACTCAGGCCAGCGGCGCAACGATTCCGCGCCGAGCTCCAGCGCGGCCTCCTCACCGGGCCAGCCCTCGGTGAGCGGGGCGAGCATGCCGCCGGCCACCCAGGACGCCCCGCGGGCAGGCTCCGGGTCGTGCACGCTCACGCGCCACCCCGCTTGGTCAGCCCGCCAGGCCACGGCGAGCCCCACGGCTCCCGCACCCACCACGGCCAGCGAATTCATCACACTCCTGCTCCCTGCGCCGGCATGATCCGGATCAGGTTCGACGGTCGGAGCTGCGCACCAGGTGCAAGCTCCCTCTCAGCCCCTGTCAGGGACTCCCGTGCTGAACGCAGGCCAGCTTATCGCTAGCGTGTCCGGTGTGCATCTCAGGGACCGGCTGGACGCCGCGCGGCTCTACCTGTGCACCGACGCCCGCCGGGACACCGGGGACCTGGCCGAGTTCGCCGAGGCCGCACTGTCCGGCGGAGTGGACATCATCCAGCTGCGCGACAAGGGATCTGCGGGTGAGCGGGTGCAGGGGCCGTTGGAGGCGCGCCAGGAGCTGGCCGCATTGGCCGTGCTCCGGGCGGCCAGCGTGCGACACGGAGCCCTGCTCGCGGTGAACGACCGCGCCGACCTCGCGCTGGCCGCCGGTGCCGACGTGCTGCACCTGGGCCAGGACGACCTGCCGGTGGCCCAGGCCCGGCGGATCCTCGGCGACGAAGTGCTCATCGGCCGCTCGGCGCACGACCTCGACCAGGTCACCGACGGCGACACCGAGGCGGGGGTGGACTACTTCTGCGCGGGCCCGTGCTGGCCGACGCCGACCAAGCCCGGCCGTCGCGCTCCCGGACTTGAGCTGGTGGCTGCCACCGCCAGCCACGCGCCGGCGCGGCCGTGGTTCGCCATCGGCGGCATCGACGCACAGCGGTTGCCTGCGGTGCTGGCCGCCGGGGCCACCCGCGTGGTGGTGGTGCGAGCGATCACCGCCGCCGCCGACCCGCACGCCGCGGCCGCCGCGCTCCGGGCAGCGCTGGGCCCGCGCTCGTAGCGTTTGGGTGGCCGCCCTCAGGCTGGAGCCCTCCGCTGCCGAAGACCCCGGCGTGACCCCAGCGCGAACCTCCGCCCGTCGGTGTGCTCTCCTCCTCGCCGCCGCACTGGCCCTTGCGGGCTCAGCACCCGCCGCAGCGGTGACGACCGGGCCGGGCTGGACGGTGGAGGGTGGCGCCGGCACGGTGCAGTCCGCGACGGGGACCCCCGACGGCCGCGAGCTGCTGTTGTGGTCGACCGGGGCGGCCGCGCGCCCTGTCACGGGTGGGGGCCAGCTCGTGCTGCACGCTCGGGCCGACCTGTGCGACGGCCCGCCGCAGGCCGAGGTGATGGTCGACGGCGCGGCCGTGGGACGCCTCGACGTGGTGAACGCGACGCAATGGTGGGACTACCCGGTGGGCCCCGCGCTGAGTGACGCCACTCACACGGTGCAAGTGCGCTTCCTCAACGACGCCATGCGCGCCGGCTGCGACCGCAACCTCCACGTCGGCTGGGTGAGCACCACCGGGGTGGCTGCGGCGCCGACGACGGTCGCCGGGAACCCGTTCACGGCGGGACGCCCCTACGTCGACCCCACCTACCCCTCTGTGCAGGCCACCGCCCAGCGCCGCTCGTACGACCCGACGGGAGCGGCCGCGCTCGACCGCATCTCCGCGCAGACCGCAGCGCTCTGGGTCGGCGACTGGTTTTCCACTGGCGCCGTCGACGACGCGGTGCGCAGCTACACCGCTCGGGCCAACGCGGCTGGTCAGACCGCAGTGGTGGCGGTGTACGCCATTCCCGGTCGCGACTGCGGCAGCTACTCCACAGGTGGGCTCACCCCGGACACCTACCCGGGCTGGGTGGCCGCGGTGGCCGACGGGCTGCGTGGCACCCGCACCGCGGTGGTGCTGGAGCCCGACGCCCTCGCCCAGCAGGGCGCCTGCCCCGCGCAGGGTGACCGCTCCGGCCTGCTGCGCTCGGCGTCGAACACCCTGACTGCAGCGGGAGCCACGGTGTACCTCGACGCTGGCCATTCCGCGTGGGTGGACCCCGCGACGATGGCCAGCCGACTCCAGGCTGCCGGGGTCGCCCAGGTCAGGGGCTTCGCCGTCAACGTGAGCGGAACCGGAAGCAGCCCGGATGAACGCCGGTACGCCGAGCAGGTGTCCGCGGCCACCGGCGGCGCGCGCTACGTCATCGACACCGGCCGCAACGGGGTGGGCTCGAACGGCGAGTGGTGCAACCCGACCGGGCGGGCCCTGGGCGCGAACCCGGGCCTGGTGTCCGACGGCTCGCGCCAGGATGCCGACCTGTGGGTCAAGCGCGTCGGAGAGTCCGACGGAACCTGCAACTCCGGCCCACCCGCCGGGCAGTGGTGGCCGGAGTACGCGATCTCCCTAGCGCGCTGAGCACTCAGCTCACCGGGTCCGCCGGCGCCTCGCTCGCGTACACCACGACGTTGTCGCGGTAGGAACGCGCTGCGGCGTCGAAGACACCACCGCAGGTGATGAGCCGAAGCGAGTTCCCTGGGGCCGGCCCGTACACGGCCTGGGTGGGGAACGCACCCTTGGCGTACTGCTCGACCGCGTCCACCCGGAAGGTGGCGGCCTTGCCGTCGGAGCGGGTCACCACCACCCGGTCACCGGACTTCAGCTCGCGCAGCCGGTAGAACACCTTGGGACCGCTGGCGTTGTCGACGTGTCCAGCGATCACCGCGGGCCCCGGGTCACCGGGTGTTGGCCCGTCCACGTAGTAGCCGGACTTGTCGTAGTCGACCGGTGCACGCAGCTCGCCTGTACCGGGGTCGCGGGTGAGCTGTTCCAGACCCGTCTGGTCCACCCCGATCGCGGGGATCACCACGCGGGTCGGGGCGACCACCGCAGCAGCCGGGATCGGTTGCGGCCCGCTCAAGCCGACGGTGGACTCGGCCGTGCTACTCGGCGCCGCGACCGGCGCCCCAGCTCCACCGGCGCCGCACCCGGCGAGCAATCCCATCACGGCGAGCGCCACGCCGAGCCTTGTCAGGGTCCTGATCCTCACGATGTCCCTCCGGTACACGAGTTGAGCAGGTCGGTCTGCAGGAGCACCCGGCCCAGGGCCACCCACGCGGCGCCGTAGTAACCGGGTTGTCGCTGGTCCAGCTGCTGGGCGGCGTCCAACGCGGCGGCCGCGCCGTTCTGCTGGCCCACTGCGGCGTCGGCCGCAGCCGAGGCGGCCAACACCAGAGGGTGCTGCCAGCTCACGGTGGGGGAGCCGTCCAGCGCGTAGCTGCCCCGGAGATCGCTCACCGGTCCACCGAGCTTCGTGGCCGCGGTGGCCGCCAGCGCACGATCGGCCGGGTTGCACGACTCCGCGGTGCGCACCACGACCCGCGCGGCGTCGAAGGAGAAACGCGGGCTGGCACCGTCGGGCGCCTGCGTCGCCGTCACGTCACCGGAGCGGCTCACCTGCGCCCAGTCCGGCGGCAGCGGGTTGCGTGCAAGCAGCTTGCGTGTCACGGCCGCACCGGTAGCGGCCACCAGCGGCCACCGTGGATCGCCGGTGGCCGCTGCGAGCTCGGTGGCGGCAGCCGGTGAGAAGTAGCTGGGGTTCACCGCCCACGGCGCGGTGGTGGCCCAGGTGCCCGCGGTGAGCACCAGCCCCAGTGGAGTCTGCGCAGTCTCGTGGTCGAGCAACGCCGTCGCCATCGCGGTGCCGCCGGCGGTGAGCGCCGGGTCGGCGAAGCGGTTGCCGGCGAGCACCAGGGCGCGCGCGGCGTCGAGGTCGGCGTCCGCGGCCGACTCCCGGTCAACGAGCGTGCCGTCGCGCCACTGCCACGACAACAGTCCGTCCGGACGGAGCAGGTTCGCCTGCGTCCAACCCCAGATGCTGCGAAAGCGCTCGCGGTCACCTGCGGCGACGGCCAGCAGCATCCCGTACGCCTGTCCCTCGCTCACCGTGTCACCGCCCTGGTCCCGGCGCACCACGCGCCCGTCCGGGTCGACGTAGGTGTCCAGGAACCTCGTCGCCGACGCGACCGCGACGAGCTCGGCGGAGGAGGGGGTGGGAGCGGGAGCGCGACCGACGACGAGCACTACGGCGGCAACCGCGGTGAGCGTCGCCAGTGCACCAGCGACAAGCCGCTGCCGGGTGCTCACGCGCGCACCGCCACCGTCTTCCTCCGCGCCGCGGCAGCACCGCCAACCAGCACGACCAGCACCGCGGCCAGACCGAGGCCGAGGCCGGGATGCGCGCCGGGCGTGCCCACCACATCGGTGGCCGTGCCGCCGGCACCGGTCGGTACCCCGCCCGCGGGGGCCATTGCGGTGTCGATTCCCGCCGCGTCCACCACGGCGGTGATGGCGAAGCCACCACCAGGGGCGTCGGTAACCAGCAGGCTGTTCACCGAACCGGCCGCCAGGTCGACCTGGGGGGCCGACGCCATGGCGTTGGATCCGTCGGCGGCAGTGACCTGCAACGTCCAGCGGCCCTGCTGCACGTCGGCGTAACCGGTGGCGGTGCCGTAAGCCACGTCGCGGGCCAGTGTCGGACCGCCGGCGGCCTGCACGGTGAGTCGCTGAGCTGCCGGAGAACCCTGCACCAGCCGCACCCGGGAGGAGTCGGCGGCAGGCGGGGTGAGGTCGTCGGCGATCACCGAGGTAGTCAGCGAGCCCATCCGGGAGGTCGCGAGTACGGTGCTCGCCGCGCCCTGGGCCACGCTCACCTGGGTGGAGAGCATCGGCGCCGTGGTCGTCGGGGTGCCGGCCGGGCGCATGGCCACCGTGTAGTCACCGGGCGCGAGCGTCTGATACTTGGTGAGGGTGCCGTAGGGCGCCTTCTGGATGACGGACTGCGCCTGACCGCCGAACGGCGCCAGGTACACATCGACCGGGCCGACATCCGGGGCCAGGTGCCCCAGCCGGATGAAGCCGCTCGGGTTGGTGGGCTTCGGCGCGCCCTGCGCCGATGCCGAGGCGGCACCGATGAGGGCCAGCAGCAGGGCAGCGAGCACGGCGACGGACGGGGCGAGCAGCCTCCGCGCGGCGGTGGAGACGGTCATGGGTCCTCCTCGGACGTTGGTGTGTGGTTGGTTCACCGCGGTGGCACGGCGGAGTACGTGACCAACACCGCGTCGCCGCGGGCGGTCACCTCCGACGGCGCCAGCGGCCCCGTCTGATCGGCGAAGAACTTCTGCACCGCCGCCCCACCGGCGACGAGCACCTGACGGCGCGGGACGCCGGCCGCGTTCTCACCGAGCACCGCGGGGGCGTCGAGCAACCGAACGGGCTGTTGGGCGCTGAGCAAGGCGAGCCCGGCCATCGCGCGGGGGTCGACGCGTCCACCTGTGAGCAGGTCAGTGGTGGCTTGGTCGGCGGTGAGCGCCGGGTTGCCCGCGAGCTCGGTACCGGCCCGCGAACCGGCCGCGGCCTGCGCAGCGCGGGTGGCGTTGAGCTGGTCGATGCCTTCCGGGTGTACCTGGCGCACCTCGACCCGCACGTCGCCGTCCCCGAAGGTGGCGGCGAGCGTCGAGTTGGCTATCGCCTGGGCCACCTGGGGGGCGCCGTCGGCCGAGCGGCGCAGGGACTCGGTGGTGACGATCCAGCCGTAGTCCTTCCACCCGTTGGGTGCCCGGTCGATGACGGCGGGGTCGGTGTCGGCCTTGTAGTACCAGACCACGTCGTTGCGGTCGCGGCCCGAGCGGACGAGATCGACCCACATGGCGTCGTCGACCAGTATTCGTTGTCCCTGCGGGACGTTTGCCTTCACCCACGCCTCGCCCTGCGCCACCGGCGCATCCAGGTTGGCGCGCACCAGGCCGTTCAGCTGACCCGCCCACGCCGGAGCGGCCGTGGCCACGCCGGTCCCGCCGAGCAGCACCGCGACAACGGCGGCGGCCGTGCCCACCGAGCGCCAGCGGCCACCGCGCACCGCGGCCCGCACCGCCGCGTCCACCACCCCGGCGACGAGCAGCGCGCCGAACGGGAGCAGCGCGATCACGTAGGGCACGGGCAGGTAACCCGGCCGCAGCATCATGAGCAGCAGAAACAGCGTGCCCACGGCGATAGGCCGCAGGCGGCGCACCAGCAGCCCGGCGACAGCGGCAGCAACGGCGGCCACCGGAAGCGCGGTGTCAAGCTGCAGCCAGATGTCGAGGTTGCGCCGCGACAGCGACGATGGGTCGAGCAGGCTGCCACTGGATTGGCGTCCACTCAGCTGAAACTCCAAGCCACCCACCAGGCTCACCCGGTTGGGGCTGGGCAACAGCTCCCCCTTGATCACGGCGAGCAGCCCGTAGCCGGCGCCGACCAGGACGAACAGTGCGGTCGCGACGGTGAGGGCGTAGCGGCGGGTACTGGCCGCGCTGTGCCGGAGCATCAGGTACAGCAGCGCGGGTAGGAGCAGGAGGTACGTCTCCTTGCTCAGCACCGCCACGGCGAAGGCGACACCGGCTCCGGCCGTGGCCGCCAGCCGGTTGCGCGGCGAGAGGGCCAGGACGAAGGCACCCAATGCCCACGGCGTGGCCACGTTGTCCAGGTACACCGTGCGCTGGAACTGAACGGCCAGCGGGCTCAGCGCCATGATCGCCAGCGCAGCGCCGGCACCCCAGCGGGATACACCCAGGCGCCTGGCCAGGACGAACAGCAGGAACGCGCTGACGAGCGCGGCGAGCAGCATCGCCTCACGGCCCGCGGCCACGGCGTTGGGGGCCCGGGCGAAAGCCCCGGTCAGCCACGTGTATCCGGCGATCTGGATCCAGCCGAGCGGCGGGTGGTCGTACCAGTAGGTGTAGTGCGCCAAGGAACCGAACTGTTGCACGGCGTAGGCCTGAGCGACGTAGGTGCCCTCGTCGTCGATGCGCTGCGGCGAGGTAACCATGCCGAGGAAGCGCACCAGGGCCGTCACGATCAGCAGTGGGGTGAGCACCAGCACCGACGCGCGATGGCTACCGATCCAGGCGCCGGCGCGACGTAGTGGTCCCGCCGCGCGCGGACTCCGGTGCGCGGCGGCACGCGGGTCATCCGGGCTCGCGGTCGGACGGTCGAGCAGGGCGGTCATCGGGCACCTCCGGCGGACTGCAGGTCGCGGGCCAGCGGGTCGGGCGACCTCAGGCGGTGAACGTTGGAGTGGGCGGTCTTCTCCCAGCTGCTGTCCCTACGCAGCTGACGCCACACCGAACGAAGTGCGGCGAAGGCCAGCAGCACCTGGTACGGGAAGACCCCGAGCACGAGCTTGACGTAATCGCGTAGCCGGGCCTTGAGGCCGAAGCTGCGAGCGAAGTCGTCCAGCCCGGCCACCTCGACGGCCACCGTGATGAGGGTGGGTATGACCGGGAGAAAGGTGAGCAGCGTGATCGCGGTCGGAACCTTGGCGGTGAGCATGACACCCACCGAGATCGGGATCATCACCCCGGTGAAGGCCTGCAGGAACGGCATGGCCAGGGTGTAGCGCGCCAACCACCGCGCCCGGCGGGTGGGGATCTGCTTCCAGACACCCTTGCCGAGGACCTGCAGGAAGCCCTGATCCCACCGGGTGCGCTGCTTCACCAACGACCTGATGGTGTCGGGTGTCTCCTCCCGGGTGACCACCTCCGGGTCGTAGGCCACGGCCACCTTCGCGCCGGCGGTCGACAGGCGCACGCCGATCTCGCAGTCTTCGGCCAGGCACTGCTCGTCCCAGCCGTCGTAGGTCCGCAGCAGGGCGGTGCGCGTGAAGACGGTGTTGCCGCCGAGCGGGATGAAGTTCTGTGCCGCCTGGAAATGCAGTCGGCTGCGGAACCAGAAGTAGTACTCCAGGCAGTTGCGCATCGACCACCAGCTGGAGTGGATGTTCATCAGCTGTACCCCGCCCTGCACCACGTCGGCCCCGGTGTCGGCGAAGCGCATATCGACCAGCTGGAGCAGGTCTGGGTGCACGTCGTCCTCGGCGTCGAACACCCCCACCACGTCACCCCGACACTCCGCGAGCGCCGTGTTGAGCGCCTTCGGCTTGTTCTTGGGCATGTTGGAGTCGATAACCACGCGCACGACGCCGGGATGGCGCCCCGCGGCAGCCCTGGCCACCGACTCGGTGCCCGGGTCGTCGTGACCGATGATCGTCAGGACCTCGAAGCTTGGGTGATCAATTGCCGCGAGGGAGTCCAGCGTCTGCCCCAGCACCGCCTCTTCGTGACGAGCCGGCACCAGCAACGAGAACGACCGCGACGGGGTGTGCTCACGACGCCGGAAACTGGTGCTCTGCAACGACTCGGGGGTGTTCCAGGCGTGCAACATCCACCACAGGGTGGTGGATGCGACGGCCGTCATCACCAGGGACAGCAACAGCAGGACGCCGATACCCACCCACCCAAGAGGGCTGATACCGCGCTGACCGGCCACGGCGGGCTCCGGCGTGGTGGTGGCAGGGGTGTTGACCGGGGCCTGTTGTCCGGGGGCCGGTGGCAGCAGCTGCCCGTCACCGGCCGAGTCGGACTGACCGGACAGCGGGCTGGCGCCAGCCGGAAGGCTGGCCGACACCGGCTGGGGCGCAGGTGAACTCGCATGGGCCACTGCTGGGCTGAGCAGCGCCACCGCGGTGAACCCCAGCGCAAACACCGCTCGACGGGCCCGTCGCGACCGTGCGGTTGTTGAGTGCAGGCGCACAACGCCGTCCTCTCGTCGGATCGAACTGTCACAGCACGGGGCTCGGCTGTCTCGACTCCGACGTCCTCGTCGACGCCAGAACTGGGTCCGAGAACCGTCATGTCCCTCGCCCACAAAGGCTTCTACGCAGTTGATCACCCGATCGGTCCACCAACGTGGAGATGGTCACAGTCGGTCATGATCGAGCGGACGAAACGTTGGCCCGCAGGTACCATTCGGCCTCGGTGACCGGGGTGGCCGCCCTCACAACACGGCACAGGACGCACCGCGACCCGGCCGCGGGAAACTCGGCCGGGTCGCTCTCAGTGGTGGTCTCTCAGTGGTGGTTTCGTGGGCCAGCGGCCCCGCGGATCAGCCGGTTCCGACCATCTGCTCGACTCGCTCGCCGACGACCGGGACGTGGTGCCGTTGAGCGCGCAACGCCGCCTTGCGTTCCTCCGCGGAGAGCCCACCCCAGATGCCGTAGGGCTCGTGCACCTCCAGGGCATGGCGGCGGCACTGCTCGAGCACGGGACAACGGCGGCAGACGGCCTTGGCCTGGGACTCCCGCCGCTCGCGGGCCGGGCCACGCTCGTAGTCGGGATGGAAGAACATGGAGGTCTGCAGGCCACGGCACGCCCCCTGCGCCTGCCAGTTCCAGTGGTCCTCGACGGGACCGGGGAGACGGCTGTAGTCGGCCATGGTGCACCCACCTTCGAAAGTTGGAACCCTTCAGAAGGCTGATACCCAGCTGCTGGAGTGTCAGCGCCACTCGACCGTAGACCAGGGTCGTCAGGGCTTCAACCTACGGGCTCAGCCGGCTGCCCCGAGCCAACCCAGCAGGGTGTGTGGGCCCACCACCGCAACGCTCGCGGGCAGGCGTGCCCGCAGCCCCCGGTCGGCCGTCACCACCAGGTTTCCGTCGTCGACCACCCGCACCAGTTCGTCGTCGCCCGAGGCCGGGGCCCGGTGCACTACCACCCCGCTCGCCTGCACCGCCCGGGCCGCCCCCTCGAGTACGGCATCCACACCGGACACCCAGCCGAACCCTCCCCCGGCCAGCTCCACCGTCCGCGGGAATGCGGCGGCCACCTCGCCGAGCAGCAATCCGGTGGCGGCGGCGCGGTCGCGCCACCAGCCGTTCGGCCGGGCCCCGAGCACGTTCGCGGTGTCCATGAGCAGGCGCAGCGGCTGCGCCCGCAGCGTCGTCCAGGCGTCCGCGAGCCCGGGGTGCAGGGCCAAGGCGTCGACGTCGGGCTCACCCACCCAGCGCAGCTCGGCGCTCTCGTGGTTGGGCGCCAGCGGGAGCACGTGGGGGGCGTCGGCCACGACCGAGGTGTAGGTCCATCCCTGCGCGGTGGCCGCCGTCACCCGCTGGCCGCGGACCGCGACGTCGACCGCCCGCACGCCGGCCTCCTCATCGGCCTCACGCAGCGCGGCCTGCACCGGGGTCTCGTGGCTGTCCCGGGCGCCGCCGGGTAGGCCCCAGGTGCCGCCATGGTGGCTCCAGGCGACCCGGTGCTGCAGGAGCACGCAGGCGCCGCCAACACCGGGCGCGCGCAACAGCAGGCCGGCGGCGCCGTGACGGCCCCAGTGGGTGCTCCCGTCGGCGCTGCGCGACCAGCCGTCCCCGTCACCCCGCATCGCGCCACCCACGACCGGTCCGGCCAGTGCTCACCCGTCGGCGGGCTCCAGCACGAACACGGGGATCTCCCGGTCGGTCTTGCCCTGGTAGTCGGCGTAGTCAGGGAATGCCGCGACGCACCGCGTCCACCACTGCGCCTTCTCCGCGCCGGTGACCTCCCGGTCGGTCATGACCTGCACGCTCGTGCCGTCGCGCAGCTCCACCGTCGGATTGGCCTTCAGGTTGTGGTACCAGACGGGGTGCTGGGGGGCGCCGCCGAGCGAGGCCACGGCGGCGTAACGCCCCTCGTGCTCCACCCGCATCAGCGGGACCTTGCGGAGCTTGCCCGTCTTGGCACCCCTGGTCGTCAGGAGGATGCACGGCAGCCCCCGCATCGTGGTGCCCTCGGTGCCACCCGAGCTCTCATACAGCTCGACCTGGTCGCGGACCCACTGCTGCGTGCTCGGCTGGTACTCACCGGTGAGCGGCATAGCACCAGTTAACTCCGGTGCGCGGCGCGCTGCCACGTCTGGTCGTAACATCGGGCGGTGCCCACCGTCGCGCGGAGCACCGACCACGTGGTGCGCGCCGCCCAGGTCCTCGCCGCCCACCCGATCACGGTGCTGACCGGCGCGGGCATCTCCACCGACTCCGGCATCCCCGACTACCGGGGACCCGCCTCGCCCCCGCGCACCCCCATGACCTACCAGCAGTTCGTCGGCGACCCCGATTTCCGCCGCCACTACTGGGCGCGCAACCACGTCGGCTGGCGGCACGTGCACCGCAGACAGCCGAACGCCGGGCACCGCGCCCTGGCGGCGCTCGAGCGCGCCGGCGTGGTGCGCGGGATCATCACCCAGAACGTCGACCGGCTGCATCACCTCGCCGGCAGCCGGAGGGTGATCGACCTGCACGGCACCTACGCGCGGGTGTCGTGCCTGAGCTGCGGGCACCCGGTGAGCAGGGCCGAACTCGCGGTGCGCCTGGAGGCGCTGAACCCGGAGTTCGCCGCGGTGCACGCCGTGGACGACGCCGAGATCGCCCCCGACGCCGACGCCGCCATCGCCGCCACCGGGGGCTTCCGGGTGGCCGACTGCACGTGCTGCGGCGGGCTGCTCAAGCCCGACATCGTGTACTTCGGCGAGAACGTGCCCCGGCCGCGGGTGGCCCGGGCGTACGCACTGGTCGAGGCCGCGGACGCCCTGCTGGTCGCCGGCTCGTCGTTGACGGTGCTGAGCGGGCTGCGCTTCGTCCGGCACGCCGCGAAGCGGGGGATGCCGGTGGTGGTGGTCAACCGCGGCCCGACCCGGGGTGACGACCTGGCGACGCTGAAGCTCGACGCCGGGTGCTCCGAGGTGCTCAGCGCGCTGGCGGTGGCGCTGCTCGGCGGCGCACCGGGCGCGGCTGCCCGCGAGCCGAGTGTCGGGTTCGAACCGACGACAACCGCTTTACAAGAGCGGTGCTCTACCAGCTGAGCTAACCCGGCACGGCCGGTGGACCGGCCGCAGTGATCGTACTGGCGCTAGCGTGGGCGGTGTGAGCACCTCCGAGATCGCCACCGTCCTCGCCTGGCACGACGCGCTGAACGCCAGGGACATCGACACCCTCGTCGAGGTCTCCAGCGACGACGTCGAACTGGCCGGCCCGGGCGGCGCCAGCCAGGGCGTCGCAGCGCTGCGCGGATGGGTGGCCGACGCCGACGTCCAGCTGGTCGCGGGACGGATGTTCGTGCACGACGGCGTGGTGGTCGTGCAGGAGCAGGCCACGTGGGGCGGTGCTGCGGAGAGCACCAAGACGGTGGCGTCGGCGTTTCGCGTGGTGCACCACCAGGTGGCGTCGGTGTTCCGCCACGACGACCTGGACGCGGCGCTGGCGGCGACCGGACTCAAGGCCGATCACGAGGTGGACACGGACTGGGCATGGGGCACTGAGCACGAGACGAACGGCCCAGGTCAGCGTACGCGACGGTGGTCTTCTGGTGATCCAGTGCGACACTGGCAGCAGGTCTTACGCACCCGAATCCCTGGAGGTGGCCGAGGATGGCCGACGCCAAGAGCACCAAGTCCGTGACCGACGACCTGGACGACGCCGACGTGGAGGTGCCCAGTGAGACCGCGCTCGCCGCCCAGCGGGTGGTCGCGGCCTACGCGACCGATGCCGACGAATGCGTGGTGCTGCTGGACATGCTGGGTATCGGTCGCCCCCTCCGTTACTAGCCCGCTCACCGGGGTAGACCGAGGAGAACAGCAGTGACCGTGGCCGCCAGCGACACCGGCGACGCGGACTTCGTGGTCGTCGCCAACCGTCTGCCCGTCGACCTGGAGGAGCTACCCGGCGGCGAACGCCGGTGGCGGCGCAGCCCCGGGGGCCTCGTCACCGCACTCGAACCCGTGCTGCGCAGCCACGACGGCGCGTGGGTGGGGTGGGCCGGGGTGCCTGACGCCGACGTGGAGCCCTTCGTCGACGACGGGTTGACCCTGCACCCGGTGCGGCTGGCCGCCACCGAGATCACCGAGTACTACGAGGGTTTCTCCAACGGCACCCTGTGGCCGCTGTATCACGACGTGGTGGCCGCCCCGGAGTACCACCGGCACTGGTGGAACACCTACGTGCGGGTCAACCAGCGGTTCGCCGAGGCCACCGCGGCCACCGCCGCCCACGGGGCCCGGGTGTGGGTGCAGGACTACCAGCTGCAGCTCGTGCCGAAGATGTTGCGCGACCTGCGGCCCGACCTCACCATCGGCTTCTTCCTGCACATCCCGTTCCCACCCGTGGAGCTGTTCATGCAGCTGCCGTGGCGCACGGAGGTCGTCGAGGGGCTGCTGGGCGCCGACCTCATCGGCTTCCATCTGCCCGGGGGGGCGCAGAACTTCCTCTACCTGTCCCGGCGCCTGGCCGGCCAGACCGCGTCGCGAGCGTCGGTGGGCGTGCGCTCCCGACCGGGCACCGTGTTGGTGGGCGAGCGGGTGGTGCGCGTGGGCGCCTTCCCCATCTCCATCGATTCCGGGCAGCTCGACGCGCTGTCCAAGACCCCCGGTGTGCAGGCCCGCGCCGAACAGATCCGCGCCGAGCTGGGCAACCCGACGAAGATCATCCTGGGGGTCGACCGGCTCGACTACACCAAGGGCATCGACACCCGGCTCTACGCGCTGCACGAGCTGCTCGACGAGGGCCGGATCGACGCCGACGACACCGTGATGGTGCAGCTGGCCACCCCGAGCCGGGAGAAGGTGGGCCTCTACATCCGGATGCGCGAGGGCATCGAGCAGGAGGTCGGCCGGATCAACGGCGAGTACTCCAAGGTCGGTCGGCCCGCCGTGCACTACCTGCTCCAGCCGGTGCCCCGCGAGGAGCTGGTCGCCTTCTTCGTCGCCGCCGACGTCATGCTGGTCACCCCCGTCCGCGACGGGATGAACCTGGTGGCCAAGGAGTACCCCGCCTGCCGCAGCGACCTCGGGGGAGCCCTGGTCCTCAGCGAGTTCGCGGGTGCCGCCGCTGAGCTCAAGGGCGCGTACCTGGTCAACCCGCACGACCTGGACGGGGTGAAGGACGCCATGATCAGCGCGCTGAACCAGGATCCCCAGGAGGGGCGCCGTAGGATGCGGACGCTACGACGCCAGGTGCTCACCCACGACGTCGACCGCTGGGCCCGGTCGTTCCTCGAGGCGCTCGGCGGGCAGTAGCAGCCACCCGGCGCTGACGGCGGGGTGGTGGCCGTACCGCGTCGAACAGGAGGTTTGCGGTGAACAGCGACGATCTGCCTGCCGACCTCGTGGCGGCCCTACTGGCCACCGCCCGCACCCCCCGGCTGCTGGTGGCCTCCGACTACGACGGCACCCTTGCCCCCCTCGTCGACGACCCCGCCGCCGCGTGGCCCCACCCCGAGTCGGTGCACGTCCTCGATGAACTCGCCACGCTGGGCGACACCGCGGTCGCGGTGATCTCCGGGCGGGCGCTGCGCGATCTCACCGCGCTGTCCGGTCTGGGTGCACCAGTGCACCTGGTGGGCAGTCACGGGGCCGAGTTCGCGGACGGCTTCGTGCACGAGATCGACGCGGACGCCGTTGCGCTGCACGCACGGCTGCACGCCGAGCTGACGTCGATCCTGGACGGGCACCGCGGTGTCGGCCTGGAGACCAAGCCGGCGAGCATCGCGGTACACGTGCGCAACGCCTCGGCCGGGTTGGGTGAACGGGTGCTCAAGCGGGTGCGCACCGGTCCAGCGGGCTGGGACGGCGTCCACGTCACCGAGGGCAAGGCGGTGATCGAGCTGGCGGTGATCGCCACCGACAAGGGTCAGGCGCTGGAGCTGCTGCGGTCGCGCACCGACTCCGGCGCGGCGGTCTTCTTCGGCGACGACGTCACCGACGAGAAGGCGTTCCGCCGCCTGCACGCCCCCGACGTGGGCGTCAAGGTGGGCGGCGGCGCGAGCCTGGCCGCGTTCGGAGTCGCCGCGACCGAACACGTGGCCACCGCGCTGGCGTTGCTACTCCGGGAGCGCCGCCGGTGGCTGCGGGAGTAGCGCCGCGGACGCTCGTTCACTACAGCCCGGAGAACCACTTCGGTACCTGGGGTGAGCTCGAGGTGCGGCCGAGCACCAGCTGCGTGGGTAGCACGACGGTGCGCGGACCCGGCCGACCGGCGCCGGGTTCCGGCGGGGTGAGCAGCAGCCGGCCCGCGGCCCGTCCCTTGTCCTCCACGGGCTGTCGCACGGTGGTGAGCCCCTCGGTCAGCGCCTGCGGCACCCCGTCGAACCCGGTGACCGTCAGCTGGGCGGGCACGTCGATGCCGCGGTGGCGTGCCTCGCGCAACGCCCCGAGGGCGAGCACATCCGTGGTGCACACCAGCGCGGTGATCGAAGTATCGGCGTCCAGCGCCTGCGCCGCGGCTGACTGCCCTTGCTCCACCAGGTGCTCGTAGCGCTCCACCACCGGCATCCCGGTGAGGTCTCCGCCGGCCGCCGACAGGGCGTCGGCCAGGCCCCCGATCCGCTCGCGCTGCACGTGGAACGTCGCACGCTGCCACCGCTGCCGCATGGCCAGGCCGTCGCTACGATCGCGCCCCAGCCGCATGCACAGCACACCGAATCGCCGGTGCCCCAAACCGATGAGGTGCTCTCCCAGTTCGCGGACAGCCGCCCGGTCGTCGATACCCACCCGGTCGACCCCCGCGAGGGCCATCGGCTGATCGCAGATCACGGTCGGCACCGGGCGCTGTAGGACGGCACCAAGGTAGGGGTCGTCCTCCGCGACGGAATAGACGACGAACCCGTCCACGCCCGCGCTGAGCACGGCCCGCGACGCCGCGGCCCGGTCGCGGCCGGGGTGCGCGGGCACGAGCAGCAACCCCTGGCCCGCGCTCTCGCAGGCCTCCGAGAGGCCGGCCAGGAAGTCCACGGCCGCGGGATCCCGGAAGGCGTAGGACAACGCCTCGGTGAGCAGCAGCCCCACCGCGCCCGCCTTGCGGGTGCGCAGTGAGCGGGCCACCGGATCGGGCCCCGGGTAACCCAGCCGTGCCGCCTCGCGCAGCACCCGCTCGCGCAGTGCGGGTGACAGCTGGTCGGGACGGTTGTAGGCGTTGGACACCGTGGTTCGTGACACCTTCAACGAGGCCGCCAGCGTCGCCAGGGTGGCCTGCCGGCGAACGCCGCCTGTCCGTGCCATGACCCGACGGTAACGGTTCAGCTGCCTGGACCTGCCCCGGCGCTCTCCAGCACCAGCACCACCGCCTGGGCTGGGGCGAGCACCGGCATCGCCAACCCGACCGTCCCCAGCACGGCCCCACCGACCACGAAACCCGAACCCCTGGCCGGTGCCATCCATGCCGGCTCCGCCGCCTGCACGGTCTGCGGCGCAGGAACTCCGGCGGGCAGCTGCACCCGGTAGCGGCGCGCCGGGTCCAGTCCGGGCAGTTGCCGCACCCCGGGACGCGCGACGGAGCCGGCGCTCAGCTGGACGAAGGCGAACACCGCCGCACTGCCGTCTGTGGCGACCACCCCGTGCAACCGCTGCCGAAGCGGCAATTTCAAACGCGATCAACCAGATTCGACTTCACTGTCCAGTGAGCCGGGCCACATGTCAAGACACGTTTCGCCACCACGCCGTTACCGCGTGTTCACCCAACAGCCGGCCTCCCCCGGGCCACTCAGTCGCGGTTCACCTGCTCTTATGCCGAGCGGGGTGGCGGAGTTTCCTTTGGCCGACGCGGCCGGACGGCGACGCCAGGAACCTCAGTTTCCCCGCGAACCCCGCGCGCAGCCGATGTTTGGGTATGTTGACTTATCCTCGCCTTGCGGGCCACTGTTCGTCCATGCGGAACTGGCCCGCCGACGGCGTCGCGCTCGGTGCTGACTACAACCCGGAGCAGTGGCCCGAACAGGTGTGGCCCGACGACGTCGCCCGGATGCAGGAAGCGGGGGTCACCTTCGCCACCGTCGGCGTGTTCTCGTGGTCGCTGCTGGAGCCGGCGCAGGGCCGCTACACCTTCGGCTGGCCCGACCGGGTGCTCGACCTGCTGCATTCCGGTGGCATCGCCGTCGACCTGGCCACGGCCACCCCGTCGCCGCCACCGTGGTTCTCGCATGCCTACCCGGAGACGTTGCCGGTGGACCGGGAGGGTCGCACCCGGCGCGGCTCGTGGCTGTTCGTCATCAACCACTCCGCCCGCGTCGCTGACGTGGCGGGCCCGGGCACGAGCTGCTCACGCGCACCGACGTGGCCCGCTTGAGGGTGCCGGCCGGTGGCGTCGCCGTGCTGCGGGAGGCCTGAGCACCATGCTCGCCCGCCAGCGCCAGCAGCGCATCCTCGAGGTCGTCCGCTCCGACGGAGGCGCGCGGGTGTCGGCGCTGATCGAGCTGCTCGGGGTCTCGGACATGACGGTGCGCCGCGACCTGGAGGCGTTGGCGTCGCGCGGGCTCGTCGCCCGGGTGCACGGCGGGGACACCGAGGTGTCGCCGAACAGCACCTACGAGCCGGGCTTCACCGTCAAGTCGGGCCTGCAGAGCGCGGAGAAGGCCGCGATCGCGCGCGCCGCGGCTGCGCTGGTCGAGCCGGGCTCCGCCGTCGCACTGTCGGCGGGCACCACCACCTTCGCGCTGGCCCGCGAGCTGCGCGCGGTGCCCGAGCTGACCGTGGTGACGAACTCCGTGCCCGTGGCGCAGTTGCTGCACGAGACCGGACGCGCCGACCTCACCATCGTGCTCACCGGAGGGGTGCGTACTCCCTCCGATGCCCTGGTGGGTCCGGTTTCGGTGGCCGCGCTGCGCACCCTGCACACGGACTGGCTCTTTCTCGGGGTGCACGGCCTCGATGCGCAGGCCGGGCTGACCACCCCCAACCTCGCGGAGGCGGAGACCAACCGGGCGCTGGTGGCATGCGCTCGCCGGCTGGTGGTGTTGGCCGACAGCACCAAGTGGAACGTGGTGGGGTTGTCCACCATCGCGACGCTGGACGAGGTGGATGTCCTGATCACCGACGACGGGCTGGACGAGGCGGTGTGCAGGCTGCTCACCGACGAGGTCGGTCGACTCGTGGTGACCACGGCCGACGAGGCAGCCGACGAGGCGGCGGCGGGACGAGGCGGTGGGCAGCGATGACGGCGACGGAACACGGAACCACCGCGGCGGGCACAGTCGTACCCGTGCGGCGCACGCTGGCCGACGGGCGCGACATCTGCTACTTCGACGACGTGGGCAACGCCCACCCGCACACCGGGGTCGACCGCCGCGAGCTCGGCCCGGCGGCCGAGGCCGCAACGATGCGCTTCGACGTACTCACCGGCGAGTGGGTGGCCATCGCCGCGCACCGGATGACGCGCACGCACCTGCCCACGCGCGCCGACTGCCCGCTGTGCCCCACCACCGACCCGGCGCACCCCACGGAGGTGCCCGAGCCCGACTACGACGTGGTGGTGTTCGGTAACCGGTTCCCCAGCTTCTCCGCCGCGGCCGAGGTCCCCGCCGTCACCGTCACCGAGGCACGCCTCGGCGCGCCCGACCGGCCCGCCACCGGACGCTGCGAGGTGATCTGCTTCTCCAGCGACCACACCACCTCCGTCGCGGAACTGCCCCGGCGCCGGATGCGCACGGTGGTGGCCGCGTGGGCGCAACGCACGGCGGAGCTCTCCGCCCACCCAGGGATCGGGCAGGTGTTCTGCTTCGAGAACCGCGGCGAGGAGATCGGCGTCACGCTGGCGCACCCGCACGGGCAGATCTACGCCTACCCCTATGTGACCCCGCGGACCGCCGCCGTGCTGACCCAGGCCCGCAGGCACGCCCAGCGCACCGGCGGCCACCTGCTCCGTGACGTACTGCGCGCCGAGCAGCGGGCCGCCACGCGCATGGTGCTGGCCGGGGAGCACTGGAGCGCGTACGTGCCCACCGCAGCTCGCTGGCCGGTGGAGGTGCACCTCGCGCCGCACCGCGACGTACCCGACCTCGCTGCGCTGGACGGCGACGAGCGCGACGAGCTCGCCGATGTCTACCAGGAGCTGCTGCGCAGGGTCGACCGCTTCTTCCCCGGGGTCGACCGGGTGCCCTACATCGCCGGGTGGCACCAGGCGCCGGTCGGCGCGGGCCGCGAGCTGGGTCGGCTGCACCTGCAGGTCTTCTCGGTGCTGCGCGCCCCTGGCAAGCTCAAGTACCTCGCCGGGTCGGAGTCCGGGGTGGGGGCCTGGATCAACGATGCCGATCCCGAGACGATCGCCGCCCGGCTGCGCGAGGTGGCCTCGTGAGTCCCCGCGCCGGGGCTACGGCGCCCACGTTCCTGCCGCCCGGCGACCCCACGACCGCCCTGTCTCGGGTGCTCGGCGACTTCGCCAGGGCGCACGGACGCAGCGCCGACGGCGTGTGGTCGGCGCCCGGACGGGTGAACCTCATCGGCGAGCACACCGACTACAACGGCGGCCTGTGCCTGCCGCTCGCGTTGCGCCACCGCACCCTCGTGGCCGCCGCGGCCCGGTGCGACTCCCGCGTGCACATCACCAGCCGGCAGAGCGAGCAAGGCTTCACCGGCTCGGTCGGCGAGGTCGGCGCCGGGTGGACGGCCTACCCCACCGGGGTGCTGTGGGCGCTGCGCGCGGCCGGGGTGGACGTGCGCGGGGTGGACATGCACGTCGATTCCGCTGTTCCGGTGGGCGCCGGCCTGTCCAGCTCGGCCGCGTTGACCTGCGCTGTTGCCTTGGCGATCGCAGAGCAAAGCGGTGCGGACATCACCCGTGCGGAACTGGTGGCCGCCTGCGTGCGGGCGGAGAACGAGGTGGTGGGTGCGCCGACCGGGGGCATGGACCAAGCGATCGCGCTGCTGGCTCACCCCGACACCGCGCTGCTGCTGGACTGCCGGGACGGCTCCACCGAGCACCTGCCGCTGCACCTCGCCGACGCCGGACTGGCGCTGCTGGTCATCGACACCCGCGCCGCGCACAACCTGGCCGACGGGCAGTACGCCCAGCGGCGCGCCGACTGCGAGGCGGCCGCGCTCGCATTGGGGGTGCCGAACCTGCGGGCGGCGACCGGCCACGACGTGGGTGCGCTCCACGCGCCCCGGTTGCACGCGCGGGCCCGGCACGTCGTCACCGAGATCGCTCGGGTGTCGGCGGTGGCGGCGCTGCTGCGCGCCGGGCGGTTGGCCGAGACAGGGCCGCTGCTGAACGCCTCGCACGTGTCGCTGCGGGAGGACTTCGCGGTGTCGTGTGCCGAGTTGGACGTGGCGGTGGACACCGCCGGTGACGCAGGGGCATTGGGTGCGCGGATGACCGGCGGTGGCTTCGGCGGGTCTGCGGTGGTGCTGCTGCGCGCCGGCGACGCCGCCTCCGTGGCCATCGCGGTGGACCGCGAGTTCGCCCGACGCGGGTGGCGCCCACCCGGCTTTCTGCTGGCCGAGCCGAGCGCGGCGGGATCCCGGTTGCGGTAGCGACGACGATCTCCGCCCCGCCGGCGTTGCCCATCGCCTGTCCGGACAGGCGCCGGCAGTACTTCCAGCGGCATGGAACCGTCACCGGAGCAGCATGGACGTCATGACCACCGACCTACCCCCATCGAGGAACCGCGGCGGCGGCGACGCCGACCCCCCATCTCGGCTGGCGGTGACGATCGCGCTCGGCAGTACCGGGTATACTCGACTCATGGCCAAGGTGATGGTGTCGTTGCCCGACGATCTGCTCGGCTCGCTCGACGCCGAAGCTGCCCGCAGAAACACCACTCGCAGCGGGCTGCTGCGCGATTACGTCCACGAAGGCCTGCGCCACCGAGGGCATGAGCGGGCGCGCCGCGTGCAGCGACTGATGACCGAAGCCGGCCATCACGGAGGCAACGGCGTCCACGATCTCCAGCGACACCGACCGACGGCGTGAGCGTCTGGTTCGTGGACGCGAGCGTGCTGCTGGCCCGAGAGGACGCCGACGACGATCAGCACGAGGCGGCGCGCCAGCTGCTGGCCGGTGACACGCCCCTGGCAACGCTGGACCTTGCCTGCTACGAGGTCTGCAACGTCGCCGTGCGGGCGTGGCGCGATATCCAGGCAGCTGGTCGGATGCGCGGCCTGGTCGAGGCGATCGCGGCCGACGGTGGGCTGGTGCGGGTCGACGAAGCGCTCATCGCCGACGCCGTGAGGACTGCGGACACAGCGGGCCTATCGGTCTACGACGCCGGCTATGTCGCCGGTGCCGCGCGCGTCGGCGCGCAGCTGGTCAGCTGCGATATGCGCGACCTGGTGAGCCGCAACCTCGCCGTAACCCCTCAGCAGGCGTGCCACCCAGGCTGAACGCTGGGCCGACGCGGGAGACCGTGCGCCGCGCGGCCAAGGCAGCGGTCCCTTCGTCTCACAGCGGAATCGTGCTGCGGGCCAGTGGCGACTCAGCTCCCACCCCGTAGTTGGTATGGGCATGTTGCAGCGCTCGGACAGCATGTCCGAGTGCCCCTACAAAGGCGACGGGCAGTACTGCTTTCTAGCCGCCGGCCGAACACACCCATCCGCCCCGGCGGCGCCGCCTGAACGAACCGAAGATGATGCAGCCGAGTGCCGGTGAACGGATCGGCGTTGTAGAACAGCCTCTGTACGCCGACCAGGTCGACTGGAAGCTCGGCTGGCCCGAGGACGAACACGGGACCGGATGACGTCCCCAGAAGTGGTGTAACTCGGGGCCTTTGGATTTGGTGACCGCGTGTCGGTCCCGGATGTTGAGGGGCCACCGCGTGAGGCTCTGTGAGAACCGACCAAGGAACTCACAGAATGA
>JAABUV010001341.1_pt1 | contig 35722 bp, 1 predicted proteins | sample 5559971 | NCBI WGS metagenome assembly JAABUV01 (sample SAMN10711881, study PRJNA513362) | rock metagenome | isolation source: Antarctica rocks | place: Antarctica: Victoria Land, Knobhead nord | collected 2015-12-19
GTCTACGCTAACCTTCTAGATAATCTTAATTATTAAATTATCTCCTTAATTATTAAAGGAAATCTTAGGCCTCCTAGGCTAAGCGGTCTTACTTAGGGCTATTATTACTTAAGATCCGCCTCTCTTAAGGTAGTTAGCCTTAGGGAAGAAGTAGGTACTAAGGACCTTTATCTAACTAATTAGATAGTAGATAAACCCTTACTTTATACCGTAGTTAAGAAATTTAAGCGTAACTAATAGATTTAGGTAGCTCGCTATTAGTTACTAGAGCTAGCGTTAGCTAGGAAAAATCCTTCTTTAATAAGACCGACTCCGCTATTACCTTTATCTTTTCTACTATTATTATTATCTAGGACTACCCCGATGATAATAACTAGGGCTATATTAGCTAAGGAAGCTATTTATAACTAACTAATTAGCCCTAAAAACGTAATAATAAAATAAAATATTAAGGTAATTATTAAATATATTATAGCAAGCTATATTAGGTATAATCTACTATAACCTAGGCCCCTAGGTACTCTAGGACCCCTAGGACCGCCTAGGTAAGATAGTATTAATAGTAATAGGAATAATAATAGCCCCGCCTCGCTTAAAACCGAAGATATTAGGTACTTTTTCCTAGATATAAAAGGAGAAGGGGTAATTATCTATTAAGGACGTTACGCTTTCTATTAAGACGTCTATAAGTTTATTAATAGGTTATAAGATCTTATAGCCTCTAAAGGTAAAAATAAGGTCCTTAATATATTACTTATATATCTACGTAGTAAGGCGTATAAGTGGTATTTTATAGAGCTTACGGCTCTAAAAAAGGATCTCTTCTAAACTACCCTATTAAAGTCTTAGATTAATACCTTAATTAAACGCTTTAAGGAAAGGCGAGCTATTACTATCTCTAAGTTATAAATAGAGAAGTATATATAAGAAGATATAAGGTAGGGTAAATTACCTTAAGTCTTTATATAAAGCCTATTATAATATATAAGGGCCGCTAATTTTAAAGATATTCCTAACTAGTTATCTATTATATAGAATAACCTCGCTTTAGAATACTAATAATTTATTAATAAGCTAATAGAGATTATAACTCTTAGTAAGTTCCTTAAAGCCTTAGATAGTAAGGTAGATATATAGTATTAACTAGCTCTTAAAGAGTATTCTTAAAAGTAGTATTAAGCTAATAGAAAGTTAGTAGTAAAGATAGGTTAGTACTAGAATAATAATTATTAGGGTAGTTTTCCTAGGCTACTATTTCCTTCTTACTATTAGCTATTTCCGCTACCCTTTTTCTAAGGGTATTTAGTATATAGTAATTATAGTAATAGTAATACTAATAGACCTACCTATTAGCCTAATCCCTATAACTAGGCCCCCTAGTAAAGTTAGCCTTTACTAGTACCTTATTAACCTCTATAAATCACGGTAGGAAATACCCCTAGCGTGTTAGGTTTAACCTTAATAATAATAACTACCTAGTTTAATCCCCGCTCTTAAGGCGGATACTAGGGCGGATATAGAAGAGGGTTAAGTCGTCCTATAGGATATTAACCCCGTCGTCCTTAAGGTATAGCCTATTAGGCTACTAAGGAAACCTAGTAGTAGGATGATACTAAGTCTTCCTAGACCCCGGAAGATATTAGCGTGCCTAAGGTAATCCTAGAGAATAATAACTACTACGCTAATAAGGACCTTAATTACTACTAGCCTTAATAAGATAATAAGGTAGAATAGTACTCTACTTTAGTAAGTACAGCTCCTATATATTAGTGCCGACGTTATTACTAGTTATTTACCTTAAAAAACTAATTATATTAATATCTTAGAAGCTCTAGGAAAGGATAGAGATTATCTATATTACTCTACCTAGGTTTTCTGGATTTAACCTAAGTTAACGCCTAGGTTTTACTAGATAACCTAGGTAATTAGCTAGGGTTTACTAATACTACTACTACTACTAAAGAATTAGTCGGGATTATCAAGTCTTTTATAGACTTAGTTAAAGAAATAGGTACTGGATATACCTTTCATGGATACTATTATATAATAGCTAAGGTAAAGCTATTACCTAGTAGTATAATAGACTCTATATACCTTAATATAGGCTGCGGTATTAGCTTAGGTAATCGAGCCTATTTAAAGGCTTCTATCCCTAACTTATAAATTCGTATAATAGCCAGCCTAATAATAGTTAGAGGTATTAGATTAATAAGGTATATAACCGCTAAGTATATAATATTACCTCTCTATCTACCTAGGAAGTATAATAGTAAAGATACTATTATAATAATATCTCCCCGCGAAATTTATATTATTAACGACCTTAAGGTAAATATACTAATTAGGATAGATATTATAATTCTTAAAAAGATTAATATCTTAGCCTTATAATTAAGGGCCTTAATAGGTAGTTATAATATATATATTATATTATAAATAAAGGTATAGGGAAGGCTAGTAGTATACCTAGTTTATATTAAGTAAATAATTATCGTACCCCTTAATTCCTAGATATAAATCCCTATTTATTACGCCTTATTACTAGACTATAACTATTTCTTTAAACCTAATAGTTATTAGGAATTATCTCTCTATACCTATTTTATTAACGCCTCTCTATTAGTAATACTAGTAAAAAATAAGGGAGATAAGGTAGTAATAGTATCTTAAAACCATTATTTAGGAACTATTTAGGAATTAGAATTTAATAGATATTACTATATAATATCTAGAATTAAGGATACTATAGAGTTAGTAACTCGTCGCCTAAGAAGTAAGTATTAAACTAGCTAGCTTTAAAAAGTTTTTAATAAAGTAGTTTCCGCTTTTATAATAGTAATACTAGTAATATTAGCGTCCCCTTTAACTTTATTATTACCTACTTTAGTAATACCTCTTATAAAAGCCTTTACGCCTACTATTTACGCTCCTAATATTATAGTAGCGCCTACTACGAAAGACTTTATTATACCTAATAGTACTACTATTTATAATAGATATCAGCTAATAAGTAATATAGTTAATAAATTCCTAAAGCTCTAGGAAGAAGGTAGTTTTATAGACATTCCTTAGGAAGAATAAATAAGAATTCTATTAAAGTCTAATTAGGAATAAAAGGTTCCTAAAATAGCCTAGGTTTACCCCCTTAGTATTAAGTTAAAGAAGGTCCTTAATAATACCTTTAATAAGCTCTATAAATAAGACTAACTCTACTAAATAACTAAGTCGACGCCTTTTAATTTCCCTATTTTTATTATTTAGAAAATTATACCTAATAGGAAATATAAAGGCCGCGTAGTTATTAATATCCGTAGATTAAATACTATTATACGCCCTAATATCTACGCCCTACCTTTATAATTAGAGATAATTACTACTATTAAAGACTATAAATATATAAGTATTATTAATGCCACTAGTTTTTTCTATTATTAGCGTATATATCCCGACGACTATTATAAGCTTATAGTTATTAGCTATTAAGGCTAAGAATTATTTAATATTACTATCATAAGTTATAAGAACTTACTAGCCTATATCTAATATTAGATTAACCGCCTCCTTTATACCTATTAGAAATTGGCTAAGGTATATATTAATGATATTATTATCTACTCTAGAACTCTAGAGGAGTATATCTAGTATCTTTAGTAAGTATTTACTATATTATAAAAGCACGGGATATTAGTAAATCCTACTAAAGCCTTCTTTAGATACCCCTTAGTCTAGCTATTAGGATAGAAGGTTAATTTATTTAGGCTATCTACGGCGGAAGATAAGCTTCTTACTATATTAAGGCTCTTATTTCTAGAGTCTCTTTTATAGCTAGAAACTTATCTTAGAATAATAGGCTAGCTACGTAGTTATATCACCTACTACGCGGCTATCTCTAAGCCCCTATAAGATAGAAAGACCCTTATACTTATATTAGCTCTTAAGGCGGGAAATAAACGTAAATTTTTTATAAGATAGAAGCTATTAATAGACCCCTCTAAGTTAGAATTTACCTCCTTTAAGGCCTTATAAAAGGTATTATTATCTCCTACTTTTCTATTATATTTTAATAATAAAATTATTCTATTTATAGATCTTAATACTAGTAAGGTTTTTAATTTTAGCGTAATAGTATATTACGTTAACGGCGCTATTAAGGACGGGGAATATCCTAGTTATTCTTAGGTTTAGCCTATTCTATTTCTTAGTCGTCTATTAAAGGATATAGAGATATAATATTAGCCTACTAAGCTTAAATTAGCTGGGATTATATAGGTTCTAGGTAAAGTCCACTATATAGTAGAGTCTACCCCGTAGACTATAATATATATAGACTATAGTGCGGTACTTAGAATTATAAAATAAATATCTATATTAACTTTATCTATAGCTAAACTAAACCTTCGCCTTATCTATACTTCTAAATATATCTAGTAATTTAAAATATTAAGTTTTACTATAAGCCTAGGAAATAGCACGTTATTCCTAATACCTTATCTAGACTTTATAGTACTACCGCCGTAAAAGCGGCTAGGAATAAAGAGGGTAAACTTAATGCCCTATAGGGATACGCTTATACTACTACTAGTCTTATTAAGATTAGCCCAGGTCTCTATTAATAGCTTATTAATAGCTATAAGGTAGACTTATTATAGTATAAGGTAAAGAAGGTCCTTAATAGTAATAACTACCTTAAGGTAGAAGACTACGTAAAGCTTCCCTTCTACTAGGCTACTAATAGACTTATCTAGAGGCTTAACGTAGGTAGACCTAACTACTTATATATTCTAGGACTAGCTATTAAGGCGTTTCTTAAGATTACATATTTAGAATATATAGGGTTTACTAAATATTATAAAGTCTTATCTAGTAATAGTATATTAAGGGCCTTATTAAGAAGCTTTAAGAGTTTCTTAACTACTATCTATAATACTAATTATATTGAACCCTACGTTATATACCTTATAATTTATTATAACTAATTATATTACCTCTAATACCTTTCTATATATTAATAATTAATTTTATTCTTACCTTACTAATATTAACTAAAGGCTATAACACGTTATTAATAGTTATAGATAAGTTCTCCTAGAAAATTATATTAATTCCTAGGAAAGCTACCTTTACCGCCGTAGACTAGGCTAATAGGCTACTAAGGAGACTATATAAGATAGATTAGGGTCTCCCTAAGTAAATAATATCTAATAGAGACCGTAAGTTCTTAAGTAAACTCTAGACTACCTTATTTAAAAAGCTTAGCGTTAAACTTCTCTAATTGATAGTATATTACCCCTAAATTAATAGATTAAGTAAGCATATTAATTAAACCATTAAAATTACTTTATAATTCTAGATATATACGCTTAATAATATAGCCGCCTAGCTAGTTATAATCCTAGCTATTTAGGCTAGTTATAATAACGCGTTTTCTACCCTAAGTAGGTAATCCCTAAATAATATTACTTATAGGTTCTCCCTTAATTAACTACTTAACCTAGGAGCCTATAATAAGTAAGTAATACCTAGGGATATAGCCCGTCTCTAGGTATCTAACGCTATTACTTTCACCTAGATATACTTTAAATTCTACTATAATCGCCGCTATTAGCTCTAGTTTTTCCGTATAAGAGATAGCGTTAAACTACGTCTCTATTATAAATACTTTATACTATCTACTACTAGTAGAGAATATAGGTAATGGTTTATTAGCCCTTTTAAAGTTATAGAGCGTATTAGCTATCTAGCCTACCGCCTAATAATTCCTACTTACTAGCGGATTTATGATATCTTTACTATAGCCTAGTTAGAACCGTGCCTAGACCTAGATAAAGACCCGTTCTCTCGCCCTTAACCTAAGGAACTGCTATCCGTGTTTGTTAAAGGCGATACTAATAATACTAGATCCTTTAAGATAGAATATCTAATAAATAAGCGCCTTATTAGGAAGGGTCGTAGGCTATTAATAGAATATATAGTAAGATAGAAGGGTTATATAGCCTATTATAACTAGTAGATAAATATTAAGGAATTAGGAAACGCCTAGGGGCTAGTAGATAATTATAAAGTAGCGGTAATATAATTACCTCTTTACTTTAAGCGCTAATATAGTTACTTTCTTACCTTACGCGATATTAATAAGGACGTTAACATCTTTTTTATTTACCGGTATATTATTACGATATAGTCTATAGAAGGCTTCTATAGAGAGCTACTAAGGAATATTCCTTAGCAATATACTTAGCTATTCTCATGCTTTCTAGATAGCTAGATATCTTTCAACTATTCAACTTATCAGCTATATTATCTAACATCTACCTTTTCTTAAAATAACTCTACTTTAAGACCTTCTCTATCCTTCTTAAAAGTAGGGAACTTTAAGAGATCTTAAGGTAGTATATTTCTCTTTTAATCCTATTTAACTAGCTTTTAAAGTTTATTAAGTATTTAAAATACCTTACATATTACTTCTTTAAAATAAAGTACTTTTACTTTCTTTAATATCCTCCCTTTAATCTTCTAAGCCTCTTATTATACTTTAAGACTCCTCTAACTTCTCTTTTAATTATACTTTATCTTAAGTTTAAATACTATCTTTATAACCTTTATATAATTTAAATTTTAAAAGGACTTTACTTTTAAAGAGGGCTTTACTTATAATACCTCCTTTTTTATAATTTTTATTAGGCCTTAAAGTATTTTAATTAGGTAGCTATTTATTTATTCCCTAGTTATTAACTCCCCTTTTAATAGTAAATATTAAAGGATATTTATTTACCTCTTTATCTCCTTTAAGTTTATTATCTTTTATATCCTTTATAAGTATAAGACTATTACCTTTACTTTAAGGCTAACTTTAATATATATTAAGATATAATTAAACTTATAATAAAAGTTTAACCTAATATAATATTTTAATAATATTTACTTAATAGCCTTTATTATAAATATTAAATTAATAGTACTTTTTACTCTTTTTATCCTCTAAGTTATTATATCCTTTAATAGGGTAAACTTTATTCCCCTTTCTTTTATAATATTTATTAATATATCTACTACTTTATAATATATATATCTATCCCTATTATTCTAGTTCAAGTAATAGAGATTAAAGTCTCTTATTAATATATATTCCCTAGGCTAACTTAGCTACTCCTTTACCCCTAATAATATAAAGGGGCTATTTATTAAGGTCTTAGACTTTAAGTTAGAGTTATATATATTATATATTTAAAGGTATATTAATACTCCCCCTTCCTTCCTTATAACTTATATTTTTAAGGAGTATAAGTCCCTTAATATAAATTTAATTCTTTATTTATTAATATTTTAATATTTATTTATAAAGAAATATATCTTTATATCCCTCCCTACTTTATATATTAGGTAGAATACTCCTCTACTTAAATTATATATTAAACTTATCCTCTTTATATATAATAATTCTTAGATAGCTAGAATATTTATTTATTATATCTCTTTATCTTTTAATAATAATATTATTATTATAATCTACTCCTTTTATATATTATATTATAATAATTTTATTATCTTTTATACCTTTATAAAGATCTTTATTAAATATCTCTTATAACCTTTACTCCCTTAATAATTAAGACCTTTTATATTAATATTTCTTTTAATATCTATTAACTTATCTCCTTTACTTAGAGAGTAATTAGCCTTCTTAACCTATTTTATAATATTATTACTAGTAGTAATACAATTCCCCTTTCCTTTATATCCACTTAAGAACTTATTTATATTATAACTTTATTAAGGTTTTTAAATCTTAATATAAGCTTCCTCTTCTTCTTTATTACTATTATTATTTATTCCCTTTAAAGCTATTTTTAAGTATCTTATTACTTATTTTCTTTTATAAAGCCTTTATATACTTTCTTTTTATTTTTTATTATCTTCTAATAAAGCTTATTTAATTCCTTTACTTTAATTATATATCTTTATTTTTAAATTATATAATTATTCTTTTTATAATTATTATATCTCTTTATCTCCCCCTTTTTTTTTTCCCCTTTAAGTTATATTTATTAATATAGATTTTATATTATATTAAGCTCTTATAATATCTTATTATATATTTATATTATTAATAGTTAAAGTATTATATTATAACCTTATTCCTCTTCTACCTCTTATACTTTAAAAGGTTATATCCTTTTATTAAGCCCTTCTTAATTACTTTATCTATTATCTCTCGTATAAAGAGCTTTAATAATAGTAAGGCTCTCTCTTTCTCTACCTTTCCCTCTCTCTTCTCTTATATAATTACTTATAATTAGGTTATCTTTATAATCTTTAATTTTAAAAGGTTCTTTTTATTTTATTAAATAATTACCTCCTTTACCTCCTTTTATTTTAATATATCTACTACTTTCTTTAATATTTTATATATTATAATTAAAAAGGTTTATTTTAATATCTTTATTAATTTATATATCTTCTTTACTTAATTATTATTCTCTTTTAACTCCTCCCTTACCTTTATCTCCCTTACCTTTATCTCTATTATAAATAGTATTAGATTACCTCTAATTAAGTACTTTACTATTATAATTTCTTATATCCTTAAGAATATAATTATTGTAAACCTTTTAACTAGCTACTCTTTAATAAGTACTTTTATTATTTCTCTTTTAATTTTATCTTTAATTTAGACTATTAAAGTCCTAGCCTTTTTATTATTTATTACTCTAAATCCCTTCTTTATAATATTACCTATTATTATTATAATAGAGATCCCTTTAAGGCTTATATTACTTATTTTATACTTATTAAACTTTAATTAACTATTTATACCTAGCTCTTTTTACCCCCTTATATCTTCCCTCTTTAAAATTACTTTTCTACTACCTTTTTAAACTTATATATCTCTTTAAGCTATTAATCTACTTTTATAATAAACTCCTTTATATATTTAAATCTTACCCCTATTATTTATTCTACTTTATATATTATTCCTCCCTTTAACGCGTTTTATACAATTATTATAACTTTTAAAGCCTTTATTAATATTCTCTTAATATATGTTCCTTTATCTTTAAGTTCCTTCCCCCCTACTAGGCTCCCTAGCCCTTATACGGGTATCCCTCCTCTCCCTAACCTACTACTTCTACTACTACTACTACTTATAATTCCTTCCCCTATATTATATCCTAATATTAGGACTTATTTTATTATATATTAAAGTAAATTTAGATTAAGTCTTTATCTATTTAGACTTTTTTAAATTCTAGGACCTTTATATTAAATTATAATATTAGACTTTCTAATAATAAAAATAAGCTATTCTACTATTTAATTTATTAAATACTACTAGTTAAACTTTAGAGGGCTAGATAAATACTAGGTTATACTAACTTCTATATCTAATAGATTCCTCTATATTAATATAATAAATCTAGTAGGACTATTAATAGTTATTATAAGAGTATAAAAGATATATTATAATATAAGGGATATAATAGTTTAATTCTTATATTAAATAGTCTAGTAGTATAAAAGTTATTAGTAGAATAGAATATTATTATACTAGATATCTTATAATTAGTTAAGTACTTAATAGATAGTATTAGTCTTTTAATACTTCTATCTTAATAATAATAATATCTTTTCCTAATAATAACTAATATAATAAGTCGTCTAATAATAGTATACTTAGTTATACCTTATTAGTTCTAAATAGTAATATTATAATAGAGTTATAATATAAGTAGGCCTAATAACTATTTATTAATACTCTAGTACTAGGTAACTATTATAAATTATCTCTTAGATCTAAAATTAATATTTTTAATAATATTTACTATATATCTCTTATAATACTTAAGGGGGGTCTTAGTATCTATAAAAGTTTATATAAATATCTAATATATTTAGACTTAAATTTACCTTATAACTATTATTACTTACTAATAAATAAAAGAATTATACTTTTAAGTATACTTTTCCTAAGTAAAAATCTTGTATTTTTATAGGTATTTTCTAGTTATAAATAATATTAAGTTATACTTTAATAGGTTAAAGACTAGTATTCTTAGTAACTTAAAGTATCTTAATATTAAATTCTCTAGGTTCTTAATAATTTATTATATCCTTTATAATAAATCTATTATATATTATAATATTAATAGCTATATTTAATAGTTATTAAAACCTTTTTAATAGAAGCCTTACCTATTTATTAATACTATTACCTATCTTTATAAAATATTAATATATTCTAATAATTAACTTATCTACTAGGCGAGAGCCTAGTTATAAAGACTTAGTTATAGATTTTTTTATACTAAAGTAGGATCCTTTAAAGAGTATATCTACCTAGTATAATCTATAAAAAGGTAAATATTATATAAGTAAGTCTCCTTACTAGTATATTAATAGCTTTACTAGTACTTATTAATTTTCTATTATATATAAGATTAAAGAACCCTAGATTACCTATATTCTAATAAGGGCCTTAATTACTAGTATCTACTATAGCCTAGCCTTTCTAGCTAGTCTAGCCTAGTAGGCTAAGTAGACTTAAAGAGCTAGAAGGTCCTTATTAAGAAGGCTAAGGGGGGTATTCTTAGATATACTAAGCTATTCTAGCGTTAATAGTAGCTTATATAATCGCCTTAAAGTCAATATTTTATAATATACTTTCTAAAGAACTATATTTAGGTTCTAGTTTTAGTTCTAGATTAATTAGCTAATTATAGATAATCTCTTCTACTAATATTTCTCTAGTACTAGCGCCGCTAGGAATAGATAGCGTAGTATTAGATACTTATTATTAAGTAGTTACTTAAGATAGCTCTAGTAATAATAATTTATTAAGATACTTATAAAAGCCTTTTATTCCTTTATTAAATTAAGAGATAGCCTTATAATTTAAAGGTTTATTAATAACCTACTTATAAAGCTAAGATAGCTTAAAGTTCCTAATAATATTCCTAAGCTCTAAGGATATTAACCTAGAATAAGTACTTTATCTTAAGGGCTTAATTATTCTAGTAGGCTTAATAGTATCTTTTATAATTAAGGAGATAATATAATATATAAATTTATTAATAATAGAAGTAAAAGTATAACTAGTCTAGATTAATTTACTTAGTTAAAAGGTAAGTTTTATAATTTCTTAGTTAACCTAGGGAGTTATAATAATAAAATATAGAGATTTATTAGGAAGAGTAGTAAATTTATTAGGGCCTTAATAGAGATTCTCTACCTTAGTACTAATTCTCTAGGAGTATAAGGAATACTTATTAGTAAAGGCTTCTATAGACGGCTTTTATAGATAGGAGGTCTATTATAATAGTTTTATTATAATACTAGCGTAATACCTCTTAATAATATTAAGGTCTTTAATAGTAAGGTATATTATTATTAATATATAGTATTATATACGAATAGATATCTTTCCTAGGATAAAGGACTCGCGATAATAGTACTATAAAAACGATATTAGTCCTTCTCTAAGTAGTTAGATAGTACTTAATAGGGATATTAGTTATAATAGTATTACTACTATTATTATAGTAATTAATAGCTATAGGCTAATTTTATATATATATAATTAATTAGCTGTTAAGGATTCTATTAAGGAATAACTAGAGTATAGTATAGAAGTCTTTTATACTATAATAGATATAAAAGCTATAATATTTACTATTACTATTATTTAAAGTTAAAGTTATTTTTAATATTATAAAATATTATTAAATCCTAAGATTATAGAATATTAAAGTAGTAAGTTATTATTATAAAGTAAATAGAGATAATATTATATAGTTATCCTCTTTACTTAAAATTAGTAAATATATAAACTTTATATTCTAATATTAATAGTTTAGGTAAATATACTAAGATTATTTACTATTATTTATTATCTTATAAATAGTATACCTATTATTATTAAAATATAAATTAATTAATTTACTTTTAAAATTTAATTTACTATTTATATAAATAACCTTATCTATTAATATAATATTAATACTCTTAATTACTATTATTACCCCTAATAGGGAGTACCTTATAATTACCTTTACTACTCTCTTTACTTACCTCCCCCTCTATTAAGGAATAGTACTCTAACTAATAGTCTTATAGATTTATATAATTAATTATTAGAGAAGCGAAGCCTCTCCTAGATATAAAGTAGCCTAGTAGAAGGCTTCTACGTCGGTAATTTCTAAAAACCCGGAGGGGTACCTAGGGCCGGCTCTAGGCCGCCCTAGGCCCTTAGGGCTGTGGTTTGAGAAAGCTTACCCTAGGGCGGTAGGGGTAGATATAAGTCCGCCTAGGGCTAATTTAGGTACCCTAATTACTATACTCGCAGCCTATAGCTATAATTCTATACTAGGGACTATTAAAGGCGTACTTAATATTATTAATAATCCCTTAATCTATATTAAAAAGGTTATTAGTATAAGTAAGGTATATTATACTATATTTATATTATAAGAATATTATATTAAGAGTATACTAATAGTAATATATTAATTATATAATATAATAACTAATTATACTATTAATTATATAACTATATAAAGTACTAGATATAAAGAATATTAAAATTATAAGATATATAAGATATATAAGATATATAAGATATACTAGGCCTCTTAAATATACTAGATATATAAGATATACTAGGTATACTAGATATACTAGCTACGCTAGATATACTAGATAAATTATATTTCTCTTATATACTTACTACTTAATTATTACTCTTATCTATTTAATTAATAGATACTTTAAGACTAATAAGTATTATATACTTATTCCTATCTACCTTAATTTAAAAGAGGGTATAATTATCCTCTATTACTAGCTAGTATTCTTAATAGTTATTACTACTAAAGGAATACTAATATATTTAAGTCTCGTCTAGATTAATCTACTTATAGAATTTATCTTATAATAGTTAATATATTAACCTATAACTCCGCCCTCTAATAAGACTATCTTATAAGATCCTCTATTACCTTTTCTATAAGTAGCCTTAATACTATTATCTAGTACTAACTAAGTTAAATATAAGTTACTAGTATTCTACTTAAATAGATATATTTACTAATACTCTACTATAATTCTACTCTACTCTAGGAAGATCTATAGTCTAAGAGACTAGTATATTTATAAGAAGATTATTAGAACTAGTTCTATTACTTATATTATTATTAATTACTCCTATCTTTATAAATATTATACTATAAGTCTAAGTTAAATATATAAGTAATAATAGGCCTTTATATACTATTTATTAGTTAAATAGTAGTAGATCTTTAAGTAAAGGTTAGGTTTAATAATTAAAATTAGATAATATAATATCTCCTTTATAAGAATTATTATCTTTATTAAGTATATTATATAGGTTTTACCCGCTATTATAACTAGCTAGGAGTAAGCCCTAGCTAGTATCCTTATATATATTATATAATAGATGGATTATATTATCTCTATTATTATTTATAAGGGTTATACTTTTATTAACCCTATCTTATAAATACTTTATAACCTTCTCCTATCTATCTTTACCTTAGTTAAATTATATTAGTATATAAAGATTAAAGTTCTTTATAAGAAATATTAGTATTTAATAAATTAATATTAATTATAAAATACCTTTAATAATAGGGCCCTAATATAGGTAATCTATCTTCTTATTTAAAGATATATATTCCTTAATTATATAGTAGATTATTAAAAGTAGAAAGTAGATTACCCTAAGGTAGAATAGCTAGAAAAGGTACCTTATAATTACTAGGAAGCTTAAACTAATAAATATCCTTTTATAAAATACCTTAATAATTATACTAATAATAATATTAGCCTAGAACCTTATAACTATCTAATAAACTAGATTAGCTTTAATTTTATTTATCTACCTTCCTTAATATTAAACCTTTAGATTATCTATATTATAATATATAAAGATATATATATTTAAAAGTTTTATAATAAGTTTATAAGACTACTTAATACTTAAGAAATAGTAATATAATCTAACTAGAGTTTTAATCCTAGGTATAATATAAGATTAAAATAAACTTATACTATTATAAAGCTACTATTATATTAATATCTTATTAATATATTAATAATTAGAAATATATTTCTCCCTATTAACCTTTTACACCTTATATACCTTTAGGATATTATTAATATCTAGTTTATAGTTATATTACTATCCTACCCTTTTAATATAATACTTCTATACTAAAATTATTATATTACTAAAATTAGTTAAATTATATTTAGGCTAAGGTATATACTATTTACTACTATTACTAGTAAATACTAGTACTTATAAGTATAATATAGCCTTAGATAAAATAGCTTTATAACTTATTATAAAGATATTCTATATTCCTTTATAGCGCCTTAGTTAACCTTATAAGAAATTATACCCTTACTCTTCTTTACCTTTAAGTACCTCTACTATAGCTTATTATAATTATAAGGTAATTATAGTTTTTAAGCTCTTAAGAGGTTTTTATTTAAGGATAGAGACGTAGTATTATAAGGGGATCTAATATAAGATATACGCTTTAAAGTAGATAATATTATATTAGGTCTTAGTTATTAGACTAGTTATAGAGCTAATATACTACCCTTTATATTAATAATAATATAAGCTGCTTCTATTAATATAATAGATTAATATAGGAACTTATAATATAATACATCCTCTTTACTAGTTATATCCTAATAGGTTCCTTATCTAACTCTTTTTTATTAATAATATAGTTATCTTATCTCCCTTATTTTAAGTTTAAATCTATTGTATTTAGTAATAGCCTTTACTTTATAATTATTTAATTCTCTTAAATATAAGATTTACTATTACTAACCTTACTATTATAGTTAATACTATTAAGTATATTAGATAGACTATAAGCTCTACTAGCCTACTTAAATAATTAGCTCCTACTATAAATATTATATATAAGACTAGGAGTAGCTTAAACCTCTCCTACTTCTACCTACTCTCATTATAATAAGCCTCTAAGATATTATACTTTAATTAGGGCGAATAGTCTTTAATTTAATAGGATAAGTATTTCTTATAAAAATAAGGGTACTAGAGAATAATAATATAATAGGTAAATAAGTTTATAAAAGAATATTTAAGAAATAAGGAGGTAGTATATAATTAAAAGAAAAATAAGGGGTAGAGATTTAACTATATATTATATACTTTTTATATATTATTATTATTACTTTTAGATTAGAATATATTAGATTTAGTAAAAACCCTATTTAATATATAAATATATTAGTCTATTATATCTATTATATCTAATAAGATCTAGCGTATAATTCTCACGTTTTAATTATTTAAACCCCCTAGAAATTATTAGATATTTATTTAGAACTTATAATAAATATAACTACTTTAGATTACCTACTCTCTTATTATTATCTCTTATTATTTTAAAGCTTTACTCTTTTTTAATATACTATCTCTCTAAATTAAAATACTTAGCTTTAATTATTATATATAATAGATAGTATAAAATAATACTATTTACTTTATCTTAAATTATACCCTCTATCTAATATTCTCCCCTTTATAATAAGATAAATACTTAAATTAGAGGTAGATATTATACTATTAATAGTATCTTAGCTAGTCCCTCTTTCTCCTTAATTATTATATATATAACTAGAAAATGCCAGTAAAAATTCAAGATTTTTACGTTAGAAAATCAACCCTACTACCTGGCGTTTAGTAGGTGACGTGAATAGCGGGGAGCATATCAGATACGTTGGTAGGTGGGGTGAATAGAAGGGAGTATATCAGATATACTGGGCTATCAATGACACGGATATTTCCCCCTATTCAGACCGATATCAGACACGTTGGTAGGTGGGGTGGATAGCAGGGAGCATATCAGACACGTTGGTAGTTGGGGTGAAAAGTAGGGAGCATATCAGACACGTTGGTAGGTAGGGTGAATAGTAGGGAGCATATCAGACACGTTAGTAGGTAGGTAGGCGGCCTGTAAAAGCGACAGCATTAGCTATATCATATGCATGCAGCACCCATTCTCACAGCGTTCCATACCTGGTAATGAGACGGATATTTCCCCCTATTCAGACCGATATCAAACACGTCGGTAGGTGAGGTGAATAGTAGGGAGCATATCAGACACGTTGGTAGGTAGCCTATGCATACGACAGCATTAGCCATATCATATGCACCCATTCTGACAACGTTCCATACCTGGTAATGAGACGGATATTTCCCCCTATTCAGGCCGATATCAGACACGTTGGTAGGTGACGTGAATAGTAGGGTTTTTGGCCTGTGAATGCGACAGCATTAGCTAATGCAGTAATGGACCGATATGGATCATTCTGACAGCGTTGCCTACCTGGCAATGAGACGGATATTTCCCCCTATTCAGACCGATATCAGACATGTTAGTAGGTGGATATCAGACACGTTGGTAGGTGACGTGAATAGTAGGGTTTTTGGCCTGTGAATGCGAGACACGTTGGTAGGTGAGGTGGTAGAATAGGTAATTTATAAACAATGACAGGATTTTTGTTATTAATCCAATTATTCTAGCCGTTAGCGCATAGAATTTAGTAGGTAAATTTATTAATGACGATATATCTTTTAAACTACTGCACGGATTTTTAGTATTTTTGAGGCGTTAAGTAGGCTAAAATGAGCTGTATAACTTTATTTAAGTAGAAAATATTATAGAGCGTAGGTGTAAACGTAGGTAGAATGCGAAGAAATGTCAGAGTTTTAATATTCGCGCTAGTCCTAGAGGGGCAATTGGGGCACTTATAACCAATCGATAAGGTGCGATAAGCTTAGGGTCCTAATTCCCGCATTTTCTATTATAGTAACACGCGGGTGACAAAAATATCCGCATGCTATTAGTAGAGAGCTAACACTAATTTTCTACGTATATTATCTATATTTCTTAATTAGAGACCTCTTCTTTAACCGTCGCCGTTTAAGATATACTAGCTACTTGCTAATTAATATACTTAATAGAGATATAGTTAAGAAATATAGATAATTACATAGAAAATTAGTATTAACTCTCTACCTAGTTCTTACCTTAGTATACGGATATTTTTATTACCTGCGTAAGTAAGAAGATAACCTTATAACTATTTATTTTAAGATATAAGTCTATTAGCTTATAGATTATTATAAACTATATATAGCTTAATACCTTAAGACTAATACTAATATAGTAGTTAATAATATAATAGAGGTAGTATTATACTAAGTAATTTCCTAGGGGGTAGAAGGTACTAGCGTACTTACTAATATTTATACTACTTATAATAAATAATTCTAGTCTACCTTAGCGCGGATTAAACTACTTAAGGAGGAACTAGTCTCTTTATAAGTAGATAAGTATTATTAGTAAGAGAGAACTTATAAAGTATATTAAAATCTTAATTATACCTATTTTAAAGCTATAACTTAGGATTCTACTTCTAGTATAAATAGCCCTCCTTTTATTTATAATAATATTAATAATAATACCTAATTAGTCTATTAAAATACCTAGGATAGTTACTAGAGTTATATAATAGGAGGAGTAATAATAAGTTCCTCTATTTAATTATATTAATATCTCTTAAAACCTAAATTATTAGATAGTTAACTTTATATAAACTCTAACCTTATTATTTATTACTATTATCCTCTTACTATTCTAATTATAGTCTTATAAACCTAATAGATATAGAGCTATTATAGCCTTAATCTTATTAACCTTCTATTATTTATAGGATATCTTCCTCTACTTCCTTAAGCTTATAATTATAAGTATCTTTACTCTTTTAAACTTTTATATATATACTAGGGGCATAAAGGTTATATATAGAATAGTATTTATTATTATATTATATCTCTTAGACTAATTCTAGCTATTATTATTTTCTATATATCTCCTATAATTAGCGGGTTATAAAGTAGTAGATATAAGGGTTTATATTATTAATAGTAGCTTAATACTATATTATATAATAGAGCTTTTATATTAATTTAGCTTATACCTACTAGAGTCTAAATATTTATTAATTACTATTAATTATCTTTAAGTAAAGCTTACTATTTAATAAGTTATTAACTATAAAAAGTAATTAATTAAGCCCTAGTAAATATATTTTAGATAATATATATCTCTAGGATTAAGTATTTATATATTCTATTCCCCTAATTTATTTAGGCTTATAAAATATAGAATCCTAGTTAATATTAAATCTAATATCTTTTTATAAGATTTCTATAAATAAATTAAAGTATAAGTTATTTATAATAATCTTATTAGTAGCCTTATTAGATATAACTAGGTCTTAAGGCTTATATATCTTAACTTTCCCCCTATTCTTTTTATAATAGCTAATATTTATATTATTAAAGGTAATATTATATAGCTAAAGCGTTAATATTATTCCTCTTTCAACTATTAATATAATATTAACCTTACTCTTATAATACCTTCTTTACTTTTTATTATTATTATATTTTTAGGCCTAGTATATTAAATACTCCTCTTTCTAAGCTAGATTAATATTACTAAAAACCTTATAAAACTATTATATAACTCTTATAAAGACGGGTTATAACTCCTTCTTTATAGTAGTATTATTAATTTTATCCCCTAGATTCTTATATATATTAATCTCTACCTCTAGTATTATATATATTACCTTATATATCTTATTATTAATAGTAAGACTAGTGTAAATCTAATTATTTACCTAATAGTTAACCTTTAACTCCTTCTAGATCTATTCCTATAAGGTAGCTAGAGTAACTATAGTATAGACTAGAGAGTATTATAAGCTAACCTCCTACTTTATAATATATATATTTATATATATAATTCCTATTATAAAGTCCCTAATATAGACTTTATATAGTTAATTACTATTATAATAATCTATTTTAATTATAATATATAGGTATCTAATCTTAAAGGGAAAGTAAGGGTAGGGTAGCGCTAGAAAAATTATATTTTATATGTAATTATTATTGAAATAGGTAGAATAGTAATAGTTATTATATTACTAGCTATATAGGTAGAGAGAGATAGAATATATAAGATACTAAGACGGGTACTAGCGCGTATCTAGTACGCGGCTAGTATAACTAATTATATCCTATTTTAATATATTTTAATACTCCTACTTAAATAAAGTACTTTATTAGTATAGTAGTATAACTAACTTATATTTTATTCCTACTATCTAAAATCCCCCTTCTTAACTAAATACTAGGTAAGAGGCGTAAAGGCGAGGTAGATAGTAGTAAAAACCTTTATAAGGCGGTAATTTAATAAAACCCTTCTAAATATAGATTAGATAGACCCTAATAAGGTAGGTATAATTATAGAGTTATTAATTCTATTTATATAATAGTTTCTAAGATATACTTATTTTATAAAGGTATACTATTAAGGTTTCGATATTATAGTAACTTAATAGTATATTTCTTACCTTTAATATACTAGATAAGCTTATACTAGGTAGGGAGGAGGGTATTATAGGGTCTAATTTTAGTATCTATATCTTTAATAATATTATAGTTAAAAATAATAATATTAATACTAGGATAGAGGATTATAACTCCCTAGTAGTACTAGTTATCTACTTCCTATTCTTATCCTACCTAGGTATATATCTAGGTAGTAAAGATAGTAAGGCTATTATAACCTAGAGGTATATTATACTAGAAGCTATTATAGGTACTATATTTATTAATATCTAGGAATATATTATACTAGTTCTATTTTATATTAGAGGTAGGATAAGAGATAGGATTATAATAGATATATATTATAATCTAGGCCTAATAATTTTATAAGAAAGTAGTTAACTTATCTATTATAATATTAATTTATAAGTAGGAGTAGTTTAGTATCTAGATAATATTATTAATAGTATAACTTACTATTTAAGCTTAAAATATAGAAAGATAATAGAGGTAAATAGGCTTATAAAGTCTATTTTATATTCTAATATTATAGTATAGAGTTATAAAGCTAGAAGAGTAGGTAGTTAAGAGCTAGCTATCCCTTAATTAGTAATAGAAGTATTTATAAAGCTATTAGAAGTACTTATAAAGCCTTATTATATTAAAGACTCCTACTACTATAGTACTTCTAGGCTTAAGGCCTTATAAAAGGGGATAAATTTATCTTTAAGGAGGGCTTTAATAAGGCTATTAATTACCTACTTATTAATCCTAATATATTCTAGCTTAATATTATTAGTAGTAACCTATTCTTATATATAGTAATATTAGATATTAATATACTTTATATATATATAAAACTAGGGGTTCTTAGCTAGGGTAATAGCTCTCTAATTATTATAATAGAGTATTATAGTAATAGGTTAATAGGTATTCTTAGAGAGGTCTAGCTTAATAAGGAGCTATTAGAGCTAGATAGCTTCCTTTATAACCTATATCTAGCTTATATATTCTACCTTATAACTAGATAGGGTAATAGTAAGCTATTACTTTAATAACTAGTTTATTACTCTACTATTAATATTAAAAATATAGCCTATAATTAATTATTAAGTATCTTAGTTACTAGCCTAATTAGTATTATTATAATTAATAAGAGGAAAGATACTCTTTAATTAATTGATTTATACGCCTACTTAAGCTACTACTACGTTACTTATAAGGGTATTCCTTATAATTTTACCCCTAAGTACCGAATATACTTGTTAGCCGCTAGAGAAACCGTTACTAGTTAAAAACTCCCTTTTATCCGTACCCTTCCATTAATTATTAGCCTTATAGTAGTACCGCTAGGCTCCTAATACTACGGTAGGAACTTATACGTGCTCCTAGTCTTACGTATTAGTATATTATAATCTAAACTACTACTTTATAACCGGTAGAGTAAGTAAGATAGTTAGATTTATACGGCTAGTCTTAGGGCGGTTATTACCCCTTTAACCCCCGCGTTTTTCTTCTTCTTCTTCTTCTTCCTCTTTTTCCTTACGGGGATTTCCTACTTAATACCCCGTAGGAGCCTCGACCTTACTAGTTACTCCCCTACTAGTAAGAAGGATATAATTACTCTAGTCTCTACTATCTATTATACCGCTACTCTAATACCTATTACTTTAGTTAGTATCCTCTAAGTATTAGTTATACTAGCCTCCGTAAAAAGCCGCCGCCGGGCTTCCTTAAATTTAGGGTAGAAAAAGAGAATATATTTTATATCTTACTTCCTCTACCTATATAAGTATTCGCCGCTATCTACTATTAGGATATATATATAGTAGAGGAAGTAGTTTAAGCTAATCTTTCCGCTTTAGAGCTGGGTCGCTATTAAGCTTTCTACTTTCCGTAGTATATAGTAGTAATCGAGCCGATTATTAAATAGGCCCCCTTACTAAGCGGGGGATATTAGCTAGCCCTAAAGGCCTGCCTTATACTTCTCCTACCTATCGATCTAACGTCGCCGTACCTAGTACTTCACGTTCTCGTCGATTACCCTAGTACTCTAGTATTCCTCGGTTTTAGTACTTAAGGTATAGCCCTATTTCTTCCTAGTAGCCGTAGCCGCCTTGTCCTAACAGTCGTAGCCTAAGGAGTCGAGGGCCCACCTCTCCTTCTCCTAGGTTAGAGTAGGTAGTAGGTCACGCCTCCTCCGCCGGTAGAGCCTATTTTAAATTATCCTGTTTCCATTTATTATTACGGAGTTAGCCCCTCTTAATACTTAGTATCGTATAACTAGCCTATCGAGGTACTAGTCTATTAGTACGATTACTGCCTCCGCCTTAAGAACTTAAACTAGGGTAGCCTTATAGGCCCCTAGTACCGTTCTAAAGCACTAGTTCTAAATTACCGCTAGTATTCTCGCAGGCGTTTTTAACGCTTTACTCGTGCCTTTAGGCTAGTACTAGATCGGGGCGGTAAACGTTAGTATCGGTCTTACTACTATACTATATACTAGTCTATACTTCTCTAGGGTTACTCCCTACGTCGACCCCGCTATATAGCTAATAGCTCTAGTCTAGGTAGCTACCCTCGCTTTTAGCTGGGCGATATAGGGGCCCTAACGTAGTTTTAAGTCGATATAAAGACCTAAGACTCGCAAGCTTAATCCTAGTTTAATTACCACGTTATTAAAGTTAATTACTATCTTTATATTAAATTTCTTCGGGGTCCGTAATAGGTATATTAGCTCGTATTTCTAGGGGGTAAACGTCGCCCCGTAAGTACGCGCCTAGTATAGGTATATTTCGTATACCTTCTCTAGGTACTTATAGTTAGCCTTAGTAGATTCGCTATACGCTAGTAAGTAGACGTCGTTAATAAAGCCTCTAACCTATATCGGGAGCCTAGTCTTAGCGTATTCTTCGAGGAGCGGTGCGTTAAAGAATAGGAATAGTACTAGTAAAATTAATAAGCCCTAGGGGATCCCTATTTCAACCTCTTCTAATTCGCTAGTTCTACCTCCTAAGGTAATCGATATCTTCCTATCTAATAGGAAACTCGCGACCTACCTAGTAATAAAGGCCGGCGTTCTTCTTATCTATAAGTTATAAAGGAGCCTCTTATAAGAAATGTTATTAAAAGCGCCTGCTACGTTAAGAGATAGTAGGCTAGCTACCTTTCTCTTATTACCTCTTTTATTATAGTTCTATACTATATAGACTATATCCGTTAGGGCCCTAAGGGCCGTCTTAACTAAGCGTTTCCTTCGTACTTCTATCTATTATAGTAGGAGCAGGTAGTATTTCTCCGTAAGGTCACTAAGCTTCCTTAAGACTACCGTCTCTAACGCTTTTCCTAGCGTATTAAGGAGTATAATTAGCTTATACGATTTAGGTTCTAAGTAATCCTTCTTTACTAGTTTCTTTAGAATTACCGTATTCGCCTCTTTAAACTAGGTAGGGTAATAGCCCGCCTTTATATAAGCCTGAAATAAGTATATAATAGCGCTTATAATCGGTTCTCCCGTTAGTAACCTTAGGAATCGGTTTAGGATCCCTATTCTCCCTAGGGCCTTATCTGCGGCTGGGTTCTAGATCGCCTTACTTACCTCGCGTGTTATAACCACGTGTAGGAGCTCTATTAGCGCTAGGTACCTTGCCGTCGCGATATCCCCTAGGTCTACCTAGGGAGGCGGGGGGAAGAGGGTCCTCCTTAACGCTCTTACCTTACTATCGAAGTCTATAGCCTTTCCCCCTATTCTATCCCTTATTACTAGGAACTAAGGAAGCCCTTTTAGCTTCCTACTCTTTTACCGACCTTATCTAGCTAGCCTCTATACCCCCGTAGGTTTTAAGGATACCTTATAAACGCCTTCTTAGAACGCGAGTACTTTAGCCTTACGGATTATTTATACCTTTATATATTCGGCCTCTTTTAATACTTCCTTAGTATATATACTCCTTCCGCGGTAGTATTCTTTAAGACGGGCCCTTACTTCCTTTATGGTCTTAGTATAACTATAGTTCTAGTACGACTTAGCCTCTAGGCTTAGCTAGGTAATTAAGACGGTGATTTTAATAATCTCTAGGAGCCCTACTATTAGCTTCCCCGTGTATTAATCGATATCGGTAGGTACTATTAGTACTAGTTTTCTAAAGGCTCGGTTTAGTATACTAAGGCCTTTCCTAATATCTTCTTTAACCGTCTTATCCTCTAGTTTCTTCTATACCCTCCTTATACGGGTAGGCGTCTCCTCCTAGGACTACTCTAGCTCCATTATTATTAGCTAATAGTCTAATCTATAATAGAGGTCCTCTCTAACCCTATATAAGCTTATCGCGTAATAGGCCCCTTCCGTAAGGAATATTAGGTTAATAGCGCTCTAAAGTCTTTAGCTCCTTTATATAATAGTTCCTTCAGGCGTACCGAGACTTATTCCTTTCTTAGTAGTATAGTCTAGTAATTTATCGGCTATAACGTAGTAAGAGTACCTTCCTAGGCTATTCTATAATAGGTGGTAGAGGTTAAAGTCTCCGACTACGACCTGCTCCTTATCTATCTATAATACCCGTTCTAGGTCTAGTAGGGTCGACGGTCCTTTAAGGGACTTTAGTATAGGAGGGGAGGGGTTATATATATTATAGATCTATACCGTCTTAGCCGTAGCTCCCTCGCCTGACTTAATATTAATCCGTAAGGAATACAGGTCTTTACTATAGTAGATAGCCTCCTAGCTATTTATATTAACCTTTTTATTAATATAAAAGTATATACGCGTGTCCTATCCGCTTCTATATACTAGGTGGAACCTACTAGTATTACTATTATATAAGGTCTAAGTTACTAGGTTCTAGCTTAGCTCTTAGATTATAATTATATTAAATTCCTTGACCTCGTTATCCTTTAAGAGGGGGAGTATAACCTTTAATTATCTATTAATATTATATTATAAGATCCTAAGGTTTAGTTTATAATTTATTAGAGGTCTCTAGGTCGACTTCTATTTAGTACCCTACTCCTAGCCCCTAGTTCTCCTTATCGGCCGTCAGCTCTCGTATTACCTAGCTACTTGGTAGTAATAAGGCCTTCTACCCTTATTTAGCGATACTAATCTTCTTCGGCCTCCCTACCTTCCTTAGTACTTAAGGTACCCCTTATACGTTTATTACGGCGTTACTAAGTACTTTCCTCTTTAGTTTCCCTCTTATTAGGCTTATAATCTAGAACCCCTCCGCATTTATATAACCCTTCTAGCTCCTTTCTACCGTAGGTTAGGTCGGTGACTTAGGTAGTACCGCGTACTACCTAGGTTTTCCTTATATCTTCTATTATATACGGTGTATTTCCTTCTAGCGAATACTATATTCTTTACTCCTTAATACGTGCCTACCCCCGTATACCGCGCATTTCACCTCTTTTAGGTGGTAGGCGCTATACTCGTAGGTCTAGTAGGGGCCCGTATAGTTACTATATTTAGTTCTATTTTTATATACCGCAGATATATATCTATATTATTAGTAGTTAAAGTACTACTTTAAGTCCGCGGACCGTATCTATATTTCGTAGTAGTAGAGTTAACTACTCTCTAGGAGCCCTTCTATAATTAGCCTATTTATAATATCTAGTCCCGCTACCTCGATTACGAGCGAAGAGTATCTCTTTTTCCTACTATATTAGTCTAGTTCTAACGCGAATCTTAGCTATTAAATTCTTATAAGTTTAAGGCCGGGGTATAATCCGGTATTATCCCTCTTAAGGATCTTAATAATACTCGCCTAGTTCGTATCATCGACCGTATCCTTACGTACGCTATATACCCTAATTAGGTATATTTACCTAAGGATCCTCGCGGACGGGTCTACGCTCTTTACCTATTCTATAACTTCTTCTAGTTCCTATCTTACCTCTATTATTATAGTATTAAGGATAATATCTCCCCTTATTATTTACCTTATAACTACGATCGACGCCGCTACTAGGTAGGCGTTATTCCTAAATATATAGACTAGTTATATACTAGTTAAGCCCGTAAAAGCTTTCTTTATTTCCTTATTATTAAACCTAAGCGTTATCTACTTCGCTTTTATATTATTAATTATTATAAGGGGATAGGAGAACGAATCCGGTCCTACGGTTCCTCTAGCTAGGCTATAGTTAGGCGGCGTTCCGCCTAGTACTTAAGCCTAGCTATTCGTGTCCCTAGCGTACTAGGGGGCTTTAACCTTTACTTATAGGCCGCGCTTATCTTCTTTAATCGCGTATCTTTCTTCCTCTAACTCTTATATATAGTCTTATATATTTCGTAGTAGTACTTAGAGGAGTCGCTATATCTATAATTATAGTTCCTCGAATTTTAGTTCCTATATTACTTATATACCCTTAATAGTTCTTTACTTTATACTTTCTATATGCCTCCTCCTTACTAGTCTCCCTTAGAGGCTGTCTATCGCTATCCCTTCGCTATTAACTACCTTTTATAGTATATTTTAACGCGACTTTTCGCGTTTACCGCTATCTCTACTACCCTTCTCTCTACCGCCGCCGTTACCGTCCCTATTCTTACCCCCTCCGTCGGCGTGTAGCCCTAGGCTCTAGGCTCTCTACTACTATATACTCTGCGCGCCTAAGGTGTATCTACGCTCGTACGCTTAGGAAAGATACTCTTATAAAAAGTAATTTATAAGTTAATTATACCTTAAAAGTAATAAAAAATCCTCTTAATAATTATTTAATATAATTAATTTAGATTTAATTTATATCTATTAATTATTAAGATTATAAAGGTAATATCTAGTCTAGTCCCTAATATAATATATATTAAGGAATTAATAGCTAATTAATATTCCTTTTTAAAAGTATTAAGGGTTATATAATCTTCCTTAAATACTTATAACTTATTTATATCTATTAGGGTTATTATAAGATATAACTCTTATATATTAAAGTCCTTTAATACCTTTTTAATATAAGCTTTTTAACCTAGTTATAATACTTAATTTACTTAATCCCGCCTAATTAATATACTTAAATAAAAGGAATATAAGTTAAGGTTAATTATCTAGAAGTATTTACTAAGTATAACCTTAAGTTAATTAATTATAATTTAACTAGGTCTAGTAATTAATAAATTATCTATATAAGTTATAATAATAACCTAATCTTTATAATTAATTAAGACGCTTTTATTAATTATAAATAATATAAAGCCCTAAGTCTTTAAGAATATAAATAATATAAAAAAATTAGATTTAAAGTAATTATTTTAAGTTATAAAATACCTTTTTTAAGATATAAATAAGGTATTTCTTATTTTTAATTATAAAGCCTTTAAGCTATTTAATATAAATATCTTCTTTATTATATTTATAAAGGGAGGCCGTCTTAATATCTATTTAATTTAATTCCTAATTAAAGGATATAATTAGGGTAAAGATAGCTTTATAACTTATTAACTTTACTATTAAAGTAAAGGTCTTATTATAATTAATCCCTTCTTATTATTTAAAACCCCTAACTACCTAGTATACTTTATAATAGAGGACTTTATTATAAGGCCCCCTTTTTAATTTAAATACCTACTTCCCTTAAAGTACCTTCTAACCTAGAGGTAGTTATCTAAGTACTTATATATTATTTTATATAAGGGAGTTAAATTTATCTTATAATATTACTTCCTAGTCCTTTTTAGTATTATTTATTATAACTTCCTTATATAATTTAGATTTAAATAGCTTTATACCTTTAGTTATTATTAAGAAGGTAAATATTATTAATAGATCTAGAGAATTATTACGCGGTTTATTAGGAGGTATTTTAAATTTAAAGTAATTAGATAGGACCCTAATTAATAATAGGAACTTATTAATATCTTAATAAAATATTATTAGATAGGCCTAATTTAATTTAAGCTAGATATTTAATAGGGTCTTAGGGTAGGATTTATCCTTAGTTATTATATCTTTAATATAGATTAGTAGTATATTAATATAGATTAATAATACTTTACTTTAAAAGGGAGATTACCCCCTTATATTACTAGCTACCTAGTTAAAGTAGTAAGGGAGGTTTATAAATATATACCTTTTAGCTTTTAGTTTAATATAGCTTATAAGGACCTTCTTAATAAAGTAGATATTAGATAACTAAGTAAGCTTCCTAGATTTATTATTAATAAGATAATAGATAGCCTTACCTTTATAACTAATAAGTTAACCTAGATAGGAATAGGCCTTAAAATAACTAATTTTAATAGTAGTCCTATTAATATAATAGAAGGCCTAAGAGTTAAAGACTTATAAATAGGAGAGGTTAGGCTAGTAGCTATTAAACCTCTTATAAGGTATTATCTTAATATTAGACTTAAGGGACCTATTCTAAAGGTATTTAGCTACTTAAATAAATTTAGGCTAGTACTTATAATCTATCCTACTATTTATAAGTATAATATAAGCCTTATTTATTAAGGTCTTACTAAGACGCTTTATAAACTTATTAGCCTAGGTAGTATCTTATATTATACTCTCCTAGATAATACTATTAACTTAATAATACTTTATAAAGGTTATAAAGTTAAATTCCCCTCTACTATTAATATAATAATATTATATATATTATATAAGATACTCCTAGTTTACTTTAAAAGCCTTAAAGGCTAGGAGGAACTTACTTTTTACCTTAAGTAGGGTAATATCTAATTCCTTAGTATAATTATATAGTATTATATTAAAGAATTAAGAGCTATTATAAGTTATAATAATCCCCTTATAGACCTTATAAGGGCTTATTAAGTTACTATTAATATACTTATATAAGTACTTCCCTAGGGTAATAGGATAGTTATATAAAGCCCTTATTATTTAGGTCTTTATATAGATATTATATATATAATCTTTAGAGATAATCTTATTAAGGTTAATTCTACTAGATATATTTATTAGTTATTTTAGGTTTTATTAGCCTAAATAACTTATATAAGTATACTAGAGGCTAATAGATAGGGAGACTTAAAAGGCTATAAATATATATACTTTTAAGTCTAAAAGAAGCTAGAATATAGTTATTAAGGTTATAAAGATAAGGGTTAAATAATACTAGGTATTAAGGTAGAAGATATTATTATATTAAGTATATATAAAGATATAGCCTTTATAAGTAATAGTATACTCTTATAAGTTAATAAAGACTTTAACTTTAAGATAAAGTAACTAAGATATTAAAATTAAATTTAATTAGGCGTCTAGGATATAAAAGATATTAATAAGGCGTACTTTTACCTTAATTCCCTTACTAGTCTTATAAGGGATAATTATAATATTATACCCTATTATATAAGGACTAGCCTAGCTAATCCTATAAATAGGGGACTTAGGAATTACCTTATATTCTTTAAGGATATCTTAATTATTAATAATATATTAGTTATACGCCGTATCTAGGAGGATAGTAGTAGTAAGGCTAGTTATACCTAGCGTAGCTAAAAAGCTAATAACTAGGTCTTTAAACTTTATAGGTATACGAGGACGCTTATCTTAAGTATTATTACCCCCTTAGCTACGGCCCTATTAGTTCTAGTTATTTACCTTAATTATCTTAAGATAGGCTTTTATTAACTTAGGGTACTTAATCTAGTATTTAGACTCTATATAGCCTAAATAATTATAATAATTATAATACTTATTACTACGCCGTATATTTAACCTAGCCTAGTAGAGTAGGTAAGTAGTAGCTATAGTAGAAGACTTTATAAAGTTCTAGTAAGCTTCTTTATTTACTATAACTAGTGTAAGTTTATTAAATAAGACTATTATAGTACCTTCTTTAATAGTAATAATATATATTTAAATAAATATACTCTAAAAGGTATTAAACTTCGCGCTAAGATACTAGAGGTAGGTATTAATAATAAAGATATAAGGGAGCTTATATCCTAAATTAATTAGGTAAAAGTTAATAATTCTAAATTTACTTATATAATTACTAATATCTTTATAATTAATATAAAAGAGGGTATTAAAATTATAGATAATCTTATTAAAGATATTAATACCTTAAGGCTTATAAAAGTCCTTAATAATCTTTTAAGCTATTAAGGGGATAATCTTATCTTTAATTATATTATAAATATTAGTATTATAATATACCTTTATTACTTTATAAGCCTTATTATACTTATTATCTATAATCTTTTAAAGGTTTTAAGTTATAAGGATAATATAATCTATCTTAAAGATAGCTCTAAGACTATTAAGGATAATATAGGATTATATATTATAAGAGTATAATAGCTAGTTATAACTAGATTCTAATATAAGAATAAATATAAGGGGGTAGTTACTACTCCCTTTAATCTCTACTTTAGTATTAATAGGAGGTATATCTTTAATTTTAATATCTAAATTATATAGATTTAGTATTAGAGATTAAGTTAATACTAGTATTAATAATTATAAATATATAAAGGATAGTTTTAACTTTATAATAAGGTTAAAAATAATACTTTTACTTAATATTCTAAGGCCTTTTATTAAAAATAATAGTAATTAATTTTAAAGATAAGGTTTTAATATTAATAAAGGTATAAAGAAGGTATTATCTAATAATATTCCCTAATATTAATAATTGTAGCTACCTCTTAATTAATTTTATAACTAATATCTTAATAGAGATATAAGAAATTAAGGAAGTAGTAATTTACTTAAAAGTTAATTAAAAGGCCTTTAAGATAAATATTAATTAATAATTTATAAATTTCTTCTTTAAATTCTTTAAATTCTAGTATAACGTAATTAGAATAATAAAAAGAAGGGAAAGAAGAGTCTAAGAAAGAAGGGATAAATATAGCTAATTTATAAGGAGGTTAGTAAGTATTCCTAGCCTTCTCTATCTTCCTAGCCCCCTTTTATAAGAATATTATATATTATTTATAGTATTAGCTAGGTAATAAGTATAAATAACTATTACTAAGGTAGTTAGTATATATAAAGAATAGATATTATTTATATAATTAGTAAACTACTATATACTACTAAGGGGTTATTATACCTCGCGGTATCTAGTAAGTACTATATTAGTACTACAGACTTATACTAGATACAGCTACTATAAATAGTTTAAATCTATTAGAGGCTCGCTGCCGTCGCGTTATATTAAGCCTTTAGCGTTAGCTAGGGGTCTTTTCGCGACGTGGTAATAATAAGGGAATCATCTGATACGTATTTACCTGACCCGTATTTAGGCCTAAAGCTAGCCTCGGGCTAGTAGATGTAATATCGTTCTAACTATGCGGTAGGATACCCTTAGGCTCGACTCTATTCTAAGACTATTAGACCGCCCGGCGCGGCGGAGTAGTAAGGACGGGAAAAGACGCGACAGCGTACCTTATTCGTACTAAGGCCTAAAGCCGCTACTAGGGATAAAGGTAGCGGTAGATATAGTACCGCTTATACTATCGTAGAAGAGCTTAGTTAGTAAGAGTTAGGAATAGATATACGGCTAGGGCCCTAGGGTATATAGAAACATCTACTCTTATAAGACACGGTCGGCCTAAACTAGCTACGACTAGTTATTAAGGGAGACTTCTATAGGTAACGCGAAACAGGCTTTCTATAGAAGGCTTATAAGGCGTAGTATATAATAGTAGCGACCGTAGTTAAATATAGCTTAAAGTATATATATATAGCCCTAGGGACCTTAACCCTTTAATAGGCTCTAACCCCTAGCGGATAGTCGCCTCCGGCGGCTAGATAGCCGTAAGTTTATAGGAAGCTTATAAAGGGATACTATCTATATAACCTAAAAAGATAGATACACGTATTAGGGAGAGAGAGATACCGGGGCTATATTATTAAAACGGGTTAATAGGAGACGAATTATTAAGACGCCCCCTCTACCTCTTAGGGGTTTAAGTCCCTTCACGTAGTTATTAGCTGAGAGCGGCTAGGAGGACGGACACGGGTACCCTCCTATCTCCTTATACGGGTACCCCCTAGTAGGGGATAGACTAGAAAGAGATGCCGGGGTTATATCGTTAAAACGGGTTAATAGGAGACGAATTATTAAGACGCGTCCTCTACCTCTTAGGGGTTTAAGTCCCCTCACGCAGTCATTAGCTAAGAGCGGCTAGGAGGACGAATACGGGTACCCTCCTATCTCCTTATATAGGCACCCCCTAGCAGGGAAAGGGCTAGGACTAGGTCTAAGGCCTGAGACGCGTTAGGTCGCGCCTAATATCTATAAGGGAAATCGCTTATAAAAACTATCCGACTAGTAGCTACTACGCGTCGTCGATATAGGCCGAAGCTAGTCTTAACTAGTAGATACGCTAGACTACTAGCTACTAGATAGGGTACCCTTAAGGTACGTAGACTACTAGATATAGGGAACTTGTTAATACCGACTCTTATACCTCCTAGGGGTTCAAGCCCCCCCCGCGTAGTTACCGGCTGGAAGTGGAATAAAAAGTAGGTTTTAATATAGGTACGCTAGAAACCTAGTATAACGTACCTTAGTTAGTAGGGTGGAAATACCGTATTATACTACCTGGTTAGGGGCTTAATACTAGTAGTCCCTACGAGATATAGACGGCTTAAATAAGGGAGACCTCTAATAGTAACGCGAAGTAGGGGTCCTAACCCTATAAGGCGTAGTATTTAATAGCGGCTACTACGGAGACCGTCTATTTAGCTTAAGAGGATAGTATACGTGTGTCGGTACGTGGAGCTAAGGGAATAATCTACCTAAATAGGGCCTGCGGCGGAGTAGAGAGTAAGCTAAAGCGGTAATAATACCTAGATCCGCTTAGGAGATATACTTAAGGAGTAAATAAGGATTAACTTAGGTACTAATAGTCCGCCTCCGCCGGAAGTATAAAGCCCCCCTGCGGGCGAATAGTCCTAAGCTCTAAGGTAAAAGGTGACGCTTATAAGAAGGGGTGGAAACTAGGGTAAGGACCTAAATAAGTAGGATGCTAACCTTACATATCTATCCTTAGTAGTAGTAGGAGGGAAGTAAGAGGCGATACTCTTGGGGTCGTAACGACAGGACCCCTAATACTACTAAAGTCCCCGGAAATTAGGGAAAAAGAGTAAGGGAGATAAGGCTAGGAAGGTTAAAATATTATAGAGTCTATTATAAAAGTAAGGGATATAATCTAGGCGATCTAGAGTCTCTAGTTCGGGGAGATAATAGAGGCGATATAGGGCGTTACCTAGGTCGCCCTTTATACTATAATAGGAGGCTTTAAGGCTGCGGAAGTACGTATTACTAAGCTAGAAACGCGTCTAGAAAAAACGGGGAGGGATAGAAACGCGTCGGTAGGGTATAGTAGAGGGTTATAGGCCTAGGTAGCTGGGGCTAGTATAGGGACTAGGTCCTAGTAAAGCCCGGGCCTAAGGATAAGACCGGGCCTAGAGGGGGCGCGAGGTAGCTAGCCACTTAAGTAATTAGACGTTTAGAGGATAAGGGAAGTAGTAGTATAATTCGGAGATAAAGAAGGCTATAAGAAAGCGAGTTAGATAAAAAAGGAGGAGCTTATTAAAAGCTTTATTAACCTAGTAAATATAGTTATAAAGAATATCGTCGGTACTTATACTAGGGGTACGACGGACGTAGTACTATAAACGGCGACGGTTAAAGGGCGTAAGGCCCTTAAGAGAATATAGGAGTAGGTAAGCGTAGCCTACCCTTTAGTAAAAGTAGTAAGGAAGACCTTCTACGTAGCGGCTAAAGGGGCGTGTATAAACCTCCTTAATAAAAAGGAAAAGGAGAAGGGGCTAGCGAGAATTAGGGAGGACAATATTATTACCTACCCGAATACTAACTTTACTAGTTTTAAGTAGGCGAAATATATAGCGAGACTAAGGTAGGATAGGAGTAAGAAGACCTACTTAACCCTAATTATCGGAGTAGTAATACCGGAGGCGGTGAACCGCCTAGTTCGAGGAGGGATAGCTCTTAGTAGTAGTCTCTTAGTCTATAAGAGATAGGAGTAAGGAGTAGAGATAAGATAATACTTTAACTACTATAGATATAGATACTTTACGCGAGAGTATTAAAGGGAGAAGAGGTACGGCTATTATATAAGCAGCTATAACTTAGCGGACTACGTTACGGGCGAAGGAGTAATAATATACACTACTTATAAAGGAGGCTATAAGGCCTAGAGTAAGGACTACCTAGTTAGGCGAAGAGAGTACTAGAGAGTAGTATAAAGACGCTAGACTAGGCCGGCGTTCTATAACACGTAGGGCTTACGGGGAACTAATACCCGTAGCGAAGAGGAGATAGATATAGATAGTTTTAGGATAGTCTAAGGTATATTAAGGAAGAGGAAGTTACCGGTATAAGCGGAAAGGGAACTACTAGACCTAGCCCCTCCCTAATAAAGAGGGCGGCCAACTATAATAGTCTAAATAGCCCGAAAGGAGGTAGGATAATAGGTCCTCCCGCTACCCTAGGGAGTACTAATTACCTAGGGGGGCGCTTAGGCTATAGACGACTAAATAGTAGTAGACTCTAGCCTTATACTAACTATATAGTAGGGTAACCGCTTAAGATCCTATAGTATAACGTATAAAAAGAAAAGGACGGCGTATAAACGCTACTCCTAGAAGATACTAAAGTCTAGTAAATAGATGTCTTAGTAATATAAGAGCTATAGACTAACCTAAGGACTAAGTCGACGTACGACCTATCTTATAATAGGTTCTACCTAGTTTATAAAGCTAAGGAGAATACTCGGGTATACTTTTATATTAATAAAAGAGTTGATATAGAGAGCTAGGAGGTAGACTTCTTAAGCGGCGACTACTACTCGCTAAAAGTCAGCCTTAGGAAAGGGTAATAGGGAATATAAGCGGATAATATCTAGATATATAATATTTATAACCCCTCTCCGACGATATATAAGTTAAAGGACGGCCTAATAATAATCCCTCTAATAGTAGAGGCCTTAAAGAGGCTAGGGGAATATATCCTCCTTAGGGACTTTAATCTCTACTATCCCCGGTAGAATAATAAAGGGAGAAGTATATACTATATTATAGTAGATATATTACTAGGCGAAACGAGTAAATATAGTATAGAAGTCGCCCTACCGGAGGGTATAGTAATATAGCGGGGGAGAGGTCTAAAGTCGGTAATCGACCTAGTCTTTACTACTAAGGGTACTACTAACGCACTTTAAAACTGCGGCCTAAGGGCAGACCTCTAGTATAGATCTAACTACCTCCCGGTATACACGGAATTCGAATAGAGCTAGGAGAGCTAAACCCTAGTCTAGAGGAGGGCGTAGAAGATATTTAAAGATAAGGAGGTCGTTATAAACGTAAGGAGTAGGGCCTAGTAGCTTAGACTTTCTCTAGGGCTCCCCTAGATTAGATCCGCCGGCGAGGCGGACGAGTACCTGGGGTAGATACTAGATAGGTTCTAGGCTATTATATAGGAATATATTCCGTAAGCGAAGTCATCTAATAAGGTAAGGTCCTTTTAGAACTTAGCTTATAGGGATATAACGTAAAGGGCTAAATAGGAACTAAAGGCCTACTACCGGTACTATAATACGGAGATAAGAGAGACTTTAAGAGAAGTAGAAAGGGCGAAGGTAGCTATAATCTAAAGAGAGAAAACCCTCTACTTCTAGGCGGCTATATACTAGGCCTTAGAAGATCCTTAGGGGGTATAAGTACTAGCCTAGTAGAGGAAGAACAAGAGTATATCGCTAAGAGCCCTATTTAAGTTCCCCTCCCTAAGTAGATAAGACGGGATACTAGCGGCTACCTTCGAGGAGAAGGTAGAACGCCTTTAGGAAACCTATTTCCTAGCCCCTTTAGGGGCAGATTTAGAAGATATTACCGAGGTAGAATACCTAAGCCTAATACTAGGGGGAGGGGATCTAATAAAGGCGGAAGTCTATAGCTTTATAAAGAGACCGTCGTAGGATAAGGCTCCTAGGATAAATAGGATTCTAAATAGGTTCCTACGGGCCGTATATAGTAAACTAGAGGAGGAGATCTACTATCTCTTCTAGGGGTGCTTCAAGATTAGATACTACCCCTAGAAATTTAAGGAGGCTAATATAGTAATCTTAAAGAAACCGTAGAAGGAGAACTACGCTAACCCTAAGTCCTATAGGCGGATTACCCTCTTAGATACCTTAGGAAAGATATTTAAGATAGTAATAGCGGCTAGGCTTAGAGATTACGCGGAGGCTAATAACCTCCTTCCGGAGGAATAGATAGGTATAAGGTAAGGAAGATTAGTAGAAAC